>Ga0209480_10003575_pt1 | contig 10117 bp, 4 predicted proteins | sample JI61114C2DNA_FD_187501 | JGI IMG/M metagenome (GOLD analysis project Ga0209480, IMG submission 187501) | Wastewater effluent complex algal communities from Wisconsin, to seasonally profile nutrient transformation and Carbon sequestration -... | ecosystem: Engineered > WWTP > Effluent > Algae...
TGAGATGCAGCGGATGCGCGCTCTGCATCTCCAAACACCACGCGATGGCCGACTGTGGCACGGCGAGCAGTGTCAGGAAAACGCCCAGCCCACCTCGATAAGAAAAGAAGGTGGCGAGCGCGACGATGTTTTGCACGACGAACAACACGTCGATCATGCGTTCGGAGTCCAAGACGATGGCTGTTCCCGCGAGAATCAATGCATTGCCACTCAGCAGACATGCCAGTGCAAACTGTTGCCCAAAGACATTCTTTGCTTTCCGGCTCAGAAGGCTGGCGAGGATGAAAAGAATGACACCCACAGCCACGCAACCCCCGCTTCTCAGGAACTCTCCCATGAAGAATGCGCAGAACACCAGAACGAACAGCGCTGCGATCCAAGCGCCAACACCTGCGAAGAGGGCGAGAAACCAGGGCGGGCCTTTTTTCTCCTCATCGTGGAGCAGATGCGTCCGCACAGCTTGATGAATGGACTCATCCACGGGCAGTTGATGGAGGAGTTCCCTCCAAGTAGGCGCGGAGGTTTTCATGAGCGGGCCTCCTGGATCATTTGTTGATGAACTCGCGTCAGCCACATCGTGAGAGCGGCGGTGCCAGCGACGATGACCAAGGCCATCACCAGAGCCATGCCGAGATCATCACTGCTGATTTTGCTGAGCCTCTCACAAATCCAGGTGATCGACACCACGGTCAGACTCATCGCCGCCAGAGAGACGCAGGCAAAATCACGCTGCCGATACCGGTAATGATAATAGCCCGCAGCCAGCACGAGCAGCCCGATCCAGATGTGTGCTCCGGCCAAGGGTATGGTGCTCCTATCCAAGATGCTGAAGATCACGCCACAGCTTAAAGCCGTCGCCATTTTGACGAAAAGCAGGAGACGCAGCCACTCGCCCGAGAGCCAGCCAAAGCCACGGAACATCAGCGACTCCCGCAGGATCAGCGCCGCTGCATTCAGCAGACCAAAAAAGAGTCCAAGCCCCTCGTCTGGCCAATCCCAAGGCCCCTGCTCCCAATACAAACCGGCCCCCACCTCCACCACCAGCAGCCAAAACATCCAGAGTGGTGCAAAGCGCGCGATCATCACCCAGGGAAGGATGAGGGCCGACCATCCGACAAACAGCTCATAGGCATCTGCCCCCGTCTGATAGATCTGCCCGAAAACAGCCAAAAACACGCCCGTGAAAACACTGGCGGAGGCCAGCATGACCTGCCCGGAGAGCTTGCCCAGACCCAGCCACCAAGCACCCAGCGCGTGGCCCGCGAGCGCCACGAAGATCAGGCCCAGCTTCTGAAAGCGTCCCATGTCCGCCCAGTTGTAGGCAAAGAAAAAGACCACGCCTGAAAGCATCAGGAGCGCGCCGATCACCATCAGATTCAGCCTCGCCCAGGCCAGCCAGTCGCCACGAGTTTGCAGATGCCCGAGCGCGAGATGCAGCGTCGCATCATCAAGCACGCCAGCACGTCTGAGTGCGTGCAGCGTGCGGATGTCAGCAGGTTGATCGAGCGGATCTGCGAGCATGATTTCCGCGCAGGCTACTGACCACAGACCGAGACGTCACGCACAAAGCATTACTTCGCCGCAGTTAGTAGAAGCCCTCGCCGCCATGACGAGGTTTTTCCGTGGGCGGGTGAGAAAAAACAGTGTGGGGAGGTGATCGTGGACTGGAAAATCAGAGCTCTGGGAAGGCTACCACTTGCCTGAAAGGCCGAGGCTGTAGCCTGTACCGACTTGAGTGATGGAGAAGGGCAGGCCGCCTTCGAACACGCGCTGGCGTGGTTCATTGAGGAGATTGGTGGCGCGGAAATTCAGGCTCCAGTGCTCACTCAGTTTCTTTGTGATGGAGAGATCCACCGAGGTGAAGGGCTTCTGATAAATGTCAGGCGTCAGATTGGACTCGAAGCGCCCGCCCACGGTGTAGAGCATCTGGCCGGTGATGTTCAGCAGCACGCTGGCGGTGATGCCGCTGTCTTCGTGGTCGAAGGTGAGGTTCGTGTTGAAGGTGTACTCCGGCTGGCCCTGGAGGGGGCGGTCGGTGGAAAGCCCGGCCTGACGGCGGATAAGCTGACTGTCTTCACTCAGCGATACTTTGGAGAAGACGTAACCGAAGTTGAAGCCCCAGGTGAAGGGTTCGAGTTCGGGCACGAGATTGCCGAGCTTTTTGTAGCCTTCGAGTTCGAAGCCGTAGAGCACGGCGCTTTCTTCATTACGCGCGGTGTTGAACACGCCGAGATTCACGAACTCGATGGGGTTTTCGATCTGTTTGGAGAAGAAGGAGACGGCGAGCTGATCTCCACTGCTCGGAGCCCATTCGACACGCATGTCGAGATTAAGGATCTCCGACATTTCAATCTCGGGATTGCCGACGAAGAAGTTCCCGCTCTCGGGATCACGCGAGAAGACGAGCGCAATCTCTTTAAAGGTAGGCCTCGCCACGGACTGGCTGAGCGCGGTGCGGAGGGTCATCGTTTCGTTGAAGTTCCAGCGCGTGGAGAGGGAGGGCAGGACGTCGATGCGATCGATCTCGAAATCGAGGCTGCCGAACTGGCTGAGGAAGTTGCCAGCGGCACTTCCTCCCGAAGCGAACTGCGCGACATCGACTTTGATCAAGGTGGATTCGATGCGCGCACCGACGACGGCCTCGAAAGTGTCTTCGATATTGAACATGAACTGCCCATAGGCCGCCGGGATGGCCTGGGTGGCCTCGTAGGTTTCGATGGGCGGTACGTTGAAGGCGCGTGCGAGGAAGAAATTGTCCCGCACGCGGACGACGCCGGGCGTGGCCGTGGGGATGAGCACCTGGTCGAGGAAATCGACATCGCCGATGATGTCGCCCAGCGTGCGGGTGACGCTGTTGTCAGCCGTGGGCAGGCCGAGGATGGAGCCGCCGGGGCCGACACCGAGGAAGTTGGAGATGGTGGCGGCGGCTGGCAGTCCGAAGTACTCGAAGTTGTCAGAGCGATACTGGCGTGTGCTGTAGTCAAAGGCTCCACCCACCTTCAGCTTCACTCCGGTGCCTCCATTTGCGGCACCTTCATCGAGAGGGATCTCCGCATTGAGGGCGACGTTGTAGTTCGTGTCATCCAGACGACGCCAGACGCGCTCAAGGTCAGGCGGCGCAGGGTCACCGGTGCCGACATAGTCATTGAGTGCGTAACTAAAGGCATAGTTGGCTTTGCGCAGGTCCGGCTGATCCTGGGAAGACTCACTGTAGGAGGCGAGCCAGTCGATCTTGATGCCGTTCATGCTGTCGATGCTGTGCTGCCCGGCGAGTTGAAGGGTCTGGAGACGACGCTCGGTGTAGTACATGAACTCGCGGAAGACGACGATTTCCTCCTGCTCGATGGGGACACCGTTGTTCAGGGAGCCGAGGTTTACGGTTTCACCGATGCTGAAGATGGCATCATCCTGGGCGGAGACGTTGGCAAAGTAGGTGAGCGTGATGCTGTCCTCCGGCGAGAACTCGAGAGAGGCGCTCAGCAAAGCACCGGCCAACAGGGTCTCGGTGCCTCGTGCGAACTGAAAGAGCTCCGTGGCTGCAGGTGTGCCCGCCCCCACATTGGCAAAGCCGCGAACGCCTTCCTCCATGACGTATTTTTTGCCATAGGTGATGCCGCCGATGAGACCGAGCGTGCCACCCATGAAGTCCTCCACCCGTGTGCCACCGATGACGCTGAGACTAAAATCCTCCGGCGCAGTCTTGTAGCTCGTTCCCATCGGCCTGCCCTGAAGCGCAGCGGCGGCGGCCAGTCGGTTTTGCGAGATGGCGGCGTTGGGATCATTCGGATTGATCGGCACTTTACTGGCATCGCCGAGGTACTCACGCACGTCGGATGGCAGCGCATTCACATCCCTCATGAGGCCGGGCAGGGCGCGGTCCTCAGCACTGCCGAGAAAGCCTGTGCCACCGCCTTTGTAGCTGAGGAAGTCGCTGCGGCCGGTGGAGTTGGTGTTGTAGCCGTTCGACATGGAGATGTTGAAGAAGGGCTTGTCCGGCACACGCTTGGTGATGATGTTCAGGTAGCCGCCGGTGACTTCACCGGGCATGGAGGCGGTGACTGTCTTGGCGCTGACGATGGTTTCGACGAGGCCGGTGGGGAAGATGTCGATGTTCACCGCGCGCTTGTCCGGGTCAGAGCTGGGAAGGCGGGCGCCATTGAGCACGACAACGTTGTAGCGATCACTCAAACCACGGACGACGACGTAGCGGCTGTCTGCCACGGACACACCTGCGAGGCGGCGTAGCGAACTGCCGATGTCACCCGTGGAGCTGCTGGTCTTCATCAGCTCGGGTGAGATGGCGCTGGCAAAGGCGGACAGATCAGCGCCCAGGCTGAGCGGGGCGATTTCGGTGGCCTCGGTCTCGACGTCCTGGACGACGAATTCATCCAGCTCCACGACCTGCGCGGTCATCTCGATCTCTGCCTCACGCACAGCTCCCGCCTGCACGACGATGCCGCTCTTGCTGGTGCGGACGAAGCCCTCAGCCTGCACGGCCACACGATACACGCCGGGAGGCAGATCATTGATGAAGAAGCGCCCCTCTGCGTCTGTGTTTACTCCTTGTCCACCGGGCTCAAGCACGATGCTGGCATTGGCGACGGGGACATAAAAATCGGCGTCCTTGACGCTGCCGCGCAGCCCGCCACGCCCGGAGTCCTGAGCCTGAAGGCTGATGCAGATGAAGAGTGCAACCACGCCAAGAAGCCCGCTCCAGAGAGAGGATGCGGGGGCTTTGAGATGAAAATAGGCGGGCGAGACAGTCCCCATGAAAATGCGATTTCGGATAGGTCTGTCATTGGTGACAAAGCCTAGTTTCCGCCGTCGATTTCATGCAACAGTTTCGCCACATTCGGGCTCAGACGGCGTGCCGTGGCTGAGTGACAAAGGCTGATCTCAAAGGCCCCAAGATGGCGCATTCGGGGGTTCACATTGGTCTTTGCCGACTCAGCAGCAGCCAGGATCAGGGCCTCACTTTTGGCCTTGTCGCCGAGCTTTTCCCAGGCTGCTCCGAGCCAGGCGAGGGCGAAGGGATGATACATCTGCTCAAGGGCTCGGGCGTCCTTCTCACTGCGCTCCAGCAGGAGGAAAAGGGTGCTCCCCTGCCCTCTCGCCTGCCATAGACAGGCCATGTGATAATGCAGGCGCGAGACTTCGTCCGGCGGGCCGCCGAGGAGCTTCTCCACTGCGGTGAATGCTTCCTTGGCGAGGTCCTCTTCTCCTGCCTGAAAGAGCTGCGTGGCAGCATCCATGACCAGCTCCGCATGTGTGACATTGCTGTCACGAAGGACTTCGAGGGCTGCCCGAGTCAGCGCGGCTGCCTCCGACTTTTTGGCATTCAAAACTGCGGCATCAAGCAGGCGGCGAGCGACATCGAGCAGGCCGGGGAGGGGAATATCGCGCTTGATGGCCTGACGCTCGGCACGATAAGCCATGAGGTCAAACGAGCCGCTGCGCGCGGCATTGGCGGCGACGATCTCCGCACCCGTGGTGAAGTGCAGATGGGGATCACGAACCGCCTGGAACCAGGGAGCGATTTTAACTTCATCAAGCTCCATCAGATGCCCGGAGACCACGAGACGACTGGCGATGGACTCCGCCTGCCATGGCTTCACGAGCCTGGTCATGCTGGCGGCGAGATCCCACCACTCCTTGGCATGCGGCGGGTCTTTTTTGGCGACATCCCCCGCGAGTTCGGCAAGCAGCATGGCGGCCCGGAAGTCCGTGATCGTGCCCGCAAGCTCGCGGGCAAGCGCATGACGCCCCTGACGAATAGCGCGCTGCCCCACGCGATAGAGGCTGCGGTTTCGCAGATCGTCATCTCCGCTCATGCGGGAGGCGAAGTGGACTGCGGCGGTGATGGGGTCCGCAGGATCAATGACGAATGCAGCGCTTCCCGTGGGCGTGAGCTTCACCTGACTGCGCACCTCAGCAGGCAGGCCTTCGAGAGCTTTGGCGATGCCTGGGTCTTGCTGCGCAAAGGCTGCGTTGGTGAGGATGAGAGTGGCGGTGAGGTGTTTAAACATGATGAGGGAAGAGCTGCATTGGCGTCAGGACGCTAGCGCGGTGGATTTTTGCTTGGAGCATACTTGGAAAAGAGCACGGGCACTTGTCGAAACAAGTGCCCGGCGAATCAAGAGATACTGATCACTCCACGGAGTCAGTAATTACAGACCATAGACACGGTAGAGAGCGGAATCGTCAGCTGGAGTGGTTGGGTCAACGAAGCTGAGCGTGCCTGCTCCGCTGAGAGGATTGGTGGTCATCACCGTCCAGCTTTTGCCATCAAAGGAGCGCTCGACGACATAACGAACGGTGGCACCCGCCGATGGGAAGGAGACCTGATGACGGAAGGTGCCGCCACCGACGTTGGTCACGGACATCGTGATGGCAGGGCGAGCCAGATTGGTCGTCGGGAGCACATCCAGAGCAGAAAGTGAGGACCAGCCGAAGAGCTGGAGATTGTCACACATGGAGCCAGCAAAGCCGGTATTCACATAACCCGAAGGTAGGACAACACCACTAGCTAGAGGGACATTGCGTGCAGCGGCTGCAGGAGCCAGACGGAGATCCAGACCATTCTTGGTGTAGAGCGGGCAAGGCACTGGCACGGTGGCCGTGGCCGAGAAGGTCCACGGAGTCACGAGGCTGGAGGTGGGCTGGGATTGCAGTGCGGTGAGCTGTGTCAGGATGGACACGCCAACGGCTGGGCCGGTGCCAGTTGTTGTACCGACAGCAGTGTTCACCACATTGAGGCTGCCGGACTGAACCGTCGTATTGAAGGTGTAGATGTTACTCCAGGTAAGCCGAGTGGTGCGTGTGCCGCCGACTGCTTCGGAACCGCGCATCATGGTCGATGTGTTTTCGACGATGCCATTGTGGACGGCCACCTTGGCTTCATTTCGAGGCTGGAGGCCTTCCTTCTTCGTGCCACCCGCGAGGAAGGTGAAGTTGAAGACGGTCAGATCGGTTTCAGGCAGGCGGTCGCCGTCATTTGGCTCAGGGCCATCGACTTCCATCAGCTTGTCATACTGGTAGTCAGCAGCGGTTTCTGTCTGGCCGATGGCTTGATTGCCACTAAAGCCGGAACGCAGAGAGGCGGAGGGGGTGGCATTGATCGTGCCCTGGATGACTGTCCAGAACTGATGAATGCCGCGGTAGCCTTCATCAGCATCGAAGGAGTCGTCCTGATTGGCATCGGAGAAGAGGAAGCGAGTGTTGCACTTGCCGCCGAAGAACTCGAAGCCGTCGTCCTTGTTTTGGAAGCACTCGATGTGCTCCAGGACGGTGCCGGAACCCTGCGCGCAGAAGGTGAAGGCATTGATCTCATTACCCACGGCTGCCGCACCGAGGACGAAACCACCGTAGCGGTTCACGACGAAACGAAGCACGCCGCTGCTGTCGTCGTCATCCGTGCCACCATAAATGGAGGACGGAGCATTGAGCACGTTGCTGCCGGAACCGGAGGCGAGACCTTCAGGGAAGTCGGTGCCGACGCCGAAATTTTGGCGGCGCTGGGCATCTTCCGCCAGACTGGCTGCGTGAGCGTCCCAGATACCGTCGCTGTTGGTGTCAGTGCCCTGGGTGTTACAGGCGGCGAAACCGCGACCGCTGAGGATGATGCCACCCCAGAGACCTGATTTGTTGAAGCCGTTATCACCTTCAGGTCCGCCAGGGGTGTAGTCACTAAGTGGGATGGCGGAGACATCCACCGTATTGCCCTTGAGGTTTACCCAGGAAGCAGGAATCGTAGCCGCACCGCCGGGAACGTTGGTGTCCTTGAGGGAGGTGAAGATGATCGGATCGTCAGCAGTGCCGTTGGCGATGATCTTGCCGCCGCGAGCCACAACGATCGTGCCGGGCTCTTCAGCATAACCAGTAAGTGTGGCGGGAGCACCACGGATGATGGTGCCGGGCTCGATGGTGAGCTTGGCACCGTTGGCGACGATGATCACGCGTCCGAGGATGTAAACGTTGTCGCGAGTCCAGCGGGTGTCGGTCAGGATGCGGTTGTCAGCATCCGTGCCAACGGTGATGAAGTCGGCGCGTGCGACACCCGCGAGGGCGGCGACCGCACAGGCCAGGGAGAGGAATTTATGGGTGAGTGTTTTCATGAATGACTTCTGGATGGAGTTTCAGTTCAGGGGTTTGCGAGTGCGGAGATCAGTCCAGTGAAGGTTCTTCAAAGTACACAGCACCTGACTGCTGCGTGGCAGGAGTGCCGGCCTGGTCCAGCAGGAAGTAACCGAGACCTGTGAGCTGTCCCTGAACGGGGACGATCATACCAAAGAAGCTGGTCTTCTTTTTGGCGACTGATTCAAAGCTGCCGCCGAAGATCCCGCTCGCCGGAGTGAAGGTCAGAGCTGTCTTGGCAGGGACTGCACCGACGGTGAACTTGTTGGCCGCCAGAATAGTAACAGTGGTGTCTGGATTCTGACCAGCAGCCACATTCGCCTCCTCAAAGCTGAGGTCGGCAGTGTCGTTTGCTGCGAGTCCCAGGATGGTGGTCGGAGGAACGTAGGCACCACCTGCGAGGACGAGCTCGAAGTTGAAGCCAGCCTTGTAGAGTTTGTTCGCGGCGGCGTTGTTCACCGGGGCGCTCCATGAGGCGTCGCCTGTCAGGCTGTTATCAGTCGCAAGTGCTTCATCTGCACCCTTGGCAATCTGGACATCGGCGAGGAAGGAACCTTTGTTCGCATAAAGCATCTGGAACATGAAGAACTCACCGTTTGGACCGATGAAGGTGGAGCCAGTGACGCCCACATTATCAGCGAACTTGCCAGTGAAGGCGACTTTGCCATCGAGTTTCACAGGTGCGCTGGCGTAGCCGTAACCCTGGGGAATCGTCGCAACACCAATATTTGGATCACCTTCTTCGAGACCGATGGCGATGTTGTAATTCGCGGCGAAATCGGAAGCATCAGCGGTAGCTGGCTTGAGCAGCCAGGTGTTTCTCCAGCCTTTGAAGAACACGTCTTCATCACCGTCGGTGATGTTGCCATTGGCCAGCAGATTGCCAGCGAGGTCAAAGGACAGTGTGAGGGGCGTCATACCTTTGCGCACAACGGTAAGATTGGCAGCGGCGGTGGCGGTGAGCGGATCAGTGCCGGTGATGGTGAGAGGACCTGCGACGGGCAGTGTGGCAGCGCCGAGGATAAGCTTGCCGGACACAACGCCAGTGGCGGAAACCACGAGTTCGACACGACCGCCGAGGTCAGCGCCGAGTTCGCTGAGACGCTCCACAGGGCCGACATAGCTGCCGGCGATGTTCAGCGGGAATGCATTCACGACCAGCGTCGGGAATGGTGCAGGAGTCTCGCTTTTACCGACTTTGTTGGCGGCGGTGACTTTGACCGACGAGGTGCCAGCTTTTGTTGGATAACCACTGATGGTTCCCGCCTTGACATCAAGCTTCAGACCGGCTGGAAGAGGTGCGGCGGCGAAGCTTTCGGCCATGTTGGAGCCGTCTGGAAGGACTGTGGTGGGGATTTGGAAGCTGTAGAAGCCGCCGACAATGGCTGGCGGGAAAGCGATGGCGGCAAGAGTTGGGGCCGCATTGTAAACGACAAGTGTCTGCACGCCTGTCGTCTGGCTGCCAGCAGCACCTGCGGAGACACGGCAGACATAACCGAGGCTGTCTGTGAGCGCGAGGTTCTTGATGGTGAGCTTTTTGGTCTTGGAACCAGCATACTTCACACCGTCCTCCAGCGGATTCACGAGGTCATTGGAAAGGAACCACTCAAACGTCAGAGCGCCTGCACCGGCATAAACCGCGTCGAGCGCAGCGACCTTGCCGAACTGACCCACGACCGTGCGCTCCGTCTGATCGACGATGATAACATTCGCCGTGGCAGAGACACTGCCGGTGCCAGCGCCGGGTGCATTGGTCACGGTGACGGCATAGGCACCCGCATCAGTGAGCTTCAGGTTTGGTACCGAGAGCATGTTTGTGACAGCACCGGCGATGACGGCGCCTTTTTTCCAGGAATACTTCAGCGTGCCGGCACCCACGGCTTGCACAGCGAGATTCAACGTGCCGCCAGTGGGGAGGATGGCTGGGGCAGGAGGCGTAGTGATCGTTGGCTTGGCAGTGACGACGTTCAGGAAGATGTCGTTG
>Ga0209480_10003576_pt1 | contig 10116 bp, 7 predicted proteins | sample JI61114C2DNA_FD_187501 | JGI IMG/M metagenome (GOLD analysis project Ga0209480, IMG submission 187501) | Wastewater effluent complex algal communities from Wisconsin, to seasonally profile nutrient transformation and Carbon sequestration -... | ecosystem: Engineered > WWTP > Effluent > Algae...
TCGAGCGTGACGCCGGAATCGAGCTGGAGCTGCACGCTGCCGCGTTCCAGCCGCACCTCGCGCAGACGCCGCGTGCTGTCTTTCGGCCAGATCGAGGCCGCATCGTCTGAAACGGCCAGCACGCGCACCTCGACACCGCGCGGCATCCACAGCGCGAGAGCGCCCGCGAGCAGAAAAACCGCCGCCGCGGCCCAACGAACCGTTTGAGCACGCCAGATGGCCGTTTTCGGCTTCTTCGCCACCAACGGCTGCTGCGCGACCGGGCGCACCATCGTCGTCAGCGCCGCGTCCACATGCGCGTAGCGCAAAAACTCGCGCCGCAGCTCCGCATCGGCACTGAGACGGCTTTCGAGAGCCTGCACCTCGTCCGCCGAGGCACGACCGCTCAGATAGCACTCGATGAGATTGAAATCCTGCTCCGTGCTCATGCCGCGCCCTCCTTCGCCAGTTCACGCCGCGTGCAGTCGATGAGCATCATGCGGATGCGATGCAGGGACTTATAAACCGCCATCGCCGTGCGCCCCAGCCGTGTCGCCAGCTCGTCCATGCGCGTATTCGGCGCATACGCGGCCTCCACGAGCGAGCGCTGGTCCGCCGGGAGCTTTTGCAGGCACAGGTCCAGCGCCTTCCGCTCCTCGGCAAACTGGTCCGCCATTTCCACCGCCTCATCGGCGAGGTGCATGAGCAGATCATCGCCGAACACATGCCGGTCGCGGCCTTTTTTGCGCAGAAACTCCAGCGCCTCCAGCCGGGCCACTCCAAACGCCCAGCGTCGGAAATCCTCCGGCGCGGAGAGCGTGTGAAAGCGCTTCCAAAGCGCCATCGCCGCCTCCTGCATCACATCATTCGCATCCTCCAGCGTCGGCACCAGCGAGCGCACGAAGCCACGCAGGGACGGCTCATGCTCCACATAGAGCGGGAGGAAAGCGGCATGGCTCTGAAGATCGGACGGGGACATCTCGATGGGAATACTGCCGGCAGACGAGAGCTTTGCCGCGCTTTTTTTACGTTCACAGTCCGACATCTCAAATGGTCACTGCCGTTAACCAGCAAGTATCCCGGTGTTCGGATCGTGTTCCATTGCCGAAACACACCCCGCATCTACCACCATGCTTTCCTTTCTTTTGAAATCCTGCGCGCTGCTCAGCCTCTGCGGCGTGATGTTTGCCGCCGAACCGCTTCTGGAAAAGTCCGCCGTCTTCCCGCCCGGCATGAACGGCATCGCGCGGTATCGCATTCCCGGCATCGTGGTCACGACGAAGGGCACGGTGCTGGCTTACAGCGAAGCGCGGCGGAACGGCAGCGCGGACTGGGGCGAGATCGAGGTGCATCTGCGTCGCTCGATTGATGGCGGAAAGACGTGGGAGCCAGCGCAGCACATCGCGCACCAGGGCACACGGCTCGAAGGCAATCCGCACAAGAAACCGGGCGGGGGCGAGCGCGAGCAGACGGTGAACAATCCCGTCGCCATCGTGGATCGCGAGACGGGGGCCATCGAGATGCTTTATTGCATCAACTACGCACGCTGCTTCTCCATGCGCAGCACGGATGATGGTCTGACCTGGAGCACGCCGGTGGAGATCACGGCGGCGTTTGAGCCGTTTCGGAAGCACTACGACTGGAAAGTCATCGCCACCGGGCCGGGGCATGGCATTCAGATGAAGAGCGGACGTCTCGTGGTGCCGATCTGGCTGGCCTACGGCAAGGAAGGCGATCACAAGCCCTCCGCTGCCGCCACGATCTACAGCGACGACCACGGCAAGACCTGGAAGGCCGGCGATCTCTGCCTGCCGAACGAAGGCGACCTCGGCAATCCGAATGAAACGATGATCGCCGAGCTGTCCGATGCACGCGTGATGCTCGTCGCGCGCAGCATTTCGCAGGCGAGCCGCAAGATCGTCACCACCAGCGCGGATGGAGCCACGGCTTGGACGAAACCGACGTTTCACGAGCAGCTCTGGGAGCCGGTCTGCATGGCCAGCATCACCGCGCATCCTTCGGGCGTGCTGCTCTTCTCCAATCCACACACGCTCGGTCTCGACAAGGAAGGCAAACCCGTCCCCGCAGGCCGCGGCAAGCGCGAGAACCTCTGCATCAAGCTCAGTCGCGACGACGGCAAGACTTGGCCCGTGAACAAGGTCCTCGATCCCGGCAAAGCCGCCTACTCCGACCTAGCCGTGATGCCGGATGGCACGGTGCTCTGCTTGTATGAAGCCGACAACTCCATCGACTGCGCGCGCTTCAATCTGGAGTGGGTCACGCAGTAGCTTCGACTGCGGACGGACCTCGCCAGAGGCCAGAGCGCAGCATTTGATTGAAAGTGTCGACAGTTTTGTCCGTAGCTATAAACTGTCGACACTTTAACACTGCTGCACCATGACAAAGAATCGCTCCGAGCCCCGACGCAATCTCGCCCATGACATTGCCTCGCAGATGCGTCGTGACATCATTTCTGGAGCGCTCAAGCCGGGCGAGGCGCTTGCGGAACCGGCGTTGGCTGGACGTTTCGGCGTGAGCCGTGCGCCGGTGCGGGAGGCGATGATCGAGTTGGAACGTGGGGGGCTGGTTCAGTTTGAGACGACAGGCAGGACTCGCGTCAGGACACTGGAGGAAAAGGACGTGGTCGAAATCGTCGAGGCCCGGATCGCCCTGGAGTCGATGGGGGCGCGGCTGGCGGCGGTCCGTTGGACCGATGAAGACACCCAGTGGATCGAGAGAAGCATCACCGCCCAAGAGAAGGCGGTCACGGGCGTGAAGTTCAGCGCCTTGGATATCGCCATGCATGAATACATCATGAATCGCGGTGGCAATGAGCGACTGACCACGCTTTGGCAATGCGTCCGCTGGCAGTTTGAGATGGCGCTGACCCACATTCATAGCCTCCAGAAAAACATGGCCCCTGATCTCCGCCGCTTCAGCGTGATGGGACATCGGAAGGTGCTCAAAACCATAGCTGACCGCCAACCTGAGATGGCCTCCAAAATGATGACCCAGCACATCAAAGACTCCATTGAATGGTATGCCCCGAAATGAATGTCACCCTACCCAACTCTAATCTCCAACTCGGCTCCTGGCTGCAAACAGGCTCTCCTGTGATCGCCGAACTCGCCGATGCGAGCGGCTTTGACTGGCTGCTGATCGACCTCGAACACGGCTGCGGCACCGAAGCGAATGTGCTGCCGCAGATTCAGGTCATTCGCCATGCGGCGGCCATCGTGCGGGTCGGTGCGCCGCATCCAGAGCAGATCGCACGTTCACTCGATTGGGGTGCTGCGGGCATCATGGTGCCGATGGTTTCCACCGCCGAGAAAGCCGAGGCCTGTGTGCGTGCCATGCGCTATCCGCCGCGTGGGGATCGCGGCCTGGCGGGGATGGTGCGGGGCTTTCAATACGGGCTGCAACGCGAGATGCCGACTCCTGTTTTCTATGCGCAGATCGAGACCATCGAAGGCGTGCAGAACGCCCATGCCATCGCTGCCGTGGATGGGGTGGATGTGCTTTTCGTTGGGCAGATGGATCTGAAACTCCAGCTTCAATCCTACCCCGAACGCACGCAGCTCGACTTCGCGGCTTGCATCAAGGAGGTCGCGGCGGCTGCCAAAGCAGCGGGCAAGGCTTGCGGGATGTTTTGTCGCCAAATCGATGACTTCGCCGAGCTGCAAGCTCTCGGTTTCACTCACCTCGCCATCGAGACGGACATCACGCTGCTGCGCGAGAGCTATCGCAACGTCATTCAACCTCTCCGCGCTTCATCCGTATGACATTAAAAGCCAGACTCGCGCTGACCGCCCTTTTCCATGGCCTGAGCCTCGGACTTTATGCCGATGATACGAAGCCGGTGCTGCAACTCGATTTTGGTCAGGAGGAATCCGCGCCACTGATTGCCGTTGGCGGGGTGGTGCGTGATCAGGCGGGGCCGAGGCCGCCGGAGTTTCCGGACTTTGAGGCGAACAACACGGCGATTCAGTTGCAGGGCAAAGGCTCGCGATATGAGATCAAGGACTCGGGTGCGCAGAGTCCGTTCGATTTCACCAATGGCGATGCCATCACGCTGGAGGCGTGGGTGAAGGTGGACAAGATCGGCCCTGGGCAGCCGGTGTATCTGATCGGCAAGGGCCGCACGAACTCGCCGCATTTCGTCCGTAACAATCAGAACTGGTCGCTGCGGGTCATCGGTGGCAGCGCGGGCTTGGCGCATCTGAGTTTTCTCTTTGCCAGCGCTCCAGCGCCCGGTGGAGGAAACACCTGGCATCTATGGAACTCGACGGCGTCCTTTCAGATCAAGACGGGCTGGCATCATGTGGCGGTGGCTTATGACTTTGGCAAACCAGAGACGATGCGCGGATGGATCGATGGTGTGACTACCGACGGTGATTGGAGCGTGGACGGAGCCACCACGAAGGCTCCCGTGGTGGATGATGACGATGTCTGGATCGGCTCGTCGCTGGGTGGCAGCGCTGGCAACAGTCTCACGGGTTTTCTCGACGGCGTGGCGATTCACCGTCGTGCGCTGAACGATGCGGAGATCGCGAAACATTGTCGGCGTAAAGACGGTCCGCAGGTGGTGCTGCCCGAGGTCGCGAAGATGCCGGAGATGGGAAAAATCGAAGCAGGCAAGGTGCTGGTGCAAGTGAACGAAGGCCACAGCGCCTCCCACCGCTGGCCGAACTCGCTGGAGATGCCGAAGGAGATGCTGCGCTGGTCGGGCGATGCCTTTTTGCTGCCGCGCATGCCGTTGCGATACGATGACTGGGGCATCCGCTCGGCGTGGGCGGCCCCTGTGCTGCTGCGCATGGCGGCTGATGTGAAACTGCCGTCAGGATCACACCGCCTGCTGCTGCGGACTCGTGGACTCGCTCGCTTGTGGGTGGACGACAAATTGATCGCTGAGACCAAACCTGCTGTCGGCAATGGTGAGAATGGTTTTGACCCGCTCACGCCGCTGACCGAGCCACCGCATCCCGGTGTGCGGGTGAAGGGCTACAAACAACAGGAGGTCTTCAGCACGGTGACGACAGCGCCGCAAAAGACCTCTTCGCGAGTGGTGCTGGAGTTGATCGTCGGAGGTAAAAACATGCGCACGGACACGGGCGAGGTTTGTGTCGCCATCGAATCAGCAAAACAAGATGCGTTCTCCATCCTGCGTGCCTCTGACAAGCGGGAGCTTCCTTTGACCGATGCGCAGATTGATCCTGCGCTCGCAGAAATCGAAACCTCGCTGGCCCTTCTTGACGATGCGAATCGACGCGAAGCCGCGAAGTCCCGCGACTCGTTCTGGCAGAAGCGACACGCCATTGCCAAGACCTGGGTGAAGCAACATGCAGCGCCTGCACCACCGCACCAGGGCCATCCGGTGGATGCCTTCATCGACGCGAAGATCGAGAAGGCACTCGCGACGAGCGCGACCACCTCGGCAGCGGCGAAAACCTTCCACGGCGAGGTGCTGCCGATCCTGCGCGAGCAGTGTTTTCGGTGCCACGGCGAAAAGGACAAAGGCGGCCTGAAGCTGAACACCCGCGAGGCTGCGCTGCGAGCAGGAGATTCGGAGCTGGCCGCTATCGTTCCCCATGATCCGGCTGCGAGTGAGCTGCTGAAGCGTGTTCGCTCCAATGATGAAGACAACGTCATGCCGCCAACGGGCGAGCGTTTAACCAAAGAGCAGATCGCAAGGCTCGAAACGTGGATTCGCGACGGTGCCGCGTGGCCTTCACCGCCTGTGGATGCATCCAAGCTCGCCAAAACGCCGCTCACCTCTGATGCGGCCTTTCTCCGTCGCCTTTATCTCGACATCATCGGCCTGCCGCCTGCCGCGGAGGAGGTGAGCGCCTTTCTCGCGGACTCGTCTTCTGACAAACGCACGAAGCTGATTGATCGCTTGCTGGCCGATGAACGCAGTGCCGATCATGCGATGAGCGAATGGCTGGATGCGCTGGCGGAGAACCCTACGCTGATCAATGCCTCGCTCAACAGCACGGGTCCGTTTCGCTGGTTTCTGCTCGACTGTCTGCGCGATCACAAACCGCTCGACCGCATGGTCACGGAGCTGCTCATGATGCGTGGCGACGCCTCTCACGGAGGCAGCGCCGGGTTTGCGCAGGCGGGAGAAAACGACGCGCCGTTCGCGACGAAGGGCCACATCATCGCCTCCGCGTTTCTCGGCGTCGAGTTGCAATGCGCCCGCTGTCATGACTCGCCCTATCACAGCACGAAGCAACGCGATCTCTACTCCCTCGCCGCGATGCTGGAGCGGAAGACTGTGACGGTGCCAAAAACCAGCCGCGTGCCTACCGCGTTCTTTGAAAAGAAGGTCCGCGAATCTCTGATCCGCGTGACGCTGAAACCCGACGAGCCCGTGACCCCCGTCTGGCCCTTTGCCGAAGTCACCGGCGCGGCGGAAAACGCAGGTCTCGATGCGTTGCTCGAAGACCCGAAGGATACTCGTGAGCGCATCGCCGCTCTGATCACTTCGCCGGAGAATCGTCGCTTCCCACGCGTCATTGTGAACCGCCTTTGGAAGCGGCTCATGGGCGCGGGGTTCGTGGAGCCGGTGCAGGATTGGGAAGGTCACGATGCGAGCCATCCAGAGCTGTTGGACTGGCTCGCCAACGAACTACTCACCGCGAACTACGATGTCCGCCACATCATCCGGCTCATCGTCACCTCGCAGGCTTACCAACGTGAGTCAGGTATCGAGAATCTGGCCTCCGCTGGTCCTGAAGAGCGCTTTTTCCATGCGCCAGCACGGCGACGCCTCACCGCTGAGCAGATCGTGGACTCGCTGCACGCTGCCGCTGGAGCCAACATTGATTCCGAGCCCATGACATTTGTTCACGACGGCTCAAAGACACTGCAAAACCGCCAGGATCTCGGTCCTCCGCGTCGAGCCTGGATGTTCGCCAGCCTCAACAACGAACGCGACCGCCCCAGCCTCGCCCTTCCGCGAGCGCAGGCCGTCGTGAACGTGCTGGAGGCCTTCGGATGGAACGGTGCCCGCCAAAAACCCGTCTTTGTGCGCGAAAGCGAATCCAACGTCCTCCAGCCCGGTATCCTCGAAAATGGCACGCTGACCCAATCCCTGTCCCGCGCCTCCTGGAAGTCGAAAATCGCTGACCTGGCCGTGGAAGCCAAATCACCGGAAGCCTTGCTGGAGCAGTTGTTTTTGAGTTTTCTCGGTCGCAAGCCACAACCTCCCGAGCGGGACTCGTTCCTGCCGGATTTGCGGTCAGGCTTTGAAACACGACTCACACCAAAAAATGAAATTGTAGTCCCCGCTGCGCCCAAACCTCTCCGCCTCGTCACCTGGCTCAACCACGTCACCCCCGACGCCAACACCATCCAACAAGAGATCGAAAACCGAGTGCAAAAAGGCCCCGCTCCTGACCCAAGATTGCAGCGGGAGTGGCGAGAGGTTTATGAAGATATTGTCTGGAGCCTCATCACCCACCGCGACTTCGTTTGGGTGCCTTGAAACAGAAGAATAGGCAGTAGAATGACGGCAGTAGAATTGAAATACAGAATTCAGAATCAGAAAATTCTACTGCTCCCATTCTACTGCCTAAAACCTCCCCGCCGATCATGCCCATTCACCGCACTCTCGACCTGCCAGCCATCACAGATGCTGAGTTTGCCCGCATCGACAAAGCGGTGATGGACCATGCATATGACATCCAGAACCGCATGGGACGGCTCTTCGATGAGCGCATTTATGAAAACGAACTCGCCGACCGGCTGCGAGCGGATGGCTTCGACGTCTTCACCCAAGTTCCGGTTGAAGTGGTTCATGGCAGCTTAGCGAAGACCTATTACCTCGACATGATCATCAACGGCATGGTTTATGAGCTGAAAGTCGTCGAAACACTCCATCACTCGCACAAGGCTCAAGCGTTGCATTACGCCATGCTGCAAGGCGTTCGGCTGGTGAAGCTGCTCAACTTCGGCGCAGGGAGTATTCAGGGCGATCTGCTCAGGAACTTGCTGGATGAGCCGGATCGACATCATCCGGTGCTGCGAAACAGCGGTTGGAGGCCCGAGACGCCCTCTTGTGAGCGGCTCATCCACCATTTGCGCGACCTACTCAACGACTGGGGAACACATCTCAGCGGCTCGCTCTATAACGAAGCCCTCATTCACCACTTTGGAGGTGAGGCTCAATGCTTGAAGCGCGTCGATGTCCGTTCCGACACCTCGGTTCTCGGCTCCCATCTCGTCCAGATGCACGCACCCGATGCAGCCTTTGTCCTCACCACCCTCAGCGAAGGCCAAGCATCGTATCAACGCCAACTCCAGCACGTCTTTGACCGGATCGAGCCTCAGGTCATGCAGTGGATCAATCTCAACCACGCCCGCGTCGAGATCACGACACTCAGCAAAACAGAAAAGCAGGCAGTAGAATGACGGCAGTAGAATTGAAATACAGAATTCAGAATCAGAAAATTCTACTGCCCCCATTCTACTGCCTAAACCATCCCGCCATGAACCGCCGACACTTTCTCCAAACCAGTGCTAGCCTAGCCTTGCCACACTCCCTTTTCGCGGAGGACCAGATTCGCGGAAAGGCGGAGCACGTCATCTCCATCTGGCTCGGCGGCGGCATGGCGCAGGGGGATACCTTTGACCCGAAACGCCTGGGCGACCCGAAGACCAACAAACCCGGCTCCTACTACCCATCCATCGAAACGGCAGTGCTCGGCGTGCGGGTCTGTGAGCATTTGTCAAAACTGGCACCGCTCATGGATCGCGTGACGGCGGTGCGCACCGTGAATCATGACGTGATCGACGAGCACGCTGCAGCCACCAACCGCATGCATACGGGGCGACCCATCAGCGGCACGATCGGCTATCCCTCCATCGGCTCGATCATCGCTCACGAGCGAGGAGCCGCCGCCGAAGATGCCCCGCCTTATGTGCTGATCGGCTATCCGAATGTCACGCGTGGTCCCGGATTCCTCGGCGCTCAATCCAGCTACCTTTACCTCACCGACACCACTCGCGGACCAGCGGGGCTTTCACTGCCGCCAGGCATCGAGATGAAGCGTCAGGCACGACGTGAACGCTATCTCACCGCCCTCCAGGCCAGCGCTGGCGAAACCAACGACCGCCAGTTGCAAAGCTACGATGCCGCCATCGCGCAGAGTTTGAAACTCAGCGGGCCTGCCTTCAATCGCGCGTTCCAGCTCGACTCCGAACCCGCGAGCTTGCGCAATGAATATGGCGGTGAGTTTGGACAGCGCTGCCTGCTCAGCCGCCGTTTGGTCGAACGCGGTGTGCGCTTCATCGAGGTCTCGCACAACCTGAACTTCATCAATGGTGCCGGTTGGGATGCCCACAAGGAGGCCATTCTTCAGCAGCACGTGCTCATTCGCGAACTCGACACGGCCATGGCTGCCTTGATCCGCGATTTGGAAGCCAAGAAGCTGCTCGATAAGACACTCATCATCGTCACCACCGAGTTCGGCAGGCCACCGGAATTCGACAGCGGCGGCGGGCGAGGCCATCAGGGCAGCGCCTTCACCTGCGTGCTCGCCGGTGGAGGCTTGAAACACTGCGGCGCCTGGGGCGAGACCGATGACCTCGGCAAAAAGATCACCGCCAATCCCGTCAGCGTCCCCGACTTCTTCGCCACCGTCTGCGCCGCAGTCGGCGTGGACTACCGCAAGAACCTCTACGACGGCGACCGCCCCGTGCCGATCACCGATCAAGGCAGTCCCATCCCAGCGCTGTTTGCGTAGTCAGGACTGACACCTCCATCGAATGCGCGCTTCAATTTGGAGTGGGTCACCGCGCCATGAACTCTTGCCCCCCCATTTTTCGGGGGAAGCGCACTGCTAAGTATGTCGCCACCGGGGCGTATGCATTTCACCTCCATCATGACTTTTTGCTCCCTGGTTCGATTCTTCATCCCTGCCGCGCTTTGCGCCTGCCTCGGCATCACCTGTGCTCTCCGCGCGGCGGAGCCTTTTGAGGCCTTTTTGGAGAAACACTGCACCTCTTGCCACGGGCCCGAGAAGGAGAAGGGTGATCTGCGCATCGACCAGCTCTCGCGCGATTTTAAACTAGGCTCGGACACGCATCACTGGGCGGAGGTGATCGAGCAGGTGAACTCGGGCGAAATGCCGC
>Ga0209480_10003577_pt1 | contig 10114 bp, 7 predicted proteins | sample JI61114C2DNA_FD_187501 | JGI IMG/M metagenome (GOLD analysis project Ga0209480, IMG submission 187501) | Wastewater effluent complex algal communities from Wisconsin, to seasonally profile nutrient transformation and Carbon sequestration -... | ecosystem: Engineered > WWTP > Effluent > Algae...
CCGATGACGGCGAGGCCTCGCCTCAGGGGCGGCGCTCGTGACCGCAGCCCTCAGCGCCTCGGCGAACTCGAGCATCGTCTGCGGCCGCTGTGCAGGATCCTTGCGCAGCGCCGACTCGACCACCGCGGCGACCCCGGGCGGAATGTCGGCCGGCGCGGCCGCGTCGGCGAGCAGGGTCGGTTCATTGAAGATGTGCCGGGCGAGCACCGCGGCCACGTGCTTCCCGTGCACCTCGTGGAACGGCAAACGCCCCGCGAACACGCGATAGAGCGTGATCCCCATCGAATACACGTCCGAGCGGCGATCGACCGGTCGCCCGAGCGCTTGCTCCGGTGAGGTATAACCGGGCGTGCAGAGCATGCGGCCGACCTCGGTGGTCGGCGGGCTATCGACCGTCCGCAGCGCCCGGTCCGGCTTGACCAGACCGAGATCGATCACGATGGCGGTCGGCGCATGCCCCGGCTCACGAGTGACGAGAATATTCCCGGGTTTGATATCGCGGTGAACATAGCCTCGCTCATGAATGGCATGCAGGGCCTCGAGCGCCGGTAGCAGCAGCGCGAGCGCCTCTCGCCAGGGAATGCGCTGGTCCTGATACGCACGGACGTACTGCTCGAGGTTCGGACCCTCGAGCAGTTCCATGACGATATAGGCGGTGCTGTCGAGCTTCCCCGTGCCGAACACGCGCACGAGGTTGGCGTGCCGGACCTGCGCGGCGGCCTGGGCCTCCTGGACCATGCGGGCGCGCAGCTCGTCGGAGGCCATGCGCGGCTTGAGCAATTTGATGGCGACGCCGACGCCGAGTTGCTCATCGGTGGCCCGAAAGACATCGGCCATCCCGCCCCCGCCGATGTGCGCCTGGACCGTGTAGCGGCCGTCAATCTGCCGGCCAATAAAGTCATACTCGATCGCCTGGTCGCCCCCGGGATCGAAGTCCCCCACGGTGACGAGCTCGATGGGACTCTGCAGCGCTCCGGACCAGGACATGGCAGACCTCGTGACCGCGCTCGGGCTCGCGCAGGGCGAAATCGTAGCCCGGCGGCCGTCTGCTGTCGAGGGCGCCTCCGACCCGAACGGCCCTTCCGGTAACTGCCGGGAGGCTCCTGCTCACCGGCCGCGTCAATCGCGCCGGGCAGCAAGGGACCGTTTGACAGCCGCGCGATCTCGAGCCCAGATGCCCGCATGGCGGAGCCGATGCCGAAGGTCGTCAACCCCTGGCACTTTCTCGACGAGAACGGGAATTTCCCGGACGAGCCGGCCGCACGCACACGCGCGCTCCGGATCGCCCAGTGCATCGAGTACGGCGGCAATCTCGAGCGCGGGCAAAGCCGCGAGACGCTGATCCCGTGCCGGCGTCGCCCGAACGGCGCGCAGTGCCCCGGGCTGCTTTATGTCCTGAAGCAGAAGGACGACGCAATCCTCGTGTTTTGCCTGATCTGCCAGGTCGACGAGTACCTCATCTACGAGTGGGAGGACACCTTGTGGGCGGAGGGGCAGATGGAGCCGGTCGACATCGCGGCGATGGCGAAGGCGCAGGACGGCCCGCGCCCCGAGCCTGCTCCGCGCGATCCCGACGAGCTGCTCTCGAGGACCCTGACCCTGCTCGGCAGCCCGCTCTCGGCGGCGCAGGTCCGCAAGCTGATCGCCGCGGCCCCACACCCCATGTCCGTCATGGACGCGGTCCTCGCCTCACTCCCCGCTCCCCCGCTGAAAGCCGCGCTCGAGCGGTTCCTCCCCGTGGTGATGGATCTGTGGAACGCGACGCCGCGCCCCGACCTCGGCGGCTTCACGCCGAGCCAGGTCCATGCGCACACGACCCCGCGAACCAGCACCAAGGTCGGTGCCAACGCCCCTTGCCATTGCGGCAGCGGCAAGAAGTACAAGCGGCTGTATGAACAAGCAGCCGCTCAACTGACCGCTCCAGGTATGAGCCGCGGCGTTGATCGGCGCCACCGATCGCGCGGCCTGATGCTGACCGCCGTCTCATGTCTCGCCGGGCGTCGAGGGCTCGGTTTCCTTGGCAATCGAGCGCATCGACTCGACGAGGAACCGGAGCGCATCCTCCCCGCGGACCTGGTCGTCACAAGTGCGCTCCATCCAGCGCTGCCGGAGCACGCGCATGATGGCCCGCTCCTGCGCGAATTCCTGCTCGTACTCCTCGCGCATCCGGCGGAGCTCCGCGCAGAGGTACTCGTGGTGCTGGACCGCCATCTCGGTGAGCCGCTGGACCTGCTGGGACGAGACTTCGGCCGAGGACTGCTCGGGAGCCTCGGGCCCGCGCGCCACGATCGCACCGTCGATGGCGAGGGCAAAGCCAGGCCCGAGGTACGGCGCGATGAGCTGGCGCAGGAGGTCCAGGTGCGCCTGGCTGACGCCGGGTAGCTCGAGCGCCGTCGTCGCCCGGCCCGTCGCCGCGTCGACCGCTCGGAGCACCGTGAAGCGGTAGCGTCGATCCATCGATTGATCTGCCATACGCTTCACGGTACCGGATCATGAAGCGCGAGGGTGCATCGACACATGGCGCGCGGTCGAGCATGCCGCGCTTCACGGCGAACAGGCGCGCGCTTCATCGTCATGATGCATCACGGGGCCGGCGATCGAGGCGCGCTTCATGAGCATGAGACCGAGGCTCATCGCGGATCCGCCCGGGGCGTCTCGCGGACTTGAAGCGCCGAGGCCGGCGCGCCCCCTCGCGCATCGCATCGGCGTAGATTGGGCCCATGGTGGCAGGGGGACTATTGGCGGCGGTCCGGGCCCGGGTGGCCGCGCGAGGCATGACTTTCACCGAGCTGGCGCGGGCCTCCGGCGTGCAACCGGGCAACCTCCGACGGATGCTGACGAGCACGACGGCAAGCCCGCGACTCGGAAGCGTGATGCGCCTGCTCCCGCCGCTTCATGCCCGCATCGCTCCGGCGGGCGCCCGCACAGCGGCCGAGCTCGCGGCCTTCCTGGAAGACCAGCGACGGCGCAGCGCGCTGCCCTGGGATCAGCTCCTGAGCCCGACCGGACCACACGCCGACAAGATCGCCGCACGGCTCGCCGCAGACCCGGAGCAGCTGTCGCTGGACGTGGTGATGCACCTCGCCGAGGCGCTTCACGTCGAGCTGGCGCTCATCGACGACGATGAAGCACCGACGCGGGGCGCGGGTGAACACCCGACGAAGCAAGGCCCGCAGCCAGCACGACGTGGGCCAGTACCACGGCGACAACGCGAGCGCGCCGCGCCGCTGACATCGCCGATCCCACCCGCATCATCGTCCTCGTCCGCATCATCGTCCTCGTCCGCATCACCGTCCGAGCCTGCTGCACCACCGCCATCTGCACCGCCAGCGTCGACGCCGCCAGCGAACACGTTTGGGCTCGCGCCCCTGCGTCCGCCGCGGCTCGGTCGTTACCGGGACGCCTCGCCCGCGCCGACGGCAATGCGGCCTCCATCCACGACCTGGACACCCCCGCAGAAATCGCACGCCCTGGAGGAAGAGGTCGTGGCACGCCTCGCTTCACTCTCGAGCGAGAACTGGAGCGAGGGGTTTGCGGGTGCGTGGTCGATGCTCGTCATCGGAGCGGAGTTACCCGTCCGCTTCATCGAAGGGCTCGGGGCATGGGCCGCGTCGGCGTTTCAACGCTTTCATCCTCCCCCGCCCGCGCAGCCACCACCACCCGAGCCACCGGACGGCTGCTTCGACGCCCTCGACCCGAGCCCGCTGGTGCGCAACTGGTTGGAGGGGCGCCAGGCCGACGGGACGCGGAGGCGGATCGAAGCCGAGGCCGCCCTGGCCAGTCGAGATGACGATCGGCGCGCGCTCCAGACCACCACGAAGAAGCTCGCGGCCACCACATCCGCGCTCGAAGCCGCCGAACAAACGCTGAACGCGGTGCAGTCCGAACTCAAGCTCCACTCGCAAGCCAGCACCAACGCCCAGCAGCAAGTGCAGATGGTGAGAGCGGCGGCCAACCAGCTGATGGAGGCTTTGCTGAGCAGGAACAAAGCCCACGACCAGGCCATCGAACAGCGTGAGGCCGCCGAGGCGCGCGCGACCGAGGCGGAGCAGGCCCGCGATGCGCTCGACGCCGAGCTCGACGACCTCCGCCGACAGCTTCACGACCGGGTCGACACGAGCGCCGAGGCGCTGGCCCAGGCCCGGTCGCAGCTCGACGCCGAGCGGCAGCGACGCAGCAACGCCGAGTCTCTCGCCGCCGCGCGCGGCCAAAAGATCGAGGCGCAGAAAACCGAACTCGCCAACCTCCGCCAGATCGTCACTCAGCTCGAAGCCCGTCGCGCAGAACCCGCGGAGTCCGAGCGCCTGGCCGAGGTCCAGAAGGAACTCGACGACCTCCGACAGGCCCAGGCGGCCGACGCCGCGCACATCCGCGAGCTCATCGAGGCGGACCGCTTTCCGGAGGTCCTCAGTTTTTTTGTCTCGCGCATCCTCGGGGTCCCGGTGAAGGACGGCGACCATGCCCTCGCTCTCCTCGAGGAGAAGCATCCGCTTGCGAGCGCCCGATCTGCCGTCACCGTGGCCGAACACCCGCTCCCCCCTGAGCCCCTCCTCCCGACTGCGAATGCTCCGAACACCAGCCCAAGCCGCGCAAAGATCGGACGCAACGAGCCCTGCCCTTGCGGCTCAGGCAAGAAATACAAGCGGTGCTGCTGGCTCTCGTCCAGTTGAGCAGCCACCATCGCCACGGACCCGCAGCGGGCGATCGGTCACCGTGGACTGACCGCCGACAGTGACGAGAACCGACTACGCCGCCCGTCCGCGCCCCGCTGGGTTACAGTGGGCGCGGTATCATGGTGCCTCCAAGCAATATCCCTCCAACTCCGCCCGAGAGCTCCCCGCGAGAACGCCTCGACGCGCTGCGACGCAAGGCCGAACAAGCTGCCGACGTACTGAACGGCGCTAGCGAGCCCCCTACCCCGCCAGCAACACCCCCACCACTATCCCCGGCCCCATCTGCAACCGCGTCTCCCCCGGCCATCCCCGGCCCACCCAACGGCGCAACCACTGGACAGAAGCTCTGGATGGGCCTGGGTCTGACCCTCTTGACCGGCCTCGGCATGCTGCCGCTGCTGTTGATCTTCTGGGCCGGCGGCGGCGTCATCGGCGTCATCTTCATCGCCGAGGCGCTCGAGCGCACCCGCGGCCTGGCCCCCTCGACCTACGGCGGCGCGTTCTGGCTCGCGTGCGCGTTCATCGGGCTGCTCATCGTGGTCGAGCTGGCCACCTGGTTCGCGCCCAAACGCGAAGGGGAGCCGGCCGGCGGCTGCCTCACGGCCTTGCTGACGCGGCCGCTCGCCGCGGTCTTCCTGCTGTTCTTGCCCTGCATCTTGCTGGTGCGCTGCGACCTGGGCGGCACGGACGTGCCCGACATCCTCACGACCACGGCGCTGCTGTGCGTGCTCGGCTACGGCCTCTTCGTGCTGCCGATCGCGTTTGTCTCCGTCGCGCTACGTTTAGGGCGCTGGCTCTGGCGCTTCGGCCAGCGCTCGAGCTTCCGCAGCGGCCTCGTCGCAGGTATCGGCGCCGTGGTCGGCGCACTGCTGCCGACCTGCCTCGTATGCGCCCCACCCGACTTCGAGGCGGACAACCCGGCCGCGCGCTACGTCGCGGCGGTCCAGCGCGGCGCCGAGCACATCAGCGACGAGATCGACCGCAAGGGCGCGGTGGACGGCTCACTCGCGGCGCTCACGAGCGCCGCGACCCAGATCCCCGGCTCGACGGGCTCGTGGAAGCCCCTGCCGCTGCAACCCCCGCTCGACTCCCGGCTGCGCACCTGCGTCGAGCGACTCACCGCGCCGACCCACCGCGCCGCCACCGTCGAGCGAGCCACGCGCTACCTGATCTCCACCCGCCGCACCGATCACGACACCGCCAACGCCGTCGCCTACGGCACCGTCTTCGCGGTCTGCCGCAAGCACGCGCGCGAGCCCGTCACCGGCGACCTCGACGACTACTTCTGGCGGTCCGTCCTCAACAACTACTGCAAGGACCTCGGGCGCAACGCCCTGGCCCAGTGCAGCGCCTTCGACACCCTCGACGCCCGCTGCGACGGCCAACCCTCCGTCTCCGGCGGCCAGCTCGACGCCGCCATCGACCTCCGCGCCCGCCTCTGCCGCCTCGACGAGCGCGACCGCGACATCGTCCTGCGCGCCTTCGAGGGCGAACCCTCCCACCAGATCGCCGCCGACCTGGGCATGACCCCGGCCAACGTCTGCAAGCGCATCGAGCGCGCCTACAAGAAGATGGCCCCGAGCTGAGGCGCGGTCCCGCGCCCAGCCTCCAGGACAGTGACGACAATTATTTTTTAGGGCGGTGTCACAAACCTCGGCTGGCCCGGGTGTCCCCGGCATGACCAGCCCGGACACCACCCTCGTCGCCGTCAACTTCCACCTCTACAAGCCCTGCAACTACCGCTGCCGGTTCTGCTTCGCCACCTTCCGCGACCTTCGCGGCCAGCTCAGCCTCGACCACGCCCTGCTCCTGCTCCGCCTGCTCCGCGAGGCCGGCTGCGAGAAGCTCAACTTCGCCGGCGGTGAGCCGACCCTCCACCCGCACATCGGCCCGCTGCTCGCCGAGTCGCGCCGGCTCGGCCTCGTCACCAGCATCATCAGCAACGGCGCGCGGCTCAGCCATCTGCTCGCCGCGCACGCCACCGACCTCGACTGGGTCGGCCTCTCGGTCGACAGCGCCGACGAGGCCACCCAGGCCGCGCTCGGGCGCGGGACCGGCGGCCACGTCGCCCGCAGCCTCGCTCACGCCGACGAGATCCGGGCCCGCGGCCTGCGGCTCAAGCTCAACACCGTCGTCACCGCCCTGAACTGGCGCGAGGACATGTCCGAGTTCGTGCGCCAGGTCCAGCCCGAGCGCTGGAAGGTGTTCCAGGTCCTGCCCGTCGGCGGCCAGAACGACGGCGCCGTCGACGACCTGCTGATCGACCGGGCGCAGTTCCAGGCCTTCGTCGACCGCCACGCCTCGCTCTCCAAAAACCTCGCCCCGATCGCCGAGGACAACGACGCGATGACCGCGTCCTACGCGATGATCGACCCGCTCGGCCGCCTCTTCGACAACAGCGCTGGCCACCACACCTACAGCGCCCCGATCCACGAGGTCGGCGTCGCCCGTGCCCTCCGCCAGATCCGCTTCTCCCTCACCCGCCTGGTCGCCCGCGGGGGGAAATACGCGTGGTGAGCCGCCCGCCGCGGACCGCCGTCTTCGGCGGCGACCTCCGCAAGCTCGCCCGCGACCTCGCCGACCTCCGCGACCTCGAGCTGTTCGGCATCAGCGACTGCACGTTCCACAGTATCGCCGCGGTCCGCCGCGGGGGGTGTACACATGTTGACCAAGACTCCAAACCCGCTCTACCTGTGCCTGTGCGGCCTGTCCGGCGCCGGCAAGGACACCGTCGGCGACCATCTCGAGCGCGCCCATGGTTTTCACCGCGTCGCCATCGCCGATCCGCTCAAGCGCCACGTCCAGCAGCTGTTCGACCTCAGCGATGATCAGCTGTGGGGCGAGCAGCGCAACACCCCGCACGCGCGCCTTGGCCGGACCCCGCGCGAGCTCTACCAAGTGTTCGGTGACATGTGCCGTAACCTCGATCCCGAGATCTGGATCCGCCTGTGGTGTGATGCCGTGGGCACCGCCCTCGCCAACGGTCACAGCGTCGTCTGCACCGACCTGCGTACGCTGCCCGAGCTGCAGGCCGCCCGGGCCCGGGGCGCCCGCATCTGGCGGGTCCTCCGGCCCAGCGCGGGCGCCCCCGGCCGCGCTGGCGAGCACCGCACCGAGCGCGCGCTCGCCGAGCTCGCCGACGAGCAGTTCGACCGCTGCATCCGCAACGATGGCGACCTCGCCCAACTCCACTGCACCATCGCGTCAGCCCTCGCTGCCGAGGACCTCACGTGACCCGCCGTGCCGAATCGCGCCGCAACTACGCAAACTGCGGCCGTGGTGCCGAGCAGGTCGCCCATCGTTGCGAGCATCCATCGCCGGCCAGCCACCGCCAGCGCTAGCCCTGCCTGCGATCGTCCGTCCGGTCGAAGCGCTCGCGGCGCGCCTTCACCGTAGGGAACGAGTGGAAGCGAGGTGTCCAGCGCTGCCATGGCGAGCCGCGACGGGGGCGATTCGCCCGTGGTGTGGAAGAAGCCTGCCGGGGTCTCCCACAGGCAACCACGCTCGGACAGCGTGATCCGGCAGTAAAGACGGCCTTCACGGGTGAAGCAGTGCAACTGGCGTCGGCCTGCGGCGATCAGACGTCGACCGTCGAGGGACCAGGCTAAACGATCGCCGGAGGGAATCTGTATGCACGTACTCCAAGCTTGGGCCGATGTGACGGCTCGCGTTACCGCGCCTCTGGCTTGCATAGTATTCTCAATACTTTCGATGGAATACCGAGGCGCCGGAGTCCCCGTGTCGGATAACGCCGTTTCTTCTACACCTCGGGGCTCACGGATGCTTGCTTTTCCCCGGGGCCTCTGGCCTGCTGCGCAGTCACGATGCTCGCCCTTCAGGCTCGTAACCAACCCGATTTTATGTTCTGGGGCGCGGCCCTCCCGGCGGAGTCCGAGTTCTCCCTCGAAGACCCGCTGGCGCTCGACTATATCAACCAGCAAATCGGCTATCTGCTCCTGCCCGCGCTCACGACGCGCAGCGCACATGCCCAATACTTCGCCGTAGTGCTCTATGGCCTCGAGCTGGTCGAGCGAGCGCTCCGCGCCCACGATCTCCCCGACGACGACCGCATCCGCCGCGAGCTCTTCGAGCGCTGGGAACGATTCTGGGCGCTCGCGTGCCTCGAGTCGCGCAAGGGCGCCCTCACACGCAGTGATCCCGACGCGATGCGCGGGGTCCGTGGCGCCCAGCGCGCCTGGTTCTCCGGAGACAACCCACTTCCCCTCAAGTACACCCTCATCTCACGCCAGAGCGAACTCGGTGGACTTGGCGCGTATCTTATCCCGCTCCGCGATCTCGGCCTCGTATATCCGGGAACCCTCCGCGTCACGCCAGCGGCGGGCCCCATCATCGAGGCATTCTGGGAAGAGGCCGATGCACCGGCACACGGCTCTCGGTTTGACAACTGGGCGATGAGCATCCTGGCCCCCACCTGTACTCACACCGAGCGCAAGTCCCAGGGCATACGCCTGGCCACCCTCGGCGAGCGCTCGCGCCTGACCAGCGTACTCGGTCGCCAGCGTCAGCAAGACCGTCTGTTCGAGGCGGTCATCACCCAGGCCCCACCTCCGACCGCCGAGCTGACGAGCCTCGTGCAGACCGCGCGGCTCGCGGAGGTCGAAGACCCACGAGAGATCCTTCAAGGCTTGCTCGGCGGCCAGTTCGGACCCGTTGGTACCCCTCTTCGAGACCACCTCGCGCTCGCCCTGTCTTACGGCGATATGGCCGTATGCCTGCGCGACCTCTTCGACGCCATGTACCGCGACCTTATGGAGACCGGAAACCTCGTCGCACGCGCCCAGGTCGTCGCCAACGCCATCACTGCGCCCCGCCTCGAGGCGCTCCGGAGCGCCGCCTCGGCGCTGCTCGGTACCATCGAACTCCGGCGGCTCCGCCATTTGCCTGCCCACGGCCCCGCCTTTGTGCGCCTGCTCGAGTTGCTCGTCCCGGCCACCCCCGCGGAGGTGTTGGACCTGCTCCTCCGTTACCACCGGCAGATCCAGCGCGTACGCAGCAGCGGCAGCAGCTGGATCAGCGAACAGGGTGACACTTTGCGGGCCGACCTCACGCATTATACAGGTTACCAGTACGCGGCCCCCTTTCCCGGGTTCAAGCTCTTCATCCTCGCCAGCATCCTGCGCAGCACCGGGCGGCTGCCCGCCGCTACAGTCGCCCAGGAGGTAGCATGAGCCGCCCCACCCGCGACATTCCTACCCAGAGCGCCCTCGAGCAGCTCGCCGACGACTCGCCATGTCTGGCGGCCGTGTTCTGCAGCTACACCTTCGATCCGCGGTTTTTCGAGAATCAGGTGCTGCGGACCGTGCTCAAGCTGCGCAGCGACCCGGACGAGCACGTCAGCGACTTCCTCGCCGAGGGCACCGTGGCCCTCCAGAGCACGCCGGTCGTCTGCTTCGTCGATGCGGGGGCGCGCTCACACGGCC
>Ga0209480_10003580_pt1 | contig 10112 bp, 8 predicted proteins | sample JI61114C2DNA_FD_187501 | JGI IMG/M metagenome (GOLD analysis project Ga0209480, IMG submission 187501) | Wastewater effluent complex algal communities from Wisconsin, to seasonally profile nutrient transformation and Carbon sequestration -... | ecosystem: Engineered > WWTP > Effluent > Algae...
TCTTTTTGCAAATTATTTCTCGTGATCGGGTCGAGCGCACCGAACGGTTCGTCGAGCAATAAAATTTCGGGATTTGCCGCGAGCGCACGCGCGACTCCGACTCGCTGGCGTTGACCACCGGAAAGTTCGTGCGGAAAACGTAAGGCGAAATTTTTCGGATCTAAACCGACAAGTTCGAGCATTTCAGAAGTTCGGAATCGTTTATCTTCATCTTTCCAGTTTTCCAATGTTGGAATTAATGACACATTTTCGGCAATCGTCAAATGCGGAAAAAGACCTGCTTCCTGCAAAACGTAGCCGATTCGTCGGCGCAATCTGATTTTATCCCAATCTTCGGTTGATTTATTCTCGACCAGAACATTTCCGGCTGTCGGTTCGATCAGACGATTTATTAACTTCAAAGTTGTCGTTTTGCCGCAACCGGATTCACCAAGCAAAACGAGAATTTCACCTTTCCTGATCTGCAAATTTAAGCCGTCAAGTATTTTTGTCCGATCAACGGCGAAATCCACTTGTCGAAATTCGATAATCGGCTCAATTTTAGCGGTTAATTCTGACATTTCTCAAATTTTATCTTGCTTTAACTTTAGCTTATAAATATTTGACGAGCCAAATCCAAATTTTACAAAGCAACAAAAACCGTTGGCGAATTATGCAGTAAATTTAAATTAAACAACAGATTTTCAATGAATTTACATAACCGGATTTTGTTAAATTGTGAACTTTGATTTTGTCTAAAAAAAGAGAATTCCCGCGAATTCATTACTTTAATTTCGTTTTGATGCGGGCAGTGTTTTCAAGTGTGCGGTGAACCGGGCATTTATCGGCAATTTCGAGCAGGCGTTGGCGTTGCTCTTCATCCAAATTGCCGATAAGTTCGAGTTCGCGGGTAAAAGTATCGATTTTGCTGTTTGCCGAATCGCAGTTCAGACAATCTTCGAGGTGCGATTTTTCGTGCGAAATATGAACGTAAATTTCGCGCAAGTCCCATTTTTTGCGGTCTGCGTAAAGGCGCAGAGTCATCGCGGTGCAGGCGGCAAGTCCTGCCGCAACCAACTCATAAGGCGACGCGCCGAAATTATTTCCGCCGAAACTTTCCGGCTCATCGGCAATCAATTGATGTTCTCCGGCTTTGATGCGGGTCGTAAATTTTTCATCAGCCCGCAGATATCCGACGATTTGACTTGTCGTTGATAATTTTTTTTCCGGCGGGATTTCAACGTAACGATTTGCCCACGAAGCGATCAAATCGCCAACGTAAAGCGCATCTTCGCGCCGTGAAAGTAAATGGTCTGCACCGTCGAGCGAAATAAAACTTTTAGGATGAAATGCCGCCCGGTAAAGTTCGGCAGCATTGTCGATCGAAACGGTTTCGTCCTGCGGCGAGTGCAGAAACAAAAAAGCCTTTCCGCGCATTGTGCGAACGACGCTCAAAAGATTTTGCTCCTGTAAATCTTCGATAAATTGTTTCTTTATCGTAAAAGGTCTTCCGCCGATGTTAATTTCCGCCGCGCCTTTTTCATTGATTTCGCTGATTCCGTTTTGCAAAAGGTGCGCCACATGCTGAGCCGCAGAAGGCGATCCGATGGTTGCCACGGCTTTAATTTCAGCGAAATCGTGCGCCGCTAAAAGACTCGCCGCACCGCCGAGCGAATGCCCCACGATAACTGCCGGAGCTTGATAATTTTGCTTGAGAAATTCCGCCGCGCAGATCAGATCATCTACAGAACCGGAAAAATTCGTGTCGGAAAAATCGCCTTCGCTTTCGCCCAAACCGGTAAAATCGAAAGACAAAACGCCGAATCCCTTCGCCGCCAAAGCCGCGCTGATAAACCGGACGGCGTTAAAATTTTTATTACAGGTAAAACAATGAGCGAAAATCGCAAAATTATGCGGGCGGCAATTAATGGGAAGTTCAAGTTTCGCTGCCAAATTTTTGCCGGAACTGTTTTTAAACTCGATTTTTTGAATTGACATAATTTGCTGTAGAAATTTAAAAAAATCTTTGTCTGAAAATGATACCAAGTAAGTGGTTTATTACATAAATTTGAATCTATTTCAGTCAGTCTAAAAAGTAAATAAAAGTTGTGAGAAATGACGAGTTCCCGCCGATCAATTTTTTCTATTTATCCAACAACTTTCAAAATGTCAACCATTATCGATGACCGCCAAAAACGCTTAGGATCATTTTTTTTTTGGGCTTTGTCATATTGCTCCCTGTTTGTTCCATTTTATAAATCCCCGCAGATTGGTTATCAGGAAAATCGCATTTCCGATGGCGATTGCCCAACTGTTGAGTAGCAAAACGCCCAAAACGATCCACGTAATATTGGCTGTCATAAAAAAGACAAAGCCCCATTTCATCTTGTTGCCGAGCAGAACCATGGCAATCACACTCAGCACCATCGCCGCCCAGTCAAGCCCGTAATATTTAAATATCTCAAACATAATTAACTTCAAAAACAATTTGTGAGGAAGAGTTATTATTCACTTCCTCACAATTTTTGTTTAATTTAAACATTTACCGCTGACGCTTCCAGTTTTGGCGCAGCTTCCCAATCTATGGCAATTTGCGTGATTCCGTGCAGATAATTGCTGATGATCTTGTCGCCGATGACCATTACGATGTCCACAAGATTGGCTTCCGTGTAACCTGCCGCGAATAATTTTTCGATCGCTTCAGCCGAAGGTTTGCCGCGTTTGATAGTTGTTTCTTTAACGAATTTTGCCAAAGTGTCGAATTTGGCATCGAATGAAATTTCCGCTTGGCGGACTTCGAGAATTTCTTCTGCCGTAAAACCTTGCATTTTACCGAAAGTGCTGTGCGCCGCCTGACAATATTCACACTCATTTACCTGGCTGACGACCAGATTGATAATTTCGCGTTCTTTTGCCCGCAGACTGCTTTTGCGGTTTTGCAATGCCAGATAATCAGCCAAAGCCGTTTCATTCTTTGCATAGTAAGCATATAAATTCGGCACAAAGCCGATCATACCTTTAAGTTTGTCGAAAATTGCCTGATTGTTTTCCGAAACTTCTTCTCTCGTTGGAACTGTAAAATTTTCCATAAAACATCTCCTGTCATTCTATTTTTTTAATAAGTAATTGCTGAAATTTATTCAGTCACCACCTATAAAACGGACTTAGGATAAAAAATATTCCCGTGAAGTTGAAGATTTTTTGATAATTTGAAATTTTATTGACTTCTTAATTCAATAGGATTTGGCGTGGTTTGATACTCGATTTTGATTCGGCAAGTCTTAACCGCAAATCTGTATGACAACGCAGGCGCGGCGATTCTAATATCGTAACAATCGAGTTTTTCAAAAATAATTCGGATGATACACGGAGTTTTTGCGTTATAACTTAAGACCTGATCAAAATAAAAAACACTAAGTTTCCGGCAAAAATTCGCTATAAAAAACCTTTTTTTCTCCGACGACTTCAGTTTTTTTGTCGATTAGCCGAAAGATGGGCAAAAACGCCGGATTTTTCAAAGTGTGAATTGCAATGATTGTTAACCGAAGCCAAAAGGGAACGCCGTCTTTCCAGTGATTCGACATTGGCAGAAAACCTTGTCCGTCGAGCGAATCAAATTGAACACGATCAAGCCAATTTTGTCTTGCAGACGGAAATTCAGGATAATTTTTAACAATCTGCGAAATCGAACGAATCTGCCGGAAAAGCAGAGAATCCTGATATTCAGGTTTTATAATGATTCGGCTGTGTTTGTCGTATCTAATTTCGCCGACGAATTCCGAAAAGTCGTTTGAATCTGTCAAATTTATAATCGTATTCGGATGCAAACAATGTCGGTCGCCGCCGCTGACGAGTGGAAAACCTAGGTCTTTTGCCATTTGAATAACGTATTGATTTTCTGACCACGAACGAAAACCGTTGACTTCAAAAGCGTGAAGCGATTGTCCGTGTTCAGCGACAAAATCCGCCAAAAGTCTGAGATGTTTTTCCTCGCCGATCATTTCAATATCCCAAGCCGGATGATTTAGCACGAGCAAAATTTCGGGTAATTCATTGAGAAGCGCAAAAATTTCGTGAAGTTCAGGGTTATCGTGTTCGTTTCGGTTGGTGTATTCGAGCAATGTCCGTGTAATTTCGGAAGCATTTTCATTCGGCAAATTGTGAACGCCGAGATGAAAAAAAGCCTCGCCGAAAGGCACAGTCCATTCGAGCGAAACGGGAATTTTGTCATCTTTATTTTGATTGTTTATTTCTAGGTTGGCGGAGATCGAATCGTGGTCGGTAATTGAAATGAAGGCTTTTAATCCGAGATTATTTATCGCTTTTTTTTCCGATAGATAAACATCTTCTGGCGCGAGTGGCGGAGTCCAGTAGCCGGTCGTAAAATCCGGCACTTTTCCTGTTTTTTTCAAAAAACGTCTAGATTCGCGTTGCCATAAATACTTAACCAGCGGAATTTGCTCGGCGTAAAAAGGAATAAAATCAAGCAATTCCTTTGAATATAACGTATGACAATGAAGCGATACACCCGTTTTTGCTTCACTACCTAAATCCTCGTGTTGCGATAAAATTCTCAAATTATTTGTTTTCATATCGAAACTTATCCTAAAAAAAACGCGGTAAGTTTATTTTTGCTTTTCAGAATGACGGAATGTTTAATTCATTCTTAAGATTCGGTTAAGATTTCAGTTGTCGGACGTAAAGTTTTTTGAAATTTGACAATGTATGCATATCGTCGGGCAAGCGGCGTGATTTCGAGTTTGCCGATTTTTTTTGCTTCGAGTTCTTCGAGATACGCAAGCAGTTCCGGTTTATAACGAACGTGAAAAAGTTTAAGCCATCGCTTTAAAGGCTGACTGAAAAATTTGGGCAAATCTTTTTGATCATAAAAATCAACAATATAAAAACTGCCGTCGTCTTTGAGATTTTTTAGCGCGTAATCTATCGCCTGCCGCCAATTATCGATCATCGAAAGCGAATAACTGAAAAAGATCGTGTCAAACGGATTTTCCAGATCGAAAGTTTGCCGATAATCGAAATTGTCCGCCAAAGCTCTCGCAAAATTAATGTTTTTTGAGCTTTGCAATTCGGCTGTTTTGAGCATTTCGCTTGAAGCATCAAGCCCGAAAAACTTAGTATTTGGAAATTTTTTTGCCAAGATCAAAAGATTTCTTCCGGTTCCGCAGCCGATTTCCAAAACTCGTTCGCCGTCCAAGATTTTCATCGACGAGATTAAACGATCGCGCCCGATAAGATAGTATTTTCTGGTAAAATCATAAAAATATCGCTGATAACGATACATTTCATCCATTTTTTCAAATGCGTTCGTCATTACTTCAAGTTCATTTTTTGAGAACATAAAGATGAAAACCTCCATAGATCGAAGAACGGTCTTGGGTAAAAAGACTTTTCGATTTTTCCTTTTCGTAAAAAAATTTTGATTTTAAGTTGTCGGGCAAACATTTTTCGATGGGCGATTCGCGGCTTGCGGTTCGGAAAATAATTTTCGCTTCATTTTCGCCTTTTTCGGCGATTGTTGACCAAAGTTCGTTCAAGCCTTTTTTATCCATCCAATCCTGCGCGTCTAAAAAAACAAAGCGGTTAAAAGCTGATTTCGGATTCTGTTTGATCTGGTCTGTAACCGAGCCGATAAATGTTTTTACGCGATTTGTTCTGGATTTTATCAAATCATAATTTTCGGCTTTCAAATATTCGGGCAAGGCGCATCTTTTTTCCGTGTCGTATTTTCTGGCAAATGCCTGCCACGCGAAATAATTTTCTTCGATCGAATACGCACAGGCAAGCCGTTTTGAGCGTTCGCGGTAAATGTCGATCAAAGTTTGTTTGCCTTTTAATTCGCGCTTTAATTCTTCAAATTGCTGCGGCGGAATTCCAAGTCCGAACAAAGTAACAGGCAATCTTCCGAGCAGTTTTATAAAACCGGAATCAAAAAAAGGAGCGACATTTTTTTCAAAAAGCCGCTCTTGTTCTTCGATAGATTTTGCTTGAAGAATTTCTTCGGGATGAAGTCCGATAAGATTCGCAAAGCGATGAAAAAATCTGAGAAAATAACCGTTCCGCGAATGATTGTAAAGCCCGCCTTTGGCAAAATAATTGATGCGTTTGCCGCTTGTCAGATTTCCGATAAAACCGTTACTTTCCCAAAAATTTCGCGTTTCCGTCTTGAGGTTCGGTGCAATAAATCGCTGATAAGTTTCAAGATTTTGCGGTCGGTCGGCGAAGCCGTAAAAATTAAAAAAATCATCGTGATCCGGCAGAAATCTTAACGCGGCGAGCTTTAATTCGAGCAAATAAATATGATATCGGTTGAGGTCAACGGCTGTGATCGAAGCGGGATTTTCGACAAGATAATTCAGCGCGTTACAACCGCCGGAAGAAATCGTCAAAATCCGCGAATCGTCATCGAGTTCCAATGCCTGCAAATCAACTCGCGGATCTTCCCAGATCTGATTATAAACAAAGGCATCGAACCACACCGCAAATAACCTTTGCATCATTCCTTTCAGGCTCGTCCGCGTGTCAACTTGCACAGCGTTCAGCATATTTTGGCTTGTTGTCATATATGTAATTCTGATTATTTAACCAAATCCAAGTAACGAAAATAGGTAATTTTTGTTAAGTTTATGAGAAATTTTCCGATTTAATGAAAGAACAATTAACAACAAATTATTATTGCCCTAACAGGAAATTAAAGTTTGCCGCTTAATCTGTAGATGCTTTACAAAAAAAATCCGGAGGAACATTTATGGATACTGAAGAATTAGTCGAACAAGAAACGATCGAAACTGTTGAAGAGGAAACTGAAACAACCGAAGAAGAAAACGACGATGCCGAAAACATCGAAGCTGACGAAACTGAAAGTGACGGCGAAAACGAAGAAGATAATGATGATAGCAATGACGACGATGTCAATACTGAAGAAGAAAATTAAATAATTTCCTTTTTTTACCTTATTTTGTTGAGTCAAAAATAAGAAATTTAGTTGAACTCCTTAAGTTTGTGAATAATCACTTGGAAGTGGAATTTTATGTTCCACTTCATTTTTTTTCTGTTGTAAACACTATGTTTTGATATCTTTACCGACAAAAAACATCTGTGCGCTGAAGTTTTCCGAACTACTTGCGGAAACACGTTTGTAAGAACCATCGGAACGAAGAATTCTGGCATTTGAAGTATCTCGTAAATAGGTTTCGAGAATCGTTTCTTTAAGATATTGCCTGATTTTAGGTTCTTTGATCGGCACGACGACTTCGACACGGCGGTCGAGATTTCGCGACATCCAATCGGCACTTCCGATAAAAACTTCTTCTTCGCCGCCGTTTGCAAAATAAAAAATGCGGCTGTGTTCGAGAAATCTACCGACGATGGAACGGACGCGGATATTTTCCGACAAGTCCTTCACGCCCGGACGCAAAGCGCAGATTCCGCGCACGATCAAATCAATTTCAACGCCCGCTTGCGACGCTTTGTAAAGTTCGTTGATAAATGCAACATCTGTCAAACTATTAATTTTGATTATCATTCGCGCTTCTTTTCCGGCTAATTTATTGGAAATTTCACGGTCGATAAGTTTGCTAAACCGTTCACGCATATTTATCGGCGCAATAAGCAGGCATTTGTAATCAGTTTCAAGAGAATATCCGGTCAGAAAATTAAAAAGATTCATAATTTCCGCGCCAATTTCTTCATCGCAGGTCAAAAGTCCTAGATCGGTGTAAAGCCGCGAAGTCGTCGGATTGTAATTTCCCGTGGCAAGATGAATATAGCGGACGAGCTTTTCCTTTTCACGCCGCACGACGAGCATAACTTTTGAATGAGTTTTCAGCGTGCGTAAGCCATAAACTACATGAACGCCTTCGTTTTCAAGCTGCCGCGCCCATTCGATATTGTTTTCTTCATCAAACCGCGCTTTGAGTTCGACAAGTGCCGTAACTTGTTTTCCGAGACGGCTGGCGCGAATCAAAGACTTGACGACCGGCGAATCTTTGCCCGTGCGGTAAAGACAGATTTTTATTGCTTGCACATCTTTATCATTGGCGGCGGCGGCGATAAAATCAGTGACTGTCGAATAAGTCGTGTATGGATGATGAAGCAAAACGTCACGCCGTTTGATTATTTCAAAAATCGTTTTTTTTTCTTGAAAAGCAGATAGATTGACGTAAGAAATCGGCTTTTCTTTTAGTTTTGGTTTATCAAGTGAATAAAGCTGCATCAGATCGGGAATATTCAGAAAACCGTCTATTTGATAAATATCCTGTTCATCTAAACCGATACCTGCTTTCAATAATTTCAACATTTTATCGGGCATCGTCGGCTGAATTTCGAGACGCACGGCAAAACTGAAACGGCGGCGGTGAAGTTCGTGTTCGAGCATTCTGAGCAAATCACCGGCTTCATCTTCGCGCAGTTCGATGTCGGCATCGCGCGTCACGCGAAATAAAAAACATTCGCCGCATTTCATATTCGGGAAAAGGTGATGCACATTTGCGGCAATCAACTCACCGAGCAAAACAAATCGTCCTTTTTTCCCGTCGATCGGCACAAGCCTTGAAACTGTCGGCGGCAATTTTATTCGTGCAAAACGCTTTTGCCGGAAAAGATGTTTGAGATTTTCCTGAATGTTATTGTCGCCCGGTTCGACAAATAATCCCAAATTTATACTCAGATTCGAGATGTAGGGAAATTTATGACTCGCATCAACGGCTTGCGGTGTCAAGATCGGAAACAAATATTCGCGGAAATATTTATCAAGCCTTTTTTTTTCGATCAACTTTAGATTTTTATATTGTTCGATCGTCACGCCAGCATCAGAAAGCAAATGGAAAACCGTATCGCGCAGATAGGAAACCTGTTTTTTGAGCATCGGTCGCAAACGTCGGTTGATTTCGTTTTGCTGTTCGGTTGCCGTCATTCCGTCCGGCGAAAGTTCGGTTACGCCTTCTTCGATTTGTTCTTTCAAACCGGACATCCGAATCATAAAAAATTCATCGAGATTCGTCGAAAAAATCGAAAGAAACTTGACTCGTTCAAGCACCGGCAAATTATCATCCAACGCCTGTTCTAAAACTCGCGAATTGAATTCGAGCCAGCTAAGTTCACGATTAAACAATAATTTAACTTCATCGTTTTCCGACGAAATATTGTCCGTTTCCGCTTTTATCTCGATTTTATTTTCAGATTTTTTCATAAAATATGCAGAATTAAATTATAAAATAAATCAATAGTTTTTGCGCGACAAATGATAATTATTGCTGAACTATCAGATATCAAAACAATGAAACAAAGTTATTTTAATGTCAGAATTGGATAAGAATGAATCGCAGTGTTGCCAGCCTACAACGCCGCGTTTTTAGCGTTGTAACTTTCTCGACTATCTTCAAGTTGGCGTAATGTAAAGTAATTTAACGTTTTTCAAACGCTGGAATAGCCGCGCCCCAAATAAAAAAATGGGTTGCGGTTTCAAAATGTTACTGCAACCCCAAAAAGTCTAAATACTTAAGAAGAGATCAAAACTAAATCTCCGGATTTAATTACTGTAACCGAACAAAAAAGATCTCACAATCATTTTTGAATCGAAATTTACACTGATTTAACAAATTGTATGGCAAAACAGACGATGATTCAGTCGCCGAACTGAGCGGTTGGAAAAGAGCATCCATCGGCAAAATCGATAGAATTCCGTTTATCGTGGCGCACGAACTCATTCATTACCAGCAAAAAAATGCGCACCTGACATAGCTACACGGCGGCGAAGTGAGTTTGCTCGGCAAATCTTTGAGCGAAGGAAGCGCAGACTTTATCAGTTATAAAATTGCCGAATCTTATTACAGCCGTGCAAAAGACAAGAAACAGGCAGTCGAAGACATACTCGAAATAAAGGATTTCAACCAATTTCTCAAAGCAAGCGGTTATGATGAAAAGTTTTCAGCCTAAAAGCGATAGTTTGCAGTTTTCCACTTCGCCGGCACAACAGACAAAATTTACGGGTTTTTTATATTTAAATTCATTTTTTTCACCCGCGTTGTTAATAATTCGCCGCCGCGCACGTTTATATTTGTAGAAGACGAAGATAAACAGGAGAATAAAGTGAACACAGCCGCCGTCAATATGCC
>Ga0209480_10003581_pt1 | contig 10110 bp, 8 predicted proteins | sample JI61114C2DNA_FD_187501 | JGI IMG/M metagenome (GOLD analysis project Ga0209480, IMG submission 187501) | Wastewater effluent complex algal communities from Wisconsin, to seasonally profile nutrient transformation and Carbon sequestration -... | ecosystem: Engineered > WWTP > Effluent > Algae...
TAGTTCTCGGCTTGCCAATCATCGGCGCGCAAAGCATAGGCGTTCACTTTATAGGCCCAGCGTTGCTTGGTGGTGGAATCACCGATCACCTCCGCCCAGCGCACAGCCGTTTCCAACATGTTGCGCTCGCCGCCTTTCACGCTTACGCTCAACCCCGGGAAATTCCACGGGCTCTTGGTGGTCATGTCAATAACTCCATTGAACGCGCCCGGCCCGTAGAAAGCGGTGCTGGCTCCCGCGATCACGTCCACTTTCAGCACATCGAGATCGCTGGCGCCGAGGAAATTGCCGAGCGAGAAGTTGAGGCCCGGGCTCTGGTTGTCCACGCCATCGATGAGCTGCAGTGAACGAACGGGGCTGGTGCTGTTGAAGCCGCGCGTGTTGATCACTTTGAAACCGAAGCTGGCGGCGGTCATGTCCACGCCTTTTAGGTTGCCGAGGCCTTCATAGAAATCGCCACCGGCCACTTCCTTGATGGCGAGCAGGTCCATGCTCTCCACGGTGAGCGGGGCCTGTTTCTGTTTGTCGCTGATGCGTTGCCGCACGATCTGCGCATCCCCCAGTACCACGGCATCGGTGGCCATGGCGATGCGTACATCCTTTGCGGGATCTTGCACAGTGGTTTCCTTGGTGGTGTAGCCGGTGTAGGTTGCCACCAACGTGAACGGGGGCGTACCGGTAACGTTCAGGTTGAACTTGCCATCGAGGTCCGTAACGGCACCGCCGGGCGCGTCTTTCACCTTAACCACTACACCAATGATGGACTCGCCGGAAGCCGCGTCCACCACCGTTCCGTGCAAGCGGACATCCTGCGCCTTAAGGGCACAACAGGGAAAGAGAAAAGCGAGAAGGAGTCCGAATTGTTTCAGGTGGAAGTAGGGCTTGATGAAAGGATCGACAGGGCCAATATAGTGGGATGTGGGGAATAGTCGTAATTGTTGTCCGTTTCGCGAGGAGGAACGACGAAGCGATCTTTGATCCAGGATTTACCTGGGGATTTGATCAAAGATCGCTTCGTCGCAAAGCCTCCTCTCGAAAAAGGGGCAGTAGTGCATCGGCAGTACCCAATACCCAAAACCAGGAATTCATCTCCAACCAGCTCAAACCAGCGTTCCAGAATCCCAATACCTTCACGGCCCACCAAAAGCACGGCGCTTGCGTGGAGAAATCTACTCTGCGCCTCCGCGCCTCAGCGTCCAATATCTCTGATCCATGCCACAAGAATTCAAACGGTCCCTCACCCTGCTCGATGCCGTGATGCTCGTATCGGGCTCCATGATCGGTAGCGGCATCTTCATCGTAAGCGCCGACATGATGCGGCAGCTCGGCTCGCCTTCTTGGATGCTCGCCGCATGGGTGGTGGCGGGCGTTATGACGATATTGGCGGCGCTGAGCTACGGCGAGCTGGCAGCGATGATGCCCAAGGCCGGCGGGCAATATGTCTACATCCAGCGCGCCTTCGGACGGCTACCGGCGTTTATGTACGGCTGGACATTTTTCACGGTAATACAGACCGGGCTTATTGCGGCGGTGGCGGTGGCCTTCGCGAAGTTCACGGCGGTCTTCGTGCCGGTGCTCAGCGTGGACAACATTTTGCTGGACCTTGGTTTTTTGAAGATCAGCGCGGCGCAGATATTCGCCATCGCGAGCATTGTGGTGCTTACGGCGTTCAACGCACGCGGCGTGCGGAACGGCAAATTGTTGCAGACCACCTTCACACTGGCGAAGATCATCGCGCTGCTGGGCTTGGTGGTGTTGGGCCTGTGGGTTGCCAGCGGAAGCGGCGTATGGGCAAGGAACTTCAGCGTGGGCTGGGATGCGGTTAAACTTTCCGTCGGCACGGATGGCGTCGAAACGTTCACGCCCTTGTTCGGCACCGCACTGCTTTCCGCGTTCGGCGTAGCCTTGGTGGGTTCGCTCTTCAGTAGCGATGCGTGGAACAACGTCACGTTTATAGCGGGTGAAGTGGACCGGCCGCAGCGCAACATTCCGTTGAGCTTGTTGCTGGGCACGGGCTTGGTAACGGTGCTTTATCTCTTGGCGAACATCGCGTACTTGTCGTTGCTGCCGGTGGCGGACATCCAGCATGCTGCGAGCGATCGCGTAGGCGCTGCAGCGGCGGGCATCATCTTCGGTGGTGCGGGCACGGCGATCATGGCGGCTTTGATCATGGTGAGCACTTTCGGGTGCAACAACGGCATCATTCTTTCCGGCGCAAGGCTCTACTATGCCATGGCGAAGGACGGCTTGTTCTTCAAGAAAGCCGCACAGCTAAACAAAGCATCGGTTCCCGGTTTTGCGCTTTGGGTGCAGTGCGTTTGGGCATCCTTGCTCTGCCTCAGCGGCCGCTATGGAGACTTGCTGGAGTACACCATGTTCGCATCGCTGCTGTTCTACATCGTCACCATTGCAGGCTTGTTCCGCTTGCGGAAAAAGGAACCCCATGCAGAGCGGCCATACCGGGCGCTGGGCTATCCCGTTCTGCCTGCGTTGTACATCGCTGGCGCGGCGGCTTTCTGCCTCAACCTGCTTTGGAGCAAACCGCTTTACACCGGGCTGGGCTTGGGCATCGTGGCGTTGGGCGCTGTGGTGTATTTCTTGCGGCCAAAGACGGAAAGCGGATCAGCTGACGAGGTCGATTAGCTGATTAGCTGATGGGTGCGCTTGGCCCGCCGCCACGCGGCCTCGATCCTGTCGATCCTGAGATCCTGTCAATATTCCTCGTCCATTCCGAAATAGGAAATTCAATTTGCGTTGTATTCGTGGCGTATCCGTAGCGCCGTTGCGGTAAAGACAAGACCTGTATCCAAAAGATCTTCCATCTTGCGAGACCCAAATCCCTAACGCACATGTCCCTCAGCATCACCTTCCACGGCGCCGCCGGCATGGTAACCGGATCCAAGCACTTGTTGGACCTTCCCAACGGCCAACGGCTGTTGTTGGACTGTGGCATGTTCCAAGGCGAAGGACCTTCCAGCGACGCGAAGAACAGGCGTTTCGGTTTCGACCCGAAGAGCATTGACGCCTTGGTCCTCTCGCATGCGCACATCGACCACAGCGGCCTCATCCCACGCTTGGTCGCGGAAGGTTTTTCAGGACCGATCTACGCTACGGAAGCCACGCGCGACCTGTGCAAGATCCTTTTGGCGGATAGCGCATACATCCAGGAGAACGATTATCGCTTCGATGCCAAGCGCGCAAAAAAGCAGGACCGTGCCATGACGGAGATCGGGCCACTATACACTGCTGCTGACGTGGAGCCGGCGTTGGAACTCTTCCAGTTGGTGCCATACGGCACGGCCACTGAAGTGCTGCCTGGCGTAATGCTCACGTTCATAGATGCGGGGCATATTCTCGGCAGCGCATCCGTGCATCTCACGGTGAAAAGCAAGGAAGGTGTGCGACGTATCACGTTCAGCGGCGACGTGGGGCGTTATGTGGACCGTCTGCTGCCGGATCCGAAGGCCTTTCCACAAGCGGACGTCATTATTTGTGAGAGCACTTACGGCGATCGCGACCATGCCGAAGTGAGCGGCTCCGTTCAGGAATTGCTAGGGCATGTACAGCGCGTATGCGTGGAGCAGCAAGGGCGGCTCATCATACCCGCGTTTAGCGTGGGGCGCACGCAGGAAATCTTGTACGTCCTCAATCACGCTTTCAACGAAGGGAAGCTGCCGCGTGTGCCGGTTTTCGTGGATAGTCCGCTTTCGATCAATGCAACGGCGATCTACCGCAAGCACTCGGACTTGCTGCAGGCGGACATCCGCGAGGAACTTAAAAGCGACTCGGACCTGTTCGGCTTTCCCGGTGTAGAGTTTGTGCGCGATGCATCACGGAGCAAGCAGTTGAACTCGAGCAAGGGACCTAGCATCACCATAGCGGCCAGCGGCATGATGGACGCGGGTCGGATCCGGCACCATCTGCTGCACGGCTTGCCGGATGCGAACAACGCGGTGCTCATCGTTGGTTTTTGCGCACCGGGGACCTTTGGCGCGAAGTTGCTTGAAAAGCCTTCCGAGGTCCACATGTTCGGCGAAATAATTCCCGTACGTGCGGCGATCCTACGCATGGAAAGCTACAGTGCCCACGCGGACCGCAACGAGCTGCTACGTTGGATCGGATGTCAAGATCCGACTTTGGTAAAGCGCGTTTTTCTTGTACACGGCGTGGACCATTCGCTCAACGGCCTGCGCGACCTTTACATGGAACACGGCTTCCGGAAGATCGACATTCCGAAGCAGGGGGAGCGGTTTGAAATCTAATTCCGATTCGGATTTCAAAAACGTCCCAAGGAACCGATGTTTCAGCGTGTTCTGGGAATCCGCAAATTCCTAATTCCTAATTTCCGACAAGGCGCTTCGGCAGTCGGAATTAGGAATGAGGAATGTATGAATTTGCGATTCAAATCTCGTTTAATTCGCGAACTTCACGGCCTTCTTCAACGTTTCCGGCAAAGGCGGCAATTTGCGGCGCTCGAACAGGAAGCTGCTGAGGTCCGCAATTTCGCTGAAAATGTGATGGCTGTCCATGGCGCCTTTCAGGTAGGACTGTCCGGTGCTTCCGCCGGTGCCTACACGCAGGCCGATCATGCGGTGTACCATGCTGATGTGCCGCGCGCGCCACGAGGCCATCACCGTGTCGATGTCAAGCAATGAATCCAGAAAGCGGAACGCTTGTTGAAAGACCGGTTCGTCGCGGTAGAGCATGATGAAGAGTGCGCTACGTGCGGCTGCGGGGGAGAAGTGCCGTTCCGGCGAACCTTCCACGAAGATCTTCTTCCACATTGCCGCGTTGCCTTCTTCGCCTTTTACCAAACTGTCCACATAGAGTTTTTCCAAGCGCTCGAAAAAATTCGTTTCGCCGGGCCAAAACTTCGCGTCGAGAAATGGCATGCGCTCCAACCACTTGTTCACGAGGTCAAGCAGCGTTGGTTCATTTTCCAATGCTTCGATCTGCGCTTTGTGATCCGGTCGTAGCTGGCTGGTATAGTACTGCTTACCGAAGCGGGCTTCCATGCGCAGGCCCAAACGGGCTTCCAGAATTTTGAACTGCATGCTTTGGAAACCGCTGGCGGGGCGAAGCAGATCGCGGAAATCCAGGAAGTCCAAGGGCGTCATGGTCTCAATGATCTCCCATTGGTGAACGAGCACATCGAGGATCGTCTTCACGCGTTGAAGGCGGTGAACGGCGATGTTCAACTCACCGCCATTGTCGTCCACTTCCTTGTTCTTGAAGATCTCCATCACGCTGCTTACCTCATACAGCACCTGCTTGAACCACAATTCATAGGCCTGATGGATGATGATGAAGAGCATCTCATCGTGCGCCTTCACGCCCACCTTGTCGCTTTCGGGGGCTTGTGCGCCGAGGATCTTGTCGAGTTGCAGGTAGTCCGGGTAATACACGTTGCTCATTTCGGAAAACGGTTAAGCGCCAAATGTAGCGGGGCCATGCTTGAGCGGATTGATATTGATCAGTTCAATACCTTGCGGTCATGAAAATGCGAAAGCCCCTATACACTTTGTTGACCGGCTTTTTGATGCCGGCACTTTTGCAAGCCCAAGTTCCTGATTCGGTCGTGGTGACTGAAAGTCCGGCTGAAGTAGAAAGCCCGGCAGAGATCATTGAAGCTCCTAGCGATGCGGCGCAACGCGTTTTCGACAACGGTTTCCGGCAGCCTGCGGATTCCATTTGGGAGATGGCGGCATTGCGGGTGCAGCCGGAATTCCCCGGCGGGCAGCGGGAGATGATGCGTTACATGCAACGCACCATATCGTATCCTGCGGAGGAAGAAGCGGCCGGCGTGGAAGGCCGGGTATTCGTGCAGTTCGTAGTGGACAAAACCGGCAAGGTGACCGATGTGGAAGTGAAACGCGGCGTAAGCCATGGCTTGGACGCAGAGGCGGTTCGCGCTGTGCGGGCCATGCCGAATTGGACTCCGGGTATGCTGCAAGATCGGCCGGTGCGGGTGCGGTATGTTTTGCCGATCATGTTCAAGTTGGCTGAGCCGGTTGAAGAAGCTCCCGAAGGTCGATGATGCGGATCGCTGTTTCGATCACCCAAAAAAAGAACGGCCCGGAGATCTTCTCCGGGCCGTTTTTATTTCGAATTCAGTTGGCTTACTCGGCCGACTTGGTCTTGTTCTTATCGTGACGCTCCTGCATGCGCTCCTTGCCTTTCTCGCGCATTTCACCTTGCATCTTCTGCCACTCGGTCATCTGCTCAGGGGTGAGCACAACTTTCAATTCGGCGTTCTTCTTGGCAGTCACTTCTTTCAACTTGGCGCGATCGGCTTCGCGATCCACCGTTTCTCCAGCCGCCTTGTTTGCCTTACGCTCTTCCATTGATGCTTTCATCTCGGCAGCATAACGGTCGTTGATGTCGGCGACCTTGGTCTTCTGGTCGTCGTTCAATTTCAGGCGAGTGGTCATTTGCTCGGTGAGGTTTTCCGCGCGGGCCGAACCGTCACCTTTCATGTTGTCTTGGGCCATGGTCGCGCTTCCCATCAGGGTGGCGAAGGCCAACGTCATCATCAGTTTGTTCATTTTTTCCCTTGGTTTAATGGGTTCGAAAGATAAATCGCCAATACCGTGCCAAAGGTGTGCAAGGGTTCCCAAAATTCCCACTATTTCCGGGAGCTTGTTGGGGATTTGGGGAATTCCCACCGCGCTTTATGGCTCCTTCAACTGCTGTTTTTTCGCCGTACAGCGTGTAGAAATGGGTGTTCGTCGAAAAAATCCTCCGCGGCCCGGCGTTTGGTGGCACACTGTGGATGGAACAGATGGAAACCTTGGATTTTGCACACGTCGACATGCCCGCTGTACTGCTGGTGGATGACAACAAGGACCTGTTGTGGCTCATGGCGAACTTCCTGAAACGCGGTGGTTTTATGGTACACACGCTGGACCATGCGCCCACGGTGAAAGAGGTGGGGAACTTTGCCCCCGTGGTCATCTTTTTGGACGTGGAGATAGGAAGGCAGAACGGGGTGGACACTTGCTTAAGTATCAAAGGGGATGCGAAGCTCGCGCGAACGCCCGTAGTTCTGGTTTCCAGCCACACCAACGACCGGTTGCGCGAAGAGGCTGCCAGATGCGGCGCGGACGGATACCTGCAAAAACCAGTAGAGCCCGGAGTTTTGATCGGTCTGGCGCAACGTTACGCCGAAATGTATCGAGCAGCTTAATCGGTGGCTATCCGAAAATTGCATTCAGCAGGCCCGCCAGGCGGATGCCGCCCTTCAGCATTTGTTGTTCCACCAACGGCCAGTTTTCATACTTGTAATCGTAGCCAAGGTCCGCGCCCTGTTCTGGCGGATAGATCTGCTGTCGGAAGCCTGTGTTCTCCTGTGCCCAATCAGCAGCTTTGCCGCGTACCATCTGCTGCATTTGCGCATTGTCCACGTGGTCCAATGCAGCGGCCAATTCTGAATAGCTCAGGGCTTCCTCGTCTATCATGCCGCTGTCCCAAACGCGGTGCAGGTTGCTGCCCTTTTTGAACCATTGTACTTGGAAAGAGTTACCGCCCTTGTCGTCGCCTCGCCCTACGTGCAGGGGTTGGTGCAGATCGCCGACCAAGTGGATCAACACTTTCAAACAAAACTGTTGGCGTGCGGGGGAAAGCGTATCGCTTTTCAACGCCATTACCATACGGTTGATCGCTTCCACGGCGTCGCCATTCGGGTTTTTTTCCGCAGCGGCGTAGGTGCTTCCGTCGGGAATGGTGACCCAATGCCAATCACGCATGTAGTCATAGGTACGGTCGCTCCGCACGTCGTCCATCCACGTTGCGGCCATGGCCAAGGATTCATCGCCGAGGATGCGATGAACGGCTTTTTGGGCTTTGCTGGAAAGATGGTCTTCAGCGATCTGGCCTACAGCGCGGTGGCCGGTGGGGCCCCATGCGAAGGAGGTGATGGGAAGAAGGATGAAGGTGGATATCAGGGTGCGCATGGGTGCGAAGTTCGGTGATCATTGAAAGCTTTGCGTTGGAAAGATTTCATTGCGTGGCGTTTTGTCCACGCCGAAGAGCGGGCTCCGGATTTGGTGCACGATGGCAAAACCCATAAAATGCGGACGGCTTATCGATCCGAAAAGGGACTGCGCCCTGTGCATACGGTTTCTCGTGTCTTTTAGACCAGTCCAAGCCAAGCGGCGCCCGCCATTCTGCGAGGACGGAAGCTGGTTAACTGCATCACCAGAAGTGCGGACTTGCGAAAATTATCTCCATGATCATGCGTAGTCCATAGGGGCAGTCTCTGCATACCTTAGCTCCCTCAGTGTTCCGGAGGTGCTCCACCCACGCAAACCCGGTCCGCTGCACGTTACTATGCCAGAGTATTACCCTGATGCCTTGCCGGAACAAATAGTTTTGGAATTGGCGGCCGAACTGATGAAGGTGGGGCCGCCGCAAGTGCTTTCCTGGATCCAGGAGAAACGCTTGAAGTCCGTTCAAATGAACGGTGATGCGGTGTTGTTTGAGCGTGGCGAAGTGCTGCGCTTTCTGGGTGAGTTGGATGTGGAGCGCAGTGGGCAACCCAAACCGTTCCCGGTCGTTGCCATCGGTTCCTCCGCTGGTGGATTGGAAGCGGTGACCGAACTGTTGGAGGGTTTGGAGACAGACCTAGAGATGGCCTACGTGGTCATCTCCCATTTGGACCCGGAACACGAAAGTCCATTGCCGGAGCTCTTACAAAAGCGGACGGCGATGCCCATACATACTGTGGTGGACGGCATGCGCATAAAACCGGACCACGTCTATGTGATCCCGCCAAACGCCAACATGGGCATTGTGGACGGCGTACTTACGCTCCGCAAGCCGCGCAACACATCGAAGAAAGGCTTCCACCCGATCAACGAGTTCATGGTCGCTTTGGCTGAGGCCTACCAGATGAACGCCATCGGGGTGGTCCTTTCGGGCACGGCCACCGATGGCACCCTGGGGCTAAAGGCGATCAAGGCCGGTGGCGGCTGGACGTTTGCGCAGGACGAAAGCGCAACGTATTACGACATGCCGCGCCACGCGCAGGAGGCGGGAGCAGTGGATTTCGTGATTTCGCCGGCTGCGATCGCAGCCCAAGTCGCTGTGCTCCGCAGGCATCCGGTGATGGAAGTGGGCACGGTAGCCACGGAAGACTTTCCCACACTGGGCCTTCAGGACATCCTGTCGCAGGTACGCCAGCGTTCCGGAGTGGATTTCAACCAGTACAAACGGGCCACCGTCCTGCGCAGGGTACTGCGCCGGCTGGTGCTCCATAAGCTGCGGGATTATGAAAGCTACGCCCAGTTGTTGAAAGATGATCCGCACGAAGCGGACCTGCTTTTCGACGACCTGTTGATCAACGTCACGTCATTTTTCCGCGAGGGGCGTTTCCATGAAACCTTGAAACAGCGGATCCTGCCGGAATTGTTGGGCGGCGATGCCCGCGAGCACGCGTTGCGCATTTGGGTGGCCGGTTGCTCCAGTGGTGAGGAGGCGGTCTCCATCGCGATCACTGTGCTGGAGTTTTTCCGCTCCGAGGGACGGATGCCACCTGTTCAGATCTTCGCTACCGACCTCGATCCAAAAATGGTGGAAAAGGCCCGCGTAGGCATTTACGGAAAAGCCGCCATGGAAAGTGTCTCACCAGCGATCATGGCACGCTATTTCACCAAGTTGGAGACCGGCTACCAAGTGGTAAAATCCATCAGGGACCTGTGCGTCTTCGCGCAGCACGACCTGTTGAAGGATCCCCCGTTCTCGCGCATCGACCTGATCAGTTGCCAGAACGTGCTGATCTATTTGAACAATGCGGCGCAGCACAAGGTGTTGCATAATTTCCACTACGCACTGTTGCCGAAAGGCTTCCTGGCATTGGGCCGTTCCGAGTCCGTGAACTCCGCCGGTGACCTCTTCACTCCCGGGGGCAAAGAGGACAAACTTTACACCAAACGCAAGACGGCCGCCGCTGTGCATTTCAGTAGTTTGGGCCGGCGAAAAGAGCCCAAGGACCAGCTCGGACGCGAGCGGCAGGACCGCATCGGGGACGCAAGAACGGCCAAGGGTTCCGAGCTGGACCAAGAGGCCGAACGGCTGCTGCTGCACCGGCATGTGCCCGCCAGCATGGTAGTG
>Ga0209480_10003582_pt1 | contig 10110 bp, 8 predicted proteins | sample JI61114C2DNA_FD_187501 | JGI IMG/M metagenome (GOLD analysis project Ga0209480, IMG submission 187501) | Wastewater effluent complex algal communities from Wisconsin, to seasonally profile nutrient transformation and Carbon sequestration -... | ecosystem: Engineered > WWTP > Effluent > Algae...
GTATCGTTGAGTGAGATCGGCGAATTGGGGGTCCAGCGGCGCCGGTCAAGCGGCTCCACCCCATAGGCGCCATAGGCGATGTCATAGGCTTCAGTCTGGCCATCGGTCAGAAAGATGATGTGGCGGCTGGTGGTCTTGGAATCAACGTCAACATTCTCGTCAGCGAACAGGCCGGTTGGCGAAATCAGCCGGGTGCCCCAGATCATCCCGATGTCAGGATAGGTCGTGCCTGACGCGGTAATCGAACCCAGATAAGTGTTGAGCTGGGTTGCGTCCATTTCCGCCAACTTGCGGGACACAGTTGGGCAGGCAACCATCGAAGGCAGCCATTCCGCCTTGAAGAAGCCGCTGTCGGTCGTGACCACAGGGTCAACCGAGAAAGTCCCTTCGCCCAGCCAGTTGAGCGAGCGTTCATAGATAACCCCGGGATACTGCGGTCGCCACTGGGTATCCGGATCGCCGGCAGTCGGGACCGTATCGATATCGAGATCGAGCGCCCGCGTAAAATCGACGTCAGCGTAGTCGTCGATTTCATAAGTAGCGCGTTCTTCGATGCAACCGTTGGTCTGGGTCCGCCAGGCCCTGACGTCCTTGGCCAGCGGGGCATAGCGGTACTGTGCATAGGTCCGCGTATAGGGGATCGTGATATAGTCGTACTCGGCGGTGTAATCGGTATAGGTGGTTTCATGGACCAGACAGGCTGCTCCTAGAAGTTGTACCCAATAGTAAACTCCGGTGGTGACGCTGCGATAGTGTTCGATCGTCTTGGTGCCAGCTGGAGGGCCTGGATACGGTTCGCTGGTGCTTGAGATCAGGGTGTAGACCGTATTGACAGTGCTGGCAGGAGGGGCCGTGTCGCACGACCAGTAATCCGTTCCCGATTCATCGGCAGCGGTATGCTTGGTTGCAGCATACACGTCTTTCAGCTTGTACTTGCTGTCACCGGAAGTTTTGACCCAGTTTTCGGAATAAGAGTGCGTGCCCAGTTCGCCAGGCGTTGTCCCGTAATCTTCACGCGACTGATAGGTCCAATCGTCCACCACCCAATCGTCTTCGAGCAACGCACCGACATTCACGTTGGTCGAGAACGGGACAAAGCCATAGCGCAGGCGGATGCCTGGTCCCTTGCTGCCTTCAACTTGCGTGTGGAAATTGCGCACCACGCCTTTGAGAACATCGATCCGCGGTTCGGTGTCATTCTCGTTGGTGGTGTTCATCGACCCGGTGGTATCGAGCACGAACATGATGTCGGTGTTGGAAAAATTGAGCGAGGCTTGGCAGTTCACCGTGAGCGGCATGGCGGTATAGCCGAACAGGTTCATGATCGTGGTGGGCACCGTCACGGTCGCCACGCCAGAGATCGAAAAGTCCTCCTCAATCGCCATGACGAAACTGCGTCCGGTGGTGCCGTAGCTACCATCAGCGAAGTTGTTGTTGAAGAACCGGGTTCCAACGGCTGCGCTATCGGCCGGGATGACCCCACTTACCACCACTTCAGAGCCAAGCTTCTTGCGCGCCGCCAGCACCCCGGCATCGCAGGCCTGCTGCAGGCGGGTTTGCGAGAGGTAGGATCGCCCCATGTCGATCCCGCCACCAACCATCGCCAGCAGCGGCACCAGCGCAGCGCCAATCATCGCCAGCGTATTGCCTGAGCGATCACGCAGCAGCCGGGCAGCAAGGCCCGTCAGTTTTGAAAAGCGCGGCATTTTGACCATGGCGGTTTCGGTAAGCTCCGGAAATTCCAGCCTTCAGCCTTAGCGCCGCGATGTAACCTCCTGCCCAACAAGCATGGTTAACATCTTCATTATGGTCGGTGGCCGGTCTAGCTGGTGACGACGAAAACCGGCCGGGTGTAGGTGAGGGGGATGTCATCGACACCGATAACGCTGAGCAGCGTCGGGACGGTATAGGTCAGCGTAATGGTATATTCGATTGCGCCGGTGACCCGCTGGGTGGCGGCACTGGAAATCTGGGCGTTGAACTGTGCAGCGCGCAGACCATAAGGCGCGGCAGCCGCGCGGTTCTCTGCCCAGGTCTCCAGAGTGCCCGTATCGGGGCGAACACCGGTTTGATAGGTGACCACGGCACGCCGTGCCACATCACCGCTCAACCCGCGCAAGGCGTTATAGTTCTGCATGCCGATGCCGACCTGCAGCACCCCCATGAACAAGCCCAGAAAGATCGGGCCCAGCAAGGCGAACTCGACGACAGCCGAACCATCCTGACGGCGAAGCAGGGCGAGGAAGATCTGACGCATTATACTTGCTGCTGCTTGTACATGACATAGCGGACGACATCGTAGTCGACGTCGCTGCCAAATCCGAATTGGGTCCAGACCGGCGCATAGGTATCGGTCAGCTGGATTTTGACATATTTGGACAACACGCCCGTGGTGCAGGTTGATGAATCGGTAATATAGCTTGAGTTGCCGCCGCAGCGGAAGGCTTCGGTAACCACGACACGGCTGGTTTCCAGCCCAGTCGAGGCCTTGATCACATTGGTCAGAATCGTGCGCTTCGCTGCATCCTCTGGCGGTGCCGCAAGCGCGATGGCTGCGGCTTCTGTTGCTGCGCTTTCAAGCTCAAGCTGGCGCGCCACCAACTGGCTGACCTGAAAGGCACCCAATGCCATCAGGACCAGTACCGGGGCGACGATCGCGGTTTCGATCACCATCGCGCCCTGCTGATCGCGCTTCAAATGCCTGAAGAAATTGCGCATGGCAGTTTATCCTACCAGTTTGACGGAAGCGGTGCCGCCGCCGATGTTCATCGCTGACACGCCGTTTGGCGTGCAGAAGTTGGTCACGTTGAAGTTCCCGTTGATGGTCATCGTGTTAGACACAACCATCATACATTTGCCCGATGCAACGTTTGCAGAGGCCGTGCCGTTAAAGGTCGTTTCCCGGTGCGGCATATACATGATGCCGTCGATCTTCACCGAGGCATTGCCGTTCATCCTAAAGGCGTTCGCCGACTCCTTGTCCCAGAACACCATACCGGCCAGTTTGGCGGCATCGGCTGCGCTATAGCCATACTCGTTGGTCAGCGTGCTCGCGGAGATACCGCTGATGTCCATGACGCTGTTCGAATTGACCCGGATGTTCCCAGAGGAACTGGTCATCACGAACAGGACGCCTGCCCCGGTGATTGTGTGGTTCTGGCCGAAATCCAGGTCGCCATTGACGAAGTAGATGCCCGGCGCGAAATTGATATCGCACGATACAACCATCGAGCTGTAGATCCCGGGCTGAGCAGTGTTTCCGCCGCCTCCACCCGATCCAGTATGGTTCTGGATATCGGAATAACTAGTGTAGACGGTGATCGTCTCTTTTTCATAGATCGTCGAACCACCACTACCGTATTTCACGTAGTCACTGGTGTTGGGACCAAGCGTTGAATTGGTTGTCGAGGTCACGACTGAATCCTGCGAAGTCACACCAGGATTGTTATCCGAATTGGCGCGCTTGTAGATCCCATTGTAGGTGGGTGCGGCCGTATATTTGCTGCCGCTTTTGGTGAAGTACGCATATGTTTTGACGGTTCGCACAGTCACATCGGCTGTCGTATATGCGCCCGTACCGCTTGTCGCCGCGCAGATTTCTGGTTGTGCGGAGCTTGAGTCTGAACTTGGCGTTGCGATGCTGCCATAGGGATCACCAAGGTTGGTCTCATTCTCGTGGATTTCGCCACCCGGGCCCAGGTTGTTTTCGAAGCCATCGTCGATCCCGCCAGCCGAAACGACACTGCCCAAGGGGACGCTGGTGTTGCCGACTTCCTTCATCGAGGCGGTTGGATCGGTTGAGAGCGAACCTGCCCCGCAATTCGAACTGCCGCTGACGCTGCCCCCGAATTTGAAAGCCTGGGCGGCGGTCGGGTGGATAGCCAGCAGGCAGGTCGTATACGTTGCCCCTGACGTGAAGGACGCTTGTGATCGGACCGAAACGGTGGTGCTATCACCGGTAATAATGCTGGAAAACGGCAAGGCCTTGGTCGCGGAAGCCGTCACGATCACGCTGTTGTTGGTGCCCGTGCCATAAGACGCCGTTGTAACGCTTGGGGTGGTGTGAAAGCCGCTGGTGGTAGCGACATTGGCGTTGAATTCCTGCGCCGCACGGTTGGCATAGTTGGAGCTGGAGGTAGCGCTGCTCTTTGCCCAGGCCCCGGCTAGCGCAGCCTGATCGGCGGCGTTTTGGAGTTCGCGTTTCCACATGTACCACTGCGAGGTATCCACCGCGAGGCCCGAGCTGCCGATCAGGACCGGCATTCCCAAGGCCACCAAAAGCGTCGCATTGCCGCTGGTGCTGGACTGTAGATCGCGGAGAGTTCGGCGAATCGCGCTGAGCATGTTGCCCCCAAAATTGAATCCAAGTGACTCGCCTATAGGCAGGTGTGGTGACCGCTCTCTCAAGCAGCAGGGTTAACAGCAGGTTAGGAGGCCCCGGCGGAAGCGAAAATTCGGGTCTTGCGTGCATGGCCGCAGGCGTTAGGCCGGTAGATCATGGACTTGACGCAGCACCTTCACGACTTGCCAATCGAACGCCGACTGGCGCTAAGCTATGCGCCCAGAGCCGCGCAGCCGATCATCCTGGGCTTTCTCGCGCTGGATAACCGTTTGGCCGGGATCGTGCGGCAAGCACGCGAACCGTTGCTGGGCCAGATCAAGCTGTCGTGGTGGCGCGATCGCTTGAATGCCAAAGAACAAGCAGGAGCGCTAGGCGATCCATTGCTGGCTATGCTTGATCAATGGGGCGATCTGCGTCCTGCATTGGCCGAGCTGGCCGATGGCTGGGAGCACCTGCTGAACGAAGCCCAGTTGGACGAGGCTGCCCTGATCGCCTTTGCCACAGCGCGCGGTACGGCCTGTGCCGCTATGGCGATGCGATTGGGCGTTCCTGGAGCTGCCGATGAAGCTGAGCGGGCCGGACACGATTGGGCCTTGGCCGATCTGGCGCAAAGGCTGAGCGATCCGTCTGAAATCGCCATGGCTAGGGGTATACTGAGAGGGCGGGATCAGCGCAGGGTTGACCTGCCCCGGGATCTGCGACCGCTGACCGTGTTGCATGGTCTGGCCCGGCGTAAGCAAGGCGCGTCATCGCTCCTAAACGGGCCGATCGATGGATTGGTCGCGATCAGGCTTGGCTTGTTCGGTTTTTGATTTAGTGTCGCGCAAGTACTTGGAGGAATTGCGATGAACCGTATTGTGCTGGGCGCGGTTTCTGCACTGTTGTTGGCAGGCGCGGGACTGTTCTGGTGGCAAGGGCAGGCATCAACTGAAGCATCTGCACCGCCGGCACCGCAGATGATGGCCGATGCTCCGATAGGCTCACCGCTTGAAGAAATTCCCGATGAGGATGGGGAAGGCGTAATTGGCCCAGCCTTGCCGCCCGAAGCCAGCGAAGCGACGCGTGAAGAAAGGCGTTTCAACCGCCTTGATCGTAACCGCGATAATCTGATCAGCCGGACCGAGACAATGCAGCCGCGGATCGCGGCGTTCCGCAAACTTGATAAAGATCGCAACAATTTGCTTAGTTTTGAGGAATGGGCAGTAGCTACCTCAAACCGGTTCAAACAGGCCGATGGCAATGGCGATGGAAACCTCAGCCGCGGTGAATTCGCCACGACCAAACCCAAACAGGCCCACCGACCCGATTGCAAATGCTGAACGCCCGCCCGGTGGTTACCGGACGGGCGCTCGCTCGATGGTCTGGTTTGCTTAGAAGTGGTAGTTCAGGCCAACCCGCACCTGATGCATCCGCAGATCTTGCGTGAAGGTTTCGGTGTAGTTGTAGGTCGGCGGTGCATATGTGCTGCCAGTGCGATAGGCCGTGCCATAGGTGACATCACCCTGATCAGCATAGCTGTATTCAAGCCGCACTGACGCGTTGGAACCGACCTTGTGCTCAATTCCGCCGCCGATGATGTAGCCATCAAAGGTCTCGGTTACGCGGCCTTCCTTGGTGTAGCCGCCGTTTGAGACAATGTCCGCCGCCACTTCAGCGCGGGTCCAGCCCCAGCCGCCGTGGGCGTAGACCAAGGTCTTGCCGAGCGGCAGACCCAGCTTACCGCGCAGCGACATCGCGTACTTCGGATCAATGTGATTTCCAAAAGTATAGCTGAGTCCCGAACTGGTGCTGTCCACAAGCGGACCCCGCACGAGGTCATCACTGCCGTTGTGCAAAGTGAAGTCAGCTTCGACCCCGACGACAACACCGCCCGCATCCAGATTGTAACCCAACTGCGCACCGAAATGCGCGTTTTCGACCTTTTGCTGAGCTGACCACTTGCTGATTACGTCCGCGCGGCGGGTTGCAGGCTCGTTAGCAATCCAATCGTCGCCCAGCGTGGGCGTGGAATCGGATTTCATTGAGGTGTAGCCGGCATGGATACCGATGTAGGCACCAGTCCAATCGGCATCATCTTCTGCCAATGCAGGGCTGGCAATGCAGCAAGCCGAGATCGCAAAAGCTCCAAGAACCTTCTTCATGATTTTCTCCTGTTTGGAGTTGGCATCACCAACTGGGTCAGCATCTAGGGAGGCTCGGTTAAGCAAAATTGTATGAATGCGCCGACTTACCGTCAGTTCGTCGTTCCTCAGGCAAGGTCTGTCGCTGGCCCAATCCACGCAGCCAAATCGGCCTTCGCCCGATCGGTATAACCTGCCTTGCGCGCCTTTTTCTTCACATCGTCTGGCAGGGGAGGGAACAGACCAAAGTTGATATTCATCGGCTGATATGTCTCCGCTTCGGCATCGCCGGTAACGTGGCTGAGCAGTGCGCCAAGTGCGGTGGTGCGAGGCGGGGCGGTCCAAATGTGCCCAGCTAGTTCGGCCGCTGTCATCAATCCTGCCAACAGGCCCATAGCACCGCTTTCGACATAGCCTTCACATCCGGTGATTTGCCCGGCGAAGCGAATGTGCGGCGCGCTCTTCAATCGCAGCTGGCGGTCCAGCAGAACCGGTGAATTCAGGAAGGTGTTGCGGTGCAGCCCGCCAAGCCGCGCGAATTCGGCGTTCTCCAACCCCGGAATGGTCCGGAACAATCGAACCTGTTCCGCATATTTGAGCTTGGTCTGAAACCCGACCATGTTCCACAGCGTGCCCAGCTTGTTGTCTTGGCGCAGCTGAACCACCGCGTGAGGCCAGCGGCCATTTGGAAATTCAGGTGTCGCGGTATGGGGGTTGTCCAGCCCGACCGGTTTCATCGGCCCGAACCGCAGCGTTTCAAACCCGCGGGCGGCCATCACCTCGATCGGCATGCAGCCTTCGAAGTAGGGCGTGCTGGCTTCCCATTCGCGAAACTCAGTCTTCTCGCCGGTCATCAGCCCTTCGTGGAACGCGGCGTATTGCTCGCGGGTCATCGGGCAATTGATGTAATCCTTGCCGCCCTTGTCCCAGCGCGCGGCCATCCAGGCGATGTCCATGTTGATACTGTCGCGGTGAACGATCGGGGCGATGGCATCAAAAAAGGCCAGGCTATCTGCGCCGGTGGCTGCGCCAATGCTTTCTGCCAGAGCCGCAGCGGTCAGTGGCCCGGTGGCGACGATGGTCAAGCCTGCGGACGGTAGGACGTCAACCCGTTCGCGTACCACTTCGAGGTTCGGAAGCGAGGCAAGTCGCGCCTCAACCTCCGCGGAAAACACATCCCGGTCCACCGCCAGCGCCGATCCGGCGGGAACCTTTGCGACTTCGGCCGCGCTCATCAGCAGCGAATCCAGCCCGCGCATTTCGTGGTGGAGCAGTCCGACCGAATTGCTCTCATGATCGTCAGACCGGAACGAATTGGAGCAGACCAACTCGGCAAGGCCGATGCCCTGGTGCGCCGGTGTGCTATCCCCGCCGCCACGCATTTCGGACAACCGGACGCGCAATCCGCGCCGCGCCAGTTGCCAGGCCGCTTCGCTCCCGGCCATCCCGCCGCCAATTATGTGGACATCGTATGCCATGGCCAAGGCCCCTAGCCTTGCGCAGCGCAAATGGAAACGGCAAGCAGGACCAAGAAGAGGATTACCGGATGCCGCAGCGCGCCCTGATCGACAAACGCCCCTGGCTGGTTGCCAGTCTGATCGCCGGGATCAGCTATTATTTCGTTCGAGGCGACATGCTGCCCGACATCTACGAATGGGCACTGAAGGGTACCGGAGTTGCGCTACTCGCGGCCTATGCGCTGTCGCGGCACAAAGGCGCTGACTCGCGCCAGATCGCAGCGGTGATGGGCTTTGGTGCGCTGGGTGATGTGCTGATTGAATTGCAGCTGGAATGGGGCGCGGCGGCATTCCTGATCGGGCACCTGATCGCCATCCACCTCTACCTGCGCCACCGCCGCCCGTTGTTGGAAGGCAGTCAGAAGGTGTTGGGCTTTGTTTTGGCAGTACTCACTCCGCTGATCTCTTGGCGGCTGACCGGAAGCGCATTGGTCGCCGTCTATGCGCTGGGACTGGGGGCGATGGCCGGTGCGGCTTGGACCAGCAGCTTTTCGCGCTACCGGGTCGGGATCGGGGCAGTGCTGTTTGTAATCTCTGACCTGCTGATCTTCGCGCGGATGGGGGTGCTGGCGCACAGCCCGCTGCCTGACCTTCTGATCTGGCCGCTGTACTATTTCGGCCAGTTCCTGATCGCAACCGGGGTTGTGGGTGAATTGCAGCGACGTACCGCATAGGGGCTTGTCAAATCGCGCTGGTTTGGCATTCTTTCAAGCGGGAAGCGCGCCCGGATCGAGGAAGCTCGATGGTTGTTTTGCGCCTGCTTGCCACCCTTTTGCTCACGGCTCTGTTGGCCGCACCTCTGCAGGCCAAGGACAAGCCGCCAACCGGCTATGACAACAGCCGCGATAGCTTCGTCTATGACGGGCGGCAGAACTATCCCTATGTCATCCGAGGGGTGATGATCGATTGGGAGCTTGCCTGTCTGAAGGGCAAGTCCGATGCCTGCTTGAAATTGGCCAAGGCGTTTGAAACCGGGTTCGGGATAATCCGCGCCGATCAGCGTGCCGCGGTCGGCTATTTCATGGAGGCCTGCAAAAAGGGATCCGGCGAAGGCTGCGTCCGTGCGGCGGAAATGCTGCGTGAAGGCACCCCAGGCTATAAACTTCCTGCAATGGCTCAGCAGCAGGCTGAACGCGGATGCAACCAGCTCAAGTTCCAACCCGCATGTGCCTCGCTTGCAGTCAGCCAAGCCAGTGCCGCGCCGACCGGATCCTCCCAATCCGACGCTTTGTTGGCGAAGGCATGTGCAGGCGGAGACGATACCGGTTGCCGCAACCGCGCCAATGCACTGTTCTATAGCCGGCAGGATGCCACCTCCCGAGCAGAGGCGCTGAAGTTATACGAACCGGCCTGTCGCAACCGCAAATCGTGGGGCTGCATGGGCATGGCCGATGCCTATCGCAACGGCTGGGGGGTTACCGTTGATCCGGTCCGTGCAGCAGAGTTTGAACGGATCGGCTGCGTTGAAACCACGGGCGATAAGCTGCGTCTGTGCACCTATCATGGCGAACGGCTGACCAAGTCGGGGAACAAGGCTGACCTGAACCGGGGCGAACAGTATCTTGCAGCTTCGTGTTCAGCAAACGATGGTCAGGCCTGCTTTTACGTGTCGCGATTGTTCCTGCTTGGTCTGTCCGGGCTGACCACGAATTTTCAGGAATCGATGTATTTTGCGCGGCGCGGATGCGAATTGGGGGAAGGGCGGGCCTGCTTGTTACTCGGCCTGATCTACACCGGAGAATATGGGCAGGTGCAGGCCGAAGCGCCGGTTGCATTTGCGTTGTTCGAGCGCGGCTGCAAATTGGGTGAACAAGCATCTTGTGCGCGCGCCACCAAAATGGCCGGGACAGCGCGGCTCTCCATCGATCCTGCCGCCCCTGCAGTTGTGCAGTTGCAGCGGGCCCGCGCAATGGTCGAAGCAGGTGGGGCTGGGCGCACCGACGGATTGATCGCGGTCATGCGACTGGTCCGTGAAGGCAATGAGGATGCTGCCTGGCTGATGGGTGGCTGGATGTATTTCGGCGTCCCCGGTCTGTTCGGAACCGAACGCAAGCAGGACGGTCTGATCCTGTTCGAGAACGCCGCCCGGGTCGGCCATATCGACGCCGCGATCTTCATGGGCATGGCCTAT
>Ga0209480_10003583_pt1 | contig 10108 bp, 5 predicted proteins | sample JI61114C2DNA_FD_187501 | JGI IMG/M metagenome (GOLD analysis project Ga0209480, IMG submission 187501) | Wastewater effluent complex algal communities from Wisconsin, to seasonally profile nutrient transformation and Carbon sequestration -... | ecosystem: Engineered > WWTP > Effluent > Algae...
CAGGAGGGGCTGGTCATGAATGCAGACGGGTTTCTCAAAATGGACGATGTACTGGAGTACTTCCACAAGAAGGGACAGAAGCTTACAGTTGAGAAGATCATGGAGATTGTAGAGACCAACGACAAGAAGAGGTTTGAAGTAAAGAAAGACATTGACAGGGACACTGAAGATAAAGTCCTTTGGATTAGAGCCACACAAGGCCACTCTATCAAGGAAGTGGAAACCGATAAGTTGCTGGAAAAGATAGAAGACCCGACTGAATTCCCTGTCGTGGTCCACGGGACTTACAAGAAGTTTTGGGAACCTATTTTGAATGAGGGACTTAAACGAATGACTCGCCTGCATATTCACTTTGCTCCTGGATACCCGAAGGACAAAGGAGTCATCTCGGGCATGCGTTCAAGCTGCGATATTCTGATTGAGATAGATATGGCTGCAGCGATGAAGGACGGCATTCAATTCTTCCTATCCTCGAACAATGTGATACTGACCGAGGGGATCGAGGGAGTACTACCACCCAAATATTTCAAGAAGGCGGTCGTACTGACCGACGGGAAACTGCTCCTTGGCAATGAATAGTGATGATGTCTGCTATACTGTTTCATAAGCCCAGCGAATCTTTGTTAATATTAATTATAAGTCATACCTGCAGCTATGAGACTGCTCCTCCTGTTGGTCCTGGTGGTGCTTGGTATGAGCATCACTCAGTATAAGGTGGCCTCTGTTAGCCAGAACACCTCGTCATTCACCATTCAGCTGAGCTATATCGGCAATGCCAGCTATTATGTCAAGCCAACCAGTCCAATCATCAAAGACCTTCTCTTCACGGTCCGCTGTTATACCGCTACTGACTTGTCTATCAAGATTACTGACCTCAACAAGACAAGGTTTGAGGTACCTCAAACGGGTGTCTTCCCAATTGACCCTGTTTCAAATTTCAGCTTCCCTCTCACAAACTCCCTCTTCCAGTTCAGCTTCACTCAAAATCCCTTCGACTTCAGTATCATCAGAAAGTTCGATAATGAGGTGCTCTTTGATACCAGCAAGGGTGAACTCGTGTTTAGCGAGTATTATTTGGAGATTTCGACCGTTGTTACTTCCAGGACTGTCTATGGCTTCAGTGAACGATTCAGTGATAGCTTCAGAATTAAACCAGGAAAATTCACTATCTTCAACCGTGATCGCGGACAGGTGATGGACAGAGGTGACGGTCAGCAGACTTACGGGCACTATCCAATTTACTTTGTTCGTGAGAACAGTGGCAATTTCCACGTCAACTATCTCCGCAACAATAACGCTATGGATGTCATCGTGGAAAACTTCGCGGTTAACCAGTACAAGTTCACATATAAGGCAATCGGAGGTGTTCTTGATTTTAGGTTCTTCCTTGGTGAGAAGAATCCAGAAGCCACCATTCAGAAGTTCCAACTCTACGAAGGAAGATCAGCCATCCCGCCCTTCTGGTCCCTTGGGTTCCATCAGTGTCGATGGGGCTATAAGAACATCACCTATCTCGAAGACGTGCTCAAGAACTACGAACAAAACGACCTCCCACTCGACACCATTTGGTCAGATATTGACTACATGATTGACTACGAGGACTTTACTATTGATGAAGCAAGGTTCCCACTGGATCGTATGGCTGCTATTACAAAGGATTACCATTACATCCCAATTATCGATGCAGGAATCAAAGCAACTGGTGCTGCATATGACGAGGGCATCAGGCGAAACGTCTTTGTGAAGAATGCCAACGGCTCTACTTTCATCGGTAAGGTGTGGCCCGGCGCCACTGCATTCGTTGATTTCTTCAGTCCCAATGCCAGCAGCTACTGGTCTGACCAGCTCAGTAAGTTGTACGCCAAAGTGCAGTTTTCTGGTGTTTGGCTGGACATGAACGAACTCGCTAATTTTTGTGATGGAGCTTGCAATGACACCACTCCAAGCAAGTTCGACTATAGCAAGGATCTTCCTTATCAACCCGGTTCTGACAATATTGAGGCTCATACCATTTCTTTGAATGCTACACACGCCGGTGGACTTGTAGAAGCAAATGTACATGCCTACTTCGGATTCCTGGAAAGTCAGGCAACCAACTCATTCCTTTCTAGCAAGGGGCTCAGACCATTCATCATTTCCCGAAGCTCCACCCTCGGCAGCAATAAATTTACTGGGCACTGGACTGGAGATAACTATGCCAACTTCGAGTTCCTTAGGACCTCAGTCTTCAACAATTTTATGCTCCAATTCTGGGGAATCCAAATGGTCGGCGCTGATATCTGCGGTTTCGGTGGAAACACCACTGAAGAGCTTTGCGCAAGATGGTTCCAGCTGGGTGCATTCTATCCGTTTGCTCGTGACCATAACGATCTCAATGGGATTTCTCAAGAACCTTACGCTCTTGGACCCAAGGTGCTGCAGGCTGCTCACACTAACTTAAAGCTTCGGTATGCTCTGCTTAAGTTCGTGTACAGACACTTCGTGAACCAACGTGGACTTGGAACTGTCTACCGTCCATTGTTTATGGACTTCCCTCTCGACACTGCCACCTTTGCCGATGAAGTTGCTTAAACACAGATTATCATCGGAGCAGAACTCATGCTGGCCCCAGTCCTCAATCAAAACGCTACCTACCGTGCTGTATACTTCCCCGCAGGAACCAACTGGTATGACTTCTATACCGGAAGACTATATAAGGGAGGCGATCTTGTCGCTGTTCAAAACCAAATGACTGACCCAGTTCCAATGTTCCTTCGCGAAGGTACTGGAGTGCTTTGGCAAGATGTCACAAACATCCGAAAGACTTCCCAACTTGGTAACGAATTCATCCTCCGTGCAGCCTTCGTGTTTAACTCTCGAAACTCGACAACTGACTTGAAGAAATACGACAGTGTTCTTGGTCTTCTATCAATTAAAGACTATAACAACGAGTCGAACATTCAAGCCTGTATTCGTGAAGGGTGCGAGTACACCATCCTGGCTGTGTTAGCAGTTTCCAAGACCTCCAAGAATCTTGAGCTAGATATCGGTTACGCTGGAGGCCAAAGGTTGAACGAAGCCCAGATCATCAGGCGACTTGAGATCTATTATGAGGGAGGAAGTGTCATTCAGGCACTGACAACCCCTCTGACCATCACAGGACCAGGGAGAGTTGTTATTCCCCTCAACAGCGCCGTTGAGGTCGAAGTGCCAAGCCGAAGAGGTTATACTGTTCCCCAAGAGACAGACAAGATTTGGGTTCAAACATAGTGATACATCTACGAAACCCTTAAACGAATTACATTGAATCATCTCAGCACACCATCTCACAAAGCATAATTATATAAGACTGGGATGACACGGAATTTCAATTTCTTCTTACTCCTGACGTTCATCTTAGCTGCCCAGCTGATGCTTGGCTTTCAGATGCAACCCCTGAGTGTCTCATGTGACAATACAACCATAAATGTGGCTACAACCTACACCATAGTCATTACCAGGACATACGACGCAACTGGCATACCGACTGCTTGGGATACTCAACCTGTGCCAGCTGGAAGCAACCTCACAATCGTGTTCCCAAGTGGCTACAATACTGCCTACGGGTATACTTTGCAGGCGAATGGCACGACCTATCCTTTTGTACAGTCAGGACAAAACATAACGATTACGAGTCTCTTCACTACAAATACAGCTCTCGACTCACTAACCTTGCTTATAGGCAATGTACTGAATCCGACTCCGGCAATCACAACCGATGAATTTTTGTGCTACGTAGGAAGCGACTACACAAATCTCACCACAGATAACTTTGCATCGGTCACCTTAACTCCTGGAAGCTTCAAGAGTTGTAGCATTACTTTTTCGCCAACCACTGTCAATAAAACTGGATCCTCCATGCAGGTTGCTGTTACAATCCAGAATGATGTGCCAGCAGGAAGTAGCGTGCTTGTAACTATGCCCTCTCTCGGCTACTGGTTCTACGACATCGCGAAGCAATCGTTCCCAACAAAGACATCAATGACCTGCGCTAATATCTCGTCGAACATCAACCAAGTGATCACCTGCGTCGGAGGAGTCGCTTCTAGCACCGCCAAGACAGTCTCTGCTTCAGGGATGTTTTCTACTTCACTTGCTAGCGGGTCAAGCTTTTCATTTGGGATTGCAAGTATGTTAAGCCCACCAACAGTGACATCCACTCGCGATGCTATCACTATCTCGACAGTCACAAGTGGAAGTCTGTTGGATACTTGTTCAATATCCGTCACAGGGTTGACCGCCCAAAGCCTATCTGTTTCGATTGGACCTTCCTCTCAAACAGCTTCCATTACTGTCAACCAAAACACAACCCTGAGATTTTCAGTGGTCCTCCCCGATGTGATGAACAACGGGGACGCTGTGTCAATTACTTTTCCGAGCGGTTCCAAGATCTTTTCACCAAGCATCAGTGGGCAAATTTCCTTCGGTGCAGGGACAACAGTTGGCTCGACAGTTACCTTCAGCATGATATCTGTTCGGAACCTAACCAGCGGGTATATCCTCAACTTTACTTTCTTCACTTACACTGCCCCTTCCTCAACAAAAGCAACTCTCCCATTTACTTTGAACGTCCTTCGTGATGGAAATGTGAAGATGACAGGCACAGCAACCCTTCAGGCTTCCATGAGTTCTCTCTCTTTTACTGTAAGCCAAGCTTCCTCAGTTGTAAATGCCAACACCACCTATACCTTTACATTGGTGATTGGTGATCAAATCTTGAGCAGTGGAAGAATCATTATTATATTTCCGGCTGGACTTAGCCAACTTTGGACCAGTTCGGCATGTGCGCAGCTTACTGGTACTGGAGTTACCACTACGGCGACCTGTACGCTTTCCTCGGCTACGACTCTTATCTTGACTAATCTTAACTCCTCTTCATCCAACATTCCAGCTCAGTCCCTTGTGATAAGTGTTTACGGAATCAGTAACCCCTCATCAACTCAACCCAGTGGCACATTTAACGTAACCACCTACTATTCGAGCACGGATGATACGTCAGTTTCCACTGGAGCTATGGGATCTATCACTGCTACACCAGCCTCGCTGAATAATTCTAATGTGCAGATAACTCCTTCGAGCTATGTCGTTAAGGACAGCAATGTTGCCTATACTGTGTCTTTTCTCACAACCAATGCCATTCCAGTGGGAGGCTCTGTAATGCTTGGTATCCCTTATTCGATTCAGACGGCCATCACTTTGATGGGAGGGGTATGCTATGGCGCAACCTCTGGTAGCCTTGGTTCAGTCACGTGTTCAGGTGTCAGTAATACCAGCAGCAATATGTACGAGATTACCTTTACCAACCTATTTGCGAGTCAAGGTGTTGCAGCAGGGGCGAACATTACCCTCAAGGTGACTTCAATTTTTACGAATCCAGTTTCCACTGATGCTGTCGGTTCCTTCTCACTAACAACTTACACCTCTGGCGGGTACATGATTGATAGGACAAACTCAGGGTTGACCGTAGCGATGACCACCCCAGCAGACTTCTCGAGTGTGAGCATCAACCCAGCTTCAAAGGTCAATAGTGCAGTCACCAGCTACACCTTTACCCTGGCACAACCATCGGCATTCAGTTCGGGATCCAAGTTGGATATCATCTTTCCTACTGAAATAGTTCCTCAGAGCTCAACAAGTTGCACTGATGGAGCATCGAGCACCCTGACGTGCACAGTGAGTTCTCAGACAGTCACAGTCTCATTGCCGGCGACAGTCGCAAACAACAACTTTAGTGTCTCAGTTGCGACTGTGAAAAATTACTTTTCGCTCAAACCCAGTGGTAGATTTGGGTTTGCAACTCGATCATCAGTTGGAGGATATTACAGTCAAAATCTGAGCAGCATTACAGTTGCCAACAACGTTCCTTCTGCATTCTCAAGCCTTTCAGCGACCTTTTCTCCACAGGAACTCTCCTCTACCCTCACAACTAGCATTACCTTTCAGTCGTCCAACACGATTAGTTCACTTACTTTAAGCTTTGCCTCAACCTTCCTGGTTGGCACGCTTGGATGCAGCCTATCTTTTTCGGGAAGCTGCACTACCAGCAGCAATACCGTCACTATCAATTCAATATCTGGCCCTGCTTCGATGGTCTTTAGTATTTCTGGTTTAACATCTCCCAAAGCAGTTCCAACCGATTATTCGACTCTCACGAGCTACGACAGCAATAGTTATATAATCGACCAAAGCACTGACAAAATTATCTTTATTCTGAATTGTACTATGCCGTGCCGAACGTGTAGCAGCACCACATCAACATGCACTGCTTGCTACAACGACTCAACCATCACAACAAGCAACTACTTCAACAGTGGGACAAGTAAATGTGTGGATGCTTGCGAGACAGGATACTTCGCAGACTCCTCTCAAATGAAGTGCAATCAATGCAGCAGTGTGTGCTTAACCTGTCAAATACTCTCAACCAACTGCACAAGTTGCAACTCCACATCTAGCTTCCCCTACCTGAATAAAACAGGAACTGCTGGCACATGCCTTTCCACATGCCAAAGCGGAATGTATGCAGATACGAACCAAAGTCCAACCCTTTGTGTAAATTGTGTGGGGCCTTGTGTTACTTGCACTTCTCAGACAGCTTGTCTATCGTGTACTTCAGGAACTTATCTGTATCTCACAAGCTGTCTAGCAACGTGTCCCCCCAATATTTCCGTGTTGAACTCTGCACTTGGCTTATGTCAAGCATGCGACGCTGTTTGTGCAACCTGTAGTGTGACGTCAAGTAATTGCACTGCGTGTGCCAACGGGACTGCATATTATAACTTTAACTGCGTTTCAAGCTGCCCAAGTGGAATGGTCATCCAGAGCAACACGTGTGTGAATTGTGACACTCCTTGCTCTACTTGCTCAAACTCCTCGAATAACTGCACTGCATGCGACTCATCAACATCGACCCCTCATTTCCTCAATAATTCATGCTACTCTTCATGTCCTCAAAGGTACTATAATGATTCTGCGACAGGGAGCTGCCTTCTGTGCTCGCTGCTGTCGCTGAACTGCGATATTTGCTACAACTCGACGGCGTGCGTGAGCTGCAACACTGGCTACATCTTCTTCAGCAATACGTGTCTGCTCACTGCTCCTCCCGGCTACGTTAACATATCGGGACAGGCACTCCCGTGCACAGGCGACTGCGGTACTTGCTCTGTACTCCAGTCCAACTGCACATCATGCAAGACCCTCAATTTCCTAAACTACCAATGTTTGGCGTCCTGTCCAACAACCTATGCCCCCGTTAGCGGTATCTGTACGGCCTGCAGTTCGCCGTGCCTCACTTGCTCGCAGACCATAACAAACTGCACTACATGCGTCGCTACCCTCTCCCCCGCTGTCTTCCTCTCCAACGGACTATGCATTACCACCTGTCCAACGGGGAGCTACGCCAACACGGCAGACCACACTTGTGCATCCTGCGTAGCCCCTTGCCTGACTTGCACAGCGCTGAGTCTGTGCTTGACGTGCACCACCGGGAACTACCTCTACCAACCCTCCTCGTCTTGCGTCACCACTTGCCCGGCAGGCTTCGCTGCATTAGCGGGTATATGCAATGCCTGCCAATCTCCTTGCCGAACATGCACAACATCTACGACCGTTTGTGAGTCTTGTCTTGCTAACCTTACTCCTGCTGTCTTTCTTGCTGGTACAGATTGTGTCTTATCGACCAATTGCCCAACAATGACTTACGCCAATCAAACAAACAACGAATGTGTGAGTTGTGTGCCTCCTTGCCAAACATGTACATCTTCAACTACCTGTACTACATGCATCGCTGACTACAACATTCACTTAGGGATTTGTTACAGCTCCTGTCTGATTGGGTACACCCCAATAAATTCAGTGTGTACCATCTGCACATATCCTTGCCTAACCTGTGCAGGAACTACCACAACATGCCTTTCCTGTAATCAAACCACTACTTCTTACTACCTGCGCAATAATTACTGCATTACAAGTTGCCCCGCCACGAAGTATGGAAATGCTGCAACTTATGAATGTCTACCATGCGCGACACCATGTTATACTTGTAACACCTCCACGAGCTGCTTTACGTGTATGGCTGGGTACTTCTTATATGTTAGCACCTGCCTCTTAAGTTGTCCGACTGGGTATGTTGGAATAGTCACCACCTGCCTCACTTGTGCAGCTAATTGCCACTCTTGTTAAAACACCACCACGGTATGCACAAACTGTAATTCTGGCTACTACCTTCTCGCGGCTTCAAATTAATGCGTAACTACCTGCCCTGCTCCCTTATTTCCAAACTCTCTAACAGCTAGTTGCACTGGCTGTCAATCGCCCTGCTCTACATGCACAGGATCTGCATCGAACTGCACTGCTTGTTCAACAGGATTTCTTTATGGAAACACTTGCATTGACCCTTGCCCCGATGGTTACTATGCAGCTAATGGTACATAATGCGCAGCATGCGGGTCTGGCTGTGCTAACTGCACGTCCCCTACAATCTGCACAACCTGCCTTGGAGCCTATTACTTATCGTAACAACAGTGTGTGTCGAGCTGCCCGACAGCTTTCCCTGTGATCAAAAACAATTCCTGCACAGCCTGCAGCTAACCGTTCTGTTCAGTGTGTGACAACACAGACAAGTGCCACAAATGCAACTCCCCATACCTACTTTACAACGCGAGTTGTGTCAGTAGCTGCCCCACTGGTTACGAGTCAGATGGATTGGCATGCAACAGTAATACTACCAACAATACCGACAATACCAACAATACCACAAACACCACCAATAATACCACCACTCAAACTCTTAACAACACCTTGGTCGGCAGCAAAATGTTTCCAGTTCCGTTTACAATAGGTGGCGTGGTTGTTGCTATCCTCTGTGGTGTATCTAAATTCAATAGTCCCAATACATTTGCGTCGGCAGCCGCATACTCATTATTGGGGTTGCTTGAGTGGGGTGCACTTGGAACCCTCAGCCTCCTCTACTATCTCGATGTTCAGAAACTCGACATAGTCATGTACGCTATCTTCGGAATCGCTGGTGCTATCTACCTCCTCAACATCGCGACTCTGCTGGCTATGCTCATCATCTATCGACGGGATAAACATTTCGAAGCGTGGCTGCAGTGTGGGCATCGAACAAAAGCATCATACTCAGTCACAGTGGTGTTGAGTACTCTATGTTCCCATAAAATAGCAAACATTCTATTTTCTCGGCTCTTTGCCCTGTTCGTATTTCGAGCTCAGCTGGATACTGTCAAAGGGTTCTTTACACTCCACCTAATATCATTCTTATCGTTCGTACCTTCGCTTTCTGCGGTTGGACTTGCATCGTATATCTGCTACAACAATATGGCGAGCCCCAATCAAATCTTCCTTCAAGGTCTTGACGTTATTGTTCTGGGAGTTGTCAACTCGGTCATGGCCATTTCAAATTCCCAAAAATCTGATGACTTTTTCGAAGAGAAGGAGGGTTAGTTAACTCTCAACAAGCGCAATGTCGACAGCTAATCAATTATGGCTGATGAGATGTTTCCTGACGGAACATTTGAGGAGAACCAAATTAACATCGGAAGGAGAGAGTTTGACTCGGTGCATTCTGATAGTAATAACTCGACTCATACCATTCTCGATCCAATGCTCTAACACTCAAACATCGAAAATAGTTTGTCAATCACTTTGAAGGAGGAGGGGAAGGTGGAGAAGCGTGTTGGGCTATCTCGCTCAAGTAAACGCCCATCTTCAAAGACATCAGGGAAAGTATAAAATATGAGGGAAGATGATAACACCTAAAATCGAGTTTTCCAACTTGCTAAAACCTTCCACGATGTGTCTATCCAAGCATATGATATTCTCGAGCTCGATGGAGAGCATTTTCCAGAGAGTTCAGATAGGAGTGTTCAATAATAGCGCCCATAGAACCATGTATCAACGACTGACAAGGATATTCAAACTCAGTAAACAAGGAACAATAAGTAAAAGGTTAAGTAGAATCCTTTAATCACGAACTTGTCAACCGAGCCGGACAAGAAAGGGAGCGCCGGCAACTATCTCCCTATAGAGGAGGAAACACCAGTTAAGTTGAGATAGCGAGGCTCGGAAAAAATGC
>Ga0209480_10003584_pt1 | contig 10108 bp, 7 predicted proteins | sample JI61114C2DNA_FD_187501 | JGI IMG/M metagenome (GOLD analysis project Ga0209480, IMG submission 187501) | Wastewater effluent complex algal communities from Wisconsin, to seasonally profile nutrient transformation and Carbon sequestration -... | ecosystem: Engineered > WWTP > Effluent > Algae...
TTCTTGCTGGTCTGCACTTCGATGTCTTCAGCACCCAGCGCACGCACATTGGCGATGCGGCGCGTTGCTACGTCGATATAATCCGCGTCGCGCTCAAGCCCGATGAAGTTGCGGCCCAGCAGCTTGGCGACCGCGCCCGTCGTGCCCGTGCCGAAGAACGGGTCGAGGATCACATCGCCCGGATTGGTCGTGCCCACGATGATGCGGTGGAGCAGGGCTTCCGGCTTCTGTGTCGGGTGCGACTTGCGGCCGTCATCGTTCTTCATGCGCTCGCCGCCCGAACAGATCGGCAGCGTCCACCAGTCCGAGCGCATCTGCACATCGTCATTGGCGGTTTTCAGCGCGTCGTAGTTGAACGTGTACTTCTTCTGCTTCTCCGAGCGCGAAGCCCAGATCAGCGTCTCGTGCGCATTGGTCAGCCGCGTGCCCTTGAAGTTGGGCATCGGGTTGGCCTTGTTCCACACCACATCGTTGAGGATCCAGAAGCCGAGATCCTGGATCGCCGCGCCGACGCGGAAGATGTTGTGATACGAGCCGATCACCCAGATCGCGCCATCATCCTTCAGGATGCGGCGGGCAGCCTTCAGCCAGGCGCGGGTGAATTCATCGTACGCGGCGAAGGACGCGAACTTGTCCCAGTCGTTGTTCACCGCATCGACATGGCTGTTGTCGGGACGCGTGAGGTCGCCGCCCAGCTGCAGGTTGTAGGGCGGATCAGCAAAGATGAGGTCGACTGAGTTGGCCGGCAGGGCGTTCATCGATTCGATGCAGTCGCCCACCACGATCTGGTTCAGCGGCAGGACGGGCTTTGCCAGGATCGACGCGGAAGCCTTCGCTTTCGCAGTCTTTGGGGCAGTCTTCTGACTTTGGGGGTCGATCGTTTTGATCGCCATGTCGATGTCTCACGCAAGGCCCACAACGGACTGAAGCGTGGAGACTCGCTGACCCGGGTAAATAACCCATTGAGTCAATGGTTAAGCGGCATTTACCATAACCGGCGAAATGAGGAGGCCGCGACCATGATAGTTGTCCACTCGCGTCGGAGCTTTGTCGCCGGTCTCTCCGTGACTGTTCTGGCGACTGCGTGTGCATCGGGGGAGGGGAAAGTGATGACGCACGCAGATGGGCGCCTCGCCGCGCGGCCCGCGCCGCTGCTCCAACCCGCTGCGCGGAGCGGCCTGTTCGATCTCGACGGACTGCGCGCCACCGCGTTCGTTCCGCCAGGGCTCGACCGCGCGACGCCCGCGCCGCTTCTGCTGTTGCTGCACGGCGCCGGCGGCAAGGGCGATGGCCTGATGCGCCGCTTCATGCCGATGGCTGAACAGCGCGGTATCGTTCTGCTGGCGCCGGATTCAGCGCGGCAGACCTGGGACGCCATCCGCGCCTTTGGAAGCGCCACGTACGACACATTCGGCGAGGACGCCGCCGCCATCGATCGCGCGCTTGCCGCCCTGTTCGCCGAAGTGAACATCGACCGCAACCGCGTCGCCATCGGCGGCTTTTCCGACGGCGCCAGCTACGCCATCTCGCTCGGCGGCCGCAATGGAGACCTGTTCGGCGACATTCTCGCTTTCTCTCCGGGCGGCGTCGTGCCGTTCACAACGCGCATGCAGCCGCGCATCTTCATCTCGCACGGACGCCGCGACGAGATCCTGAAGTTCGAGAACACTGCGATGGGCATCGTGCCCGGCCTAACCGCCATGGGCCTCGACGTGAGCTTTCACCCCTTCGATGGCAGTCACGAACTCCGCAGCCAGGAAATGCAGGCCGGCCTCGATTGGTGGCTCAGGGGCTAGGCTTCGTCAAACAGCCCCATCTGCGTGTCCGCATCCTTCAGCGTCGGCGGCTTGAACAGATCAGTGCGCACGCTGTTGCGCCGCGACACGGCAAGCCCCAGACGCCGCGCCGCCTTGTGGAAACGAGCGGCCACCAGCTGCGCATACGGCCCATCCCCGCGCTGGCGCACTTTCCACTCCGAGCGATAATCTTCGCCCCCGTGCATCGATCGCATCAGCGACATCACGCGCTTGGCCCTGTCCGGATAATGCGCCTCCAGCCATTCGGTGAACAGGCTGGCGATCTCCAGCGGCAGGCGCAGCATCACATACCCCGCGCGCGTCGCGCCGTGCTCGTGCGCCGCTTCCGGCAGGCTTTCCAGTTCCGGTTCGTTGAGCGCGGGGATCAGCGGCGCTGTCATCGCCGTTACTGGAATGCCCGCCGAACTCAGCTCGCGCATCGTCTCCAGCCGCCTGTGCGGCGCTGCGCAGCGCGGCTCCATCGCGCGCGCCAGCTTGCGGTCCAGCGTGGTGAAAGAGATCGCCACCGACGCCAGCCCCTTCGCCGCCATCGGCGCGATCAGGTCGAGGTCGCGCGTGATCAAGGCAGACTTGGTGATCAGCGCGACAGGATGATCGAACTCCGCCAGCACTTCGAGAATCCCGCGCGTAATGCGCAGCTCCTTCTCGATGGGTTGGTAGATGTCCGTGTCGCCCGCCAGCATGATGAGCCCGGGCTTGTAGGTCTTCTTCGACAGCTCCCGCCGCAGCAGGGCAGGCGCGGACGGCTTCACGAAAATCTTCGTCTCGAAATCCAGCCCCGGCGACAGGCCGCGATAGGCATGGTTCGGCCGGGCGAAACAGTAGATGCAGCCATGCTCGCATCCCTTGTAGGGATTGATCGTCCGATCAAACGAGATGTCGGGCGAGGTGTTGTAGCTGATGATCGTCTTCGGCTTTTCGAGGATGGTTTCCGTCTTCAGCGTCTCGGGCTTTTCATCCTGTTCCCAGCCATCATCGAACGGCTCGGCATACTGGCTCTCGAACCGGCCCGATGCATTGGACAGCGCCCCACGCCCGCGCGCCTGATCCCGCTCGCGCGACCAGTCGGCTTCCTGCGATCGCGTTTTCCAGCCTGTCCTGGGCGGCATTAACCTTGTCCGCTTTCAATGTCCTGTCCGCTAACTATAGCGCTGAGACAAGAACATATAACAAACTAACAACGAACAAGATAGCAACATGCCAGATTTTGGCACGCAGGAGTTGTGGATTCTCCGGGGATAAATGCAGGCAGCCGGCCGCGGTGAGCGGCCGTCGCCATGTCGTCAGACGCGATGGTTAACGCGCGCTAAGCCTACTTCGTCAGGTGCGTCACGAACCAGCGGGCGGCCGCGCCCGACGAGATCTTGAAGGGCTCGCCGGAGTACATTTCGAAGTGCGTGATGTCGGGCACCACGATGTATTCCTTGGGCCCCTTCGCATACTCCAGAGCCGCCTTGCCGGCGCGCTCATTGTTGATGAGCTCGTCGAACTCCGCGACGATCACCATGAATGGCCGTTCGCCGATGTTCCTCGCCCACTGCAGGGTGTTGTTCTCGCGGTTGGCCTCGATCATCTCCGAGTCGATCAGGATCGAGCGCGAATAGCCGGTCCACATTTCTGAGCCCTGGCCGGTGCGGGCGCGGCGGATCGCGTCGTCCAGCACCGCGCCGGAATATGACTGCGGCGGCGTGCCTTCAGGATTGCCGCCGATGCCGGGGATCTGGATCGCGATGGCTTTGACGCGTGCATCCTGCCCCGTAACCGCCAGCGAGTTGCCGCCGGCATAGCTCGATCCCCACACGCCGATGCGGTCCGCATCAACGCCGGGCTCGCCCTGGATGAAGGAGATCGCATTGCGATAATCGTCCTGCTGGTCACGCGCATCCAGCTTGGTGCGCTTCACCCACACCGTGGCATTCTCGATGATGGTGTGACGGTTCTCGTCCTTCTCCATCCCGCCGCCAAGATCGATGGGGGAGAGCAGGCGGACTTGGCCTTCCGAATTGCCCCAGCCGCGATAGTCGATCGTCATCGCCACCAACCCATGCTCGGCGAATACGGCGGCATACTTCTCGATCGAGACGTGGCTGCCCGCCCAGCCCTGGCCCAGCACGACAGCCGGCGTCTTCTTCGCGGCGTCAAAGCCCTTGGGATAGAAGATCTTCGCGTAGGCGGGCGAGCCTTCCGAATAGTAGACGACCTCTTTCGTCGTCACGCCGGCCGGCATCACATAGGCATAGTCCGTGGCGTCGAGACCCTTCTTCTCCACCGGCTTGCCCGTGCGCGGATCGTTGGCGACGACCGGGCTGGCGGGCTTGGGCGGCGGCGTCGGGATCGCAACCTGCTGCTCCACCTTCGGCGGATTGGCGGATGGCTTCTCGGGATGCACCATCGTGCCGCCCTGCTGCATGAACAGCAGAGACACAAGCGAAGCCGCAGTTGTGGTGATCATGATCTCTCTCCCGGCAATCGGCGCTGTTCTCGCGCCTGTTGCCGGGAGCCTAGTCGAGCGGCGGCTAGCCGCCAATCACAAGACTGTCGATGAAGCGGTGTTACTGTCCGGGAAGCTGCATGCCGCCCAGGGCATCCTTCACCCTCTGCATCATCACGGCTTCGCACTTCTCGCTGTTGGCTTCCAGCTCAGCCGCTGTGGCCTGAATTTTCCCTTCGATCACGCCTGTGCACCATTCGGCGCTGCCCGGTCCGGGGCTGCAGGCGGCGGCCAGCACGACCGTGCCGGCGAGAAGAGCGATGGCTTTGAGTTTCATGGTGCGTCCCCTGTTCAGCCCGTAGTGGCTGGATCAGGCATAGCGGGTTCGGGCCTGAACCACCAGTGAACAGTCCCGGCTAGCGCCTACAGTCCCGGCCCGCGCTTGATGCCCAGTTCGTCGCAGAGTTTGGCAATCACGCGCAGATCGGCCCACGCCTTCGCCTTGTCCGCCGGGTTGCGCAGGAGGTAGGCGGGATGCAGCAAAGGCACGCACGGCACGGCCGATAGCCCGTCCTGCGCATATGACAGCTTGCGGCCGCGCAGCTTCATGATCCCGTCTTCGCGGCCCAGCATCGCGTGCGTCGCGAACTTGCCGACGGTCAGCAGCAGCTTCGGTTGCTTCAGCTCGATCTGCCGCATCAGGAAGGGCGCGCAGATCTGCATCTCGGCGGGCGAGGGGTCGCGGTTTCCCGGCGGGCGCCAGTAGATCAGGTTGGTGATGTAGACATTGTCCTGCCGCGACAGGCCGATGGTTCCCAGCATCCTGTCGAGCAGCTTGCCCGCGCGGCCGACGAAGGGCAGGCCCTGAGCGTCTTCTTCCCCGCCGGGCGCCTCGCCCACGATCATGATGGGGGCATCGAACGCGCCGTCGCACACCACCGTGTTCTTGGACGCCTTCTTGAGGTCGCAGCCATTGAAGGCTTCAACCGCTGCGCGGAGTTCCGCCAGGCTGCCGGCGGCCATCGCGAGGCGGCGGGCGTCCGCAATAGGGTTGCCGCCCAGCTTGCGGGGGGCAGGCCGCTGTCCTGGGGGGAGGGCCGGTGTCGGAGCCTGCCGCATAGGGGCCGGAGCCCTCTCCTGCGGACTAGCCTGCGGACTGGCCGGAGTTCCCCCACGCCGCGCAAGGAGCCTCGCAGACAGCACGCGGCCTTCCTCCAGGCCCATATCGGCCCAGAACTCCGCAAGTGCGCGGGCCGCTAGTTCTGGCTGGGGGTGCGTCACGGGGGCCTTTCGTCCAGCCTTGTTGCCATCGAAACCTGCGGCTAACTAGCCATCGGTATTGGGGTTTCCGCCGTGGGGACGATTCCCGCCGGGCGCTGGGAGAACGGTATAATGACTGACGCGGTCGAACGGGAGTCCATGGATTTCGACGTGGTCATCGTCGGTGCAGGCCCTGCCGGCCTCTCCGCCGCGATCCGCATCAAGCAGCTGGCCGCTGAAACCGGCAATGATGTGTCCGTCGTCGTGCTCGAAAAGGGCTCGGAAGTCGGCGCCCACATTCTCTCCGGCGCCGTCATGGACCCCAAGGCCATGACCGAGCTGATCCCGGACTGGAAAGAGAAGGGCTGCCCGTTCGAAACGGAAGTGACGAAGGACACCTTCCTGGTGCTCGGCGCCGAAGGCTCGATCGCGCTGCCGGTCTTCCTGATGCCGCCCATGCTGCACAATCACGGCATGTATATCGGCTCGCTCGGAAACGTGACGCGCTGGATGGCGACGCAGGCCGAGGCTCTCGGCGTCGAGATCTATCCGGGCTTTGCTGCATCCGATCTCACCTACCGCGAAGACGGTTCGGTGAAGGGCGTGATCGCCGGCGTGATGGGCGTCGAGAAGAACGGCGAGCAGGGCCCCAACTATTCGCCGGGCATGGAGCTCAACGGGAAATATGTGCTGATCGGCGAGGGCGTGCGTGGATCGCTCGCCAAGAAGCTGATCAAGGACTTCAAGCTCGACAAGGACAGCCAGCCGCAGAAGTTCGGCATCGGCGTGAAGGAGCTGTGGCAGGTGCCCGCAGACCAGCACAAGCCGGGCCTCGTGCAGCACACCTTCGGCTGGCCGCTGGGCAATAGCGTCGGCGGCGGCACCTTCCTCTATCACTTCGGCGATCGCTATGTGGCCGTCGGCCTGGTGGTCCACCTCAACTACAAGAACCCGTGGTTGTCTCCGTTCGAGGAGTTCCAGCGCTTCAAGCATCATCCGGAAGTCGCCAAGCATCTCAAGGGCGGGGAGCGGATCTCCTATGGCGCGCGCGCCATCACCGAGGGCGGCTGGCAGTCGATCCCGAAACTCACCTTCCCGGGCGGCGCGCTGATCGGCTGCTCGGCCGGCTTCGTGAACCTGCCGCGCATCAAGGGCAGCCACAACGCAATGAAAACCGGCATGCTGGCCGGCGAGGCTGCATTCGCGGCGGTCACTGAAGGCCGCCAGGGCGATGAACTGAAAGCCTACGCCGAAGCCTTCAAGACCAGCTGGGTCGCGAAGGAACTCAAGGCAGTCCGCAATGCAAAACCGCTGTGGTCGAAATTCGGTACGGCTGTCGGCATCGCGCTCACAGGCTTCGACCTGTGGGTCAACACGCTGCTCGGCGGCTTCTCCTTCTTCGGCACGATGAAGCACGGCAAGTCCGACGCGAAGTCGCTGGAGCCGGCTAACAAGCACAAGAAGATCGTCTATCCCAAGCCCGACGGCGTTCTGTCCTTCGACCGCCTCACCTCGGTCGCGTTCTCCTTCACCAACCACGAGGAGAACCAGCCCGCGCACCTCAAAGTGCTCGACATGGAGCTGCAGAAGAAGAGCGAGCTTGGCGTCTATGGCGGCCCGTCAAACCGCTACTGCCCGGCTGGCGTCTACGAGTGGATCGATGATGGCAAGGGCGGCCAGAAGTTCCAGATCAACGCGCAGAACTGCGTCCACTGCAAGACGTGCGATATCAAGGATCCGAACCAGAACATCAACTGGACAACGCCGGAAGGCAGCGGCGGCCCGAACTATCCGAACATGTAGGTTGCTCGGCGCGTCTGTTCGGAGCCGCGAATTGTCATCCCGGAAGCGCGTAGCGCTTTCCGGGATCCATTCATCGAGCCCGACACCGTCCGCCCAATTCGGCCGAATGAAATGTGGCGGCTGAAGATTCTTTCCCAGCACTCTCAACCGGCTACCCAAATCCCGCTGTAGGAAACCCGCAATCTCATCCGCCCCCTCCCGGAGTGAGCGCATTATGCGTCATCGCTCCGCAAGGAGGGCAGCCGATCACTGCCGGCGCGGGGCGATGCGAGCGGGGAAACCCGCGCGCGGGGACGCGGATCATCCGCTCTCGGACTACGAACCACGGACTATGGACCAAAACTGCGGAGCCATCCGCGTCCCCGGCCCTCCGTCCTCGTGAAATGGGCCTGAACCACAGCATCCCAAGCGGTTTCATCCGGCCTGACAGCGCCGTCGCGCCGCCAGCACGCTTCTCCGCCGCCCACATCCCGCCCAAAAGCACCTTTCCAAGTGAAGCAGGGTTCGGTTGAGCCTTGTTTCGCCTTCGGATAGCGTCGTCTCATGAACAAGCACCAGTTCCGCCTCATCCTTGCGGCTTCGGCCACCGCGCTCCTTTCGGCGTGTGCCTCGCTGGGTGTGCCCGGTTTCGGTGAGGCTGGCGGCTGCCGCACGGTCTATGTGGTCATCGGCGGCGGCGTGCAGCCGGTCTCCAACTGTGGCGGTCTCCCGCGCGACAATGCGATGAAGACGATGATGGCCGTGGTGGATCCCGCAGCCGCGCCGGTCACTGATCCCGCCGCGCCCGTTGTGACGAAAGCGTCCGCCGCCGCCGTCGCGACCGCGCCGTACGAAAAACCTGAAGAGCCCTACACCAGTCCGCAGGCGATGATCGAAGCCGCAGACATGTCGGCCTTCATGCAGCGCGTGCGCGAAGACTATGCCGCCAAGCGCAATTCCGGCGCCTGGGGCTACATGATCGTGGACGCACTGGTCGCCGGCGATCCGGCGCTCGCCCTCGAAGTCGCAGATGCGCTCGAAGATCGCCCGCCGCCGGAATGGATGAGCGCCGCCCACCTTCGCCCGTGGGTGCTCGCCGCCAATGGCAGCGCTGATGACGCGCTCGCAGCGATGGCCATGATGGAACGCCTGCTGCCCAAGCCCACCCATATCGGTCACAGCGCCTTGCTCGCCGAGGGCATGGGCGACTATCCCGCCGCCCTCTCTGTCTATGCCGAGATGCCTGACGCGTTCTCGCCGCCCGATCCGCAAGACATCGGCACGATGCAGTACTTCATCGCGGCCCGCAATTTCCAGAGCCAGCGCCTGATGGCCCTGCGCGAGGCGGAATTGCTGCGCGGGATCGACCGTGATGCGGACGCCGTCGCACTGCTCGAACGCCTGTTCGCGGCGGCGCCGGACGATGGCTACGTCGAAGCGCGGCTGGACAAGGCACGGAAAGGCGAGGATCGCTTCGCCCCGCGCACGCTGCTGCAGGCCATGGCCGAAGCGATTGGCGACGAAGCCAGCCTCGTGGAGGAACAGGAATCCATCATGGCGGCGATGGCCGGTCGCGGCGCGCGCACGCCGTTCAACCATCTGCTGTCATCCATGCGCCAGAGCGCGTTGCTGCTCGATCCCGACAATGGCGACATCCGTATCATTGAGGCGGGCAAGCTCTACGAACAGGGCAAGTTTGAGCCCGCGCTCCGCATCGCGCAGATCGGCAATCCGCCAGCTCAGCAGGCGGCACTATTGCAATCGACGGCCGGCCTTGCCGCGCTGGAACTCGGTTCGCCCGATACGCTGGCCGCGATGGTCGAGCGTTCGCTGAAGATCGATGCGAGCCCCGAAGCGAAGATCCAGGCTGCGGGCACGCTGGCCACCGCCGGCAAGACCGATCGCGCGCTACAGCTGGTCGATCAGGCGATGAAGTCCAGCATGACGCCATCGCAGCGTGTCTTCGCGCTACTCACGCGTGCGCAGGCCCATAACCAGGGCGGCAACCTGATGGCGGCGGTGCAGGCCGCCCGCGAGGCACGCGCGCTGCAGGACGACGAACAGACGCAGCAATTCCTTGCTTCGATGCTGGTCGACTCGCGCCTCCGTCAGGAAGGGCTCGAGATCATGCGCAAGATGCTGACAGATCGCCCCGACGATACCGGCCTGATGAACAATCTCGGCTACTCGCTGATCGACAATCCTGCGAGCGAGGCGGAGCTGGAAGAGGGCTTCAAGTTGCTGAAGCAGGCGATCCGCATGACGCCGGATGAAGCCAACCTGCTCGATTCAATCGGCTGGGCCTATTACCAGTACGGCGACTTCCGCGAGGCGCGCCGCTTCATCGCGATGGCGCTTGAGGAGTATGAGCCCTTCGGCCACTGGGAACTCTCCGAACACATGGGCGATATCGAATGGCGCTTGGGGGACCAGGCCGCCGCGCGCGGACATTGGCAGGCGGCGCTCAAGGCCAATCCGCCGGCGCACAACAAGGCGAACATCGACGCCAAGCTGCGCGATGGCCTAACCAAGCCCGCGCCCGTGAAGCGCGACACCCCCGAGGTTCCGCTCGATGCCGAGCGCGGCGAAGTGACCGATATCTGAGCCGCCTCCCGGTTAACGCTGGGGCGGTTCAGCAGGCCGATGCCGATGCCCGGTTGAAGCCCCCGCACGGCTGGGGCAGCATGGGCTCATGTGGTCAGGATATCTGCGGTCCGGTTTCCGGGCCTCACTCGCCGTTCTAGCTTTTGCAGCCACTGCGGCCTGCGCCTCGGCGCCGGGCGCATCGCGCTGGCTTACGCCCGCCATGCTGGAAGAG
>Ga0209480_10003586_pt1 | contig 10104 bp, 7 predicted proteins | sample JI61114C2DNA_FD_187501 | JGI IMG/M metagenome (GOLD analysis project Ga0209480, IMG submission 187501) | Wastewater effluent complex algal communities from Wisconsin, to seasonally profile nutrient transformation and Carbon sequestration -... | ecosystem: Engineered > WWTP > Effluent > Algae...
GTGCAGGTAGTTGCCCTCGGCGCGCAGGTAGATGATCTCGTCCACGGGCACCTTCCACTCGCGGCCTTTTTCCTTGATGACGAACTGCTCGGTGTATTCGCTTTTGGAGTGCATGTGCTCTCGCATCAGGTCCAGCAATTTGCCGGTGAGCTTGCTGTTCACCCGCATGTCGATGTGCTTCTTGGCCTTGCTGAGCGAAGCGTGGAAGCGGTCGTCATCGTACGGCTTCAGCAGATAGTCCACGGCGTTCACATCGAAGGCTTTGAGCGCGTACTGGTCGTGCGCGGTAACAAAGACCACGAAGGGCATGTGCTGCTTGCCGACACGTGTCACGACCTCGAAGCCGTTCATCTGGGGCATTTCGACATCGAGGAAGACGAGGTCGGGCTTGTGTTTGCTGATGGCGTCCACGGCTTCCTGGCCATTGCGGCATTCACCGACGAGTTCGATCTCGGCGTCCTGTGTCACCAATCGCAGCAGGCGCGCGCGTGCGGCGGGTTCATCGTCAACGATGAGCGTACGGATGTGCTTCATGGCAGTGGATGCGCAGTGCTCCGCGCGTTTACCGGAAGGATGGAACCGTTGCTGCGCGGGTCCGGAGCCATGCGCAGTGGGAAGGATAGTCCGACATTGAAGCCCTTTCCTCCGGGCGAAGAGATGGAGAAGGTGGCCTCGGGTCCATAGAGGAGTTGGATCCTGTCGCGCACGTTCCGCAGGCCGATACCTCCATGCTCCATGGCCATAGAGACATCGCTACAGCCCTTGCCGTTGTCCGTGACCATGAGGGCCAACGTTCCGTCCCGCTCTTCGGCCCGCACGTTGATATCAACGCGATCACTGGTGGCGTCCAAGCCGTGCTTGATCGCGTTCTCCACCAAGGGTTGCAGCACCATGCTCGGCACCTGCGCTTCGCTCAGCTCGTGCGGGATGTCGTAGGTCACGTGCAGCCGGTCCTGGAAGCGCACGCTTTCGATGCCGAGGTAGTTGCCGATCAGTTCGATCTCCCGGGCGAGGGGTACGATATCGCGCTGGTCCTTGTCCAGGCTGGCGCGCAGGAGCTGGCCGAGCCGGCTCAGGACTTTGCGGGCACCGTTCACGTTCGTGTCCATCAGTGCGCTCACGGTGTTCAGTGTATTGAAGAGGAAGTGGGGCTGCAGCTGCTTTTTCAGGGCGTTGAGCTGGCTGATCTGCAACTCGTTACGGAGCTTCAGCAGTTGCGTTTGTTTCTCGCGCGTCTGTCGGGCATAGTCCACGGCGATGAGCACGGCGAGGAGGGTCCAGTACTCCATGAAGCGCTGGAGGATTGCGGGTGGTAGCGCGTTCAACGCGAAGGCCCGGTATTCCGCGTTCCACGGGAAATCGCCGATACGGTTGAGGATGTAGTAATAGATGCCGCTGGTGGAGATCTCGTGGATGGAGGCGATGATCAGCCCGAAGAGCAGGTGCATGCCCACGTGCTGCCAGACGGGGCGGACGTTCAGCGGCCACCGCGTGTACACGATGTAGGCGAGTGGGCAGAGCAGCGCCCAGAAGAGGAAGTTGAGGTAGGGTACGGGGGCTTCGCGCCACCAGTTGAACTCGCCCAGGTCCTTGATCTCGGCGTACACATAATGGTGCATGTAGGCCTGCAGAAGGAAGAGCGTGGCCATCACCAGGGCGGTGGCCAAGATGATCCTGTATGGGATCGGGGAGCGCTTGAAGTAGTTCATCCGCTGGTCGCACGAAGGTCGTCCGGCCTTTGGTTCAGTGACGAACGGTTGGTGACGAACGGCGCTCCGGGTGATGGAACGGCGAACGGAGAGAAACGCAGAGACGCTGAGAACGCAGAGGGTTCGCAGAGGGGGCAGGAAGCCCGGACTGGCCGCTGGTCCATGAAAAAGCCCCCCGCAGTGCGGAGGGCTTTCGTTGGTCGGTATCGATGGACTACCCGATCGTGAACGTGAAACTCTGTCCGTTCACGGTCACGGTGAGTATACCGTCGCAGGAGCCGTTGCCATAGTTGATGGTGCGGGTCGGTTTGTTCTCCGGGGTCACGTCCACGGAACCTGCGGTGATGAAGGGACAGCCCACCTGAACGCGCAGGGCGCTGGTGATGCTAACGGTGTAGGGGTTGCCGTTCCGGTTCTCGCCGCTGCCGCCACCGGTGATCAGATACACATCGTCGAAGATGTTCTGCGTGCCTTCGCCTTCGATCCAAGTGCGGGTGCGGTTGGCCTGGTGGGTGGAGGTCCAACTGCCGTCGGCGGCGGTGAGCGAACCGTTCACGACCACGCTGTAGTGCGGATGACCATCGCTGTTCAGGCCCAAGTTGGTCACGGTCTTGGTTCCCTGTACGTGGTTGTCGTTCACGTAGTAATCGTCCGGCGTGATCGTGATCACGGTTCCCGCATCGCGGTAGCGACCGGTATAGCTGACCAGAATTCGGCCCCTCCGTTGGCGTCCATTGTTGGCCGTACAGTTCACGCCTCCGAAATCGACGGTGATGGTGCGCGGGCTTGAGAGGGTATCGAATGTGACCACAGGGTCGCAATCGTCGTCCGTGCCGCGCAGACCGTTGGCATCGACAGCCTTGTCCACCTCGGTCAGCATATCGCTGAAGGCGTCCTCAGCACGTGCGTTGTCGCTGGCGCTGGTGTAATCCAGGTCCACGGTTTCGTCCTTGTCTTTCCTGCAGGCCGCCAGCGTCAACAGCGCAAAGGCGGCGATCATCGGGAGTTTGGTTCGCATCGTCGGAAGGTTGGTTCGAGGCCTTCTGACCGTTCAACGGCCTCGGGGTTTGATCGGATACGTTCTGCCGAACTCCCGATGCTGCCACCTTCGTGCCAACGCGATGCGGACGGGGTTGCGTTACCGCTGCATCACCCTGTACGTGAACGCGAACGCATGGCGCTCGTCCTTCTCATGGCGTTCGGTCCACACTTCCTTCCAGCCTTTGCCGATATCGGGGAACTTCACGTCGCCCTTGGGCTTGGCATGCACCGTGGTCAAGTAGACCCGTTGAACCAGTCCCTTTTCGAAGGCTTCTTTGTACAGAACGCCGCCACCGATCAGGAAGACCTCCTTCTGCTCGGCGGCGCGTGCGAGTTCTATGGCTGCTTCCAGTGAACCGCAGACCATGGCCCCGGGCGCGTGGTAGTCGGCCGAGCGCGTCACCACGATGTTCACGCGATCGCGCAGCGGGCGGAAACGCTCCGGGATGCTCTCGTAGTTCTTGCGGCCGGTGATCACGTGGTGGTTGATCGTGGTGCGCTGGAAGAATTTCATGTCATCGGGCAGGTTCCAGGGCAGCTGGCCCTTGTTGCCGATCACTCCGTTCTCCGCCACGGCGGCGATAGCGCTGATGATCATATGCTCACGGAGGCTTTGATGTGCGGATGCGGATCGTAGTTCTCCAGCGTGAAGTGCTCGAAGCGGAAGCCGAACAGGTCCTTCACGGAAGGGTCGATGCGCATGGTCGGCAAGGCGCGCGGCTCGCGGGTGAGCTGGAGTTTCGCCTGCTCGATGTGATCGTTGTACAGATGGACATCACCGAACGTATGCACGAACTCGCCGGGCTCCAGCTCGCACACCTGCGCGATCATCAGGGTGAGCAACGCGTAGCTGGCGATATTGAACGGTACGCCGAGAAAGGTATCCGCGCTCCGCTGGTACAATTGGCAGCTCAGCTTCCCATCGGCCACGTAGAACTGGAACAGGCAATGGCACGGCGGCAGGGCCATGCTCGGTACATCGGCCGGGTTCCATGCGCTCACGACCAAGCGGCGGCTGTCCGGGTTCTTCCTGATCATCGCCACGAGGTCGCTGATCTGATCGATCACACGGCCATCGGGTGCGGCCCAGCTGCGCCATTGTTTGCCGTAAACGGGTCCGAGGTTGCCATCGGCGTCCGCCCATTCGTCCCAGATGCGCACACCGTTCTCCTTCAGGTAGGCGATGTTGGTATCGCCTTGCAGGAACCACAGCAGCTCGTGGATGATGCTCTTGAGGTGCAGCTTCTTGGTGGTCACCACCGGGAAACCGTCCGACAGGTTGAACCGCATCTGGTAGCCGAAGCAGGAGATGGTGCCGGTTCCGGTGCGGTCGGTCTTCTGCGTGCCGTTGTCCAGGATGTGCTGGAGCAGGTCGAGGTAAGCCTTCATTGCGGGTGCGAAGTAAGTGTGGTTGTTCCCGGTTCGGAGTTCGGGGTACAGAGTTCGAGGTTCCAGGAGCGGTTGGAACCTTGAACCCTGAACCCCGAACCGCATTCCTTACCCCAACCCGAAGCCGCTCATTTCTCCATCGCCTTCCGGCTTCTTGGGCGCAACGCCCGCCCCGATGGCCTTCAACATGCGTTCCTTCATGCGCTCGTAGTAAGGCTTCTTGTCGATGAGCGTGGCGATGAGGTTGCCGATCATGGCCGCGTACATCAGTTGGAAGATCACGCTGTGGCGATCCGTCATTTCCAGCACGAGGATGGCGCTCGTGAAGGGCGATCGGCTTACGCCGGTGAGGAACGCCACCATGCCGGTGAGCATGAGCAGGCGGTGTTCGCCGGGTGTGGGATCGAAGAGTTGTCCGACCCATCCACCGATCACGGCACCGCTGCTGAGCGATGGACCGAAGATGCCGCCCGCGCCCCCTGCGCTGAAGGAGGTGATGGGAGCGAGCAGCCGCGCGGCGATGTCGCGCCATGTGGGATCCACGTGCGCATCGAAGAGGTAGGACTGCAGCACTACGCGTCCGCTGCCGAGCACGTGCGGACCGAGCACCTGGTAGCACGCGATGAACGCTCCGGCGCACAGCAAACACCACAGGGCTTGCACAGGCGTTGTCTTCAGTCCGCGGCGCAGCTTGTCGAGGAAGAGCACCAGCTTGCAGAACAGCGCGCCCGATGCGCCGGCCACCAGGCCGATCACCAGTACCTGGTACATGAAGGCGGCACCCACGCGGTCGACCTTCGGGTAGAGCAGGCCTTCACCTGCGCCGAGGTAGCTGCCCATGAGCTGCTGGGCGGTCATCCCGGCGATGATCACGCTGGTGAATACGGCCGTGCGGAAGTTGGCCAAATGGGTGCGCGTGAGCTCTTCCACCGCGAAGACGATACCGCCCAGCGGCGTGTTGAAGGCGGCGCTCAGACCGGCGGCACCACCGGTGATCATCATCACCCGGCGGCTGACGCGCGGCCAGAACGAGGGGAGGAGCTTGTGTACCACACGGTACACGCTGCCGGCGATCTGCAGGGTGGGCCCCTCGCGACCGACAGCACCGCCGCCGACCACCATGGCCAAGCTGCTCATGATCTTCACGCCGATGATCCGCATGTTCAGGAACTTCCAACTGCGGTCGTTGTCGGTCTTGTCATCGGCCACTTCGATGGCGGCCATCAGCTGGGGTATACCACTTCCCCCGGCGAACGGTGCGAACCTCTTCACCAGGAACCAGCTGGTGAGGAAGCTCAGCGGCACGCTCACATAGATCCAGTCCGGGTGCTTGCCGAGGATCCAGTGCTGCACGGTCTCCATGTACTCGAAGAGCTTGGCATAGCCCACGGCGATCAGCGCGGTGATCACCGCCGCCACTTGGTAGGGCAACGTGAGCAGGGTGAGCTCCTTCAACTTGGTGTTGCGCGCTTTGGTCCCGAGCCAAGCGAGGGCACCCGTCAGCCACAGCTGCGCTCGCCGCTGCCAGCGCGGCGGACCCTCGTTCAATGGCGACTGCTTCACGGCCGCGAAAATGCGGGTGCTGAGGTCCGGAAAGCCGCGATGGAAGCGGCCGCTACGAACAAAGCGTGTCTGACAACGAAGAGCTCCGGCTTCGGCCCGTTCCTCCGCTCCAACGTGGCGAATCCTCGGCGCTCTTCGCGTCTTGGCGATGAACCCTTGGGCTATTCCCTGTCCAGCACCCGTGTGTCCACCTCCACGAACTGGTGCTGCATGCCCCGATCATACCCCTTGATCCACAGCTTGTCGCCGGCTCGCGAGCGTACCATCGTCATCGGGCACAGGGTGAAGTCGCCCTCGGGTTTGCCGATGGACCGATCTTTCGGTGCACTGCCGTTCGAGGCGATCATCGCGAGCTTGAGCTGGCTCTTTTCCACGGGTGCCTTCTCTTTCTTCTTGCCGCTGGCGTCAGCATAGCTGTTGTTGATCTCCGAGATCCCACCGGGCGTGTTGTTGTATGCGAGCAGCAGGCCCTCCGGCAACAGCTTGAACGCCGGGCTTCCGTAGGATTCGCCGGCCGTGGTCATGAAGGCGCGGTCCACGGTCTGTTGCCAGCGGATGCTGTCCACGGCATCAAGCCAGGTAGCGCGGATCGCCCCATGCAAGGTGCGGATGGCGGTAGCATCACCCATTTGCACCTGCAGGTCCTGGTCGCGGAAATTCTCCAGCAGCAAGGTGCCACCCCAGGCCGGCATCAGTTCGACGATCTCGTTGGGCACCTTGGCCGCACGCGTGCCGGTCGGCTTCTTCCCGCTGCCGTCATCGGGCATGCCGAAGGTGGTCAGCTTCGTCTTGCGGATCGCGGGCACGCGCTGGTCCACCACGGGGGTGGCCTTCAATTTGGCCATCGCGGTATCGATGCTCACGATCGTTCCCGGTATGCCGGTGAGCGCGCCATAACGCAAGGCCACCAGGATCTTGCCGTCGTCTTTGGGCATCACGCGCGCACTGGAGATGAAGTCCTTTTCCAGCAGGACGTCCTTCACCTTGGTACCTTGGTCCTTGATCACGGTGAGGTGCGTTTCGTGGCAGAGCTTGTCGCCCCGTCGCGCTTCATCACCGCAGAACAGGTAGGTCAGCAGCAGGATGCGCCCGCTGTTGTCCAGCGCGATCTGGTGGATGTCGCTGTTCAGGTCCTCGTACGGGAGTTCGATCGAGCCGCTCCATTCCTTCTGGAACGACTTGTCCAGGCAGGCGAACCAGAATTTCTTCTGGCCTTTTTCCGCAGTGGAGTAGTGGTTCACCAGGTAGTGTTGGCCGTCCGGTGACGCGATGATGCGGTCGCTCTGGTCATATGATGCGCCGCTGTCGAAGAGGATCAGGTCCGGCAGAGTTTTCCGGCAGGTCGTATTGCCGGGGTCGAACACGTTCGGATAGTCGAAGGTGGCTAACCGGTGGAAGTCCTGGATGGAGAACGCGCCTTCGGTGTTGAGCCGACCGATGCCGTAGTCCGCAGACTTCTTGGTGTTCGAAACAAAGAGGATGTGCAGCTTGTCATCCGCGACGATCGAGGAGACGGCGTCCCACTTCACGCCATCGAAAGTTTGTTGCGCGAGCGAAAGGTCCTCGGAAGGTTTCAGGTCCGTTCCCAAGCGAACGGCCCGGTAACCATTGCCCTCCATCACGAACAGCACAGGGCTCCCGTTCAGGTCGGTGATGCCGTTAGCGACGAGCTGCACATCGCCTTCGAGGCCCTTCACGGTTTTGGAATAGGGCGCACCCGCCTTCATCGCCTCTTGGGCGGTTAGCGAAAGCAGGGACCAAAGTGCCGTGCAAAGTGTGATCGAGCGTAAGTTCATGAGGGGTCAGCGGTCTGTGGGGGAAAGGTAAATACTGTCGAATGCCGCGAACTATGCCTTATTTGGGCTCGGGACTTCCGACCGACCGCGCAACGCGTGGGTGGGCGGGCGTCTCGTGACTTCGATACTCTTGGTAGAAGGCTATGATGCCCGCTCCCGGTTCATAACCGGTTGAAACACGGTTCACAACTTAACGTCTGAAAATTTGTCTGCTATCGGGAACATCCTCCCCTTCGTTCTCGCTCATGAGTTCCCCTGTCCTACATAGCTGTTATCGGAACAGGGTTGTGAATGCCCCCTACGGCGGCAAGGGTTTCGGAGCATAGCTCCTCAGTTTGTACAAGAGTGCAATGGTTGTGCCCGGTGGCGCACTACCTTCTCGGCATCAAACCCGCTGATGCCATGAAATGCATCCTTGCACTTTGCTTGTTGGTGTCTTTGACGATAACGCAGGCGCAGAACCTGGTGCCGAACCCTAGCTTTGAAATACTGGATAGCTGTCCCAGCAACCTCAGCCAGATCGAAGCCGCGCCACCCTGGCGAACCTTCCGCGGTAGTGTGGATCTATACAACACGTGTGATCCATTCGGGATTGTTAGTGTCCCATTGAACTATTTAGGGTATCAGATGCCATTCGAGGGCAATGGCTATGCTGGACTTCTCAGTTTCTTGGCCGACGATTCTTTGCACCGGGAGTTTATGGGTGCTGAGCTTCTGAGTCCTTTGGTCCCCGGTGTGCCGGTTTACATTTCTTTCCGTCTGGCAATAGGTGGTTGGGGGCTTGCTGCCTTCTCATCCAATTTGAGTACCAGCGGTTTGGGGGTATTCTTTTCAACGGCTCCATACCTCCAGATCAACGGTAGTGATCCGCTTCCCGGCTGGACGGCCATACACTGCCTTTCGGCACCCACTGATTCAACTGAGTGGGGGCTTGTCAGCGGTGAGTTCATACCCGATTCAGCCTACACACAAATCGTGATAGGGGTCCCTTTGAACTCCTCCGAACTGGAGATTGTGCTTATAGATAGCGCGTTCATGACACCAGGTGGTGCTTATGTGTTCATAGATGATGTATGTGTTTCAGAGACGGCTGGGGAATGCCCGATGGCATTGGGTCATGACTCACGGTTGAAAGGTCAGAGGATGGTCCCATTCCCAAACCCCTGCACGGATCGTCTGGTTCTGGATCTTGGAGCTAGCCCCGATATTCCCGACCACTATGAACTCTATGACATGCGTGGGGCTTTGGTCGGGAATGGTACCATTACTGTCAGGGGAATTACAGCGATGATCAACACGAGTGCTTGGCCTGCGGGAGTGTTCTCGCTGATCACACACTCTCGAAACGGGTCCACCACTTCCAAGTGGACCATAGTGCACTTAAACCCGTAAAACCCGAAGCCATGAAGTCGAGCGGTAATTTCCGGTGCCAGATTCGTGCCTTAGCGTCGCTGAGCGTGCTTGTGACCAGCTTAGTCCATGGACAATGGAATCCTTCAAGCTCGCGCAGGGTCTCCGCTGCTGAGGTGTCCGTTCGTGCATAGGTCGGGACCCTGCGCATCCGAACAGCCGGTGTTTCCCGCCGCTTCCAACCTTGCCGCACTTGTGAAGCGGCCCTTCCTTTTGCCCGCTACTTTCGCCGCGCGGCCATCCGCTCATCAGCTGAGCCGGCCATCCGCTAATCGTCCCTTCCCCATGCGCACCATCCAATTCCGCGAAGCCCTGAACGAAGCGATGTCCGAAGAGATGCGTCGCGACCCGAACGTCTTCCTCATGGGCGAGGAGGTGGCCGAGTACGACGGTGCCTACAAGGTGAGCAAGGGCATGCTGGCGGAGTTCGGGGAAAAGCGCATCATCGACACACCGATCAGCGAGCTGGGCTTCACGGGCATCGCCGTAGGAGCGGCCATGAACGGCTTGCGCCCCATCGTGGAGTACATGACCTGGAACTTCGCCGTGCTGGCCAGCGACCAGATCATCAACCACGCGGCCAAGATGCTGCAGATGAGCGGCGGCCAGTTCCATGTACCCATCGTTTTCCGCGGCGGCAACGGTAGTGCCGGACAATTGGCGGCCACGCACAGCCAGAGCTACGAGGCCTTCTACGCCAACATCCCCGGCTTGAAGGTGATCACGGTCAGCACGCCATACGATGCCAAGGGCCTCTTGAAGGCGGCGATCCGCGACGATGATCCGGTGCTTTTCTTGGAAAGCGAACGTATGTACGGCGACAAGGGCGAAGTGCCCGATGGCGAGTACCTGCTGCCTATCGGCGTGGCGGACGTGAAGTGCAAAGGCGAGGACGTCACCATCGTCAGCTTCGGAAAAATGATGAAGGTGGCGCTGGGCGCTGCGGAGGAACTGCAGAAGGAAGGCATCAGTGCCGAGGTGATCGATCTGCGCACGATCCGGCCCTTCGACGTGCCCACCATCGTCAATAGTGTGAAGAAGACCAACCGCTTGGTGGTGGTGGATGAGTGCTGGCCCATGGCGTCCATCGCAAGTGAGCTGGCGTACCGCGTTCAAAAGGATGCCTTCGACTACCTCGACGCTCCGGTGGTGCGCATCAACCAGGCCGATACGCCGCTGCCCTTCAGCCCGCCGCT
>Ga0209480_10003588_pt1 | contig 10102 bp, 3 predicted proteins | sample JI61114C2DNA_FD_187501 | JGI IMG/M metagenome (GOLD analysis project Ga0209480, IMG submission 187501) | Wastewater effluent complex algal communities from Wisconsin, to seasonally profile nutrient transformation and Carbon sequestration -... | ecosystem: Engineered > WWTP > Effluent > Algae...
ACGAGCTGCACGTCATCAACGACTTCGCCGCGGCAGCGCACGGCACCCAACGGCTGGACCCGGCGGAGTCGCGCCTGCTGACCCCCGGCGTGTCGGTGGCCGAGGCCGGCCCGGCCCTGGTGGTGGGCCCGGGCACCGGCTTGGGCGCGGCGGTGTGCATCCCGCACCCGCGCGGCACCGTGGTGCTGCCAACCGAAGCCGGGATGACCGCATTCGCGCCCGGCACCGAGCGCGAAGTCGAGATCCTGCGCTGGATGCAGCGCCACGGCAGCCGCCACGTCTCGACCGAGCAACTGGTGTCCGGCCCCGGCCTGGTCAACCTCTACCAGGCGCTGTGCGAACTGGAATCTGCGCGCGCCCTGCTGCGTGAGCCGGCGGCCATCAGCCAGTCCGCGCTGGCCGGCGATCCGATGGCGCTGGAGGCGGTGCTGACCTTCTGTGCCCTCCTGGGCAGCGTGATCGGCGATCTCGCGGTGCTCAGTGGCGCGCGCGCGGTCCACGTCGCCGGCGGCATCGTCCCGCAACTGGTCGACTTCCTGCCGCGCAGCGACTTCCGCGCGCGCCTGGTCGACAAGGGCGCGATGCGCGCCGTGCTGGAACGCGTGCCGGTGCGCCTGATCGAGAACGAACGGCTCGGCGCGCTGGGCGCGGCGAGCTGGTACCTGCAGCAACGGCAAGACCGCATCGATCCGTAACCGAACCACCCACAACAACATGGCCGCGCATGGACGGGCCAGCAAGCAACGACGAACCAGCCAAGGGTCCACAGGAACCGGACCCGACGCCATCACTGCCCCGGGAGAGGAATCATGCAAGTCCGCAAGAACATGTTGGCGCTCAGCATCGTCGCCGCGCTTGGCGTTACAGGCACGGCCACGGCGCAGGACGCGCCCAAGACAGACCCCAAGGACCTCGACACCGTCGTCGTCACCGGTATCCGCGGCAGCGTGGAGAAGTCGCTCGACGTGAAGCGTGATGCCAAGGCGCACGTGGAGGTGATCACCGCCGAAGACGTGGGCAAGATGCCCGACAAGAACGTGGCCGACTCGCTGCAGCGCCTGCCCGGCGTGACGATCAGCTCGGCCGGCGCCAGCGAAGGTGGCTTCGACGAGAACGACCGCGTGTCGATGCGCGGGACCAACCCGAGCCTGACCCTGACCCAGATCAATGGCCACCCGGTGTCCTCGGGCGACTGGTTCGTGCTCAACCAGAGCGACAACGCCGGCCGCAGCGTCAGCTACACCCTGCTGCCGTCCAGCCTGGTCAGCCAGGTGGTGGTGCACAAGACCTCGCAGGCCAGCCTGCCCGAAGGCGGCGTGACCGGCAGCGTGGACATCATCACCCGCAAGCCGCTCGACTTCGCCGAGCAGTTCACCGGCAACGTCTCGATCGGCGGCGTGCATTCGGACCTGGCCGACAAGAACGATGCGCAGTTCAGCGCGCTGTTCAACTACCGCAACGCGGCCTCCACCGCCGGCGTGATGCTGCAGGTGTTCGACGAGCGCCGCAGCCTGCGCCGCGACGGCGTGGAAGTGCTGGGCTACGACCAGTTCGGCGCGGGCAGCGGTGCCCTGACCGGCGTGTGGTACCCGCGCATGATCGGTGCCGCCCTGTTCGAGCAGAAGCGCGAGCGCCGCGGCGGCCTGCTGGAAGTGCAGTTCAAGCCGACCGACGACTTCACCGTCGACCTGTCCGGCTTCGTGTCCAAGCTCGACGCGTCGAACTACAACCGCAACTACCTGATGTTCAGCCCGCGCTTCGTCAACGCCACCGACATCTCGCCGGGCTACGTGGTCCGCAACAACACCCTGGTCTCGGCCAACTTCGCCGGCAAGCCGGGCACCACGTATGGCCTGTACGACCTGATCTCGCGGCCGGACGAGAAAGCCAGCACCACCTACCTCGCGATGGAAGCGGCGTGGCAGGCCAGTGATCGCCTGAAGCTCGACTTCAAGCTCGGCACCTCGACCGGCCACGGCGAAACCCCGAGCCAGGACGTCGCCGAATGGACCACCGGGATCGGCTCGGGCGCATCGTGGAGCCTCAACGGCATCGACGAGGCCGCGTCCTTCAGCCTCAACACCCCGACCGGCGCGCCGCCCGCCAACCTGGCGCTGGACTGGATCTTCGGCCTGCAGAACCTCGACATCGAGGACACCGACAAGTGGGGCCAGGTCGATGCCGAGCTGTTCTTCGACGACAGCGTCCTCAGCTCGCTGGAGTTCGGCGTGCGCCTGGCCGATCATGACCGCGAGTCGGCGAACGTGATCGCGCAAGGCCCGAACTGGGCCGCCGATCCGTTCAACCCGGCCCGCTTCCCGCAGGGCTACACCAACTACCCCAGCGACTACGGCAACGGCCTGGGCGGCACCTTCCCGCGCGATATCTGGTACTTCACCGCCGAGCAGATGGCGACATGGAATGCCGCGCAAGCCAACCGCGATCCGGTCGGTCGCCGCTACCCCTTCTACGATTTCGCGCTGCAGGAAAAGACCAGGGCCGCCTTCGTCCAGGCCAACCTGGAAGGCGAGCGCTGGAGCGGCAACGTCGGCGTGCGCCTGGTCAAGACCAGCGAGGAAATCCTGCAGTACGTGCCCGGCGGAACCGCGACGACCCCGGGCGTGATCCTCGGCTCTGCGTTCGGCAACTTTGCGCCGTTCCTGGTCGAGCACGACTTCAGCGACATTCTGCCCAGCGCGAACTTCAAGTTCGACATCACCGATACCTTGGTGGCGCGTGTGGCGGCCACCAAGACCCTGGCCCGACCTGACTACTCGGCACTGGCAGGTGGCCTGAACCTGTCGCCCCCAGCCAGCGCGAATGACGTGGGCGGCGGCAACGCCAGCAACCCGAACCTGAAGCCGATCCGCTCGACCAACTTCGACGCCGCGCTGGAGTGGTACTACGCGCCGCGCGCGCTGCTGTCGGCCAGCGTCTACTACATGGACCTGGCCAGCTACGTCAGCCGTGCCATCAACGAACAGAGCTACCTGACCTTCGACCAGGCGCATCCGAACGGCTACATGGCGCGCTACCTGGTCAGTTCGCCGGTCAATACCAAGGCCTCGGTCAAGGGCGTCGAGTTCGCCCTGGAACAGCCGATCGGCGAGCACTTCGGCTTCAGCGCCAACTACTCGTACACCGATGCCAAGGAAGACGATGGCGATCCGATGCTGGGCGCGTCCAAGAACGTGTTCAACCTGATCGGCTACTTCGAGAACGAGAAGCTCAACGCGCGCATCGCCTACAACTACCGCTCGCATTTCTTCAACGGCATCGATCGCCTGTCTGCGTTCAATCAGGACGACACCCGCTCGGTGTCCGCCTCTGTGGGCTGGACCTTCAACGAGCACTTCGCGGTCACCCTCGACGGCATGAACCTGACCGGCGAGAAGCTGAAGTACTACGCCGAGAACAAGGACCGGCCGCGCGCCATCTACAACAACGGCCGCCAGTTCTACGTCACCCTGCGCGCGAAGTTCTGATCGCGCGGTAACGCACTGCGATACCCCTCCATTGGGGCCCGTACTCCGGGCCCCTCTTTTTTCCACCATGCTTGCCGGGCGGGACCTGCCGCCACCCGAGGATCGACGCCATGCCCGAGCGCACCGCCACCCTGTCGTCAACGGGCCTGCTGGCCCTGTGCCTGGCGATGGCCGCATCCACGCCCGCATCGGCTGCGCAGGCGCCTGCCACGCTGCCCGCGCTGGTGCCGCGCGCAGCCTCCGTGCAGGCGATGCCGGGCCGGCTGGTGCTGGCGAACAACGCGCATTTCGTCGCTCGCGACGCGCAAGCAAAACAGGTGCTTGCGCAGCTGTCGCGGCTGGCGGGCGATGCGGTACCCGCAGCATCACTGACGCCACCCACATATTCCTTCGTCGATGGCGCGATCATCGAGTTGAAGATCGTGCCCGGTCTCGATGTGCCGGCGGAAGGCTACCGCCTGCGGATCAATCCCACGGGCGCGTCCTTGCAGGCCGCCAATGCGCACGGCCTGTTCAACGGCGCGATGACCCTGCTGCAACTGCTGCAGCGCGATGCCGACGGCACTGCGTGGCTGCCGGCGGTGCGCATCGACGATGCACCGCGCTTCGCCTGGCGTGGATTGATGCTGGATTCGGCGCGGCATTTCCAGTCGGTCGACGAGATCAAGCGCCTGCTCGACGCGATGGCCCAGCTCAAGCTGGACACGTTCCACTGGCACCTCACCGACGACCAGGGCTGGCGTTTCCCGGTGCCGGGCTGGCCGAAGCTCACCGAGGTCGGCGGCTGCCGGATCGCGTCGGGCGATGGCGGCGTCGACGCGGCGACCGGCAAGCCGGTGCCGTATTGCGGCGTCTACACCGAAGCGCAGATCCGCGACGTGGTCGCGCATGCGGCGTCGCTGCACATCGAGGTGGTGCCGGAAGTCGACATCCCCGGCCATGCCACCGCGGCGATTGCTGCGTATCCGCAACTTGGCGTGTCCGGCCAGCCGATCGCGGTGTCCAATGAGTGGGGCGTCAACGTCAACCTGTTCAACGCCGACGAGACCACCATGCGCTTCCTCGAGGACGTGCTCGGCCAGCTGGTCAAGCTGTTCCCCGGCCGCTACGTGCACATCGGTGGCGACGAGGCGGTCAAGGACCAGTGGAAAGAGTCCGCGAAGATGCAGGCGCGGATCCGCGAACTGGGGGTGAAGGACGAGGCCGGCCTGCAAGCCTGGATGGTGGCGCGGCTGGAACGCTTCCTGTCGACCCACGACCGTCGGCTGCTCGGCTGGGACGAGATCCTCGATGGCGAACTGCCGCCGTCGGCGACGGTGATGTCCTGGCGCGGCACCGACGGCGGGATCAAAGCGGCCAAGCGCGGCCATGACGTGGTGATGGCGCCGTGGGGCAAGCTCTACCTCGACTACCTGCAGACCATGTCGCCGGACGAGGAACCGGGCCGACCGACCCAGGTCACGCTGGAGACGGTCTACGCCTTCGAGCCGGTGCCGGCGGTGCTGGACGCCACCCAGGCGAAGCACATCCTCGGCGTGCAGGCGAACGTGTGGACCGAGCACATGCGCAGCTTCAAGCGGGTGCAGCACGCGGTGTTCCCGCGCATCGCCGCGGTCGCGGAAAGCGCATGGTCGCCGCGCGAGGGCAAGGACTACGCCGATTTCCTGCAGCGCCTGCCAGCGATGCTGCCGCGCTGGAACGCCCTCGGCATCACCCCGGCGCCCACGCCATTCCAGCCGCTGATCGATGCCAGCGCAGGGGCCGGCGGCAAGGTCCGTGTCGAGATGTCGCAGCCGCTCGGCTACGCGATCCGCTACACCACTGATGGCAGCGCGCCGAATGCAACATCGCCGACCTACGCCGGGCCGCTGTCGCTTGCGATGCCGGTCGATGTGCAGGCGCAGGCGTTCGCGGGAGAACAGCCGCTGGCGCCGCCGGTGCGTCGCGCGTTCACTGCGTCCTCGCTGCTCACGCGCAGCGACGAAGCACTGGCGATGTGCACCGGCCAGCTGATGTTGCGGCTGGAAGACGACGGCCCGCGCGAGGGCGACCGCGCGATCTTCAACGTCGACATCTTCAATCCGTGCTGGAGCTGGAAGCAGGCGCCGCTGGCCGATGTCGGCGCGGTCGAGGTGCGCGCGGGCCGCATCCCCTACTTCTTCCAGCTCGCGCATGACGAGCCTGCGCGCAAGTTCAAGCCGGCGAAGACCGCGCACGGCGAGCTGGAGCTGCATGCCGGTTGCGACGGCCCGCTGCTGGCGACCCTGCCGATGCCCGCGACGACCGACGCCGACGGCTTCGTCACCCTGCGTGCGCCGTTGCGCGATGTGCCCGCGAGCACCGACCTGTGCCTGTGGTTCACCGGCGATACCCGGCCGGCGATGTGGGTGCTCGACCGCGCGACCCTGGTGCCGGCCACGCCCTGACCCGCGCGTCATTCGCGGGCGGCACGGCGGCTGCGCGCGCAAGCCGCCAGCGGCTGCGGTAGGCTTGGCGTTCGACGCCTGCATCGGGGAGATGGCATGAGCGGATCGGAACTGCAGGTGATGGTGGTGGAGGATCACGGCTTCCAACGCCGGATCGCCCTGCGCCTGTTGTCCGAGCTCGGCATCGAGCGCGTGCTCGAGGGCGCCGACGGCCTGCACGCGCTGGAGGTCCTGCGCAAGCAGCCGACGCCGCCGGACGTGGTGCTGGTGGACCTGGACATGCCGGGCATGGACGGCATCGAGTGCATCGGCCACATCGCCCAGGAACGGCTGGCGCGCGCGGTGGTGGTGGTCAGTGCGCTCGACCCGGCGTTGCTCAATACCGTGCAGACCATGGCCCGTGCCTATGGCCTGCGCGTGCTGGGCAGCGTGGAGAAGCCGCTGACCCGCGACAAGCTGGAAGCCACGCTCAACCGTTTCGAAGACAACGCCGGCGAAGAACAGGACGACGGCGAGGCCGACTTCAGCCTGCAGGCACTGGCCGACGCGCTGGAGCGCGGCGAGATCGTGCCGTGGTTCCAGCCGCAGGTGGAATTCGGCAACGGCAAGGTGATCGGCGTCGAAGCGCTGGCGCGCTGGGAGCGCCCCGACGGCAGCCTGGTGCGGCCGAACCTGTTCGTGCCGATGCTGGAGCGCGAAGGCCTGGCCAACAAGCTGACCGACCGCATGCTGGATGCCGCGTGCCGCTGGAAACAGGGCTGGGACCAGCACGGCCACCGGCTGAAGCTGTCGGTGAACGTCTCCGCGGCCTCGCTGGCGGATCCGTCGGCGGCCGATCGCTACCAGGAGATCGTCGAGAGCTACGGCGTGGAGCCGGAAGACGTGATCCTGGAGATCACCGAGAGCTCGGTGATGTCGGATGCCGCGCGCGGGCTGGGCCTGCTGGCGCGTCTGCGCCTGAAGGGCTTCGGCCTGTCGATCGACGATTTCGGCACCGGCTATTCTTCGCTGGCGCAGCTCTCGCAGATTCCGTTCACCGAACTCAAGATCGACCAGGGCTTCGTGTTCGGCGCGCATGCGCAGCCGCGCAAGCGCGCGGTGGTCGAAGCCAGCCTGGACCTGGCCCGCAAGCTCGGCCTGACCGCGGTGGCCGAGGGCGTGGAGGACATGGAGGACTGGCAGATGCTGGCCGAACTCGGCTGCGACATCGCCCAGGGCTACCTGATCGGGCGCCCGGTGCCGGGCAGCGAACTGCAGGCCGCGATCGCGCGCTGGCGCCGGCCCGCGCACTGAGCATGTGCGGCAGGCCTCCGCCCGCCGTCGTGGATCTCCCGCATGCGGTTTGACCTGTCGCGCTTCGGCCTTCGCCACCAGTTGCTGGGCCTGTTCGGCCTGTTCCTGATCACCTGCGCGCTGGTCCTTTCGATCGACGAGATCGGCCAGCACTACACCCAGCGCTCGCTGGCTGCGATGAAGGACGACGTGCTGGCGGGCATGGGCCGCATCCGCCGCCTCACCGATGCCTACGCGCAGGACGTGGTGGACACCACCTTCCGCACCCGCAACCACCTGCTCGACTGGGACGAAGGCGTGGCGGTGGTGACGGCGGCCAGGAACAGTGCCGCGCAGGAATGGCACGCGTTGCAGGCGCTGCCGCTGGAAGGCGAGGACAAGGCGTTGCTGGATCAGGCCTTGCAGGCGCGGGTGCGCGCCGACCAGGCCGCAGAAACCCTGCAGCGCATCCTGCAGGCAAAAGACATCCGCGCGCTCGGCCAGTTCGCGGACCGCGAGCTGTATCCCGCGGTCGATCCGCTGGTGGAACGCCTCGACCGCATCAGCGAGCACGGGCAACTGCGCGCCGAGGCGCTGGTGCAGGCGGAACTCACCCGCAGCAAGTGGGTCGGGCGCATCCGCATTGTGTTGTCGCTGCTGTGCTTCCTGCTGGTGGCGCTGTTCGGCCGGCGGATCCTGCGCAACGGCTATCGCGGCGTGGAAAGCCTGCACGGGCTGGCACGACGGATGGCCCAGCACGACTACACCGCGGAGCCCCACTACACGCCCAGCGGCGAACTGGGCGAGGTGATGGACAGTTTCCTGCGCATGCGCAACCACGTGCGCCGCATCGAGACCCAGCTGACCGACCAGCTGGCCAGCAACGACCGCGTGCGCGAGGCGCTGGAGCGCCGCGAGCATTTCCAGCGGCTGCTGCTGGAGGCGGCGCAGACCGCGATCTTCGCGGTCGACGAGGAGGGCGTGTTCTCGCAGGTGAATCCCTTCGGCGAGCAGTTGCTGGGCTGGCCGCCGGGCTCGCTGCTCGGGCGCGAGTCGATGGACGCGATCCTCGACCCGGAGGCCTTGCAGTCGCTGGCGCGCTCGCTGAGCGAGGCCTACGGGCAGCGCATCGCGCCAGACTGGACCGCGTTGCGCGCGCTCGCCCAGCATCGCGAGCCGCCGCGCGAATTCGTCCTGCGCCACCAGCGCGGGCGCACCCTGCCGGTGTTGCTGGCGTTGTCGGCGATGCGCGACGACACCGGCGCGATGGTCGGGCTGCTGGCGGTGGCCACCGACCTGACCACGCTCAAGCGCCTGGAGCGCGCGTTGCGCGACAGCGAGGCGCGCGCGCGCGATGCCAACCAGGCCAAGAGCGCGTTCCTGGCGGCGATGAGCCACGAGATCCGCACGCCGATGATCGGCGTCACCGGGATGATCGAGGTGCTCTCGCACACCGACCTCGACATCGAGCAGCGACGCTCGCTCAACGTGATCCAGGCCTCGGCCGAGGCGTTGCTGCGGATCATCGGCGACATCCTCGACTTCTCGAAGATCGAGGCCGGGCGGATGGAGATCGAGCCGGTGCCGACCTCGCTGCCGGACCTGTTGCGCAGCGTGGTGGCCAACTATGCCGGGTCGGCGTCGAGCAAGGGCCTGGCGCTGTCCTGCCAGGTCGACCCGCGGATCGCGCCGGCGCACTACGCGGATCCGCTGCGGATCCGCCAGGTGGTCGGCAACTTCGTGTCCAACGCGATCAAGTTCACCGAACACGGCGGCGTCACCGTGGCGGTGGAGCCGGGCCGGCATGATCCCGCCGACGGCGCGCTGGGCAGCGACGCACTGGTGATCCGGGTGACCGACACCGGCATCGGCATCAGCGAGCAGGCGCAGGCGCGGCTGTTCCAGCCGTTCTCGCAGGCGGAAGTCGATACCACCCGGCGTTTCGGCGGTACCGGCCTGGGCCTGGCGATCAGCCGGCGCATCGGCGAACTGATGGGCGGCCGGGTGGACATGGAATCCACCCCCGGGGCGGGCACCACCATGCGCCTGGCGCTCACCCTGCAACGCGCACCGCCGGAAGAATTGCCCGACCTGCTGTTGCCGGGCAAGCCAGTGGCCGGCTTCACCCCGCGGCGCCTGCCGACGATCCGCGAGGCGGAAGCCGAACGCAGCCTGGTCCTGCTGGTCGACGACCACGCCACCAACCGCCAGGTGATCCAGCGCCAGCTGGCGCTGGCCGGGTATGCGTCGGAAACCGCTGAGGACGGCGTCGAAGGCCTGGAGCGCTGGCGCAGCGGCCGCTATGCGCTGCTGCTGAGCGACGTGCACATGCCGCGCATGGACGGCTACCAGCTGGCCCGCGCGATCCGCGAGGAAGGTGCCCGGCGCGGACTGCCGCCGACCCCGATCGTCGCGCTGACCGCGTCGGCATTGAAGGGCGAGGCCGAGCGTTGCCTGGCGGCGGGCATGGACGACTACCTGGCCAAGCCGGTCGGGATCGCCACCCTGGGCGCCTGCCTGCAACGCTGGCTGCCGCATACCGCGGGCAGCGGGATGGTCGGCGCCGAACAGGGCGCGCGTATCCAGAGCGCCAACAACCGGCAGGCAGTCGCGACCGAGGCCGGGCTGCCGCAGCTGGAGGATCCGCCGACCCTGGAGGCCTCGGTGTTGGAGGACCTCATCGGCGGCAACGTGGGCGAGGCGCGCGCGCTGCTGGAGGATTTCCTGGGCAGTACCGATGAGGACCTGGCGGTGCTGGAACAGTTGCGCGAAGCCGGCGACCTGCACGGGCTGACCCGCCAGGCGCACAAGGTGAAGGGCGCGGCGCGGCTGGTCGGTGCGCTGGAGCTTGCCGAGGCCGCGGCGGCGCTGGAAGGCGCCGGCCGCGGTGGCGACTGGGCCAGCGTGCTGCCCTGGCGG
>Ga0209480_10003590_pt1 | contig 10092 bp, 8 predicted proteins | sample JI61114C2DNA_FD_187501 | JGI IMG/M metagenome (GOLD analysis project Ga0209480, IMG submission 187501) | Wastewater effluent complex algal communities from Wisconsin, to seasonally profile nutrient transformation and Carbon sequestration -... | ecosystem: Engineered > WWTP > Effluent > Algae...
AATGGGTAAGAAACAGAAGGACGTCCTCGATAAAATGAAGGGCAAGTTTGTCGATGGTGCAACTAAGAATGGTCATCCTGCTGATAAACTTGAGAAAATCTGGACAGACTGGGAAGCATTCGCAAGTTATGCATTCAATAAATCTCACTCTACTTGTTATGCTTGGATCGCATACCAAACGGCCTATCTCAAAGCTCACTATCCAGCAGAGTATATGGCAGCTGTGCTTAGCAATAATATGAGTGATATCAAAAGTGTTAGCTTTTTTATGCAAGAATGCAAAAAGCAAAACATCATTGTACTTGGGCCTGACGTGAATGAATCAAAATCCCTTTTTAGTGTAAATGAAAAGGGGGAAATTCGTTTCGGACTTGCTGCAGTGAAAGGTGTTGGTGAGAGCGCTGTAGAAAGCATTATCGCAGAACAGAATAACGGTAGATTTAAAAGTATTTTTGATTATCTGGCACGTGTTGAAGCAAAAGCATCCAATAAAAAGACGCTTGAAAATTTGGCGCTTTCTGGAGCGTTGGATGCGTTTGGATTTATTCGATCTGCCTACTTCGCTCCTGATGGTAAAAGCGAAACGTATATTGAAACGCTGGTGAAATTCGCAGCGAGCATTCGCGATAGCAAAAACACAAACCAGGTTTCCATGTTTGGAGAAGAAACAGAGTCTGTAGTCGCTGAACCATTTCCGTTTAAGGTGGAACCGTGGGATACCATGACTCAATTGTCCCGAGAAAAGGAAGTCGTAGGAATGTACATCAGTGGCCACCCTTTGGATGATTTTGCTTTAGACATTAAATCATTTTGTTCAGCTGGTGGGCTTTTATTACTTCAGAATTTAGAAGCGAACAACGGACGCGAGATAAAACTTGCTGGAACTGTGACTGAGTTTACCGAAAAAGTGGCAAGAACTAGCAACAAACCATTTGGAAGTTTCAGAATGGAAGATTACGAAACTCATTCGGAGTTTGTGCTGTTCGGTGAAGACTATTTGAAGTACAAACATTTGCTCTATGCCGGTTCAAAACTTTTTGTTGTTGGAAGGATTCAGCCACGTCGATTTGGTCAAGAAACAAATGGCTTCGAATTTAGAATCAGTCGTATCGAACCTTTATTCGATATCCGCGAAAAAATGGGACGTTATCTCGATATTAGTGTTTCTCTTGCGAAACTCAATGACGGTTTAATCGAAAAAATTGCTTCTACAATTCAGAATGGAACAGGTAAAGCGCAGTTGCGGATGCGTCTGCTTACTGACGAAGGCGAACTAAAATTACCATCGAATGCATATAACAAAGTAAACATTTCAGCGGAAGCACTATTGAAACTTCAAGAGTTAGATGAGGTAGAATTCGAAGTCAGTGAAAGCTGAAGGTTTCATTGACACGTCGTTTCATTGTAGTTGAAGTTGTTTCGATTCTGCGATATTGTATTGCTCATGTTTGTGTTTGTCCAGATTTCACCACCGACAGTTTCGAATTGCACCAAACCCAAGTTTCTTGAGGTAAATATTTTTTTAATTCTTGTTGATTCTGAATAGTCTCGTTGATAATATCTCAGATCGTTGATTGTTGTGGTGTCAATCGTTGTCGTAGTAATTTGAGAGCGATGCGTTTCATAGAACGCTGATTGTTGTCCATTTATGACGAAGACAAGGTCTTCAAATCTGTTTCCTGTCTGGTCTTCGATGTAGTTGAGTGTTGATACAAACCAAATGGAATCTTGTGAACTTGTAAGGAGCATACTGGATCTGTCTGCACATCCGCAACCAGTGTCCGATGTGTATTTCGTTTGATGATTGATATACATGTCTCTTATTACAAATTCTTTCACACTGTCTGCGGCATTCGCAAAACGTATAGTGTCTCCAAGTTGTGATGGAAACCAAAAATGTTCATCGGTGAGCTCAAATGGACGACACGTGATTTCTCTGAATACAACTTTCTTGCAGGAAGAAATCAAAATAACAATTACAATAATCCAAAGGTTGATATTGGCAAAAGGCGTTTTCATTTTTCAAATAACGGATGTTTTTTGCAAAAGCAACATGTCGGCGAATACAAGTGCGGCCATCGCTTCTACAATTGGCACTGCTCGCGGCAGCACGCATGGATCATGTCTTCCTGTTGCCTCCATTATTACTTCTTCACCCCGTGTATTTTGAGTTTTTTGTGCTTTTGAAATAGTTGAAACAGGTTTGAACGCCACTTTAAAGACGATGTCGTTGCCATTGGCTATCCCACCAGAAATTCCGGATGGTATTGTATTGTTTTCTGAACCGAATCTCTGTGTAACATCAAATCCATCGTCAATGACAAATCCTTTTGTGGCATTGATTGATAACATTGCGTGAGCCAATACCGCATTCAGTTTATCAAAAACAGGTTCGCCAATTCCAAAAGGTATTCCGCTGCATACGCAGGTGATTACGCCTCCAACACTATCACCCTCCGCTTTGACTTTTTCTATAAGAGCAATCATCTGTTGCGCAACTTCTTGATCTGGACAACGAACAATATTTTTATCGATGCCTGAAAGGTCTAGCGAAGCATGATCTGACTTTAACTCAATGTCCTTTACCGAACTGACATACGCCTGCAGTTTTAATCCGGCCTGCTCAATGAATTGTTTTGCAATGGCGCCGCCAACAACTCGGGCTGCTGTTTCTCGAGCTGAACTTCTTCCACCCCCCCGGTAGTCCCGTATTCCAAATTTTTTCTCCCATACTTCATCGGCATGTCCCGGTCTGTAAACTTCTTTGAGATGGTCATAATCAACAGATCTTTGATCTTCGTTTTCGATGACAAATCCAATGGGCGTGCCCAATGTTTTTCCTTCGAAAATGCCAGATAGGAAGCGCACTGTGTCTGATTCTTTTCGCTGTGTTGTAATACCACTTTGTCCGGGCTTTCTGCGGTCCAGCTCCAATTGGATTTTTTCGATATCCAGATGAAGTCGTGCGGGACATCCTTCTAAGATTCCACCGATCGCAGCACCATGCGATTCTCCGAATGTTGTTAATTTGAATAGTGTGCCGAACGAATTTGCTGCCATACTGCGTTTTAAAACCTGTACGAAAGTACCAGGTCTAAAAGTCTTAAACGAAATATAAGGCCTGAATTATCGCTGAATGCTGCGGAGCTTCGGCTATATCCGTCTGTGATCGGTGTTGAATAAACGATTTCTGGTGATATGGTCGCGATTAATTCAAGGTGTTCTTGAATATTGACACGATATCCGAAAATCGGCGCAATGCCGAATACTACGCTTTTTACCGTCGTTTCACTTTGCAATGTGTTTGATATCTCATCCTGGTAAATCCCAATTGTTGAAGGGCTTTGTGAGGTAATACGTTCACTCAATCGCAATTCCTCAAATGATTTGTCTAATCCTGCGATGACCTCGAGTCCATAAATGCCATCCATGCTTTTTGTGAAATCACTCCATTCCATACCAAAGCGAAACTCAGCATACTGATAACCATGATTAGTCAATCGAAATGTTAAGGATGTGTCTGAAATAGTATAAGGCACTCCATAAAAATCAATGGATTTGTTTGACTGGAAATAGGTAGCAAGACGCAATCGTCTATTGTTTTGTATCAGTCTTTTGTATTGAAGTCCATAATGCAATCCACTTGTTCCCGCTCCAAGCATCATCGCCACCGCAGGGTTGATAACAACACCAAAAGCATTTTTTTTTGGTGTTTTTTTCGTCTCAACTTCTGTTTCTACATATTGAGCATGTTGATCAAGCCCTAGCAAAACAAACAAAAGAAGTGTAATGGTCTGTTTCATTTCAAGTAGGTGTGTTTTTGTTTGCAATAGAACTCAATTCCCATCCTAAAATTGCACATTATGGCTGCATCCAAATTCTTTATCAAAAATATTAAATCACTCCTCGGTGTTCATCAATCGGATGTGAACATTTTACGTGGAAAGAAGATGAATAGTTTACCTGCTCTCAATGATGCCTGGCTTGCCATTGAGCATGGTGTCATCGCAGATTTTGGCGCCATGTCGGATTGGCCTGGAATTACGGATTGGCGTGATTTACAAGTAATCGACGCCGCTGGAAGATTTGTCTTGCCTGCATGGTGCGATTCTCATACACATTTGGTATTTGCCGGTTCGCGTTCAGGTGAGTTTGTGGATCGTATTCGCGGATTTTCTTATGAAGAAATTGCTGCCAAAGGTGGAGGTATTCTCAATTCCGCGAAAAGACTGCAATCAGCGAGTGAAAATGAATTGTTTGATTCTGCTTCAATGCGATTGTTGGGCATTATGAAGAAGGGAACTGGTGCGGTTGAAATAAAAAGCGGTTACGGTTTATCACTTGAAAGTGAACTGAAAATGTTACGTGTGATTCGCCGGCTTAAAGAAAGTTTTCCAATGGAAGTGAAAGCTACTTTCCTCGGAGCGCATGCTTTTCCTGAACCATTTAAAAATGATCCAGAGAGATATGTGGACATGTTGGTGAATGAAATGATACCAGAAATTGCAAGTCAAAAGTTGGCGGATTTCATTGATGTGTTCTGTGAAAAGAATTATTTTTCAGTTGCAAACACAGATCGAATTCTGGAAGCAGGTACCAAGTTTGGACTTCGTCCTAAAACACATGTCAATCAATTCAACGCAATTGGCGGCGTGCAAGTAAGTATTAATCACAATGCCTTAAGTGTCGATCATCTCGAAGTTGTCGATGATGATGATATTGCCGCCTTGCTGAATTCAGAAACAATCCCTGTTGCTTTGCCTGGTTGTTCTTTGTTTATTAAAATTCCATACACGCCTGCGCGTAAAATTATTGACGCTGGACTCCCGCTTGCCCTTGCATCCGATTTTAATCCGGGTAGCGCGCCCAATGGCAACATGAATCTTGTGAATAGTCTTGCTTGCATCAACATGAATATGACTCCAGAGGAGGTTATCAACGCATCAACAATAAATGGCGCTTACGCCATGGATGTTTCTCATCTTCTGGGGAGCGTTACATTAGGCAAAAAGGCAAATTTGATTTTTACGCATCCCATGGATTCATTGGCCGATATGATGTATTATTATGGAGACATGCCTGTTGATTGTGTTATGATCAATGGCAAAATAGTTTCTGGAAATTTTTGAGATAAACATGGAATCTGTTGTTGTTACTCTCAAGCAGTTCAAAGAGCAAGGTGAAAAAACGGGTTGGACTTACATCGAAATTCCATCCACATTAGCACTTCGTCTTTTTCCAAAAAATAAAAAGTCGTTTCGTGTTAAAGGAAAAATGGACAACTTCAATTTTAATCAAGTAGCTCTTATTCCCATGGGTGATGGCGATTTTATTCTTGCCTTCAATGCCGAAATGAGGAAAGGCACAGGTAAAAAGAAAGGTGATTCTTTGTTGCTGCAACTTGAACGAGACTTGGAAGAAAAGAAAATTTCGGAGGATTTACTGAATTGTCTTGCTGATGAAGATAATTGCTTGGACCGTTTTTTAGCTCTTCCAAAAGGACATCAAAACTATTACTCCAATTGGATTGAAAGTGCCAAATCAGAGGCCACACGTTCCGATAGAATTATTAAAACGATCTTCGCTATGAAGCACAATATGGAATACGGCCAGATGATCCGTCATTTTAAGTCTTTGAAATAATTCTGCAGGTAACGCCCTTATGCGATCCGATAGCTATTGGGTGAGAATTTAGCGTTTCAGCTCATACTGAATTTGCACTTTAGAAGAAACAATAACCATCATATTTGGATTATAGCCATACATATCGCCTTCGCCGCCATAGGAAGGATAGTCCATTATTTCTTCTACATAAAGTGGAAGTCCAATTAATACCCCTAAACTTTTTGCCATTTTTTCAGCTTTGGCTTTGGCGTCAAGCAAGGCCTGATCAAGCATTTGTGATTTGAGATTTTTTCTTTTTTCCGCAGATAAGTCACTAGATGCATAATCAAGCGTGACAGTCATCTCCTCCGAATTGTTCATCATTGCTTTACCCCGAAATTCTTCGAATTTTTCCCGAGTTGGAAAACGAAGTTCAAACGGACCGGCTCCCATATACGTTTTCATATCAACATAACGGGGCGTAATCATGTACTCCTTACATCCTAGCCGCTCAATCAATGCAATCTGTTTTGATTGTGTTGTTTTTGGATCTGTCGGTTGTGAATAATCATAGTTTAGATTGTCATAAATATTCAAATAGGCATTGATTGCGTCTGCCTCCACTTGTATCGACGCTTCGCCATAAACCATCATTCTGGGAATGTCATACATAGAAGGAACTTGGGCTCTGATCTGAGTTGATATGAGAAGGAAAGCGATAAATGGAAGTCGAAGGGAATTCATTCTTTGGTAGATTTATGTTGCATGTAATTATGCGGTGCAAAAATGATGGAAAAGGTGAACTGCAGTTGTTTTTTTCGTGATTTTTTCTTTCCCTTCAAGTTGCACTTAATTTCGCCCTCAGTTGAATATTTCGCTTTTGCCGAATGTTCTCTATGATAGAATCACGAACAATTTTTCCTAAAAATATGAGCCAACGTATCATTGAATGTATCCCAAATATTTCGGAAGGTCGAGATAAAACTAAAATCAACGCTATTGCTGGGGTAGTCGAGTCTGTTCCAGGTGTTATGCTTCTTGAAGTAGATCCTGGTGCTAGCACCAATCGAACTGTTATCACTTTTGCTGGTGAGCCTGAAGGTGTGATTGAAGCAGCGTTTCAATTGATAAAAAAGGCAGCAGAGTTAATAGACATGCGCATTCACAAAGGCGAGCATCCGCGCCAGGGCGCAACAGATGTTTGTCCAATTGTTCCAATTAGCGGTGTTTCCAATGAAGAATGTGTTGAACTCGCAAGACGCCTGGGTGCGCGCGTTGGTAAGGAGCTTGGAATTCCCGGCTACTTTTATGAATACGCCGCGAAAACAGAGGAACGCAGAAATCTTGCGAATTGCAGAAAGGGCGAATATGAAGCGCTGGAAAAAATTACCACAGCTGAATGGAAACCTGACTTCGGTCCCGATAAAATCAATGAAAGCGTAAAGAAGTCTGGCATAACTACCATCGGCGCGCGCGATTTTTTGGTGGCGTACAATGTGAACTTGAATACCACTTCTACTCGTAGAGCAAATGCAATTGCATTTGATATTCGTGAAGCAGGTCGAGTTTTGAACGATGAAAAAACGAATAAACCTTTGCTCGATGAACATGGCGAACCTAAACGTCAACCAGGCACTCTCAAAGCTGTGAAAGGAATTGGTTGGTTTATCGAAGAGTATGGTATCGCTCAACTTTCGCTCAATCTAACAAACATCAACATAACACCGGTTCACGTGGCTTTTGAAGAGTCTTGCAACAAAGCAGCCGTTCGCGGTATTCGTGTTACAGGGTCTGAACTTGTTGGTCTCATTCCTCTGAAATCAATGCTAGATGCGGCCGACTATTTTTTGACGAAACAACAACGCTCACTCGGAATTTCTGAAAGAGAAAAAATTAAGTTAGCCGTTAAATCACTTGGATTGGATGATCTCGCGCCTTTTAAACCAGAGGAAAAAATCATTGAGTTTATCATCGATCGAAAGCTAAATGGAAACAAAAAGCTTGTCGACATGAATTTGATCGACTTTGCTTCTGAAACTTCTAGTGAGTCTCCGGCGCCAGGTGGAGGGAGTATCAGCGCATATGTTGGCGCTCTCGGGGTTTCACTTGGCGCTATGGTTGCAAATCTTTCATCTCATAAAAAAGGGTGGGACAATCGCTGGCAAGAATTTTCAGATTGGGCTCAAAAGGGGATGGAATTGCAACGGCAAATGTTATTCCTTGTTGATGAAGACACGCTTGCGTTCAACAAAATCATGGAAGCTTTTGCCTTACCAAAAAATACGGAGGATGAAAAAGCTGCGCGCAGTTCAGCAATTGAAGATGCTTCGAAATACGCCATGGAAATTCCTTTCAAAACGGCTCAGATTGCGCTGCAAAGCATGGAAATCATGGAAAAGATGGTGGAGATTGGCAATCCGAATTCTATTACTGACGCTGGTGTCGGAGCATTGTGTGCGCGCACCGCTGTGATCGGTGCCGTAATGAATGTGCGTATCAATGCAAGTGGGATCAAAGACAAAAATTTTACAACAAACCTAATAGCGAAAGCAACGGAAATGGAAAAGGCAGCGGAGACAAAGGAAAGTGAGATTCGCAACGCTATCTCTGCTTACATCGAAAAACAAAATGCAAAGTAATTTTTGAATTGTTTGTTGTGTTGATACAAGATCAACGATTCACTTTTTGAAAATGCACAACACTGTGCTCTCCTGCACGACCGAGATGCAGTGTGTAATTGCCCGATGACAATTGCCCAATGATGTTGTCTATTTTTAATACTGCTGTATTCTCGAATTGCGTGATGCCTGTGTTTTCATAAATGCGATGTCCTAAAGCGTCATAGATTTCATACGACACATTGCAATGACGTGCATTTAGCATGATCACATTTAAATTGTCAATGCACGGATTCGGAAAAACAATGGCTTCAAAATCTCCAAAGGTTTTCTGTTGGTTCCCGCCCAATAGAAAATATGCTTTCAATAGATCTGGAATTCCATAACCCAATGAGTCTGTTGGAGTGTTAAAGCGATGCGCACTTTCACGTATCGCATGCAGTATTTCTATGTTGTTTTTTTTAGGAAATGCTTGCATGAGGCATGCTGCCATTCCAGCCATTATCGGAGAACTGAATGATGTGCCATTGCCAGTACTAATCGTGGAGTCAAGCGCAGCAAAAACGGTTGCAAGCCCCATGGTTACCACATCCGGTTTTACATCACCATCTGAGGAAGGACCATAACTACTAAAAAATGCATGGTGTGTGTTTTTATCTACTGCACCTACACAAAGGACGCTATCACCGTCGGAAGGTGCTGTGATATATCGCCATGCATTGTTTCCCGAATTGCCCGCGCTATTGACCACGAGTATTCCTTTCTCCGCAGCAATATCTGCAGCTATGGAGCATCGCGTAGTATTGCCATCCATGTCGGAATAGGTATGGTTGTTATCAGAGAATTGAAATTCGGAATAGCCTAAACTCGAATTGATAATGTCGATTCCCAAGCTATCACATAGTTCCGCGGCAGCAACCCAATTGTCTTCTTCTACCAAGTGCTCAGATTGTGGGTCTTCTGTGCGAAATAAATAATAATTGGCGTCTGGAGCGGTACCGATAAGTGAGTCTTTTATATCGCCCGCCATAGTGCTCAGAACATACGTGCCATGCGTGGAAAGATCATACACAGCATCGCCATAAACAAAATCTCGTGTCATTTTGATTTTTCCTTCATGGCGAAGTTTCTCAAATGCGGGAAGGTTGTTTGTTTCACTCCAACCTGCATCGAATTGGGCGATGTCAATACCAGAACCAGTGTAGCCTAATGAATGAAGTAAATGTCCGTTGAGCATGGAGATTTGTCGAAAGGAAGGGCCATATTGCTCATAGCCTAAGCAAGCGTCGCCAGCGAATGTGTCTGTGATGATGTCAATGGAACGGTTATCTTTTTCTAGGAACTGATCTTGCTCATTTGGGAAGGTATGTACCATGCGCAATTCAATGACAAACGGCAAAGCAGCTAAAGCTTCGAGCACAGTTGTGTCATCTGTTGAAATTGTAACGGCATTAAACCATTTGCTTTTATTATGGATACTGCAGTTGCATGTTTGAATGACTTGATCGATATAATTTTCATTCACTGGAAGATCTCTTTCATCAAAAGGTATTGAGAACTTTTCTCGACGTTCTATCGATTTTTCAGAAAGGAAAATGGCAGGATTCGATAGACTGTAAATCGAATTGTTTTTGTCTGAAAATCTGATCCAACACTTCCCAGGGGCGGTTTGTGAAATGCTTGTAAGAGTGAATAAAAGTGCGATTATGACAAATTGAATTCTTTTCATTATTCAAGAGAACCAAGAAAGGGTTGAAATTTTCCTTCATGCTAAATTAGTTCAAACAAGCAGTAAACCGTTGAGATTTTTTTGTGACGCATAGGGGTGATTCAAAGTTGTGTTGTCTATTCTGAAAATCATCTTCTATGC
>Ga0209480_10003593_pt1 | contig 10082 bp, 10 predicted proteins | sample JI61114C2DNA_FD_187501 | JGI IMG/M metagenome (GOLD analysis project Ga0209480, IMG submission 187501) | Wastewater effluent complex algal communities from Wisconsin, to seasonally profile nutrient transformation and Carbon sequestration -... | ecosystem: Engineered > WWTP > Effluent > Algae...
CTGAGCAACACCGTGGAGCCGATTGCTGCGGCGCATAGAGCCACCGTTTGGCGCAGGCTCATCTGGCGTTCGCCGGCAACGAATGGTTGCCAGATCAGGAAAAGACCGAGAGCGCCCAGCCAAAGAATGCGCACAGCGGGAATCTGCCAGCCACCGAAAGCCAGGGCGTGCAGCAGCAACAAATGCCCGGCGAGCAGAAAGTGCGGGCGCCGGGTGGGGTGCCAGGCAGCGAGCTGAGCTTTGAGCTTGGTGTTCATTTTTCGACAGATGTCCGGTTTTTGACTGTGCTGCGCATTGTTTTCCCTGATTTTGCCTCTTTGTATGCCTTTTTTCATAGGCACGAAAAATGCTGGAGATAAGTAATAAAATCTAAACGGAGCATGCCATGAAAAGCAAACAAGGAGGCTTTACCCTCGTCGAAATCGCCATCGTTCTGGTGATTATCGGTCTGCTGTTGGGCGGGGTGTTGAAGGGGCAGGAGTTGATTAACAGTGCCAAAGTAAAAAATATGGTTGGTGATTTTCGGACTGTCTCCGCCTTGGTCTATGGATATCAGGACCGCTTCAAAAGTTTTCCGGGCGACCAGAATCAAGTTCAGCTGGATGCTGCGTTTGGCGCCGGGGTAGCGACAGTTTGTGCGGCTGCTGCAACTTGCGCACCGAATAATGGCCGTCTTGATGGTGATTGGAACGCTGTTGCAACCACCTCGGAGAGTTTTGTTTTTTGGCAGCATGTGCGGTTTGCAAATCTGGCAACGGGTCCGACGGCTACTAATGATCCAAACTACATTCCCCGCAATGCCGATGGCGGCGTCATTGGGGTTGAGAGCGGTATTAGTGTAGCGGGTGCCGCTGCCCCGTTTATTGCGGGAATGCGTGGTTCGTTTTTTGTCTGTTCCAGCGGGGTGTTAGGGCGTTATGTTCGCCAAATTGACACGACGATGGATGATGGCAATACGGCAGGTGGTTCCGTCCAGGCGGTGCCCATGGGCTCTGCTCGGGCGACTGCTGCGACATTGACGGCCGCGATTGTCGATGGTCAGCAGTACATTGTTTGCGCTGGATTCTAAGGATTGAGAAAATCTGTTTAAGCCCGCTGCGGCGGGCTTTTTCATTTCTGCAGCAGGCGTTCCTCCGCCGCCGATACGGCTTCAGGATCGCCCAGTACCACTACGACGTCGCCTATTTCAAGGCGTGTTTCCGGTGCTGGCTCAACGGCACGGATACCACGACGGCGGATGGCGCTGACTTCGCAGCCCATTCCCTCCAGATCAAGTTCGGCGAGCGTCTTGCCAATCGCGCTGGCGCCCGGCGTCAGCCAGACCGAGTGCAGGCGGGGTTGGTTTTCGTCTTCTTCGTCACGGTCTGACATGCCGTGGAAGAAGCCGCGTAGCAGGCGGTAGCGCTCTGCGCGCGCTTGGCGAACGCGTTTAAGTACGCGGTTGATTGGTATGCCGACCAATACCAGCGCATGCGAGGCAAGCATCAGGCTGGCTTCTAGCGACTCAGGCACGACTTCGGCGGCACCCGCCTTCGATAGACGGTCGAAATCACGCTCGTCCAGGGTGCGGACGACCACCGGCAGGTCGGGGCGTAGTTCGTGGGTGTGGTGCAACACCTTTTCGGCCAGTTGGGTGTCGCTGGTCGTGATGATGACGACACTGGCCCGCAGCAGGCCGGCAGCGACGAGGGCCTCCTTGCGTGAGGCGTCGCCGTAAACCACGTTTTCGCCTGCTCCTGCGGCTTCCCGCACGAGGTCCGGATCGAGATCAAGGGCAATATAGTTGACGCCTTCCTGGAGGAGAAGACGCGCCAGATATTGACCGTTACGGGCATAGCCACAAAGGATGGCATGCTTTTCCGTACCCATCGACTGGGCGGCGATCCTCGTCAGCTGCATCGAGCGCATCAGCCATTCGCTGGCGACGAAGCGCATGACCAGCCGTTCGCTGTAATGAACGATGAAGGGGGCGACGAGCATGGAGAGAACAAGTACGGTCAACGCAATTTGTTCGATATTTTTTGGCAAATGAGCGATTTCACCGAGCAGGACGAAACCGAACTCACCGCCAGCACAGAGCCATAGCGCGGAACGGATGGCGTTGCCACTACTGGCACCGAGTCGCCAGGAGAGCAGTCCGACAATGACGGCCTTGATGACGAGCAGCGCGACCAGGCCGAGCAGGACTTGCCACCACAGTCCGACGAGAATATGCAGATCGAGCTTGACGCCGATGGTGACGAAGAAAAGGCCCATCAGCACATCGCGGAATGGCTTGATGTCCTCTTCCACCTGCAGGCGATATTCCGTTTCCGAAATCAGCATGCCGGCCACAAAAGCGCCTAGGGCCAGCGAAAGGCCGGCGAGTTCGGTGAAATAGGCGAGGCTGAGGGTGATCAGCAGCACGTTGAGGACAAAAACTTCGGACGATTTTGCTTTTGCGACAAAGTGGAACCACTTGCGCATCAGCGTTTGGCCGAAGACGAGAATGACTGCAAGGACAACGATGGCCTTGAGAACAGCGATGCCGAGTAGCATGGCCAGCTTTTCCGGCGGCTGGGTCAGCGACGGAATGAGGACCAGCAAGGGCACCACGGCGAGGTCCTGGAAGAGCAGGACGCCCATGATTTCGCGGCCGTGGGCAGAGTCGAGTTGCATGCGTTCGGCGAGCAGCTTGGTCAGCACCGCTGTCGATGACATGGCGAAGACGCCGCCGAGTGCGATTCCAAGTTGCCAACTGACACCAAAGAGCATGATCAGGCCGGTGATCAGGACCATGCTCACGGCGACCTGCAGGAGGCCGAGCCCGAAAACGATGCGTTTCATCGCATAGAGCTTGGGCAACGAGAATTCCAGGCCAATCGAGAACATCAGGAAAACGACACCGAATTCGGCCACGGCCTGAACCCGGGTGATGTCCTGCATCAGATTCAGGGCGTGCGGGCCAATCAGGCTGCCGACCAGCAGGTAGCCCAAAACCGGCGGCAGGTTGAAGCGGCGGAAGATCACCACCGCCAGTACCGAGGCGCCAAGCAGCAGGAGAACGAGGGAGAGTGTGCTCAAGAGGGTTTCGCGAAGTCGGGTATACTTCGGTCATCATAACCGCAGCCAGCCCATGAACCCAAGCCAATCCGCCCCTCATTTTTCGCCGGAACGCGCGCTGGAACTGGGTCGCCAGACGCTCAGCATCGAAGCTGCTGCGGTCGACGCCCTAAAGTGCCGATTAAATGGCGATTTTGCCAAGGCAGTGGAACTCATTTTGCTTAGCCATGGCCGTTTGATCGTTAGCGGCATGGGCAAGTCGGGTCACATCGCGCGCAAGATCGCGGCGACCATGGCCAGTACCGGCACGCCGGCCTATTTTGTGCATCCGGCCGAAGCCAGCCATGGCGACCTCGGGATGATTACGCGCGATGATGTGCTGCTCGCTTTGTCGAATTCCGGCGAGTCCGAGGAGTTGCTGCGTATCGTGCCGCTGGTCAAACGCTCTGGAGCGCGCCTGATTTCGATGACCGGGGTGCCAACCTCAACACTGGCCCGTGAGGCCGATGTGCATCTGGATGCCGGTGTTGCGCAGGAGGCCTGTCCACATAACCTGGCGCCAACCGCCAGTACAACAGCCGCTCTGGCTCTGGGTGATGCTCTGGCCGTGGCTTTGCTTGATGCCAGGGGCTTCAGTCCCGATGATTTTGCCCGTTCGCATCCCGGTGGCTCGCTTGGCCGTCGCCTGCTGACGCATGTCCGTGATGTGATGCGCGCGGGTGACAAGGTGCCGATGGTGGCACCGGGAACCGGCGTCACGGAAGCGATCATTGCCATGTCCCGTGGTGGCTTGGGCCTGGTGGCGATTACTGATATTGCCGGCAAGGCACTCGGCATCTTTACCGATGGCGATTTACGCCGAGCCTTCGAGAAACGCCTCGACCTGCAGAGCGGCACGATCGATGCCATCATGCACGATGCGCCACACACCATAGATCCTGACCGTCTTGCCGTTGAAGCGGTCGAGATGATGGAGCGTCTGCGCATTAACGCCCTGCTGGTTGCCGATGCCGATGGTCGCGTCGTTGGCGCACTTAATATGCACGATCTGTTCACCGCCAAGGTTATCTGATGGACGCCAAAACCCGCGCCTCCCGCATCAAACTCGTTGCTTTCGATATCGATGGCGTCATGACCGATGGCGGCCTGCATTACACCGATGATGGAGGCGAACTGAAGACCTTCAATGTGCAGGATGGCCTCGGCCTGGTGCTGATGCGCCGTGCCGGATTCGAGCTGGCAATCGTGACCGGCCGCACTTCAGGGGTGGTTGAGGCGCGTGCCGCCGATCTGGGCATAGACCACGTCTATCAGGGCGTCGCCAACAAGCGTTTGGCCGTTGAGGAGCTGCTTGCCAAACTCGGTCTGTACTGGCCGGAATGTGCTTTTATGGGCGACGATCTGATTGATCTGCCGGTCATGACCCAGTGCGGTCTGGCCATCGCGCCAGCCAATGCGCGGCCTATCGTCAAGGAGTACGCCCATGCCGTGACCGATGCGGCGGGCGGCAAGGGTGCGGTACGCGAAGCCATTGAATTCATACTGCAGGCCCAGGGCAAACTGGAGGCGGCCTTCGCCCCCTATCTCGATCCGCAATGAGGAACTGGCCCAGCCATCTTTTTCCGGTCATCCTGCTCAGCCTGTTGGCCGGGCTGAGTTTTTGGCTGCAAAAGACGGTCGACCGCGACGAAACACCCAAAGCCAAAGTGGTGCGCCATGATCCGGATGCAATCGTGGAGAATCTTTCAGCGCGGCGTTTTGATGAAAACGGGCAGGTGAAGTACCGTCTGGTGGCTCCTTACATGATGCATTTTGCCGATGATGACTCGTCCGAACTGCAATCACCCACCCTCGTTACCTATCGCCCTGATGCGCCGCCGGTAACGATTTCCGGTCGTCATGCCCGCGTCACGGCCAAGGGCGAGGTGATCTATCTCTGGGAGGATGTTGTCGTCAACCGTGCCGCAATGCCGGAGCGCCCAGCCATCACCGGGCGTATGCCCGATTTGCTGGTGCAGCCGAATGTCGGCACCGCCTTTACCAACAGCCCGGTTGAAATCACCCAGGAAAGATCCTGGGTCAAGGGGGTTGGCATGAACATCGATAACAATACCTCCACCTTTGTGCTGCAATCACAGGTTACTGGCCTGTATTACCCGAGCAAGGCAACGAAATGAGTCTTCGAGTCGCTTCCCTCCTTCTGATTTCGCTGATCTCTACGGCGGCCCTGGCCGAACGAGCGGATCGCGACAAGCCTTTGCAACTTGAAGCCAACCGCGTGTCAATTGACGACGCGAAAAAGATTCAAATTCTTGAAGGTGACGTCCTGCTGATCAAGGGCACGATGGTGCTCAAGGCTGACCGGGTCGTCATCACTGAAGATCAATATGGTTTTCAGAAAGGCACGGCCTTTGGCGGCAAGAATGGTTTGGCGCGCATTCGTCAGAAACGTGAAGGGCGCGAGGAATACGTTGAGGGTGAGGCCGAACGCATTGAGTACAACACCAATAATGAGGTGGCCGAACTCTTTCACCGCGCCTGGGTCAAGAGTGGTGAGGACGAGGTCAGGGGCGACTACATTTGGTACGACGGTATCAGCGAGAAGTATCTGGTGACTGCCGGCGACTCGGTGCGCGATGCGAAAGCCCCCCCCGCTCGTGTGCGGGCAATCATTCAGCCGAAAAACAAGGGGGCACCGACGGCGCCGGCGGCCAAAGGAGGCTCGCTGGAGTTGCGCGGGGCCAGTGGCCTGGGCGTGCAAGCAGGTCGCGAATAGGCCCGAAACGCTCTTTTTCCCTGCCGCAGAAGGTTTTGGCGGATGTACTACAATTTTCGATAAACCACTGATTTGTATTGGCAATAAAATTTGTGCGACGCACAAAAACTCTTGACATTGTAGAAGTCGTCGTTATAATCAGGGCTATGGTGCAGTGCAGCATTGATGTAAAAGCCCTGCAGCGGTTCATCCCGGTTTCGCTTTTAACTTCTTAGGAGATTCACTATGTTCAAGACCCCCGAGCAATTCGCTGCTGCCAACAAATCCACTGTTGATTCCCTGCTGTCCCTGGCTAACACCGCGCTGGCTTCTGCCGAGCGTATCGCTGCCCTGAACCTGAATACTGCCCGCTCCATGATGGAAGATTCTGTTTCTGGCGCCAAGGCCATGATGGGTGCCAAGGACGTGCAAGAAGCCATGTCCATCCAGGCTTCCCTGGCTCAGCCGAATGTTGAGAAGGCTGTTGCTTACTCACGTTCCGTGTATGAAATCTCTGCCCAGACCCAGGAAGAACTGTCCAAGATGGTTGAGTCCCAGTTTGGCGACTTCCAGAAGACCGTTGCTGCCCTGCTCGACAAGGCTGCCAAGTCTGCACCGGCTGGTTCTGACGTGGCTGTTGCTGCCGTCAAGTCTGCCATCGCTGCTGCCAACTCTGCTTTCGACAACATGAACAAGGCTGCCAAGCAAGTTGCTGAAATCGCTGAAGCCAATGTTGCCGCTGCTACCAACGCAACCGTCAAGGCTGTTGGTGCCACCGCTACCAAGAAGAAGTAATTAGTCTTTAGCTGTAAAAGCCCCCTTGAGACAGGGGGGCTTGTTTCATCCATACCCACCAAAAATAGACTGGAGAAGATGATGAGCAATCCGAATATCGAACAACTGGCTGCTGCCCAGAAAGCTAACGCCGAAGTCATGATGGCCCTGCTGCGCACCGCTTTTAACGGCGTCGAGCGTCTGACCGCCCTCAACATGGCTGCCTCACGCGAATTTTTCAACACCACCGTTGCTGGTACCCAGCAGTTGCTGTCCGCCAAGGACGCTGCTGAAATGGCCAAGCTGAACAGCAACCTGGCTCAGCCGGGCGCTGAAAAGTGGATGGATTACTCCCGCACCGTATATGACCTGGTTTCCCAGATGCAGAAGGAAGTCACTTCGGTCATGGAAGCTCAGTACAGCACCTTCCAGAAGAATGCCAACAGCGCCGTTGAGAAGGCGACTGCCTCCGCTCCGGTCGGTGGCGATGTCTTTGCAGCGACCATGAAGTCGATGATGGAAGCCTCGACCAAGGCTTTCACCAACATGTCCGGTATGGCCAAGCAACTGACCGATATCGCTGAAGCCAATATGCAAGCTGCCGGCAAGGCAACGGGCCAGGCAGTTAGCGCAACGACCGCTGCGGCCAAGAAGTCCGCCAAGTAATTTCGGCGCTTCTGCGGTAAATAAAAAGCCTGCGAAATTCGCAGGCTTTTTTGCGTCGACCGTAACAGTTCGTTCAGGGACGCCAGATCCAGTTGATGCCGCGTTTTTCGATCTCAAGGCGTATTTCTTCCATGGCCTGATCGACCAGCGCCGGATCGCCCTCGACGCCCAGTTCAAGATGGCGGCGTTCCTTGCCTTGCAGCGAGGGTAGGGAAAACAGGCGTAGCGTCGGGTAACTGGCGACAATGTGTTCCATCAGGTCAAGCAGAGCGCTTTCGTACGCCGTTGGCCCGGTGAGCAGGAAGGCCTTTTCCACCATGCCACTGACTGGCTGAAACTGATCGCTGTAAAAAGTATCGAGCGCCCAGGCGATCATCGGATGCGCCATTTGCGGGAAGCCTGGCACAAAATAATGCTCATTGGCCATGAAGCCGGGAATCCGGTTGAAGGGGTTGGGCACGATCTTTACGCCGGCCGGGAAGGTGACGAGTTGGCGGCGTTGATCGGTGATTTCCTCACCGTTGAAGCGCACCTTGAGTTCCTCATAGCCTTCGGGATGTAGCTCCAGGCCAACCCCGAGGGCGGCTGCCACTGCTTGCCGGGTGTGATCATCGGGCGTGTTGCCGATGCCACCGCAGGAAAAAACCACGTCGCCAGCCGCCATCGTGCGTTTGAAAGTGGCGGCGAGGCGGGTGCGGTCGTCACCCATATACTCAACCCAACTCAGGCGTAGCCCGCGCGCGCCGAGCATCTCGGCTATTTTGGCAAAGTGTTTGTCCTGGCGTTTGCCAGACAGAATTTCGTCACCAATGATGATGGCGCCAAAGCTGCGACTCATATGCGTTCTCCAATGATAGTAACCAGAGCGCCATCGCGCGAGCGGCGCAGGGCCTCCAGTCCGTAATGGACAAATGACAGGGCGGCCAGGGCGGGAACCAGCAGACCGAGTATTGGAATATGGGCGAGCAGGGCCATGGTCAGGCCGAGCATGAATAGCGGGTGTTTGTGCTGCTGGCGCAGATTACGCCATTCCTCGGCGTTGGCGTGCATGGACAGGGCATCGTAGGCGAAGGTGCGGCGGTTGAGCCAGGCCATCAGCAGCAGCGGCAGGACCAGTGAGAGACCGGGGATGAGCCACAGCGGCAGGGTCAGTAGCCAGCCGACGATAAATAAAATCGAGGCAAAAACGCTGTTGACCGCAGCCGCCGTGAAACTGTCGGCGCCCATCGCCGCTACATCGCGGTAATCGGTGCTGGCCAGGTGTTTGAGCATCAGCGGCAGAATCAGGATGGCGGCCAATAGCGAAGCCGTCAGATAAGCCACGGCAAAAATCGCCATCCAGCCGCCGAGGTAGGCGATGGCATAGGCCAGCCAGATCAGGCCCCAGCTAACCAGCAGTGTCATTGGCGGGTAGGTCAGCATTTGTTCGACGAGCGCGCCAAGTCCCCAGAGGGCGAGCCCGACCGTGAGCAGTAGCGAGAACAGCGCCGGGATCAAGACGTAAGCCCAGATTTTGCCCTGGCGCAGGCTGCCAACGGTGCGCGTCAAGGCCAGCATCACATCACCCATGCTGAATTCCTTCCCATTGTTTTTGCAGGCGTTTGCTGGAAATCGGCACCGGCGTTTTTAGCTCTTGCGCAAAGAGACTGATGCGCAACTCTTCGAGCAGCCAGCGAAACTGCTCGATCTGCGGTGAATAGGTCCCCATTTTGGCCAATTGCAAGGCGCGCCGTTCATAGTTCGTCCATAGCGGCAGGTATTCGGCCATCAATTGCGTATCGCGTGCCGGGTTGGATTTGAGCTTGTCGAGCCGCACCTGTATACCTTTCAGGTAACGCGGGAAGTGTTGCAGGCGTTCAAACGGGGTCTCGGTGATGAACTGCTTGCCGATCAGGCGCTTGAGTTGCGCCTCGATGTCCTGCAGTGCCGCTGTATGGGCCTTGAAGGCCGGCAGCTTCTTGGTTACCGCCTGCCATTCAGTCAGTACGACCCCGACCATGCGGCAAACCTCCTGCATGATCAGCCCGAGCCGCGCCTTGCTGTCACCGCAGCGGCTCTTGAAGGCGTTCGGTGTCGTCGGCCAGGGTTCATTAAGGCAGGCGCGCTCGAAGGTGAGGGTGATGATCTGGCGCTTGAGCTCGTCATTGCTGCCCAGCGCCATGTACTGCATGGCCATTTGATTGAGGCCGGGGATGTTCTTGTCAAAGTACTTCACCTGATCGCGGAACTGCAGCATGAACAGGCGCAGCAGGCCGCCACGATGCGCGTCGCTGGCCTCCTCGGCTGAATCGAAAACCTTGAGGCTGACCGTTTCACCCTCATCGGTCAGCGCCGGGTAGCCGATGACCGTTTGCCCGGCGACCGGAACTTCCATCAACTCGGGCAACTCGCCAAAAGTCCAGTCGGTGAGGTTGGTGAACTCGGAGGGCGTCTCGTGCAGTTCGGCAAATTCCTGCTTGGCCTCCTTGCCCCATTCCGCGCGCAACTGCGTCAGGCTGCGGTTCATGTCGAGCTGACGCGAGTGCTCGTCGATCAGCTTGTAGTTCATCGAGAAATGCAGGGGCAGGGCATCCGGGCGGAAGGCGTCCGGCGTAACCGCCCAGCCGCGGGCATTCAGGCCACGCGCTTCGAGGATGTAGTCGATCAAAGGCGGAATCAGCCCCATGCCCATGCGCTTTTCGTTGCCGACGGTGGCCGCAATGAATTCCTCGACGAAATTGGGCACCGGCACCAGTTTGGCGCGAATGCGTTGCGGCAGCGTCTTGATCAGCTGCACCAGCTTTTCCTTGAGCAGACCGGGCACCAGCCATTCCATGCGCGCCGCCGGAATCTGGTTCAACTGCGC
>Ga0209480_10003594_pt1 | contig 10080 bp, 8 predicted proteins | sample JI61114C2DNA_FD_187501 | JGI IMG/M metagenome (GOLD analysis project Ga0209480, IMG submission 187501) | Wastewater effluent complex algal communities from Wisconsin, to seasonally profile nutrient transformation and Carbon sequestration -... | ecosystem: Engineered > WWTP > Effluent > Algae...
GAGGTCGCCGATTGCCTGCGAGGAGCGCGCGATCTCGTCCCAGCTCAGCGTGAAGCCGAACATGCCGATGCCCACCACCGAGGGCCCGATCAGCGGCAGCACCACGTGCGCGAAGGTCTGCCACGGCGTGGCACCCTGGTCACGCGCGGCTTCCTCGTAGGCCGGGTTGAAGCGGTTGAACACCGCGAACATGATGAGCAGGCCGAAGGGCAGCGTCCAGGTCAGGTGCGCGCCCAGGCCCGAGGTGTACAGGCCCAGCGAGGTGGTGTAGCCCTCCAGCGTGGCGGTGGCGCCCACCGCCTCGAGCAGCCACTTGATGGCACCGTCGAGCAGGCGGAACTGCAGTCCGATACCCAGCGAGACGATGATCGACGGCATGATCAGGCTGGCCACGGTGACGTAGAACAGCACGTCGCCACCGACCAGCTTCTTGCGGAAAGCCAGGCCCGCGCCGAGCGAGAGCAGCACCGTCAGCAGCATCACCACCACGCCGAGCGCCAGCGAGCGGCGCAGCGCCGCGCCGATGTCGACCACGCCCAGGCCCTTCCACAGCTCGCCGTACCAGTGCATCGACCAGCCGCGCATCGGGAAGGTCAGGCCGCCTTCGGGCCCCTGGAAGCTGAGCACGAAGATGGTGATCACCGGGCCGTAGAGAAACAGCACGAACAGTCCGAACACGAAGGCGAGCGGCCAGAAGCCCTTGCGGCGCTTGTCGGCGGCCATCAGAGTTCTTTCCTCAGATCGACCATGCGTGTCAGCGCCGCGATGATCATCAGCACCACCGCCAGCAGCACCACAGCGTTGGCGGCGGCCAGCGGGAACTGCAGGTAGGAGGTCTGCACCTGGATCACCTTGCCGACCGAGGCGATCTGCTGGCCGCCCATCACGCCGACGGTGACGAAGTCGCCCATCACGATGGTGATGACGAAGATCGAGCCGATCACGATGCCGGTGCGCGACAGCGGCACGACCACGTTCCACAGCGTCTGCCAGCCGGAAGCACCGCAGTCGTCGGCGGCCTCGAGCAGCGCGCGGTCGATGCGCATCATCGAATTGAAGATCGGCACCAGCATGAACATGGTGTACAGGTGCACGAAGGCCAGCACCACCGAGAACTCGGAGAACAGCAGCCACTCGACGGGCTGATCGACCACACCCAGCCCGACCAGCCCCTGGTTGACCAGGCCGTTGCGCCCGAGCAGCGGCACCCACGAGATCATGCGGATCACGTTGCTGGTCCAGAACGGGATCGTGCAGATGACGAACAGCACGGTCTGCATGCTGCTGGAGCGCACGTGGAAGGCCAGGAAGTAGGCGATCGTGAAGCCCAGCACCAGCGACACGGCCCAGGTCATCAGGCTGAAGCGCAGCGTCGACCAGTAGGTCTTCAGCGTCACGCAGGGCTCGGCGAGGTTCGCGCAGCCCTCGAAGATCGAGACGTAGTTCTGGCCCGTGAAGCCGGGGATCAGCTCGTAGTCGCTGGTCGGCCAGAAGCTCACCGCGCCGATGAGCAACAACGGCGCGATGAAGAAGAACAGGAACACTGCCCCGAAGGGCAGTGCCTGCAGCCACGCCGGCGGGCCGGCGCGGAGGCTCGTCGACTTAGGCGGCGACGAACTCATTCCACTTCTGGACCATGTAGGTGTTCTCGTCCATCAGCGCGTTCCAGCAGGCGATGCCGCCCATGCGCTGCTCGTACGAACCGCCGTCGCGCACACCACCGGCCTTGTGCAGCAGGTCGCCGTTCGGGCTCTTGATGTCCTTCTCGGCGGGCTTGCCTTCCATCCAGTAGGCCCACTCGTAGGCTTCCATCTTGGCCTTGGCGGTCTCGAGCACGGCGCTGTAGTAACCCTGGCGGTTCAGGTAGGCACCGGCCCAGCCGTCGAGGAACCAGTTGATGAACTCGTAGGCGCCGTCGAGTTTCTTGCCCGACAGCGTGGCCGGCAGGCCGAAGCCGGCGGCCCAGGCGCGATAACCTTCCTTGAGCGGCTGGAAGGTGCAGGCAATGCCCTTGGAGCGCACCGCCGTCACCGCCGGCGACCACATCGACTGGATCACCACCTCGCCCGAGGCCATCAGGTTCACGCTCTCATTGAAGTCCTTCCACAGCGAGCGGAACTGGCCGGCCTTCTTCGCCTCGATCAGCGTCTTGATCGTCAGGTCGATTTCCTTCTTCGTCATGTTCCCCTTGTCGGGGTACTTGTACAGGCCCATCGCCTCGACCACCATCGCCGCGTCCATGATGCCGATGGACGGGATGTTCAGGATCGCCGCCTTGCCCTTGAACTCGGGGTTGAGCAGTTCCTTCCAGCTCTCGATCGGGCGCTTGATCAGGTCGGGGCGGATGCCCAGCGTGTCGGCGTTGTAGACCGTCGGGATCAGGCTCATGAACTGCGTCGGCGACTTGGCGAACACCTTGCTCTTCTCGCCTTCGAGGTAGATCACCTTCTTCGGCGCGGTGCCCTGGTCGCCAACCGCCTTGCCGCCCACCATGCCGGTGGTGAACAGCGTGGTGATCTTGTCGGCGTTCTTGATCTTCTTGACGTCGATGCCCTTCAGGTTGCCGGTCGGCACGATCTTCTTCAGAGAGAAGTACTCGGTGTCGATCAGGTCGAAGCTGTTCGGCGACGTGACGGCACGCTTGGTCACCTCGTCGGTGTTGACGGCGACGTACTGGATCGTGATGCCGGTGTCGGCCTTGAACTTCTCGGCGATCGCCTTGTCCTGGTTCACCGCGGTGCCCAGGTAGCGCAGCACGATCGGGTCGGCGGCGTGCACCGCCGGGAACACGCCGGTGGCCAGGATGCCGGCGGTGCCCTTGAGCAGGGTGCGGCGTTGCGGATCGGCGGCCTTCGGGTCGCGTGAGTCGGTCATCGGTTCTCTCCTCGGGTTGGATGGGCGGAAACGGACAGGACAGGCAAATGCGGCCTCAGGCCGCCAGGACGTGAACTTCGGCGGCGTCCCAGTGCGCGCTGGCGCTGTCGCCGCTGTTCCAGGGCGCGGCGTCGAACTCGGCTTCGGACAGCACGACGTTGAACTCGGGCACGCGCGCGCCGGCCAGCGTGAGCAGCACGTAGCTGCCCTGGTACTCGACGCCGCGCACGGTGGCCGACATGGCCGTATCGCCCTCGGGCAGCGGCGCGCGCGACAGGCGTGTGCGGTCGCAGCGCACCGCCACCAGGCCGGCCGCGGCCGGGATCACGTTGTGCCCGCCGATGAAGCGCGCCACGAACTCGCTGCGCGGCGCATTGAACAGCACGTGCGGCGAGGCGTCCTGCTCGATGCGGCCGTTGTTCATCACCACCACCTGATCGGCCAGGGCCATGGCCTCTTCCTGCGAGTGGGTGACGTGCACGAAGGTCATGCCCAGCGTCTTCTGCCAGGCCTTCAGCTCGGCGCGCATCTTGATGCGCAGGAAGGGGTCGAGCGCGGACAGCGGCTCGTCGAGCAGCAGCACCTTGGGCTCGGTGATCAGCGCGCGGGCCAGCGCCACGCGCTGCTGCTGGCCGCCGGACAGCTCGGCCGGCTTGCGGTGCGCCAGCGCTCCGAGCGAGACGCGGTCGAGCAGCTCGGCGGCCTTCTTCTGGCGGTCCGCCTTGGCGACGCCGCGCATCTTCAGGCTGAAGGCGACGTTGTCGAGTGCCGACAGGTGCGGGAACAGCGCGTAGCTCTGGAACATCATCGCCGTGCCGCGCTCGGCGGCGGGCAGGCCGGTGATGTTGCGGTCGCCCAGCAGGATGTCGCCCTCGCTGGCGATCTCGTGGCCGGCGATCATGCGCAGCGTCGAGGTCTTGCCGCAGCCCGAGGGGCCGAGCAGGCAGCAGTAGCTGCCGGCGGCGATCCTCAGCGCGATGCGATCGACGGCCGTCGTGTCGCCGTACCGCTTGGTGACGTGGATGAGCTCGAGCTTCGCATCAGCGGCCATGGGCCCAGTGTATGCAAAGCATGTGCCACCGCACCCCCGGGCCGCCCCGGATGGCCAGCGGCCGAAAACGCACCGCGGCGCACCACGATCTGCACCAGCACGGGCAGCTCCACAGGGCATTCGCCCGGATTTGGGGCGGCGCAGCGGCTGGCGCACGGGCTCGGCTCTTGCGGTAAGGTGAGGACTTCGTTCGACGCTTTGTATACAGGATGGGCCGATGAAGCTGCGCGTGATCAACCCCAACACGACCGCGTCGATGACGGCGCTGATCGGCGAGGCGGCGCGCGCCGTGGCCGCGCCGGGCACGCTGATCGAGGCGGTGCAGCCAAGCTTCGGCGCGCCCTCGATCGAGGGCCACCACGACGACGTGTGGGCGGCGGCCGGCGTGGCCGAGCAGGTGCGCCTGGGAGAGGCCGGCGGTGCCGATGCCCACATCATTGCCTGCTTCGGGGACCCGGGCCTGCACGGCGCCCGCGAGCTGGCGCGCGGGCCGGTGATCGGCATCGCCGAAGCCGCCTTTCATGCCGCCTCGCTGCTGGCCACCGGCTTCTCGGTGGTGACGACGCTGACGCGCACCTGCGTGATCGCCGAGCACCTGGTGCTGCAGTACGGCTTCGAGCGCCGCTGCCGCGGCATCCACGGCACCGACATCGCCGTGCTCGAGCTGGACGACCCGGCGAGCAATGCCTTCGCACGCATCCTGGAATGCGCCGAGCAGGCGCTGCTGAACGACCGCAGCGGCGCCATCGTGCTCGGCTGCGCCGGCATGGCCGACCTGTGCCATACGCTGCAGCAGCGGCTGGGCGTGCCTGTGGTGGACGGCGTGGCGGCGGCCGTCAAACTCGCCGAGGGATTGGTTTCGCTGGGGCTCGGGACGAGCAAGCGGGGGGACTATGCCTTGCCGCTGCCCAAGACCTATGCCGGTTTGGCTTCGCCCTATTCGCCGCGCTGAATGTTTGCGCTTGTTGTGCGCGTGGCAGCCCGCCGGTCTCGCCCGGCCGGCGAGATCCTTTCTTCTGCTGGCCCAGAAGAAAGGACCCAAAGAAGAGGGCCTGAACACGATCCGGCTGCTGCCGCTGGCTAGAGGGTTCGGTTGTTGAAGGCTCAGCCTCATCGAACCGAAGGATCGTCCAACACGCGCTCGGTCGTGCAAGTCTGCAGCGAGGTTCACAAGCCGCCTCTGGTCTGCTGCCAAGAGAACCGATCAAATCGTGTTCCAGGCCCTTTGCTTTGGTGACTTTCATTTGGGCCAGCAAATGAAAGTTACCGCCGGCCGGGCGCGACCGGCGGGCTCTTCGCAAGCGCTCAGTCGAACACGGGCAACGAATCGTCCTTCAAGCTACCCCGAACACGCTCGTAGTCCGGCAACACCGACCGCACCACATCCCAGAACCGCGGGCTGTGGTTCATCTCCCGCAGGTGCGCCAACTCGTGCGTGACGACGTAGTCGATCGTCGTCAGCGCAAAGTGCACCAGCCGCCAGTTGAGCCGGATCGACCCGTCGGCCGACGCACTGCCCCATCGAGTCTGCGCCGACGAGAGCGAGAGCCGCGTGCAACGCACGCCGAGCTTGTCGGCGAAGTGGTTCACCCGCTCCTGGAACACGCGTTTCGCCTGCCGCTGCAGCCAGCTCTGCACCGCGTCGCGGATCTGCTCCGGCGTCGCGGTGTGCGTCAGGCCGACGTGCAGCGTGAGGCGCGGCACGCCCGGCAGCGTCTGCGCATCGGTGTTGAGCATCGCGCCGGTGGCGCGCGCATCCAGCACCACGATCACCGTCTCGCCGAGGAAGGGCACGGCCGCGCCGTCGCGCCAGTCGACCTTGGCCTGCAGCTGGCGCTGGGCACGGTCCTGCTGCTCGGCCAGCTTGCGCAGGATCCAGTCGGCCTTCTCGCGCAGCGCCGATTCGATGTCGCTTATGCCGACCCAGCGCGGCGCATTCACCGCCAGCCCCTCGGCACCGACGATGAAGCCGATGGTGCGTCGGCGCACCCGCCGAAGCGCATAGGCCACCAGGTGCTCGCGCAGACGGATCTCGCGGTCGGCCTGCGGGTGGCGAAACACCGCAACGACGGACTCGCGCTGCGGCGCAGCGGGTTCGGGCATCGGTGCAGGGGTCGGGATCGGTGCGCGCGGCACGGCGCTGACGGCCTCGGGCGCTGCCGCCGGCACCGCCACATCGAACAGCGAGAGCTGCAAGGATTCGGCGGGTGCGGCGCGGCGCGGCATGGGCGCGGAGTTTACGTGGGCTGCGCCGCCGGTGCCGGCGGCGCGTAGGCCTCGGGGTCGAGGCGGCGCATCTCCGACTCGATCCAGCGTTCCACCTCGCGCATCATCTCGTCGGGCTGGCGGCCGGCGGGCGGGATGGGCCGGCCGATCGAGATGTCGATCACGCCCGGCCTCAGCACGAAGCTGCGGCGCGGCCAGCAGCGCGCCGAGTTCATGGCGATCGGCACCACCGGCGTGTCGGTGGCGATCGCCAGGCGCGTCGCGCCGCTCTTGTACGCGCCCTGGCCGCCGCGCGGCGCGCGCGTGCCCTCCGGGAACATGATCACCCAGCTACCCCGGGACATGAACAGCCGGCCCTTCTCGGCCACCTTGTTCCAGGCCTCGGCGCGCCTGCTGCGGTCGATGTGGATCATGTCCAGCCGCCCCATCGCCCAACCGAAGAAAGGGATCAGCAGCAGCTCGCGCTTGAACACGTAGCACAGCGGGTGCGGCATCAGCGTCGGGAAGGCGAAGGTCTCCCAGGTCGACTGGTGCTTCGGGCACAGGATGATGCGGCTGTCGGGCAGGTTCTCCCAGCCCTGGATGCGGTGCGACACGCCGCAGATCACGCGCGCGCCCCAGATGGCCATGCGCAGCCAGCGCATCGTGAACCAGTAGAGCCGGTCGCCGCGCACGAAGATCGAGTAGACCAGCACGAGGATCGCCCACGGCACCACCGTGACCGCCAGCCACAGCACGTAGATCGCGGAGCGCAGCACGTTCATGTGTCCGGTGTCCCGTAGCCGGAGGGCGGTTCACCGGCGGCCACGCGCACCGCACGCTCGCGCTCGATCAGCCACTCGGCGAAGGCGCCGAGGTCGGCATGCACGGTGGTGCCGGGCACCTTGGCGCACAGGTCGGCGATCTCCGCCTCGCCCATGCGTGCCGCCTTGCCAGTACGCACCAGGTGCGGCTCGCAGCCGACCTGAGTGCCGGCCTGCAGGTCGCGCAGCACGTCGCCGACCACCGGCACCAGACCGAGGTCCACGCCGTAGCGCTCGCCGATCTGCTTGAACAGGCCCGGCATCGGCTTGCGGCAATCGCAGTTGTCGGCCGGCGTGTGCGGGCAGAAGAACACCGCGTCGATGCGGCCACCGTGCTTGGCCAGCATCTGGTGCATCTTCAGGTGCATCGCGTTGAGCGTGGCCATGTCGAACAGGCCGCGGCCGATGCCCGACTGGTTGCTCGCCACCACGGTGTGCCAGCCGGCGTGGTTCAGCCGTGCGATGGCCTCCAGCGCGCCGGGCACGGGGATCCACTCCTCGGGCGACTTGACGTAGTCGTCGCGATCCTCGTTGATCGTTCCGTCGCGGTCGAGGATGACGAGCTTCATGGTGTTGTGGTGCATGTCAGGCCGCCAGCCGCGACAGATCGGCCACGCGGTTCATCGCCGCGTGCAGCCGCGCCAGCAGGCCCAGGCGGTTGGCGCGCAGCCGCGGGTCGTCGGCGTTCACCATCACGGTGTCGAAGAAGGCATCGACCGGCGTCTTCAGCGCCGCCAGCGCCTGCAGCGAGCCGGTGTAGTCGCCGGCGGCGAAGGCGGCCTCGCTGCGCGGCGCCACCGATTCCAGCGCATCGGCCAGCGCCCGCTCGGCGGGCTCGACGAACAACGTGGCGTCGGTCACCGCGGCAACCTTGTCCTCGCTCTTCTTCAGGATGTTGCCCACGCGCTTGTTGGCCGCGGCCAGCGGCTGCGCCTCGGGCAGCGCCTTGAAGGCGCGCACGGCGTCGAGCCGCTTCGGGAATTCGGCCCAGCGCGCGGGGCGCGCCTCGACCACGGCCTCGACGTCCTGCGTCTGGTAGCCCGCCTCGCGCAGGTAGCCGACCAGGCGCTCGCGCAGGAAGTAGCTCAGCTCGGCCTGCGCCTGGCCGTGGCCGGCCGGGAAGGCGGCGAAGGCGATCGACACCAGGTGCGCCAGCTCCAGCGGCAGCTCGCGCTCGATCAGCATGCGGATCAAGCCCAGCGCGTGGCGGCGCAGCGCGAACGGGTCCTTGTCGCCGGTGGGCACCTGGCCGATGCCGAACAGGCCGGCCAGCGTCTCGAGCTTGTCGGCCAGCGCGACGGCCAGGCCGGTGGTGTTGCGCGGCAGCGCGTCGCCGGCGAAACGCGGCTTGTAGTGGTCTTCGATGGCGAAGGCGATGTCTTCGGCCAGGCCGTCGTGGCGCGCGTAGTAGCCGCCCATGATGCCCTGCAGCTCGGGGAACTCGCCGACCATGTCGGTGAGCAGGTCGGCCTTGGCGAGCAACGCGGCCTGGTCGGCCTGCTTCGCCAGTACCGCGCCGCCAAGCGCGCTGCCGATCTCGGCGGCGATCTTGCGCACGCGCTCGACCCGCTCGCCCATCGTGCCCAGCCTGGCGTGGTAGACCACCTTGCCCAGCCCGTCGACCCGCGAGGCCAGCGTCTTGCGCCGGTCCTGGTCGAAGAAGAACTTGGCGTCGGCCAGGCGCGGGCGCACCACGCGCTCGTTGCCGCCGATCACGCGGCTGGCATCTTCCGGGCGGATGTTGCTCACCACCAGGAACTTGTTCGTCAGCCGGCCTTGCGCGTCGAGCAGCGGGAAGTACTTCTGGTTCGCCTTCATCGTCAGGATGAGGCATTCCTGCGGCACGGCCAGGAACTCCGGCTCGAAGCGGCACAGCAGCACGTTGGGCCGCTCGACCAGCGCGGTGACCTCGTCGAGCAGCGCGGCGTCGTCGATCGGCGTCAGGCCCTCCTTGGCCGCCGCCAACTGCAGCTGGCGCAGCAGTTCGGCATGCCGCGCCGCGAAGCCGGCGATCACGCCGCCCTGCTCCTCGAGCTGGCGCGCGTAGTGGTCGGCATCGAGCAGCACCACCGGGTCCATCTGCGCCTCGAAGCGGTGGCCGCGCGTCTGGCGGCCGGCCTCCAGGCCCAGCGCCGTCACCGGCACCAGGTCGGCGCCGTGCAGCGCGACCAGGCCATGCGCCGGGCGCACGAAGTTCACGCTGGTCCAGCCGTCGGCGAGCTGGTATTGCATGACCTTGGGAATCGGCAGGCTGGCCAGCGCCTCGTCGAGCGCCTGCTGCAGCCCCTGGGCGAGCGCGACCCCCTCGGCCGTGCCTTCGAGGAACAGCAGCTCGGCCTTGCCATCGACGCGCCGCGTCAGGCGCGGCAGCGCCGATTCGTCGGCACCGACGGCGGCCAGCTTCTTCAGCAGCGCCGGCGTCGGCTTGCCGTCGGCGGCCAGGCCCACCGCCACCGGCATCAGCTTGACCGACACGCTGCGGTCGGCGGCGCGGGCCAGCACGCCCGAGACATGCACGGCCAGGCGCCGCGGCGAAGCGAACGCGGTGACGGCCGAGTGTTCTCCGGCCAGGCCCTGCGAGCGCAGGCCCTTGGCCAGGTCGGCGGCGAAGGCTTCGCCGAGTTTCTTCAGCGACTTGGGCGGAAGTTCCTCGACGAACAGTTCGACGAGCAGGTTCTTGGTGGTGGACATGGTGCTCAGGCGGCCTTCTTCTGCTCGATCTGCGCGACCACTTCGTCGGCCCAGGCCTTCGGCGCCATCGGGAAACCCAGCCGCGCGCGGCTGTCGAGATAACTCTGCGCCACGGCACGCGCCAGATTACGGATGCGGCCGATGTAGGCCGCGCGCTCGGTGACACTGATGGCGCCGCGCGCATCCAGCAGGTTGAAGGTATGCCCGGCCTTGAGCAGCTGCTCGTAGGCGGGCAGCGCGAGCTGCTGCTCCATCAGGTACTTGCTCTGCTTTTCATGGGCACCGAACGCGACGAGCAGGAAGTCGACGTCGCTGTGCTCGAAGTTGTAGGTGCTCTGCTCGACCTCGTTCTGGTGGTAGACGTCGCCGTACTTCATCGATGCGGTCCACTGCAGGTCGTAGACGTTGTCCACGCCCTGCAGGTACATCGCCAGG
>Ga0209480_10003595_pt1 | contig 10079 bp, 5 predicted proteins | sample JI61114C2DNA_FD_187501 | JGI IMG/M metagenome (GOLD analysis project Ga0209480, IMG submission 187501) | Wastewater effluent complex algal communities from Wisconsin, to seasonally profile nutrient transformation and Carbon sequestration -... | ecosystem: Engineered > WWTP > Effluent > Algae...
CGGGGATCGGGTGTTGCGTCCAGTCCGCTGGGGCCTGCGGCCCAGTCGGCACCAGGCGAAGCGCAGGACGCCCGGTGGGCAGCGCCACGACCACGGCGCGCGCGAGGGCCTCCTCCTCGCTCTCGAGCACGTCCTGCAAGGTCTGGGCGAATTGAGCCGCGCTCGGGCGCCGCTGCGGATCGACACGGAGCGCACTCATGATCGCCGACGCGAGGTCCTCCGGGCATGCACTCGCAAACGCCAGCGGCGAGGTCGGCGGGTCGGCGCCCTTCGTCGGAACCTTCCCCGTCAGCAAGCGAAACAGCAGGTGGCCCATCGAGTAAACGTCGCTCTTGTCGCTCCACCCCTTGCCGGCGCGGACCTCGGGGGCTGACCAGGCGAGGGCACCGATGCCGCCGTCCGGGATCGACACCCTGGCCTCCGGCGGCGTCAGGTACCGCCGCTCGCCCGCGGGCACGTCGTAGAAAGTCTCAACAAGCTCGCTGCACCCGAAGTCGATCAGCGTCACCGCCCCGCGCTCGTCGATGAGCACGTTGCTCGCGTTGATATCGCGGTGCAGGACACCTCGCGCGTGCACCACGGCCAGCACTTCTGCGAGCTTCACCCCAACCGCGGCCACCTCGGCGGGCTTGAGACGAGGCGGCGAGCAAATGCGCGACGCGGGCCTGCCCGGCGCGTGTGCCATGGCGATGTACGGCCGCTCGGCCTCCGGCGCGTAGTCGTAGAAGCGCGGCAACGACGGATGATCGAAGGTGTTGAGGATCTTCGCTTCACGCGCGAAGCGAAGGGCGTCCTCGGGCGCGCTGGCTCGGAGGAACTTGAGGACGACGTCGTGGCCGACGGCCCGGTGCACTGCCAGGTAGGCGTCGGCCTTCGCCCCGGTGCCGGCGAGCCCGATCAGCTCATAGCGGCCGTCGATGCGGGCCGAGGGCGTGCCGCGCTCCGGGTGGGCCGCGCGAACCGCCTCGAGCGCACGGCCCAGCTCGGCCGCCGATTGCGTGCGGTCCTCGGGCTCGAGCGCCAGCGCGGCGGCCAGCACGAGCTCGAGGTCGTCCGGCGCGTCACAGCCAGGATGAGCCTCGCGCAGCGGGAGCAGCGGCTCCTCGGGCAGCTTGCCGGTGAGCAGCTGGTACAGCGTGGCGCCGAGTCCGAACACGTCGAAGCTCGGGTTCGGCGCGACGAGCCCGGCCTCGAGGGGTAGGTAGCCTGGTGTGCCGAGCGCCTTGCCGATATCGGTGGGCCGCCGCGGCACCGCCCCGGTGGGTATGCGATAGTTTTCGTTGATCCGTACGATCCCGAAGTCGATCAGCTTCACGCGCCCATCCGCGTCGAGCATGATGTTCGCGGGCTTCACGTCGCGGTGGACCAGTCCGTGCCGGTGCACGACATCGAGGGCGCCAGTGATCTGGGTCCCGATCTCGATGACCTGCCGCCAGGGCAGCGGCCCGGATCGGGTGAGGTGCTCGCAGAGGTCAGGGCCCTCGATCAGCTCGAGGACGGTGTAGGGTTCGTCCCCCTCGCTGCCGTGGGCCAGGACGCGGACGATCGCGGGATGATCCATGCTGGCAAGGACCTCGGACTCCTGGGCGAAGCGCCGCTGGAGGTCCGCGTCCCGCGAGCGCAGCAGCTTGACCGCCACGAGGCGGTGGAGCTGCCGGTCGCGCGCCCGCACGACCACAGCCCCGCCGCCGACGCCGATGCCGTCCAGGAGGTCAAAGCGACCCCCTAGACACCTTTTCGGCCCATCGCCTTTCCGGTCCTTGTCGTCCATGAGCCTCTGCGGTCTATAAGGAGAGGGTCGAACCAGAAAGCAACCCTGAAGATTGGGTCAGTGCTCATGCATGTAGCCGGCGCTCAGATGAGGTCACCACACCCCAAGGCGATTCCCGGACGCGCTGACCCGTCGCCCAACGATTCGATCGGTCTGACGAGGTTCAGGCCGCAGAGATCTTCCCTCCACGCTTGACGACCCCCGCCGCACTCCACTAAGGTGCGGGTCGCAATGGCTTCGACCCCATCGTGGCTGTTTGTCGCTTGCATGGCCCTTGCGACAGCTGCGACGCCGGGCTGTGGGCTCGATACTTTTGGTGCCAGCGCCGGCCCCGGGACGACCGCCAACTCCACCCTCACCACCGCCGGCGGCGGCAACACCGCCGAGGCCACGACCGGCGACGCCTCGACCGCTGGCATCGACCCCGCGACCACCAGCGTCGACCCGTCGACCACCAGCGTCGACCCCGCGACCACCACTGGCGTCGACCCGTCGACCACCACCGGCGTCGCGTCCTCGACCACCATCGAAGACGACATGACCGGTGTGACGACAACAAACGGGACTACCGGCGAGCCACCGCCCTCAAAGGACCCCCAGCCGGTCGCAGGCCTTTACGAGGCCTGTCTCGACAACACCCCCTGCGACATCTCGACCGACGGCTGCTTTACGCTGACCGACGCTAACATGAACGTCACCGACGGTTACTGCGCGCTGTTCTGCAACTCGGTCGTCGACTGCGGGACCAAGCCGAAATGCCCGGCCGTCCAGGAGTGTCTCAGCATCACCGTGGACCTGAAAGTGTGCGCCCTCAAGTGTACGGCGGCCAACGACTGCCCGATCGGCATGGACTGTATCAATATCGCCTTGCCGATGGGCCAAGCCGGCAACTTCTGTTTCTGACGCCGCCGTCGATCTCGCCAGCGAGAAAGCCCGCGTGCGCGTGCCGCCCGCCCGGAGCCGTCGTAGACAACAATCACCGCCAGGTGGCCCGCCTCCACGAGGCGGGGCCTGCGGATCGATCTGAAGCGCTTGTCGGGGGAGTCACCCGTGGCTTATTATGGTCGGGTGATCCGGCCTGCGCTCTCCATCCTGCTCGCATTCTTCTGCTCCGTTCAGGTCCCGGCGTTCGCACAGGCCAGTCTCGTGGCCCCACCGCAGGACGTGGATGCCCGCGCCGAGGCGCTTTTCGCCGCGGACAAGCCGCTTGAGGCGGCCCAGTTGTTCGAGCAGGCGCTGAACGGCTTGCCCGAGCGCCCGGACACCCGCAGCCAGCGCAACTCGTGGGCCACCGGGGCCGTCAACGCGTACAAGCACGCCTTCGAGCTCGATACGACGCAGTGTGCAACGATCCACGCCGGTCTGGCCCTCGCCGACGCCTATCTCGCAGACCTGGTATGGGTCTACGACGAACAGGCAAAGAACACCGAGGACTACAGTGGCATGCGGAGGCTGAGAGACGCGCTAGACCAGGTGCGGGCTCAGAAAAACTGTCCCGCTCAGGTGTACACGCCAGGGCCACGGGCTGGACGCGAGGAGCCGGCAGTGGGATCCCGGGTGTCGGAGTCGGATCGGACCGAGCCGGTCAAGACGAGGCAGCATGGACCGGGGCTCGCTGTCGGCGTGGGCGTGTCCGCGGCGCTCACACTTGGTATGGCGATCGGCACCGGCGTCCTGTATTCGCAGTTGCGGAAGGACGACGGACGTTATTATAACCGAATCCAGGAGGCCGCGGTGGCGACGGGCGTCCCCAGCACAGACAAAGGGGTTGATATGTGCGAGATGACCGGCGGACGCCCTGCCTTGGCCACGGCGTGCCAGCAATGGGATTCTCGGCACAAAGCATTTATCGCCACGGCCGTGATCACCGGGGTATTCGCGGCCAGCACGGCCGTCCTCACCGGCCTGCTGATCCGCCAGCGCCGCCAGTCTGGATCGACCGCGGCTCTGCTACGCCGGCATCAGGCCCAGTTCGGTGCCACGCCCCTCCTGGGCGGCGGTGCTTCCCTCATCGGGGGTTTCCGCTTTTAGTTGCGCGCGGCAGGGTGATGTCCTTTTGGACATAGTCGGTATCGCCAGCGACACCCTTCCGAAATACCGCCTTCGCAAGCTCTTTCTCGATGCAATTGGCGACGGTGGAGCCGACCTTCAGCTTCGGCACGCGCACCGTGCCGACACCGGTGTCTGCTGCGATCGTGACGGTAACGATCATAGATGGCACTGCATCGGTAAAGCACCCTCGCAAGCCCGCGCTGTTGCTGAATTTCTGCAACCCTCTCGCGGCACGCTCAGAAAAGCTCAATACGGGTGCCGGAGCCGCAGGCGGGGGCTGGGGCGTCGGGGGCGCAGAGTCGGGCGCGGGTGTCGGGGCTGCAGGCGGGGGCTGGGGCGCCGGAGGCACGGAGTCTGAGGCGGGTGTTGGAGGCGCGGGCTCAGGAATCGGCGTCGGAGGCGCGGGCTCGGGCTCGGGGAGCAGTGTTGGCGGGATAGGCGCGGGCGCGGGCTGGGGCACCAGGGCGGCTGGCACGTCGGGTAGCGAGGATTCGAGGGGGGGCACCGTCTGCGTTACCTGAGCCCCTGTCCCTCGAAACAGTATCATCGCCACCATTGTGATTGCTGGCACTCCGAACCCTACGAGCAGCGGTACAACCCACCGTGACCCCTGCCGCATGGCGGCGGGCTTCTTCGCCGCAGATCTGGCTCGCCCTTGTGGCACTCCAGCCGCGGTCCGCATCGTCTCGGCGCGGCCTGCCGCCGGCCGGGGGCCCGGGGTGGCAGGGTTCGGCGCTGCGAATAGGACAGTTTCATTCGTATCCCCCACTTCCTCGGGGCCCAGCGCGGCGAGGCGGTGCGGGGTGCGCTGCGCCGAACGCTGGCCACCCTTCACCATTCTGGCCGCGACACCGGAGGTCGCGGCCGTGGCGGTGCCGGCGGCGAGTTTGCCGGTGACGGCGCGGACGCTGCCGTCGGCCGGTATGCTGGCAAGCGCAACCGCGAACGCCTGGATCGAGGGGTAGCGGTCGGTCAGCGACCTGGCCATCGCCTGGCGGACGATCGGCTCGAGGGCCTCGGGGATGCCTGCCTGAGGGGCAAGGCTGCGCATCAGCGCCGGGTCGTTCTCGGTGATGGCGCGCCAAATCTGGCCCGGGTTGTTGCCGTTGAATGGCAACTGGCCGGTGAGCAGTTCATACAAGATCACACCGGTGGCCCATACGTCGGCCCGATGGTCGACCTCCTCGCCGCAGATCTGCTCATACGCCATGTACGAATAGGTGCCGATCACCGAGTTGGTGACGGTGAGGCGCCCAGCTTCGGGCGTTGTCAACTTGGCGATGCCGAAGTCGAGCACCTTGATGAAGTGGGCATCGCCGCCACGGCTACAGAGAAAGCAGTTCTCCAGCTTCATGTCGCGGTGGACGATGCCCTCCGCGTGGGCGGCCGCGAGAGCTCGGCAGATCTGGAGGATGATCCGCTGGGCGCGGGGCCATGGCATCGGGCCATCGCGGTCCAGCGTGCTATCGAGGGTCTCGCCCCGCAGCAACTCCATGGCGATATAGCCGAGGCCGTCCTGAGTCGTCCCGGTGTCGAATATTTCGACCACGTTCGGGTGCTTCACACGCGCCGCCACCTGGGCCTCGCGTGCGAAGCGGGCCACGGCATTCTCATTGCGGGTGTACTCCGGCAAAAGCACCTTGACCGCACACCGCCGGCCCAGGCGGGTCGCCTCGGCCTCGTAGACCACGCCCATACCGCCGAGGCCGATGACCCGGAGGATCTGGTAGCGATCGTCGATGATCTGGCCGATCAGCGGGTCACTGGGGGGAGGAGCCGACACGGACGTATGCTAACGCAGATATCCCGGGCAATGCCAGATCCTGCACCGCGGGTCCAAGAGGGCGCCAGCAGGGTTTGTCGTGCATCTACACGGCCGCTTCGCGGCTGCCGGCACCACTGCCGCCCCGGTATGACGCGCGAGGCACCGGTGTACCGGGGGAGATCTCCTCCTCGCTCCCCCCGACGGGTCGACCGGCGGTGAGACCTCCTGGTGACCTCAAGGTTGCGCCGTTGCCCGGCCTCCATTGTTCTCTCACCAGGGGACCTGCCCGTGGCTTCTCGTGTCCACCCACGCCTGTTGAGGTCACTCTGAACATGTTATCTTTTGCGCTCGGAGGCTTGATCATCACTCGCTCGCCCCCCATCGTCCTCCTCTCCCTAATCGTCCCCGCGTGCGGGCTGAATACCTATGGTGCTGACGACGGTGCCGCTGTGACCGTGTCGACGGGGAACGGCTCGATCACACAGGTGACACAGACGGCGAGCATATCAGAGACCGCAACCGTACCGACGAGTGATGGCTCGACGACGCAGGGGACGCAAGCGCAAAGCATGTCGGACGTGGACCCGGACACGGGCTCGGTCGCCTCGATGGCCGGCAGTAGCTCGACTGGCCTCGTCACCGCGACTGAAGCCGGGACCACCGACTCGGGTCCAGTCTGCGGCAACGGCCAGATCGAGGCTGGCGAGGTGTGCGACGACGGCAACACGGAGGGCGGCGACGAGTGCAGCGCGGACTGCAGCGCGGTCACCTGCGGTGATGCTGGTAAGGTCGATCTCCCTTACATCTGGATCGCCAATAGCCAGCAGAACACGATCAGTAAGATCGACACCCAGACGCTGGTCGAGAAGGGTCGCTACTTCGTTCGCCCCGATGGCGGTGGAAGCCCCTCGCGCACCTCGGTCAACCTCTCCGGCGATGTCGTCACCGCCAGTCGCAACGGCGGCTTCACCAAGTTCTACGCCCAGATCGAGGACTGCAAGGAGTCCAACGGCATCCCCGGCATCCAGACCTCCGTCGGCGCCGACGTGCTGCCGTGGAATCAGGAGGAGTGCCGCGCCTGGCACACCCCGATGGTCTATGCCAGCCAGCGACCGGTCGCGTGGACGCAGGGCACCTTCAACAACGCCGCCTGCACCTACGAGAACCAGAAGGTCTGGACCTCAGGCAACAACATGCAGAACGGTACGGTCGACGTCCTGCTCGTCAACGGCGATACCGGCGCGATCGAGTCCAATGTCAAGGTCAGCGGCATCAATGCCGACTTCTACGGCATCTACGGCGCCGCGGTCGACAAGGACGGAAACTTCTGGGGCTCCCAGCTGAGCCAGGGTTACCTCGTCAACGTCAACCGCGAGACCCTCCAGTACAAGACCTGGCCGATGGCTGCACCCGGCTACGGCATGACCGTCGACTCGAAGGGCTACGTCTGGACCTGCTCCAGTACCGTCGCCCGCTTCGACCCCATGACCGAGCAGTGGCAGACCAACAACGTCGGCGGCAGCGGTGGCTGCATGGAAGACGGCAAGGGCACGCTCTACATGAGCGGCGGAAACAACAACATCGTCGCGGTCGACACCGAGACCCTGCAGGTCAAGGCCCAGTACCCGGTCCCGCTATATGTGCACGGCATTAGCATCGACTTCAACGGCTACGTCTGGGGCGTGACGATGGGCAGCGAGGCCTACCGCCTCGACATCAACCAGGGCGGCACGTTTCAGACCGTCTCCGGCCTGGTCGGCGCCTACACTTACAGCGACATGACGGGCTTCGCGCTCAGCAACGTCTCGCAGTGAGGTGATGGCAGGACCGGCGAGGTGCGGGCCAACGAGTGAAAGCTGCAGGCAGGCGGCGGTGATCCCTCGGTCATCGGGCCAGGGCCCTTTGACGTCGCGCCGTCCGTGTCCGCGCTCTGGGTCGCTCCGGCAGGCGTTGGGAGCGGCTGGAATCGGCGAAGCGGCGGCACGGCCACCGCAACGATGTGGAAGTCGATCGAGACCGCCAGTGCAGCGGCCGCAACGATCACCATGACCGAGCCGCGCGTCTGGGCGGCGCGGGAGCCTCCGCCAGCTCCGGCGACCCGTCCGAGAAGATGATGATCGGCGCCAGTCTGTCCGCACGCCGGCACGACCCCTGAGGTGGCGGCGCCGCTCCCGCTCCCGCTCAAATCTGATCAGCAGCGTTCAGCCTTGAGACCCGAAGCGAGGCTTATCAGGCGCTCCACCGCGCCCACCAGGCTGGGATCGTCCTCTCCGATCCCCTCGTTCTGAAACAGCCTGATGATACGCACGACGTACTGAATCGCTTGGGGAGCGTGGTCGCAGAGTTCATGCACCATTGACAGTAATAACATCGCTATGCATTGATTCTCGATGTGCCCGAGAGCCTGTTGAATCAGAAGCGCCCTTTCATACGCAACGATCGCCACATCATAGCGCTTGAAATCCGCGCAACGAAGACCTATCGTCAGGATTTTCTTTGCGCGTGCGGCGTCTGGCGCGAGTGATCGTTCGACCGCCAGAGCCCGCTCGAGACAGAGCACGTCGCTGTCGAGCTCGCCCATACTCTTGTAGCAATCTGAGAGTTGTAACAGAATGTCGAACTGCTCGGTTGCCCGCTCAAGACGTTCCTCGAGCAGCAGCGCGTGCCTATAGCAGGCAGTGGCCTCTGAGAACCGCTCCTGAATCTTGTAGCACGCGGCGAGGTTGCGAAGGTGCCCCCCCTCCGCGAAGTACCCCACCCGCCGATCGAGCGCCAGCGCTCTCTGGTGATACTCGATTGCCCTGTCAATATCACCAGCATGACGGAAGCAAAGTCCCAGATTTCCGAGATGGCTAGCGATCCCCCAGGTACGGCCGAGCGTCTCGTCGAGCGCTAGGGCGCGCTGAAAGTACAGGTGTGCCTTCGCGTAGTCCGAACGAGAAAGATAGCACATTCCGAGGTTGCCGAGGTCATTTGCTAGGGTTTCTAGGTTTTCGCATTGTTCGTTGATGACAAGCGCTCGCAGCAGTAGATCGATCGCGCGGTCCGTCTCTCCCAGATCCATGTGGCACACCCCGAGATTTCCCATGATCATCGCCTTGACATGGGGGGCGTCGATGATTCTTTCAATAATCAGAGCACGATCGAGCAAGGAGATCGCCGCGTGGATCTCTCCGAGCAGTCGGCGACAATTGCCCAGCCCGATGAGCGTCGTCGCCTGACTGCCAAGATTCTCCTGAGCTTCGAACATCAGGAGCGCACGGGAAAAGGAAGCGACCGCCGCTGAGATCTGGCCTGTCATCGTCCAGCAAACCGCCAGGTTCAAATGGCAGCTTGCGGCCGTGGTTGAATCGTTCGGACAACTCTGAAGCAATCGTTGGGTCAACCCGACGACATCTGCCAGCCTCCCTACCCGACGTAGGTGTTCGACTAGCGGTTCATACAATGCTGTAGCGTGCTCGCATTCCGCACAGTCGATCAGCCTTGTAACCGCTTGTATGACTTCAGCCACGCCGCGGTCCAACTCGCGGTAGAGCGTGGGGCTCGCGGTCCGCATCAGATGCGCTTCCACCCATGCGAGGTGTGCAGCCGCCTGTTCCGCGTACCCTTCCTGGGCGGATGCAAACATTCTTATGATATCGTGAACGCCCCACGGGGCCTCCGCCCCCACGTGGTATTCGACCAGGCTTTGGACCGCTAATCCGTCGAGGATCGACGACAGTCTGCCGACCCCCGCTATGGCCTCGACGATGCTAACCTGCGTCCGCCGGGCACAGACCGCGAGTGCTTGCAAGACCCGCCGACTATGTTCGCCTAGAGCGTCCCAAGATGCCTGGAAGGTGGCCACCACGCCGGGATGGCTACCGCGGTACCGCTCTAGCACCCCAAGGGGATGCTGTCTGAGCTCGACTAGGGCGGCTTCGGCTGACAGGCTCGGCCGGCGAATGAGAAAGGAAGCAACCAGCCTGACTCCGAGCGGTAGGCAACCGACAAAATCCACGAGAGCGTACAGGCTCTCGCGGGAGACGGATCGAAGACGTTCACATCGCCGGCGAAGAAATTCAAGCCCCTCGGCGACGCTCCATGTATCTAGTATGATTTGTGTTGCATTCGGTAATTCATCCTTGAGGTCCAAAGCGCGAGAGGTCACCAGAGTCTGGCATATTGCACCACCCAGCAGTGGCATATATTTTCCCCACTCTTCACGAGGATCAAGGTCATCGACGACGATCAGGCATCGATGCCCACGCATCTCACGCATAAGTAGCGACTCTGCCTCTTGGGGGGTGGGCCCCCGAAGTTCCGACCACCCATAGCGCCGGCAAAGGCGAGTGATCTCGACGGTTACGTTGCCGCCGTCGAGCCACGCGATACCGTCGGGGAAACAGCTCGGTCCACGCCCAGCGACGAATTGTTGTACAAGGACCGATTTGCCGACGCCGCCGATTCCGACGACGAGTACACAAACATTCGCTTGCTCGAGGCCCTAAC
>Ga0209480_10003596_pt1 | contig 10077 bp, 8 predicted proteins | sample JI61114C2DNA_FD_187501 | JGI IMG/M metagenome (GOLD analysis project Ga0209480, IMG submission 187501) | Wastewater effluent complex algal communities from Wisconsin, to seasonally profile nutrient transformation and Carbon sequestration -... | ecosystem: Engineered > WWTP > Effluent > Algae...
CTGGCCGACGATCGGCAGGAGCAGGCGATCGGCGTCATCCTCTCCGGGATGGGTTCGGACGGCACACTCGGCGTCCGCGCCATCAAGGAACGCGGCGGCCTGGTGCTGGCCCAGGACCCGCTCACGGCAAAGTTCGACAGCATGCCGAAGAGCATCATCGATGCCGGTTTAGCCGAGATTATTGCGGCCGCCGAAAAGCTGCCCCAGCGCATCATCGACACCCTGCACTTGCAAAAGCCGGCCAAACTGGTGGTGAGCGATCTGGAATCGGTCGATCAGAAAAGTGCCTTCGACAAAATCTGCATCCTGCTGCGCGAGCGCACCGGCCACGACTTCTCTTTTTACAAGAAAACCACGGTTTACCGCAGGATCGAGCGCCGCATGGCGATCCATCAGCTCGACCGGATTGCCGACTATGTCCATCATTTGCGCGAGAACCCGCAAGAGCTTGATCTGCTGTTCAAGGAACTCCTGATCGGCGTCACCAATTTTTTCCGCGACCCCGCCACCTGGGCCTATTTACAAGAAAAGACGCTACCCGACTTGCTGGCCGCAACGCCGCCCGGCACTACCTTGCGGGCTTGGGTGGCTGGTTGTTCGAGCGGCGAAGAAGCCTATTCGCTGGCAATCATCTTCCGCGAATTGCAGGAGCAACGGAAACCGCATGATCGCTGTTCGCTGCAAATTTTCGCCACCGACCTTGACCCGGACGCCATTGAAAAAGCCCGGCGCGCCCTTTACCCGGCCAATATTGCCATTGACGTTTCCGAGGCACGCTTAAAGCGCTTCTTTGTTGAAGACGGCGGCAGTTTCCGGGTGGCCAAGGAAATCCGCGAAATGGTGGTCTTCGCGCCGCAAAACATCATCATGGACCCGCCGTTCACCAAGCTGGATATGCTGACTTGCCGCAATCTGCTGATTTATCTCGGCGCTGAACTACAGAAAAAACTGCTGCCCCTGTTCCACTACAGCCTGAAACCGGGCGGCATTCTGATGCTGGGCAGCGCCGAGTCGATCGGCAATTTCACCGATCTGTTCGAGCCACTGGAAAGCAAGGCCCGCCTTTTCAAACGCAGCAACAGTTTGCTTCACCCCGACGAACTTGAGTTCCCGACCCGCCATTTCCCGACGAAAGCCGCCCTACCCATGGAACCGAAGCCAGAAACATCGACGGCCAATCTGCAGACGCTGGCTGACCAATTGCTGCTCCAGAAATTCTCGCCGGCGGCGGTACTGGTCACGGCCAGTGGCGATCTGGTCTACATCAACGGGCGCACCGGCAAATATCTGGAACCGGCGGCCGGCAAGGTTAATTGGAATATTCACGCGATGGCCCGCGACGACCTGCGTCAGGAAATTTCGCTGGCGCTGCCCCGAGCTTTGCGCAGTGGCGAAAGCGTGGTCAGCAGCAATTTGCGGGTAGGCCACAATGGCGGCTCGCAACTGGTCGATCTGACGATATTCCCGATTCAGGAACCTGCGCCGCTGCGCGGCATGGCGATGCTGGTCATCACCGATGTTGCGACGCCCACGGAAGTGGCTACCGAAACGGGCAAACGCAGCCCGCGCCGGGCCCAACGCGAACTGGAACTGGAAAAGGCGCTGGCACAGGCCCAACAGGAAGTGCAGCGCCTGCGCGAAGAAATGCAGACATCGCAGGAAGAAGTGAAGTCGGCCAGCGAAGAACTGCAATCGACCAACGAGGAATTGCAGTCAACCAACGAGGAGCTGACCACCTCGAAGGAAGAAATGCAGTCGCTCAACGAAGAACTGCAAACGGTGAATGTCGAGCTGCAATCGAAGGTCGATGAGCTGTCTTCAGCCAACAATGATATGAAGAATCTGCTCAACAGCACCGACATCGCCACCATTTTTCTCGATAACGCCCTGCACGTCCGGCGTTTTACCACCCAGGCAACGCGGCTGTTCAAGTTGATTCCCGGCGACATCGGCCGACCGCTCTCCGACATCGTCACCAACCTGACCTACCCCAATCTGGAAATCGATGCCGAGCAAGTGCTGAGCACGCTGGCGTTTTCGGATCGGGAAATTGATACCACCGACGGCCGCTGGTTCCAGGTCAAAATCATGCCCTACCGCACGCTGGAAAATGTCATCGACGGCGTGGTCATGACCTTCAACGACATCAGCCGGGCAAAAATTCTGGAAAAAGAGCTGCGGGCGGTTGGCAAGTTTCCGAACGCAGAACCTTCATCGCGCGCTGCTGACTAATTGGAAGATTCGCTATTCCAATTTGTATAATTAGTTTTTCCTTATTTTCGAGGTTCTCATGCGCCATCTGATTCTTGCCTGCAGCCTTGCCCTCGCCTCCCTGTTGGCTCATGCCGAAATTATCGATATCGATAAAGCCGAACTCGACAAACTGATCAAGAGTGGCGTGCCGGTCGTCGATATCCGGACGCAAGCGGAATGGGAAGACACCGGCATCGTGAACGGCAGCAAACTGCTGACTTTTTACGACGAGCGCGGCCGAGTCGATCCTGCTGCCTGGCTGGAAAAGCTTGCGCCGATTGCCAAGCCGGACCAACCGGTGATCGTTATCTGCCGGAGCGGCAACCGAACCAAGGACGTTAGCCAGTTGCTTTCGCAGCAGGCCGGTTACACCAAGGTCTATAACGTCAAATCAGGCATCAAAGGCTGGATCAAGGAGGGCGGCGCCGTCGTGCCAGCCACCCAAAGCATTGCCGCCTGCCGCACTGCGAAAACCTGCTAAAAATTGCTGTTTCAGGCCGTCGACCGCAGACGTTGCGCCAGTTGTGACTGTTGGCGCGGCGAACGCCGGCCGGGTGAAACGCCTGAGCAGGTCATGGTTGAGTCGGAAACCGTCGCTGGCCTGTGTGTCGGTGGCGGTTGGGACAATAGCGAGCGGCGCGCCCGTTCGGCCTGCGGCCACTGGCGTATCTGGCTCGCGCTGCACAAACCGGACGGGACAGGCAGCATCCGGTAAAATGCGCGGCTTGGCTTTCCGGCGGTAATTACTGCACAGATGGCTCCCTCCTCACCGGAAAACAGCATGACCGAAACCTCCCTTACTGCGCTTTTACAGGCTGCCTTTACCGCTCGTCAGTCCCTGATCGAGCAATTGCACGCCGAAGACACCAACGCCTACCGCCTGTTCAACGGCAGCACTGAAGGCCGAGCCGGCCTGACGGTTGATCGTTATGGCGACCTGTTGCTGATCCAGACTTTTCACGACACGCTGGACGGCCACGACCGCAGCGAGATCGAAAACTATTACGCCGCCGCCGTGCCCGGCCTGAGCGCGGTTTATAACGACCGCAGCCGGGCCAATTCGCGGATCAGCAACCCGCTGCCGCCGGAAGTGCTGGTTGAAGCGCATCGGCCGCGTGAATTCCACGAAATGGGCCTGCGTTACGTCGTTCAGGGCCGTCACGGTGGCCAGGACCCCTGGCTGTTCCTCGACATGCGGGCCGGTCGTCGGCGCATCAAGCAGGAAGCCGCTGGCAAATCTGTCCTCAACCTGTTTGCCTACACCTGCGGCATTGGCGTCGTGGCAGCCAGCGCCGGTGCCGAGTATGTGGTCAATGTCGACTTTGCCGAATCGAATATCGGCATCGGCAAGGAAAACGCCCGCCTCAACGAATTACCCATCCGCATGCGCTTTGTCCAGAGCGACGCCTTCGCCGCCATGCGCCAACTGGCCGGCATCGGCCAGCCGAAAATGGTGCGCGGCAAGCACATGCCGGTTTTCCCCAAGCTGGAAAAGCGCGCCTTTGATCTGGTTTTCCTCGACCCGCCGCGTTATGCCAAAAGCCCGTTCGGCGTTGTGGACATCATCAACGACTATGCGGCGCTGATGAAACTGGCACTGTTGTGCACGGTTGAGGGCGGCATGCTGATCTGCTGCAACAACGCCGCGCAGATCTCACGCGAAGTCTGGGCCGATCAGTTGCAACGCTGTGCAACCAAAGCCGGCCGGACGATTCGCGAACTGGAATGGATCACGCCGGAAGAAGATTTCCCCAGCCACGACGGTCAGCCGCCGCTGAAAATCGCCCTGCTGCGCGTTTAAGCAAGAGGCCTGCTACGGCCGGCCAGCGTCTGACTCGGTGACCACCCCGAGTTCCTTCAGCACTTCATGGGCTGAACGGAAGGCGTCAATCGCCAGCGGCATGCCGCAATAAATCGCGGCGTGCAGCAAAACTTCCTGGATTTCCTGCATCGTCGCGCCGTTATTGACCGCGCCACGAACGTGCCCCTTGAGTTCCTGGGCGCGGCCTAGCGCGGTCAGCATCGAGATGGTCAGCAAGCTGCGGGTTTTCAGATCAAGACCTTCACGGCACCAAGTGGTGCCCCAGGCGTTGCGCGTAACAAATTCCTGGAGCGGCGCGGTAAAGGCATCAACGCCGGCAAATGCCTTGTCGACAAACGCATCGCCCATGACCTGCTTGCGCCGCTGCAAGCCTTGTTCAAATTGTTCATCCTTCGCCACGGCTATTCCAGCTCGTCTGAGTTTTCGCTATTTTTCGGGTTGACCGCAGCAGCCTCGGCCAGTTGCCGGGCGCGCTCTTCACGCAGGATCGGCGTTTCCATACTGATCCGGCCCAGCGTACCGGAGCGGTAATCGTTGATCAAAATGGTCGCAGCCTTTTCCAGATCAAGCTCGCCGCCCCGGTTTTTCAGCAGGCAGCCACGTTTTTTGGCAACGGCGGCAATCACCGCCACACCATCCATGCCTTCCGTCGAGAAGCCATAGCGGGCGGTCAGTAGCGCCGGGTAGTGTTCGAGCAGGAAATCGGTGAGGAAAGTCGCGACTTCTTCATCGATGTAGGCATTGACGCCGACCGCGTGGCTGGCCGCCATCATCAGACCATCGATCGGATGTTCGATCTTCGGCCAGAGCATGCCGGGCGTGTCGTAAATGGTCAGCTGCGAGTTGATATCGATCCGTTGCTGGCTCTTGGTCACGGCAGGTTGATCGCCGACCGCCGCCACTTTTTTCCTGACCAGCGCATTCATCAAGGTCGACTTGCCAACGTTGGGAATCCCCATGATCAGCAGGCGCAAGGGCTTGACCGCATCGCAGCGGGTCGGCGCCAATTGTTGCGCCAAGGCCGGAATACGCGCCACATCACTGGCTTTTTTGCAGGAGATGGCAACGGCCTTGACGCCCGGCTGCTGGGAAAAATAGTCGAGCCAGGCCTTGGTGGCGACCGGGTCGGCCATGTCGGCCTTGTTGAGCAGTTTCAGACACGGCCGCTGGCGATGCCGGCGCAGCTCGTGGATCATCGGATTGCTGCTGGCCTGCGGCAGGCGGGCATCGAGGACTTCGACGACGACATCGGTCATCGCCAGTGTTTCGGTGGCTTTCTTGCGGGCCTGGGTCATGTGCCCGGGGAACCATTGAATAGACATTAAATTTCCTGTTTAACCGCCGGTTACCGGCGGGAAGAAGGCGATTTCGTCGCCCTCCCTGACCGGCGCATCGAGCCCGGCCATGTCCTGATTGACAGCGCAGCGCAGATTTTTGGCGCTGGCCAGTTTTTCGCGGCCCTGCGTGACCAGCCAGTCGCGCAGCGCACCCACCGTCGTCACGCCTGCCGGCAGTTCGACGGATTCGCCACCCATGCCAAGGGCTTCCTTGAGGCTGGCGAAATAGAGAATTTTGACGCTCATGACAGCAACTCGGCAAAAGGCACGAAACGAACGCTGTCGCCCCGATTGATCGCCAGACCCGGTTTGTTGCAGACCAGACCATCGCCCCAACACAAGGAGGTGACAACGCCGGCCCCCTGATTCGGGTAAAGCTCGACATCGCCGTTATCGTTAATCCGGGCACGGAGAAATTCGGCGCGAACATCCGGCCGTAGCCAGTCGAAATCGGCCCGCAGATTGAAGGCGCGCGGCGTTACGTTGCTGACGCCCTGCAAACGCAGCACGAAAGGCCGCACCATGATCATGAAGGTAACGATGGCCGATACCGGGTTACCCGGCAGGCCGATGAACCAGGCCTTGCCACCGCCATTGTCGGCGCTGCGCCGGACTTCGCCAAAGGCCAGCGGCTTGCCCGGCTTGATGGCGATTTTCCACATATCGAGCTGCCCTTCGGCTTCGACGGCGGGTTTGACATGATCTTCCTCGCCGACCGAAACGCCGCCGCTGGTGATGATCAGGTCGTTATCGGACGCTGCCTTGCGCAAGGCTTCGCGGGTGGCGCCGAGCTTGTCCGGCACGGTGCCGAGATCGCGCACTTCGCAGCCCAGGCCTTCGAGCAGGGCGCGCAGCGCATAACGGTTGGAGTTGTAGATACCACCCGGTGGCAAAGGCTCGCCCGGCTGGACTAGTTCGTCGCCGGTGAAAAAGACGCCAACCCGGACGCGACGATAGACCGGCAATTCCGGCAAGCCGGCCGAAGCGGCAAGTGCAATGTCCTGCGGCCGCAGCTTGATGCCGGGCTTGAGGATTTCGGCGCCAACCGCAATATCTTCCCCGGCGCGACGGATATTTTCCTCAACCCGCGGCACCTGATTGATCACCACCCCGTTTTCGCCGTGTTCGCAGCGTTCCTGCATCACGACGGCATCGGCCCCAGCGGGCACCGGCGCACCGGTGAAAATGCGGGCGGCAGTGCCGGGTTGCAGCGTCGAGCCCACCGTCCCGGCCGGAATCCTCTGGCTGACCGGCAGACAAACACCGGCAACCGTGACATCGGTAGTACGCACGGCGTAACCGTCCATCGCCGAGTTGTCGAGCGGCGGGAGAGCTACGGTCGACTGCTGGGCAACGGCCAAAACGCGACCGGCCGCAGCCGTCAGCGGCAGCGAACGCACTTCTTCGACGGCTTGCGCAGCGGCGAGCAATTTTTCCAGGGCTTGTTCAAAACTCAGCATGGGCGGGCCTGCAATTGGAGGGTGTTCATCACGAAATCGGCGATGGCGCTGATGTCATTCAGCGGCAGCTTGGGCAAGGTTGTCGCGATATCGGCATCGGTCGCCACGGCGACGATATCCGGGCGATCGGGAAAGAGCGGCGGCTTGCCGTTTTCCGGACGGTGGACTTCCAGCTTGGGAATCGGTTCCTGCTTGAAGCCTTCGATCAACACCAGATCGCAGGGGGAAAGATGCGCCAGCAGTTCATCCAGCGTCACCTCGGCCGCTTCGCGCCGCTCGTGCATCAAGGCCCAGCGGTCGTTACAGGAAAGCAGTACTTCGCTCGCCCCGGCTTCGCGGTGGCGGTAGGAATCCTTGCCCGGCCGGTCGATGTCGAAGCCGTGGTGGGCATGCTTGATCACCGAGACTTTAAGGCCGCGGGCGGTCAACTGGGGAATCAATTTTTCCAGCAAGGTTGTCTTGCCGGAGCCGGAATAGCCGGCAATACCGAAAACTTTCATGGCCGAATTTTACGCTTTCAAGCCGGGAAAACCGGCGCAAAACCGCCGCCCGGCGTCCGGAAATTGGTGGTCTGGCCCTGATAAAGACGGGCCACGAACATTTGCACGGCGCCTTGATAGACAAAGGCGCGAATATCGGCCTTCATCAGTTGCGATTCATCCTCGACGACGACTGAATGCTCGGAAGGCGGGACGATTTCCTGGGCAATGTAGCCGCCCTGCAGGATTTCCTCGAATACCCGCTTGGTCAGCTTGTCGCCGCGATAGGCAGCACGGCTGCCGAAACCGGTGGCAATCTTGAAGAACCAGCGTTTGCGCTCAGCCCAGAAACGCTCGCCCTCGTCAGCGTTGACCGCCACCGTGCGCGGAATGCCGGCGAGCAGGATTTTTCGCGTGGCTTCCGGCACGCCGATTTCGATCAGCGCTGCCTCGTCCGAGAGCAACATCAGATTGCGCTTGTCGGCATAGAGCGCATGGGCGCGGGGATGCGGCGTGACGACCACACCGTCGGCATCGAAAATTGCCCTTAAATCGGCGTTGACCGCAGCATCGAGTGAAAAATCGGTCAGCCGGTTGTAAACCAGGTCGATCACTTCGCCACGGTGCAGCAGGCGATTGCCGTCGCGGCTGAACTCGCCGGGGTCGGCAACGACGGCAGCAATCCCGTTGGCTTCAAATAGCTGCCGGAAGAGCTCGAACTCGGGGGCCAGATATTGATTCGTCGGATGTTCATCGACGATGGCGATGCGTTTGAGCGGCGCATTGCCGCGCATCAAACGCCATTCCTCACGGAACATATCGACGAAAGCCTGCTCGATTTTTTGGGCTGCCTCAGTTTTACCGTGCGCCATCAGCAGCCGGGTATTGAGCAGGCCGCCACCGGCATTGGTATTGATTTCGATCAGCCGCGGACCGGTTTCGGCGAGGTGGAAGTCGTAGCCGAAAAAGACGCTGCGCGCGGCCAGCGGCTTTTGCGCGCTGGCGGGCGCCGCGAGCAGCACGCGCTGCTGGTAGGCCGGCAGGGCGACGACCGATTCGATGGCAATGATCAACTCAGCCATCGCTTGCAAAACGGCTGGGGAAATATGCAGTTCAGCCAGCGAAAAAAGCGAGGCATGCGACGCCGAGAGCGCTGCGAAATCAAGCTCTCCGCCGGATTCCAGCGCGAGCTTCAAGGCTTGCCGGTCAAACATCATCGTTCCGGTTGGCAAAAAATTTGAGCACTTCAGAAAGTTCCTTGGTCCGCTTCATGGGGGGCAAACTTTGCCAGACCCGGCGCCCATAAGGCTTTGATAAAAGTCGCGGATCGCAAATCATCAGCACGCCGCGATCGGTTTCATCACGGATCAACCGCCCGGCGCCCTGCTTGACGTTGATAACGGCGCGCGGCAACTGGTATTCCATGAAGGGATTGCGACCCTGCAGCCGCATCTGCTCGATACGCGCCGAGAGCACCGGATCATCCGGCGGCGCGAAGGGGATTTTGTCGATAACGACCAGCGACAGCGCCTCGCCACGCACGTCAACGCCTTCCCAGAAGCTCTGGCTGCCGACCAGAATGGCATTACCGTACTGGCGAAAGCGTTGCAGCAGATCATTCTTGCTGCCCTCGCCCTGCATCAGCAAGGGCATTTCGTGGCCTTCATCCTCCAGTCGCGCCTTGATCAGTTCATGCGTCCGGCGCATGGCGCGCAGACTGGTGCACAGGAAAAATGCGCCACCGCCGGCCGCCACTGCGGCAGGAAAAGCGGCGTCCACAACTGCCTCGGTGTAGCCATAGGAATTCGGCTCCGGCATGCCGAGCGGCACGTAGAGCACGGCTTGCTTGCCGTAATCGAAGGGGCTTTCCCAGCAGGCCGACTCCGGCTCGCCAAGCCCCAATTCAGCGCAGTAGTGATGAAACTTACCCTGCACCGCCAGCGTCGCCGAGGTGAAAATCCATGCGCGCGGGTGACCGCCCATCTGCTTACGGAAAATCTCGGCGACATCAAGCGGCGTTGAATTCAGTTGCAAGGATTGACTAAAGGCTTCGGCCCAGCGCACGTAACCGGTGGTGATTTTCTGCCATTCGCCCAAGCGCTGGACCAACTCCACCGATCGCTGCCAGCACTTTTCCAGGCCCTCGGCACGCTCGGCCTGAGTTTCCAGAATGGCAGCAAACTTCGTCACTTCTGCCTCAAGGGCTTTCAGCGCAGGCAAAAAATCGGGCTTTTCTTCCAGTTGACCGTAGGAGAAGCGCCCGGCATCAAGGCCAACCGCCAGACGCAAGTCCTTGGCGACTTTCTCCATTTCCCGGCTGGCCGTCGGCCGGTCGAGGCAGTCGCGGGCATTCAGCATGCCTTCGGTGCGCGCATCGCGGGCCAGATCAAGGATTTGGGCCGTCGATACGGTATCGCCAAAAAACAGCGTCGCCACTTCCGGCAACTGATGCGCTTCGTCGAAAATTACCGTGTTGCAGGCTGGCAGCAATTCCGCCATGCCTTCGTCACGCAGCATCACATCGGCAAAAAACAGGTGGTGATTGACCACCACCAGATCGGCCGCCATCGCCTCGCGGCGGGCCAGCATGACGAAGCATTCCTTGTAGTCCGGGCAATCCTGGCCGAGACAGTTTTCGCGGGTCGAAGTGGCGTGGTTCCAGACCGGCGAGGATTCCGAGACTTCCACACATTCGGCCTTGTCGCCGGTGTGGGTGACTTTGGCAA
>Ga0209480_10003597_pt1 | contig 10074 bp, 9 predicted proteins | sample JI61114C2DNA_FD_187501 | JGI IMG/M metagenome (GOLD analysis project Ga0209480, IMG submission 187501) | Wastewater effluent complex algal communities from Wisconsin, to seasonally profile nutrient transformation and Carbon sequestration -... | ecosystem: Engineered > WWTP > Effluent > Algae...
ACCGCTCAATTCCAGAACCGCGTGCTGATCGCGCCGGGCGGTCCAACACTTGATCTGCTGAACGGCGATAGCCTGAGCAGCGGCGGATCACCGCGCCATGGGCTGGAATTCAACGGCGGCGCGTTTCACAAGGGACTGGGGCTGTTCTTTGAGGGCGGCTGGAAAGCCCCGACCACGGTTGAAGCGAGCGGCCTGCCGGGCACCAGCAACCTGCGCTTTGGCAGCATTACGAACGTCAACCTATTCCTGTTCAGCGAATTTTCGATGATGCCAAAGCTGACCAAGCAGGCGCCGTTCCTGAAGGGCGCGCGGATATCGCTTCGGATTGAAAACCTGCTGGGCTCAGCCCAGAAAGTGACCGATGAAAGCGGAGTCGTGCCGATATCCTATCAGCGCGATTACCTCGATCCGCGCGGGCGAGTGATCAGCATCGAATTCCGCAAGATGTTCTGAATGGCCTCCCCGCCCACTGGCGGGGAGGTACTCAGCCTTAGTGGAACACCGCCAGCAGCAGGTGCAGTGTCAGTGCCATCAGGCACAGGCTGGACAGCGCAAACAGGATAAAGCGCGGTGCGACCTTGTTGACGGTCGCCTGAAAGATTGAATGGGCGATCCGCAGGCCGACATAGGCCCAAGCGATCGTGGCGTTCAGGCCGTTACCCTGACCGATAAAGGCCAGCGCCAGGGCAACCGCATAAAACACCGTCGGTGCTTCGTGCAAGTGGTTGTAATTGTGCGCTTTCCACTGCACTTCGCGCGGCAGCAAGCCTTCCAGTCTGGCGGGAGTCCAGCCCTGATCGGCTCCGGGCTCGGTCGGCTTGGGCAGCTTGTTGATCGCCGGAATGCGGGTGGCATACATCCAGATCCACATCACCATGGTCCAGGCGGCCAGTACCGCCAGCGGTTTCAGAATTTCCTGTTCCATTATGCGGCTCCCATGCCCAGTGCAGTTAGTTCAAATGCGTGGATCGCCAGCAGCAACAGGCAGATCGTCGACAGGATGAACAGCGTGAAACGGATTGTGACGGTGTTGACGGTCGCTTGCCAGATCGAATGGATGATGCGCAGGATGACATAGCCCCAGGCGATGGCAATATCGCCGCCATTGGGCCCCATCAGCGCCAGTATGACGACCACCGGATAGAAGATCGTCGGCTGTTCCATCAGGTGGGTGTAGTTGTGCGACTTCCAGTTGACGCTGCCAGGCAGCACGCCTTCCAGATCGACCCCGCGGCCGCCCGGCTTGGCCGCGCCCATTCCGCCCGGTGCCTTGAACAGCGGCGGCAACCGCGTGGCGGCCAGCCACACCAGCATGATGAGTGACCACAGCACCAGCGCAGCAGCCGGTGCGAGCATTTGAGCTTGCATGGTAATTTCTCCCCCTCCGTCCCTTCCGGACTTGAGGAGGTCAGACTGTTACCGATGCAACCAATTGTCAATTGCAACTAATCGTTGCCGGATAGTACCTTGGCAAAGGCCGCCGGGTCAGTGTTCCCGCCCGATAGCACGACGACGGTGCGGCCATCGGTGGCGGCCTTGCCCGCCAGCACCGCCGCCAGCGCCGCCGCGCCGCCGGGTTCGACCACCAGGTGCAGCTTGCTGAAGGCCCAGCGCTGCGCCGCGCGAACCTCAGCCGGGGTGACCATCTGGCCGCGCGGGACCCGGCCTTTGAGCACGGCAAAGTTGATCGGACGGGTCGCCGGGGTCTGCAGGGCATCGCAGGCGGTGGGGTGCCCCAAATCGGGTACGCCGATGATCTCACCCGCCTCCAGGCTCAGCCGAACATCGTCCCAGCCTTCGGGCTCGACCGGCACGATCTCCGCATCCGGGCAGGCCAGCGCCAACCCAGCGGTCAGCCCGCCGCCACCGCAGGGGCATATGATCCGGGTGGGGCCATCCAGCCCGCGTTCGGCCATTTGCGCAGCGATCTCGATCCCTGCAGTGCCTTGGCCTTCGATGACCCAAGCATCGGCGAAAGCATGGACCAAGGTTGCGCCTAATTGGTCGATCAGCCGCTGTGCAACTTCGTCGCGGTTCTCGCCACCAGGGCGGTCGTAGAGCACGACGTTGGCGCCGTAGCCGCGGGTTGCTTCGATCTTCACCTGCGGCGCGTCGTTGGGCATGACGATGGTTGCTGCAATCCCCAGCCGCTGCGCCGCCCAGGCGACACCCTGCGCATGATTACCGCTCGAAACCCCGACAACACCGCGCGCCCGTTTTTCTTCGGACAGGTCGGTCAGGCGGTGCCAGGCGCCGCGAATCTTGAATGCTCCGACCGGTTGTAGGCACTCCGCCTTGAACCACACCGGCACGCCGTTCACTTCGGCTTCGATAAGGGGTGTTTTCGGCAGCAGATCGGCTATCTTGGCCGCCGCACGGGCGACTCCATCAGCGTTGGGCGTGTGCATTTGTTGTGCGGTCATGAAACAATCCTATATGCGCGCTGCGACGGAGCAAGGAGATTCGGGTGTGAGCAAAGTTCTGGTGATTGGCGCGGGCGGGGTCAGCTCGGTTTGCGTCCACAAGATGGCAATGAATGCCGGGATTTTCAGCGAGATCCACCTCGCCAGCCGGACCAAGACCAAGTGCGATGCAATCGCCGCATCGGTGCTGGAACGCACCGGGCAGAGCGTGGCGACCTATGAGATCGACGCGGAAGAAGTGCCTGCGCTGACCAATCTGATCCGCAAGATCGCGCCCGCGTTGGTCGTCAATCTGGCGCTGCCCTATCAGGATCTGCCGATCATGGACGCCTGCCTTGCCGCTGGCGTGAACTACCTCGATACGGCGAATTACGAGCCGAAGGATCAGGCCAAGTTCGAATATTCCTGGCAGTGGGCCTATCAGGACCGCTTCAAGGACGCCGGGCTGATGGCGCTGCTCGGCTCGGGCTTTGATCCCGGGGTCACCAGCGTGTTCGCGATGTGGCTCAAGAAGCACAAGCTGAAAACCATCCGCCAGCTCGACATTCTCGATTGCAACGGCGGCGATCACGGGCAGGCCTTTGCCACCAATTTCAACCCGGAAATCAACATCCGCGAAGTGACCGCGGCGGCGCGGCACTGGGAGGGCGGCCAGTTCGTCGAAACCCCGGCGCTGTCGAAGAAGGTGGCGTTCGATTTCGAGGCAGTCGGCCCCAAGAATATGTACATGATGTACCACGAGGAGCTGGAAAGCCTCTCCAAATTCATCCCCGAACTGGAACGCGCTCGGTTCTGGATGACCTTCGGCGATGCCTATATCAACCACCTGACGGTTCTGAAGAATGTCGGCATGATCGGGATTGAGCCGGTGATGTATCAGGGCCGCGAAATCGTCCCGTTGCAGTTCCTCGCATCGGTGCTGCCCAAGCCCGAAACGTTGGGCGCGACCACCACTGGCAAGACCAACATTGGCGATATCGCCACCGGCGAAGCCCTCGATGGCTCAGGCGACAAGACCTTCTACATCTACCAGATTTGCGACCATGAAGAGGCCTATGCCGAAACCGGCAATCAGGCGATCAGCTACACCACCGGCGTGCCCGCGATGATCGGCGCCGCGATGATGCTGACCGGCGCGTGGACGGGTGAAGGCGTGTTCAACATCGAGCAGCTCGATCCCGATCCGTTCATGGACATGCTGAACGCGCATGGCCTGCCGTGGCAGGTCAAGGAACTGGCCGGGCCGGTGGCGTTTTAGAATAAGGTGGTTCGCGCAGAGACGCAGAGGAAGCAGAGATCGCAAAGAGGCTTCGCGCATGAAGATTGATGAGGTCAGCGCGATTGTCGTTGATGAAGCAATTGGGATTCATCGGGAGTTCGGTCCGGGATTGTTTGAATCCGTCTATGAGAGCGTGCTCGCGGGTCGATTGGAATCGCGGGGGCTGGTGGTTGACCGGCAAGTTGCAATTCAGGCCGTCTTCGACGGGCAACACTTCGATGCTGCTTTCAAAATTGATATTCTTGTAGAAGGCTCGCTCGTGCTCGAAATCAAGGCGGTCGATCAATTGACGAAGGCCCATGCCAAACAGCTGCTGACCTATCTTCGTATAATGAAGCAGCCCGTAGGGCTGCTTCTGAACTTCAATGGGGCGACGATGAAGGAAGGGATCAGGAGGATGGTCAATGATTACCAGCCCGGTTAACTCTCTGCGATCTTTGCTTCCTCTGCGCCTCTGCGCGAACCCTCTTCTTTAAGGACAGAAATGGAAACCAGAGCCGGCGATCCGGGCGCTTTTGCCCAATTTGACCTCCAACGCGTCGATAGTCCCAGCTTCGTGGTCGACGCCGCGCGGTTGCGGGAGAATCTGGCGATTCTGGCCGATGTCCGCGACCGGGCGGGGATCAAACTGCTCTCGGCGCTAAAGGCGTTTTCGATGTGGTCGACCGCGCCGATCATCGGGGAATACCTCGACGGGGTCTGCACATCGGGCCTGTGGGAAGCGCGGCTGGCGAGCGAGTTCTATGACGGCGAAATCGCGACCTATTGCGCGGCCTATAAGCCGGAAGACCTCGACGAAATCCTGCGGCTGTCGGACCATGTGATCTTCAATTCACCCCAGCAGATCATCCGTTGCAGCGCGATCATTGAGGCGGCCCGCGCGCGCGGCGAAAGCTTTGACATTGGCCTGCGGATCAATCCCTTGCATCCCGAAGGTGAAGTGCCGCGGTATGATCCCTGCGCGCCGCATTCGCGGCTGGGCTTTCCGATTGACCAGCTGACCGAAGAGCATATGGAGCTGGTTGACGGGATCCATATGCACACGCTGTGCGAGCAGGATTTCGAGCCGCTGGCCCGGACCTGGGATGTCGCCTTCGATTACCTCGAACCGTTTTTTGGCCAGTTCAAGTGGCTCAATCTGGGCGGCGGACATCACATCACCCGCAGCGATTACCTGCGCGATGAGCTGGTTCAGTTCCTGCTCGATCTGAAGGAGGACACCGGCGCCGAGGTTTACCTCGAGCCGGGCGAAGCGGTGGCGCTGGATGCCGGGATACTGGTCGGCACCGTGCTCGACATCGGGCTTAACGGCATGCCGGTGGCAATCACGGACATTTCGGCAACCTGCCATATGCCCGACGTGATCGAGGCGCCCTATCGCCCCGCGATGCTGGGCGAGCTGCCGCAGGTCGACACCGAGATCGACGAAGGTGCGGGCGGGGCAGTGCGGTTGGGTGGGCCATCGTGCCTCGCGGGCGATGTGATTGGCGATTACCGCTTTGCCCAAGGCCCCCAAGTTGGCCAGCGCTTCGCCTTTCTGGATCAGGCCCACTATTCGATGGTCAAGACCACGACCTTCAACGGCGTGCCGCTGCCCTCGATCTGGCTGTGGGACAGTGAGAGCGACGTTTTGGAATGCGTGAAGCGGTTCGGCTATGAGGACTTCCGTGACCGGCTGAGCTGAAATGGGTTCGCACGAAGACACGAAGATGTTTTGCTGAGCCGAAGGCTCCTTCGCTGCTGATAGGCTGAGTTTGACGCGTGGTCAGATTGGCGGGCGGCTTTGCCGCATGGCCGACATCTTCGTGTCTTCGTGTGAACAAAAACTGGCGCGACCTTTCCGAATGGGTAAGCTGATTCTCGAGAGGAACCCGCACATGCCCAACAAGATCCTAGACGCCCACACTTCCGACCCCACTGTAATGGGCTGGATGGAGGGGCTTCCGCCTCCAGCGGGCAAGCGGATCAACTGGGCGCAGGCCGATCACATGCGGTTTCCGATGCACCGCTATGCCTATTCGCACATGCGCGAGTTTCTGCCGACAGCGCGGGTCGCGCGCGGCAATGGCCCGGTCTGGGAACTGCCCTTGGCCTTGCGTGATGATCTGGATGCGGTTCGCTTCACCGCAATGGACGATGGGCGGGAACTGACCTGGGAAGAATCGCTCAGCGTCAATTTCACCGATGCGGTTCTGGTGCTGCACAAGGGCGCGATTGTTTACGAGCGCTATCTTGGCATCACCAAGCCTGACACCCCACACATTGCCTTTTCGGTGACCAAAAGCTTCGTCGGCACCCTGGCGGAAATCCTGATCCACGAAGGCCGGCTTGATCCCGCTGCGTTGATGGCCGATCTGATCCCGGAACTGGCTGGGAGCGGGTTTGCCGACGCCACCTTGCGTCAGGTGCTCGACATGACCACCGCGCTCGATTTCAGTGAGGAATATACCGACCCCAATTCCGGCATCGGTGCGATGAGCAACGCCCTGGGGCTGACCCCGCGTGCGCCGGGCTATTCGGGGCCGACGGACGTCTATGCCTATCTACCCAGCATCGGCAAAGCCGGGACCCATGGCGAGCGGTTCACTTACCGGACCTGCAATACCGAAGTGCTCGGCTGGCTGGTCGCGCGGACCGAGGGCAAGCGGCTCGATCAGGTGCTGAGCGAGCGAATCTGGGTGCCACTTGGGATGGAACAGGACGCCGATTTCCTGACCGATTCGAGCGGCATGCCGTTCGCGGGCGGAGGGCTTAATCCGGTGCTGCGCGACATGGCCCGGTTCGGCGAGGCAATGCGGCTGAACGGGCATGGCAACGGCTGTCAGGCGCTGCCCGCCGCGGTGGTCGAAACGGTTCGCGCCGGGGGCAGCAAGGCTGAGTTTGCACCGGCCGGATACGTCTGGTTGCCGGATGGCTCCTACAAGAGCCAATGGTGGATAATGCCCGGTAATCACGGGGCATTTTCCGCTCGCGGGATCCACGGTCAGGCGATCTATGTGGACCCGGTGGCCGAGGTGACAATCGCCCGGTTCGGATCGCATCCGATCGCGGCAAACGCTGCGTTTGACCCCACCACGCTGCCAGCGTTTCGTGCCATCGCGGAACACCTTTTGAAGGGCTGAAACGCTGGGCTGCCGTGTCGCGTTTCTGTCATCAAAATTCATTTGCACTTAAGGATCGAATCTTTATAGCCGCCCCTCGCTGCCCCAAGGGGACTTCCAATAACCGCAAGGCAGCCTCGTCTTCGTGTTACCTGGCCGAAAGGCCTATTGGGGGTCCCTTGAGTTGCACCATTATCCTGATGCATCGGCTGTAGTTCGCGCTCTTTCGCCCGACGAACCCGTTATCCTGAATCGCCCGCACGCCGCCGCGCGCGCCGCCCGCTTCTTTGCCGAGAAGTTTCCGGGCAAGTCGCTCTATGCGGTCAAAGCCAATCCTTCGCCTGACCTGCTCAAGGTGTTGTGGGATGCCGGCGTGACGCATTACGATGTCGCTTCGATTGCCGAAGTCCGGCTGGTCCGTGCCACGCTGCCTGATGCGGTGCTGTGCTTCATGCACCCGATCAAGCCCAAGGCCGCGATTGCCGAGGCGTACCACGTCCACGGCGTCCGCACCTTCAGCCTCGACAGCCATGAAGAGCTGGCCAAGATCGTCGAAGCCTGCACCAGCGATACAGGTATTGCCGCCAGCGACCTGCGGCTGTGCGTGCGGCTGCGGGTTTCATCAGAATATTCCGAGCTGAGCCTCGCGTCGAAATTCGGGATCGACTTGGCTGATGCCGCCCAGCTGCTGCAGGCAACTCGTCAGGTGGCCGATTGGCTTGGCGTCTGCTTCCATGTGGGCAGCCAGGCGATGACCCCGTTTGCCTACGTTCAGGCGATCGAGCGGGTCCGCGCGGCGATTGTCGATGCTGCGGTTACGGTTGACATTGTCGATGTCGGTGGGGGCTTTCCCTCGATCTATCCCGGCATGGAACCACCGCCGCTGGAGGATTACTTCGGTGCGATCCACCGCGCGTTCGAATCGCTGCCAGTGTCCTACTCGTCCGAACTGTGGTGCGAACCCGGCCGCGCGCTCTGCGCCGAATACAACTCGCTGATCGTGCGGGTGGAGAAGGGCCGCGGCGAAGAGCTCTACATCAACGACGGCGCCTATGGCGCACTCTACGATGCGGCCCATGTCGGCTGGCGCTTCCCGGTCAAGTGCCTGAGCGAAGGCCGCAGTGAGGTGCTGGCACCCTATGCATTCTACGGCCCGACCTGTGACGATGCTGACTATATGGAAGGGCCCTTCCTGCTCCCCGCCGATATTCGCCCCGGCGACTATATCGAGATTGGGATGTTGGGGGCCTATGGCGCGGCGATGAAGACGCGGTTCAACGGCTTTGGCGATGGCCTGGTGGTCGATGCCACTGATGAGCCGATGGCCAGTCAGTATTGCGGTGATCGGCGCGATCCGCGCGCGAAGGATAATGTCGTCTCGCTGCGCTGATTGAGGTTGCCGGAATCAGAAGGGGCGGGCCGCATCAGCGACCCGCCCCTTTCTGTTGCCCGGTCAGCCGGTGGTTACTTGACTACCACCACTTCAACCCGGCGCGCAGCATCCTTGGCCACGGTGGCATCGGCCACGTTCTCAGGCTTGACCAGCGCGGCTGACGCTTCGGGAATGCCAGCCTGAACCAGTCCAGCCTGAACGGCCTGTGCGCGCTGCTTGGCCAGCTCTGCGTTCTGCGCCGCATTGCCGCTGGGATCGGCATAGCCCGAAATGGCCAGCTTGGCACCGGGATTGGCGGCAAGGTATTCCTTCAGCCCGCCAGCGGTTGCACCAAAGGCCGGAACGATATCGACTTTACCGCTATCGAAATAGACCTTCACCACCGGCTGGCCATCGCGCATTTCGGTCGTGACCCCGGCGCCGGTTGGGATGACCGCAGTGCCTTCGGCAGGAGCGGCAGCCAGGGCAGTTGCCGCACCTGCGGCATCGCTGCCTAGCGCGGCGGCTTCGGTCGTGGTGGCAGGAGTAGACGCCGCGTCCTCGCTTGGCCCACGCATGAAGAACCACCATGCCGCGAACAGCAGCAGGCCAAGGGCAAGCAGCCACCACAGCCAGCCGAGACCCGAATCGTCATCGTCCGATCCGGCGGTCAGGCTTTGCACACCGCCAGTTACAGCCGAAGCGGCCTTGCCAGCCGCGCCCGTCGCCAGGGCCGCAGCACCAGCGGCGCCTGCAGCGGCAGCGCCGACCACAGCGGCACCGGCGTCGGTCGTAGCCTTGGCGACATCGCCTGCGGCTGCTGTTGCGACCTTGGCCGCTTCGCCCGCAGCATCGCCAACTGCGCCGACTGCAGACTTGGCCGCATCGGTGGCAGTGTTGGCCGCAGTCTTCGCTGCCGCTGGAACCGCCGAGGCCAGACCCAGCGCACCGCCCGCTACAGCGGCGGCCTTGGCCGTGCTGGCAGGCTTCTTGGCGGGAGCTGCAGCTTTGGCGGGCGCAGCAGCCTTCTTGGCAGGCGCTGCGACCTTCGCGGCTGGCGCAGCGGCCTTCTTGACCGGAGCCGCAACCTTGGCTGGAGCGGCAGTCTTCTTGGCAGGAGTAGCCGCCTTTGCTGCAGGAGCAGCTGCCTTTGCAGCGGGTGCAGCAGCCTTGGCCGGTGCCGCTGGCTTCTTGGCCGGGGCGGCCTTTGCAGCCGGCTTCTTGGCTGTAGCGGCAGCACCAGCAGCCAAAGCGGCAGCACCGGCGGCTTTGGCTGCGGTCTTGGTCGCGGGCTTGGCTTCGGCCTTCTTGGCGGGAGCCTTGGCCGCAGCCTTTGCCTTAGGTGCAAACAGGCTCAGCGATTTGTAGTGATCGGCCAGCAGATAATAGACCGTGACGCGGTTTTTGGTCCGGTCTGCCTTCATCGTTTCGCCAACCTTGGCGATCGCGGCATTCAACGCATCATCGGATTCGGTCCGGCCCAGCTTCTTCTTGAGGAAGTTGTTGCGGACCCGGTCGAGCTCTTTCGGATCCGAAAAAGCGACCAGCGACGAATCGACTTTGGTCAGAGCAATTCCGCAATAGCGGACGATTCCGGCGATGATCGCATCATCGGCCTTCGCGGCATATTTCTTGACGTCTGCGGCCCAATCGGTTGCCATGTCTTACTCCCTACGACCCCGGCAATCGGTGATTGCCCAAACACTTCGCGTCGCGAAGTACGGGCGGGAGTCGTAACGGATTCTTTGGCGGGGTCTAGGGCGAAAAAGCGCTTGGTTAAGCTGCGAGTTGCAATTCGAGCCGGGCCCAGATTTCAACCAGGGCCTTGGTCAGATCGCGCATCATCGCTTCGGTGTGGGCGGGGCCGGGGGTAAAGCGCAGTCGTTCGGTCCCGCGCGG
>Ga0209480_10003600_pt1 | contig 10073 bp, 10 predicted proteins | sample JI61114C2DNA_FD_187501 | JGI IMG/M metagenome (GOLD analysis project Ga0209480, IMG submission 187501) | Wastewater effluent complex algal communities from Wisconsin, to seasonally profile nutrient transformation and Carbon sequestration -... | ecosystem: Engineered > WWTP > Effluent > Algae...
TCAAAAATTTATCTGCGGTTAAATCTTTATTGCTCTATGTTAAAAAGAACGATATTACTTAGAAAAAAAATCTGTCAGCAGCTGATCAAGTTGATGAACTTTTTCTGTTACATCCGTATCTTCATGCATTACTTTCCGTTCCGCTTTCAGCGTAGTTGTAGCGTAATGCAATACGCACATCGATAACAAATCCTGTTTATCCCGAACCGCATAATTGTCCTGATATTCTTTTATGCGGTCATTTATTACTTTGGCTGCCCTTCTAATTATTTCCTCTTCTTCAATATTTACCTTTAAGGGGTAAACTCTGTCAGCAATATTTATTTTTATGGAGATTTCTCCCATTTGAGCTTAGTTCACTAAGTATTACTTTTTAAGTAATACAATACACTTATCTATTTCGCGTACAAATTCGGTAATTTTTTGCTTTATGTCAAGAGTTTTTTCACTCAAGCCTAATTCAGTTGGTTGAATACCCTCTAAAGAACGTGCCAGGGTCATTACACGAAGCTTTTCCTCCAGTTCAGTTTTTTTAATATCACGACTTTCGACCGATAGTTTTAAAGAATCATTTTCAAGTTTTAATAAATCATTCTCTTCCTGCAAAGCAGCACAAAGGTCAATTAACCTGCTGGTTTTATCAATTACCTTACTGAGCTGATCTGTAACTGTCATTTGAGTTGTAAGTTGTAGGTTTTAAGTTATAAGTTTTAAAAACTATTAAAACTTTAAAATTAGGCATCAAGACTGAATAAAGAAAAAAATAAAGAATATGTTCAGAATTAGCAGATTTAATTACGTCTCCACTTACAACTTAAAACCTACAACCTACAACTACTTCCTTATCTCCGCTCCCGCCTGCTTCTCGAAATTAAGAATTAATTTTTGCATGATCGAGTCAATTTGCTTGTCGGTTAAGGTTTTTTCTTCATCCTGGAGCAGAAAGCTAAGAGCATACGACTTTTTGCCTTCAGGAAGCTTATCCCCCATGTAAACATCAAATACATTAACTTCTTTCAAAAGGCCTTTTTCAGTCTTTTGAGCAATCTGTTTCAATTGCTCGAAACTTATATCCTTGTTCAGCAACATAGAAAGATCCCTTCTTACTGAAGGGAATTTAGAAACCTCAGCATAGCTTATTTTATTGTTTCTGACTGAGCGAACTAACAAATCCCAATCAAAATCGGCATAAAATACCTCTGAACTAATATCCAGTTTTTTCAATGATCTTTTCGAAACTGTCCCAAATTCAACTAGCACCTTTTCACCTTTACGATAAGAGATTCCAGATGAAAGTTCAGGATTTGTAGTTTCTGATGTGGCTAATCCCTTTATATTTAACCTGCCAATGATCAGATCAACCGCTGACTTTAAGTTATAAAAATCTGTATTCAGGGATTTTGAATTCCAGCTTTCAGCCATTTTTGAACCGCTTAGAAAAACAGAAAGCCGTTGATTCTCTTTGTAAGCATCCTGATCAAGATTATAAACCTTACCAAATTCATAAAACTTGAGGTCAGAATTTCTTCTGTTCTGGTTATAGGCTATTGCTTCGAGTCCTGAAAACAGGAGACTCTGACGCATAACATCCAGATCGCTGCTCAGAGGATTCAAAATTCTGACTGCCCTTTCAGGCTCGGCAGAATAGCTCAATTTAGTCAGGGAATTACTAAGTATCTCGAAAAATCCATTTGCAGACAAAAGGTCGGCAATCTGATTCTGTAAAACTTCCTTATCAGGTTTTATTGTAGTGTTCAGGGATGCCCGGATCTGAGATGGAATCTCCACATTATCATATCCATGTATCCTCAGAATCTCCTCAATGATGTCAACCTCACGCGTCACGTCAACTTTATAAGCAGGAACTTCCAGTTTCATTCCATCAGAATCTTCCGAACTGATTTTAATTCCTAAACCCAACAATGTAGCACGTATCTCATCGGCCAGGATTATCTTTCCTATCAAACGGCTAACATTCTTGAAAGATATCTCCACAGAGAATGGTTTTGCCGGGGATGGATAAATATCTGAAATTTCAGAAGATATTTGTCCGCCTGCAAGTTCCTGAATCAGAATAGCAGCACGTTTAAGGGCTATGACTGTCATATCCGGATCCGTCCCACGCTCAAATCTGAAAGATGCATCGGTTTTTAACCCATGTCGTTTAGATGTTTTTCTTACCGAAACCGGGTTGAACCAGGCACTTTCCAGGAATATTTTTGTCGTGGATTGCTTTACCCCCGAGGACATTCCACCAAACACTCCCGCGATACACATGGGTTCATCAGCATTGCAGATCATCAGATCATCTGCAGATAATTTCCGGTCAACATCATCCAGTGTACGGAATACTTTACCTTCTGCTAATTTCTTAACCAGAACTTTGTTTCCGCTAATTGCATCCGCATCAAAAGCATGGAGGGGCTGTCCGAGTTCATGAAGTACAAAATTGGTCACATCAACCACATTGTTGATAGGACGAACACCAATGGCATTCAGCTTATCTTTCAGCCATTCGGGCGATTCCTTGATACTTATTCCACTGATGCTTAATGATGAGTAACGCGGACATGCATCTTTATCTTCAACTATAACAGGAATATTCAAATCCTGATTCTGCACTTTAAATCCAGATAAATCAGGCATGATGACCGGCATTTTAAGATAGGCAGCAAGATCTCGTGCAACACCTAAATGGGAAGCCGCATCGGCTCTGTTCGGAGTTAATCCAATCTCAAAAACAAAATCATCCTGAAGATTGAAATAATCCTTTGCTGTCGACCCAATAATAGCATCCGCATTCAGTTCCATAATTCCGTCATGATCATGGCCTAAACCAATCTCATCCTCGGCACAGATCATACCCTCTGAAACCTCTCCCCGGATTTTTGATTTATTAATTTTAAAAGGCTCACCTGTTGTCGGATGAACTGTTGTATTTACTGTTGCCACAACCACCTTTTGTCCGGCCACCACATTATTTGCCCCGCAAACGATCTGAAGATCCTCTCCCAGGCCAACATCTACCCTGGTTACTTTAAGCCGATCTGCATTGGGATGCTGTGCGCATTCCTTAACATAGCCAATCACCAAACCTTCTAGTCCGCCGGGAATAGTCTGAACCTTCTCCAGACTCTCCACCTCTAACCCGATATTGGTAAGAATAAGGGATAATTCTTCCGGGGTTTTGCTTGTTTGAATGAATTGCTGCAGCCACTTATAGGAAATCTTCATGTTCTAAAAAAATAAAGGTCAAAGATAGTAAGAGATTTGAGATATGAGATGTGAGATGTAAGAATTCAGATGTCTGCAGTATGAAGTCGGATGTCAGATCACAGACTTCAGACCTCAGATCTCAGATTAAATTAGTCAAGTAAACCCTCATCGGCAAAACTAAGAAAACCATGATCGGTAATGATCAGATGATCAAGGACTGGGATATCCAAAAACTGCCCTGCCGACTTTAATTTGCGCGTCAGGTCGAGATCTGCCTGACTGGGTTTCAGGTTTCCGGATGGATGATTGTGTGTCAGAATAACTGAAGCTGCATGATTCTCCAGAGCAATATTAAAAATGATTTTGGGATCAGCGATAGTTCCAGCCTGACCACCTTTACTAACCAAATGCTTTGATGTGATTCTGTTGGCACGGTTCAGAAGCAGAATCCAGAACTCTTCATGATTCAGATCTTTGTATTGAGATACAATGGATTGATAAACATCCATGCTTGTACTAACCTGAATCAGTTGTGCACTTACTGTGTCCTTTCTGCGGCGACCGAGCTCCAGGGCGGCAATGATGGTAATGGCTTTTGCCTCTCCAATCCCTTTGAATTTTGAAAGATCGGCAATGCTGAGCCGGGCGAGCTGGTTCAGATCGTAGTCACAGGAGTAAAGAATCCGTTTACTGAGCTCTACTGCACTCTCATCTACATTTCCTGATCCGATCAGAATGGCAATAAGCTCTGCATCACTTAAACTCCGTCGACCCTGATTTGAAAGTTTCTCCCTGGGACGGTCCTCCTCTGCCCAGGCTTTGATACTTATTTTATGATCATAGGTTTCCATAATTAAATTTATGGAAACAGTAGAAAACAAAAAAGGGGTACTGATTAAACGGTACCCCTTTTTCAAATATCTTCAAAGACTACTTTAATCCGTTAACAAATTTTGTCAGCTTAGATTTATTATTAGAAGCTTTGTTTTTGTGGATGATGTTCTTTTTAGCCAAACGATCAAGCATTGAGATCACTTTACTCAGAAGCGGAGTCGCTTCAGATTTGTCAGTAGTAATACGTAATCTTTTGATTGCGGATCTGGTGGTTTTCGCCTGATAGCGATTACGTAAACGCTTAGCCGCGTTTGATCTGATTCTTTTTATCGATGATTTATGATTTGCCATTTCTTAAGCTTATTATTCCGTCCTTCTTTTAAGGACTGCAAATATATGCCGATTATTTCAATAATACAAAGCATAAATTAAAAAAAGAAGAATTTCTGATTCAGTGAATTAAAAATTGTGAAATTTAGCTCGATTCCCCTCATTTTACTCCTTAAAGAGCCGTTTAATCAACAATCTGACCGCTTAATAAATTGATCAAAACCTGGAAAAATAAAAAGCTCAAATTAGACTGCACACAGATCATACTTTAAAGTTGAAGAAATCGCAGCTTATACTCATCTCACTCATGGTTTGGATATTCTGCTCCTCATGGGGATTTTTTGCACATCAGAATATCAATCGAATGGCTGTTTTTATATTACCAGGTGAAATGATTCGCTTTTACAAAAATAACATCCTGTATATCAAAGAGCATGCTGTTGATGCCGACAAACGCCGCTATTCAGACACCGCAGAAGCTCCAAGACACTTTATTGATGCTGACCGTTATGGTAAAAATCCGTTCGACAGTATTCCTGAAAAATGGGCGGATGCAGAATTAAAATTTACGTCAGAACGGCTCATTGAAAACGGTATTGTCCCCTGGCAAATTGAAAGAACCTATTATTCACTGGTAAAAGCTTTCAGGGAACGTGATTCCATCCGAATCTTGCGACTCTCGGCAGATTTAGGACATTATGTTTCGGATGCCCATGTTCCCCTACATACCACAGAAAATTATAATGGGCAATTAAGCGGGCAGACTGGAATTCACGGATTCTGGGAAAGCCGGCTTCCTGAGCTGTTCTCAACAGAATACGATTTTATCACAGGCCCTGCGAAATACCTGGAAAATCCATTAAAAGAAGCCTGGAAAATTATAAGAAACAGCCATAGCTTTCTGGATTCAACACTATTGATTGAGGCCAGACTTAATAAAAGTATCGCATCTGATTTGAAGTTTTCATTCAGTGAGCGTAAGGATAGAGTTGAAAGACAATATTCAAAAGAATACGCCAGAGCCTATCATATCGCATTAAAAGGAATGGTAGAGAATCAGATGCGTGCATCCGTACTGATGACCGGAAGCTTTTGGTTCTCTGCATGGGTAGATGCCGGACAACCTCAACTCAGAAACTTCAGGGGGAAAGAAATCAGCGAAGAAGAAAAACTGACCGCAGAACGAGCAGAAAAACTATTCAATCAGGGCCGGATCATTGGCAGATCTGAAAATTAAATCTCCCCGCCTTCTATGCTATTCTTAGCCTTGAAGGCTGCAATAACTGCCGGTAAAATCGTCAAAACAATGATAACCAGCATTACATAGGTAAAGTTATCCTTGATAAGGGGGATATTTCCAAAAATAAACCCAATTCCAAGGAAACTGACAATCCATAGAACACCACCTACAACATTATAATACGTAAAGGGGCCAAATTTCATTTTCCCTACTCCGGCTACAAATGGGGCAAGAGTCCTAAAAATAGGCATAAATCTACTGAATATCAACATATTACCCCCCTTTTTGTTGAAATAATCCTTTGTCTTTTCATAATACTCCAGCTTAAGTATTCTGTTGCCGGGCTTAAAGACTTTTGGCCCAAGAAAATTTCCTAAGGTATAATTAACAGTATTTCCTGTAATAGCGGCGACAATTAAGAGCAGGCCCATAGTGTATATATTCAAGCCTGTATCTCCTTTTGCGATAAGTGCTCCTACTGCGAAAAGAAGTGAATCTCCGGGCAGAAAGGGTGTCACAACAAAACCGGTTTCCGCAAAAATGATCATGAAAATAATGAGGTAGGTCCAGGTGCGGTAATCACTTACAATCTTGACCAGGTGCTTATCAATGTGTAATATATAATCGAGTATGGTGCTGATAATTTCCAAGGTGTTTAAGTTTTAATTTGATATAATATGGAATAATAAAAGAATTTACCCTAATAAGGCATTTCTAAATCGGAAGAAAGAATGATCAATCATTCAGACTTTATTTTTTCGCTTTTCCCGAATCAATTCAATCACAGGAGGCAAAACGGACAGAATGATAATTCCGAATATGACATAGGTAAAATTGTCCTTTATGACCGGTAATCCGCCAAAGAAATAACCGATGAAAAGAAAAGATGTGACCCACAAAACACCACCGGTAATATTGTAGGTTGCAAATTTGAGATAACTCATAGTACCGATTCCTGCCACAAAGGGAGCAAAAGTCCTGATAATAGGTATAAATCGGGCATAAATAATGGTCTTCCCACCATGCTTCTCATAGAATGCCTGAGTCTGCTCCAGATATTCTTTTTTAAGAAATTTGATTTTTCCGCTAAAAGCTTTCGGTCCAATATAATTTCCAATATGGTAGTTTACAAGATCTCCAAGAATTGCAGCAATAATTAGCAGGAAACACATTAGGAATATATTCAATCCGCTCTCGGGCTTTGCAATGATTGCTCCGGCAGCAAATAACAAGGAATCCCCTGGCAAAAATGGAGTAACAACAAAACCTGTTTCGGCAAAAATGATGAGAAAAAGTATCAGGTATGTCCAGGTCTGATAATCCTGGACGATTTCTATTAAATGCTTATCGATATGAAGTATGAAATCAATAAGCTGTTGAATAATTTCCAATGTATATCTGTGTTTTTTTACAAAAATAGAAAACTCAGGCCAAAGGCTCTGAGTTTTCTATTTTAATTGCATAAGTATGATTAATTATGCACTAACATTTTTGCTGATATGGCTGTTTGTGCGCTTCCGGTTAATGACCCACTTGTATAGATTGTATAAATTTTACCGGCCTGCAGGGTAAAACTGCCCAGATTAGCAGAAGTTGAAGTACTGGTTGCCAGAACGGTTTGCAAGGTAAATGTACCCGGATCAACTTCAGAAAAACTTGAGGCAGTCCCAAAAGCCACATTCGATGCGAACACTAATCCACCTGTAATCATTAAATTGGCACTCGCCAAACCCTCTGCCAGATTTACAAATCTTAGCATTGCCTTATTTGGAGAAGGACTAGCCTGCTCATCCTTAAAAACCGCACTGCTGTTTCCGGATCCATCTGCTTTTCCAGTGTAAAAGAAGGTGTAATTCTCATTTGCAGTCAAATCTACATAACCCGTAAAGTTTACACTTGAATTGCTGTTGTTCTTAAATTCAGCCTTTCTACCATTACCTGCATCGGTTGAAATGTAAGATGTACTTTGAGAATATGCAACAGCCTCTGCATTTACCTTCGAATTATCGAGATAGAAATCCTGAGCCTGTGAACCGGAGGCTGCATTAACGATCATAACCTTTGCCCTTCCCTCAATAATAACTTCATTATCATCTTTACTGCAGGAAACTAAGGCCATTGTGGCTACCACAAGCCCGGTTAAGAAACCATAAGATTGATACTTGCTTAATTGTTTTGATGTTTTCATGATTCAATGTTTTAGTTTACAATCAAGCCAAATTGGCTTTATAACAAAATAGCCCGGTTCAAGAACCAGGCCATTTAGATAAAAACAATAAACAATAACTTGTATTTACATCAAACTGTTCAGAATTCTATGCATAATTGTTCAGCATCACAGGCATTACCAGCATCAGGACCTCTTCCTGCTCATCATGCGTCTGAGGCATTAATAATCCGGCACGATTGGGGCTGCTCATTTCAAGAAGAACTTCTTCGCCGCCAAGATTATTCAGCATTTCTATCAGAAATTTAGCATTAAAACCAATTTCCATATCCTCTCCTTCATATTGACAGGAAAGACGTTCATGTGCCTCATTTGCAAAATCGATGTCTTCAGATGAAATATTCAACTCACTTCCTGAAATTTTCAATCTCACCTGATGTGTTGTTTTGTTTGCGAAAATCACCACACGTCGCAGACAGTTCAGAAATAGAGATCTGTCAATAATGAGTTTATTGGGGTTATTAGTAGGGATAACTGCTTCATAATCAGGATAACGCTCGTCGATCAGCCTGCAAATAAGATTAATATTGCCAAATCTGAAAAATGCGCTCGTATTATTATATTCAACTGCAACACTCACATCATCAGAAGGAAGCGATGCCTTTAAAAGTGTTAAAGCTTTCTTAGGTAAAATAAAAGTAGCAGGAGCTTCAGATTTTGTATCCAGGCGACGGTATCTCACCAGTTTATGTGCATCGGTTGCAACAAAGGTTATGTGCTGCGGACTTAATTGACAATATACACCAGTCATTGCCGGCCGTAATTCGTCTCCGCTAACCGCAAAAAGTGTTTTATTAATAGCTTCAGATAAAACAGAAGCCGGCATAGCTACCGAAGAGGGGTTTTCAACAACAGGAATTTTCGGAAAATCTTCTCCATTCTCTCCGCTCAGTTTGTATTTACCATCTCCTGCACTGATTTCAATTGCAAATGTTTTATCATCTACCGAAAATGAAATGGGCTGATCCGGAAGTGTTTTTAAAGTTTCAAGCAATATCTTGGAAGGGATTGCCACTTTACCATCTTCCTTTGATTCAACCGATAAGGAAGTAGTCATGCTGGTCTGAAGATCAGTTGCAGAAACAGTTAAAATGCCATTCTTTATCTCAAAAAGAAAGTTTTCCAGGATGGGCAATACTGTGCTGCTACTGGATGCACCATTGACAGCCAGAAGCTGTTTTAATAAGGTCGATGTTGAAACTATAAATCTCATATTCAAATATCTGAAAAACAATAATAGTAAAGCTTTTTGGTAGTTCCTAATTAGCTGCTAAGAGCTAAATATCAGTATTAACCGGTAGAACTCAGGATCAAAAATATACAAATTACCGTGTATACTTGCGGATGCGATAGTAATGTTGAAAAATACCGCAAGCTATCAACAATATTAGAGGTAATCCAATGTTCAGGGACTGCCAGAATATTTTTTCCTGACGGATTTTTGCACGGTCAAGCAATCTTAGTTTGATTTCCTTGTTCCGCAAACTAATAATACCTGAGTCATCATACAGATAATCTGCAGCATTCAGCAGAAAATTCTTATTTGCATACTGTTCTCTCGTAAAACGATCGAATCCCAGCGGATAGGAAGAGCCGTCAGTACTGTTGATCTGATTTTTAAAGATGTCCCCATCGGCAAGGACAATCATTTTTCCCGGCTTAGCCTCTTCCGGAATAGCCAATGGCTCTGTAATACCCAGCGGAATAGGGCGGTTTTTGAAGTTTGAAGGAAATATTCCCTCCAGAAGCACTCCAAAGGGTTTTGGATCAGACTGAAACTGCTTAGGATCAGGCTCTTGCTCCACCATTTGAAGAGAAAGCAACACCGGCACTTCCAAAGAACGGTTAAAAGGCGATGAAGAAAGAATTACTTCCGACTTTAGACCTTTCACAGAAATAAGATCAATAGTTCCCGGAAACTCTGAACGTATCCCGTCCAGATTTTTAACCAATGGATGAGTAGACACAGGAACAAATACAGGATAAAACAACCAGGGTAATAGCTGGATCTGGGATTGTCCGCCAACTTCTCCAACATTTACAGGAATCTGGGCCGAATTCATATCTGCAAGTAGTGTGTAGTTCAACCTTACCCCATATTTAAAGAGCATATCATCCAGATTCAGCTTTTTAGCAAAAGCAAGCTGTTCGGTAGAACCCCGAAGGCTATCAAGGTCAGCACTGACCTGATCAATAGACCAGATTATCCTTCCACCTTTCATCAGG
>Ga0209480_10003602_pt1 | contig 10067 bp, 11 predicted proteins | sample JI61114C2DNA_FD_187501 | JGI IMG/M metagenome (GOLD analysis project Ga0209480, IMG submission 187501) | Wastewater effluent complex algal communities from Wisconsin, to seasonally profile nutrient transformation and Carbon sequestration -... | ecosystem: Engineered > WWTP > Effluent > Algae...
CACGGCTGCGCTTAGGTTAATGCTGTTTCCGACGCAAAGCGTTGTATCGGGTCCGAGGTTGAAAGTGGGCAAGGGGTTCACCGCCACGTTGATCTGGTCTGAGCTGCTGCACCCTTGCGCGGTAACGGTGACGGCAAAATTCCCGGCGGAAGAAATATTGCGCGAAGCCGTTATAACGCCATCGTTCCAGAGGTAGGAACCGCCCGGCACAGCGGCGTTCAGTGCGAGTGTTTCACCTTGGCAAAGTGTGGTGTCGGGCCCGAGGTTCACAACAGGCAGCGGCGTCACGCCGACATGGAGCGTGTCAGACAAAACGATGGTTCCTGATATGCTGATGTCGTCGATGCCGAAATCATCTCCTACACCATCACCCGAGGTTACGTGCAAGCAGGCGTTCACACTGGTTTGGCCAGCAGCGGCGGTCCACGTCGCAGTGAAGTTCTGCCATCCTGCGCTGTATGCGGGCAACGTGGCCTCAGGCCACTGATCAATGCCGTCCATGCGCCAAATGATGCGCGCGGGCAGGTCATTGCTGAGCGTTCTGGCCCTGTAGCTCAAGGTGTAGGTCTGTCCGGGGCACACCGGGACGCTCTGGCACCAAACGTCGAACTGATTGTTCAACCAACTGACGTAGCCTCCGTTGGCAATGAGAAAATTGCCGGTGCCCGTGCCTTGGAATTGCGAATGGTAGTTGTGCGCATCAGTTCCCACGGTGTAGTAACCTTCGTTCTGCAGGTTGGTGGAGGAGTAGATGTACTGGGAGCTGAAACCCGTATTGCCGCTGCTGAAATCCCCGTTCGTCACCAGGTTTCCCGAAAGGTAGGTCACTTGGCACCAGTAGTTACCCGCTGTTCCGGTGCTGATGTCCTGTGAGACCTGACCCGTGTTCCAGAGGTAGTTCGAAAATCCGGGCGGCCCGTGAAGTTGGGCCTGCGTGCCTTGGCACACCACGGTATCGTTGCCGATGTTGATGGAACACTGCGCCAAGAGCCTTGGTGTGGCCAGCAGGCACAAGGCACCTGCCGCCAGCATCCAGCCGCGGGGAGTAAAGCGTTCCATATCGAATTTCAGCACGGACTCTTCAAAATTCGGGCCGTGGTCCAGCCTTGGGTTTTTCAGCGGCGAAAACGAGGTTCATGCCATTATAGCGGTGTTCGCGAAGTTCGTTGAAGTGAAGACGCAAATTACGGCCTGTGCGTTGGCTGCGGGCCATGTTTCCGGCATCATTTGCCACGGAATTGAAGCAGACCAGCCCGCCCGGCTCAGTGATGTGTGCCAAATGGCGGATGAAATCCTCGTTTTCAATGCCCGGAGCCAGATCCAATTCGTGGAACAGGTCCACCAGAATAAGGTCGTATTGGCGGGTTTCCCGCGCAGCGAATTCCAATGCGTCCATTTCCACCAGTTGCAAATTCGGCAATTGGCCCATTTTAAAGTGTTCGCGGGCGATCTTCAACATCACGGCATCGCCGTCCACGCCCGTAACGGAAGCACTAATGCGCAATTCGCGGCGGATGATGCTCGCAATGCTACCTGCACCGAAGCCGAGGATAAGGATCTGCTGCGGCTTCCGCTCCACGACGCGTTCATCGGCAAAGCATTGCTGCCATACTTCGTGCAAACTGCCCCAACTTTGGTTAGCGTTTTCGCTGTTCACCACCAAATGGCCGCTTTCGTAGGCCAGTTTCAGTGGCCCGTAGCGCCCTTCGCCGCTCCATACGGGCACCGGGGCCACGTAGCTCAACAGGCTTTTCAGCAGGGACATAGTGCAACAGGGCTATCGGGTCTGAAACGCTCTTTGGACGCTCCATCTGAATCAGTGAAGAACCACGGATACACACGGATGAACACGGATGGCAGAAAGCATGGACAGCGGTCACGGACCGAATATCGAAGCCGGTCCGAAAAGTATCCGTGTTTATCCGTGTTCATCTGTGGTTCATTTGTATTAACGCATCATGCCGCCAGGCGTGCGCTCCAGATCCGAGAGCGCTGCATGGTGCAAAGATGCAGTGCGGAGGCGGGCTACCTTCGCGGCCCGATCCGATCATTGTGGAGCACATCGACGCCATTACGCGGCACAAGTTGCGCAAGCTGCTGAAGTATGCTTTGGCCACGGCCACCGTGGGCGGCGTGCTCATGCTGGTGGCAGGGCGCATGGATTTTGCCGTGGTGGGCGCCTGGGGGTTGCTGGGCGCGTGGACCGGGGTGCTGGAGGAATTCCTGTTCGGTCGGCGCTTCCGCAGTTTGGCCATTCCGCTGCAGATGTTGGGCAAGGCGCTGGCGGTGAACCTGCTCACCATCGGAATGCTGCTGTTGGCCTACAAGTTGGACAAGGGTCACGAGCTGCCATATTCCTCTGAAAATGGCCTTTTGGCCTCACGTTCGTTTTATGTGCTGATGGTGCAAGTGGTACTGGTTACCACCGCTGCGATCATGTTGGTGCAGGTGGAGGAATACATGGGCCGGCGCTTCTTTCTGGGCTTTTTCCTGGGTTGGTATGACAAGCCGCGGATCAGGGAGCGCGTGGTGTTGGCCATTGACCTGGTGGGGAGTTCGGCGTTGAACGAGCGCCTCGGCGATCTGCTGTACTACCGTTTCCTGAACACTACGCATTCCTTGATGACCGACGCGATCCTGCGGCACGGGGCGGAGATCCATAAGTACGTGGGCGATGAAGTGATCTTCACTTGGAGCATGAAGGGCGGCACGAAGGACAACCACTGCATAGCGCTGTTCTTCGACATAAAGGACCGCATAGCGGCGAACAAGGAGGAGATGATGCGCAATTTCGGAGCCAGTCCGGAATTCCGCGGCGGGTTGCACGGCGGCCGGGTGATCACCGCACAGGTGGGCCATATCAAGCGGGTGATCGACCTGAGCGGCGACGTAATGAATTCCACGAGCCGGGTGCAGTCCCTTAGCAAGGAACAGCGTGAGGATCTAATGATCACCGGCGACCTGCTGGGCCGGATGCCTACTGCGCGGGATCAATACACGATCGGGGAGCCTGTGGCGATGCGCGTGAAAGGCGGAAAGCGCATCCTGCAGGTATTCGCAGTGCGGAAAAAGTCGGTGCCGGCACGGATCTCTTAAGCCGAAGTGCAGATTTTCGCGCGTCGATCACGTTCCACTTTTCGGTAGCGCGAGCGTGAACAGTTCCATGGCATTGCGTTTTCCTTTCAATGGAATGGACCCCATGGGTTTTATGGTGTACTTGGCGGGTGAAAGTGCGAGCACGTCCAGCAGGTCCTTGCTAACGAGATTGTCCACACCGAGCGCATTGCAACTGGATTGAATGTGCGCAGCCGTGTTGACCACGTCACCACTGAAAATGGTTTGCCGCTTTACCAGTCCCACTTGGCCGCGCGTTACAGGCCCAAAGTGCATGCCGGCCTTGAAGACAGGTGCAGTGCCGTATTGCCCGGTGTAGTATGCGGCGCGGGCTGTAAGCTTCTGGCGGATGGCGAAAAAGCAACGGATGCAGCGTTCGTTCCGGGTACCGCGCTCGAGCTTCCAACTGATGCTGATCTCATCGCCCACGTACTGGTAGATCTCGCCTTCGGAATAAACCACGGGATCGGTAATGTCGGCGTAGAGGTCGTTGAGCAATTGGAAATAACGGGTATCGCCGATGGTCTCGGCGATGGAGGTGCTGGAGCGCATGTCGAGGAACATGAAGATGCGGAGTTCTTGGCGTGGCCTGCGCCAGCGATCCAGCAAATAATCCATGTCGCCGTCACCGAACCGGTCGTTGAGGCGCAGCATGAGGATGGACCCGGAAAGCAGGAGGAACCAGTGGGTATACTGTCCTGCAAAGTCCCAATTTGCCCAAGTGGAAGGCAACCCGAACCGGATGGACCATATTGCGGCCAAGCCGATGAGCAGTAAAGCGCCCGCTACGGCCAAAGAGCGCAGCAGCGGCCATTTACGCATGGTATCATGCAAGACGAAAACATAGATGCCTCCAATGACCAGTCCGCCAAAGAGCGCGCGCAGCGCATGCTCGGCAAGCAGATCGGTCCAGGGCTCAAAAATGGCATGCCGTTCCAGCGCAAGTTGTTCGGACCAGGCGGTGAACAGGGATACGATGAGCCAAGCCGCCGTCAACCGCAACGTGCGTCGTGCCTGCTTGCTGAATTTGGAGAGCGTGGTGACCATGGTACTCTTGAGTGCGCGAATGTACCGGGCCGGAACGGCCCGTGCATGGGTTCGTTCAACTCAATGGCGGCAGCACCCGATCAGCGCATCGCCAATTTCATCAACCCATTGTGGTCGGTAATGTGGATCTCCCGGCCTTGGGTGGTGATCAGGCCTTCATCCTTCAGGTCGCTGAGGCAGCGGATGAGCGATTCGGTGGCGGTGCCCACGATAGCGGCAAGGTCGTCGCGGCTGATGCGCACGCCGAGGTCGCCGGCGGGCTGCCCGCTGTATCGGTCGTGGATGCGCAGGAGTGCCTGCGCCACGCGTTGGCGCACGCTTGCGTATGCGAGTTGCAGCAGGTGCTGTTCTTTCTCCTTCACGTTGTGTGCCAACATTTTGATGAACTGGATGCTCACATCCCGGTCCTTGTAGAGCAGGGCAAGCAGGTCTTCACGGGGAATCAGGGCTACTGTGGAATCCTCCAATGCTTCGGCGGTCTCGGTGGCGAAACCGTTTTCCAGTAGGCCCATGTAGCCCACGAAATCACCTTCACCGTGCAGGCCGGTCACGAATTCCTTGCCATCGTTGTTCACCATGAAGGTGCGCACTTTGCCGTTGACGATGTAGGGTACGTGGTGCATTTCGTCACCTTCATGGAAGAGCACGTCTTTCTTGCTCACTTGGCGGTTCTTCCGGCCGTTGCCGATATTTTTCAGTGTTTCAATGCCGCGTGCTTTTTCCAGGAACGCACCGAAGCCTTCCGATCCGCGGTCGAACCCTTTGCGGAAGAGCTCACTGCGCTTCATTCTGGTTTCCACGGCGTTGAGCAGTTCGCTTTCCTCGAACGGCTTGGTGAGGTAGTCGTCGGCACCGAGTTCCATGCCTTTTCGCACGTCGCCCCGTTCGGCTTTAGCGCTGAGGAAGACGAAAGGTATTTCGGCGGTCGCGGGGCTTCGGCCCAGCATGTGGAGCACGCCGTAACCGTCGAGTTCGGGCATCATGATGTCGCAGAGGATGAGGTCGGGCGATTGCTTTTTCGCTTCCTCCACGCCGCGTCTGCCGTTTTCGGCAGTGATCACGGAATAGCCGGCGAGGTCCAAGATCTCGGCGGTGTTTTCGCGCATGTCCGCGTCGTCTTCGATCAATAAAATGGTCTTCATGGTTTCATGTTCTGTGGAAGGTCCACGGTGAATTGAGTGCTACCCGGCTCGCTGTTGAACGAGATGGTCCCACCCATCAATTCGAGGTATCGCTTCACGAGGTTGAGCCCGAGGCCGGTGCCTTGGATGGTGCTTGCGTTGGAGCCGCGGAAAAAGCGGTCGAAGAGGTGCTGTTGGTCTTCAGCGGGTATCCCCATGCCTTGGTCCGCCACGGTAATGCGCAACCGGCCATCCACCACGGCGGTGCTCAGGTGTACCGGTTTTCCTTCGGGGGAATACTTGATGGCGTTGGTCACCAAATTGGCGAGCAGGTTGCTGAGCATCTGCTTGTCCAGACACACGTTGCTTGGCCCTTCACCATGGCCGTAGTTGATGGTCTGTCCGGGCTTCGCCATGGCGCGGAGCTCCTCGATCATTTCAATGCAGAGGTGAACGATGTCGAAATCGGTCGGTGCCGGTTGGACATGGCCTTGCTCCATTTTTTCGAGGGAAAGAAATTCATTGAGCATGGCGGTCATTTCACGGACCTTGGATCGGATCCGCGTCACATGCTTTGCTACTTTTTCGTCTGTTCCTTCGGTGTATCGGTTTATAAGGTCCACACTGCCCATGATGGTGCTGAGCGGCGTGCGGAACTCATGGCTCGCCATGGCCACGAAGCGGCTTTTCAAGGCGTGCAGTTCGCGTTCGGTCTCCAAGGCCTTGCGGACATTGGCCTCCGCGGCGCGGAGTTGTTCGGTGCGTTGCTCCACACGGTCCTCCAATTCCTGGCGGCTGCGTAGCAGTCCCATTTCTGCCGTGTGGCGCATCGTTATGTCCGTTACGAGGCCCATTACGAACCGTCCTTGGCCGATCGTGAAATGGTTCAAGCTCACTTCCACTGGGAATATGGTGCCGTCCTTGCGTTTCCCGCGCAGGTCCATGCCGATCCCCATGGAACGTTGCACGGGTTGTTTATCGTAATTGGCGCGGTGCTGGGCATGGGCACTGTGCAGGGCATCCGGCAGGAGTATTTCCATGGGACGCATATCCAGCTCGCCTTCAGTATACCCGAACATTTCATTGAGCCGCGGGTTGTGCTGGACGATCCTTCCTTGGCGGTCCACGACCAGGAGGCCTTCGCCAGCCGCGTTAAAAAGCAATTTGAAAACGCTTTCCGCTTGAAATTCACCGAAAGGGCCGTTACCGGGATCAGGCATCGTGCCAAGGTATGGAGTCGCCGTGGATGGCGTTGTCATGGCAAGGGTCCTGCCGGGGTGTAGCTCGAAATCCCGGATGCCTCGTCGTACACGCGCCATCGGCTCATGGGCTTGGCATACAAGTTCAAGGAAACGGCGCGTTCCGGCCCCGGGTTGTAGAAACAATGGATGGAATCCTCACCGGACATCGAAGCAACGGCACCGGGCCAAAGCTCTTGGGTCTCGTTGTGGACCAAAGCGTTTTCATCGTTCATGGAGAACCGTTCCAAGGCCAGTTTACCCACGAGCGGCAATACCCATGCTTTTTCGCTGTCGTAGTCGTGGATACTGGTGCTTTGGCCGGGATTGTAGCAGATCACCAGCAGCTCGAACTGTTCATTGCGGGTAATGCAATTCCGGGTGTAGTGCTTCGTGCTCCAGCGCAGGAATGGCGCGAGGTCCGGTGGTGTTTTCACAATTCCGCCACGGCCCCGGACGGCCTTGGCATAGTGGGAAAGAATGTCGCCGAATGCACTTGGGTCCCCGTTGCGCGATAGGGTGTTCAAGAGTTGCGCGATACTGGTACGGGACAACGCGGGCATGGGGTCGTGATAAGGCATGGAAAGCCGCTAAACTATTGGGGTAGCACGGCACAGGCACTGACGGACGTCATGTTTGGGCCATGTCCATTCCTTCCCCCGTCAAGCAGGGTGGCAGGGGCGGGGCACCTTTCGCTATGCACCCACCGCCACCGCCGCCTTGTTGTTGAAGCGCTCCACACCGTTGTAGGTCACTTCCCAGGTCACGGGCAACGCACGTTTGATCATGGCGCTTACGCCGCAGAGCTCGTTCTGTGAGCGGCCCACCACGCGCAATGCTTCTTCTTCATGCGCCGCATCGCCGTGCATCTCATAGGTCAAGTGGACGCTGGTGTATTGAATGGGTTGCGTCTTGCTGATCTCCCCGGAAACGCGCACTTCAAAGCGCTCGAGCGGCTTGTCGGCCTTGCGCAACAGCGCCACCACGTCCATGCCGGTGCAGCCCGCTAGCGCAGTGAGCATGAAGGGTTTCGGTATCGGCCCTTGGTCCTCACCACCAGCACGCTCGGGCGCGTCCATGGTCACCGTGTGGCCGCCCACCAGTGCGTTGAATTGCATTTTGCCCATCCAAACGGCATCTACGTCGTGTGTCATTGTAGTTGTGTTTTGCCGTGCGGAACATCCCGTTGGCATTGGCAAAGTTCCTGTGGGCACGCTGCGCGGAAGGTGAGCAAAGTCACGGGGAATGCCCGTGTTTTGTGACCTTCATCACACACCAGGCAAAGGTTTCTTCGGAACTTCGGGTGCCTTTGGACAACACGGTCCGGGCAGCAAACGCACAGCACCATGAACTACGCCATCACCCGCACCATCGACAACACCGACATGGCCGCTTTGAAAGAGCGCACCGTGGAAGCGCTGAAGAGCGAAGGCTTCGGCGTGCTCACGGAGATCGACATGCAGGCCACATTGAAAAAGAAACTCAATAAGGACCACCTACCGCACCTCATTTTGGGCGCATGCAATCCCGGCTATGCCGACAAGGTGGTCACCTTGGAACCGTTGATCAGCACCATGCTGCCGTGCAACGTAACCATAAGGCAACTGCCCGACGGAAAGTACCAAGTAGCGGCTATCGACCCTGCTGCGGCTATGAGCGCCGTGGACAACCCGGCCGTAGAGCCCATCGCCGTGCAAGTGCGCGATGCCTTGAAGCGTGTGGTGGCAAAGGTGTGAGACCGATCGCCACGCGAGATCAAGTTCGAGGCGGCCTAGGACCGCGGTCGCTTACCTTTGAAATAAGGTCGCTCGGGATCAATACATCCAGCTCGCTCCGCTTCTGATGAAAGTGAGGAAGGAGATGGTCGCTTTCATCGGTTCGTTGATGGAGCAATGGGCCCGGAAGAAGAAGCCGAATGAAGCGCCAAAGAAAAACGTCGTATTGCCGGTTTGGTCCGGGGAAAGATCCATATTCCCAAAGATTGCCTTCTTTTGTTCCTTCTGATAAATAGAAAAGAAAATGATGAAAAATATATTTTACATACTGCTTTTCATATTTATCGGTCAATGTAGGTCAAATGAAAATAATACTATCACTCAATTATCGGGCAAATCAGAGGTGCCTTCATCCATTAAACAAACACATCTACATCTTCTTGAGCAGGTCCATAAAATGACTTTCTATGAAGACAGCAGCAGTTATATTGCCCTAAAGCTTGAAAATTTGATGCAACATCATTTCAAGGAGGAAGAAGATTTCATATTACCTCCTTTAGGATTATTGCCATTATTAGAAGGCGATAAAATACCTCAGAATATTAGTGAAATTATAAATTCAAGCAAAAACGTGAGATCACAGATGGATCACATGAGCGCAGAACATCAACTGATCAGCGCATACATAGAAGAATTAAAACAAGTTTCTGATACTGATAACCTACCGGAGATCAATGGATTTGAAAATGAAATCATTCATCATGCGAAGAGCGAAGAGGAGATTTTTTACCCGACAGCGATCCTGATAGGGGAATATTTGAAATTGAGATCAGCCCTAAAGAAATAGCCGATACCAATCGACGCTTGGGCGATCGCTGGCACGATATCATCCGGGTCAGGCACCGCACGAAATCCCCTCGCTCCGAATGCAGGTTCGCGATGACCTGCTTTTCACGTCAACCCCGTCCCCACTCAGCCCAGCTCGTAGCGGTCTCTTGAAGGCGCACAGCATGGAGCGCCTCCTTCTCCGGCAAGATCTTCTGCAATCGCTCCACAATATCCAGCAGCACATTTTCGCAACTGGGCTGCCAGGGCGTGAAGCGCGTGCGGCCAAAAAGCTCGTGGCCAGTCGAGGCTTGGTCGCGGTCTTTTTCGTGCAACACCAAGGCGTGGTCGTAGTGCTCCACCACGGTTTTGTTCACGATGTTCTTCAGCTCCGAAAAGTCGATCACCATGCCGTTCTTCGGATGGTCCGTTTCGTTGTGCGGCTTGCCGATCAACGTAACGTCCAGCACGTATGAGTGTCCGTGGATGTTTGCGCAAAGTCCGTCGTGGCAACGGAGCGCGTGGGCCATTTCGAAGTGGAAGCGCTTAGTAACGCGGACAGGTTGGTCGAGGCTCATTTCAGGGGTTCGAAGTGCGCGGTAAAGTGACGCAGGAATTTCGGTTCCTTGGTGATGCGCAATCCGCGGACTTGTTCGCACCGCTTCATGATCTCGGCGAAGGTCTCGATGACGTATTCGATGTGGCTTTGCGTGTACACACGGCGCGGTATGGCCAAGCGCACCAGCTCCATGGGCGCGGGTTTCAGCGTGCCGTCGGCTTTGTAGGTACCGAACATCACTGAGCCGATCTCCACCGTACGGATGCCGCCCAAAATGTAGAGTTCGCCCACCAGCGCCTGTCCGGGATATGCATGCGGCGGGATGTGCGGGTAGAGCTTTTTTGCATCCACGTAAACTGCGTGGCCGCCGATGGGCAGCATCAACGGAACGCCAAGTTCGTGCAATTTCTTTCCGAGGAACAAGGTGCTTTTGATGCGGTAGTCCAAG
>Ga0209480_10003603_pt1 | contig 10067 bp, 18 predicted proteins | sample JI61114C2DNA_FD_187501 | JGI IMG/M metagenome (GOLD analysis project Ga0209480, IMG submission 187501) | Wastewater effluent complex algal communities from Wisconsin, to seasonally profile nutrient transformation and Carbon sequestration -... | ecosystem: Engineered > WWTP > Effluent > Algae...
AGCAGTGCAGCTGACTTCTTCGATGAGCCAGCAGGGATGTTCAGCGAGAAGAGCGAATCTTTCTTTGTCGGCGCGCATATGAATTCCAAATTGATTGTCTTTCCGGCAGGAGATGAGTTTAATTGAGGTAGAATCGGGGTTGGAGGAGACGTCAGTAGTTGAGGATCAAACGAGGATCTATTTGGATTCGGTCCAAACAGATTGAGGTTCGATATCGCCGGACTGTTGTTCTTACTTGAAGGGATTTACTTGAGGCTTCCGCGATCGGGGATTGGTGTCTGAGTGATACTTGGGGGCTGTTGTTTTGGATAGAGCCCAAAATCAAAGTCAAAAAGGTGTGATTGTTTGACATCAGTCTTGGATTCCTTCTTTTCAGGTTTCGAGGGGTGTGTGTCGAACAGCAGCAGGTCGAAATTATTGTTCAAAGTTGTTGCTGTAGCAGAATGCTGATGGGTGTGTTTCTGTGTTGACGAATGGATCGAAGATTTAACCTCCTGTGGCTGAAACTGCACTGCTGATGTGGTGACTGCAGGTTTGGTTTACCGAACGGTGCTAGATTGGAGATCCTTCTTGGAAGATGTGGGGATAGGCACATGCCGAGACTAGCTTTGCTTTTTACTGAGGTTAGCGTTGTTCTGACCGCTGGAGTCCGAGTTCATCTGAAAAAAGTCGAAGTTTAGTGTCTTCTTCTCAGGTTGTCGAGTGCTCCAAAGAACTTAAAAGTCTTCTGACGGACCTTGCTTGGCGGAAGTGTTTGAAGGCTTCTCTTGCTTGAACTCGGCAAAAGCATCGAAATTCTTGTTGGCATTGTTTGCAGTTGATCGGGGGTTTCCCCAATTTTCAAAGGGTGTGTTGGTGCTATCCCCCGAGGTTTTTCTCTTGTTAGTAAAAGAGCTTTCGCGAGTGTTAGAGCCTGTCGGCCGCTCCCCATCACTATCCTCCTCCATGAAAGCAGAGCTTGAGACGCTGAGGCTGCCTCCATGGCCGCCGTGTGAGCTGAAGTCTTCCTTCATGTTGCGTTGGTGCACCTCGGAGAAAGGCAACGGCAGAATAAGATTATTGTAGATTCTGCCGGTGTGATAGAAGAGCTCGAATGTTGACAGATTGATATTATCAGTTGCCTCAAAATCAATTGCATACTTGTAAGTCATGACTCCACCCTGGAGGGAAGTTAGCAAGTGCAGTTTCGGTACTTTTTGGAGCTTGGCAATAGATCTGAGCGCCTTCTAAAGAGTAAGTTCAACGTAACTCAGCCTATCCTGCTGCTCCCTTCGTTTACCCAGTTCGACATCCTTGTTGATGCTGACGTAGAGCATGATAAGCATGGCTGCGAGATCGTACAGTTCATCACATAGACCACCCAACACGAACTGGCACAGCTGGTTGGATCTGAATGGGTACTGCTGGATCCTTTCGTAGGAAGCTATCAGGCACGAAAGATACCTTAATAGGCTTTCTAACGTAACCAAGTCCACTTTATTGATAAGACTGAGCCTGACCAGATGAAAATTTCCCTCAAAGAGCTCTAAATTCTGTATGAAGTTCTCGAGTTTGGTGATATTCAGTTTGCAGAGTTCTAAAACAAGGCTGTCCTGCCCATTTTAATACCTCTTCCCAATGAGCTCAACGATATCCTTGATGGAGCTAGAATAACTGTTGGCGACTTCTTTGGGGCCCTTTCTTAGCAGATTCCAACAGAGCACCAGCATCTTATGCATTGGCAGTGGCTGGTTCAATCGTGATTGGACATGTTTTAGCATCAACTGGTAAATTTTGTTGAGTTTGTCCTTGTTCCTGTAGACTTTGACCAGTAGCATTGTGCAGAACCGTTATTCTGGAGCCTCGTCAGTATCCTCGGTATAGCTCATGATCCACGACTCTGACTCTTTCGTAATCTTAGTCAGGGCGTTCTTGAACTGGTCAAAGATGGTTGTGGTGAACAAGTTACTGCTGTGGTTGTTTGCTGCTGGTGCTTGCAGCTACCTGTCACCTGACTGCTGTTCTTTTAGATTCAACCAACGTAGAAGCTCAAAAGGCTTCGGCCGGCGACTTCCCTCGACCAAACATCTTTGGATGATTTCGTTGAGGATAGGAAAGGCAACCCCAGTCTTTTCTGGGATCTTGTATTGCATGTTCATAGCCGCCAACGGTGAAGCGAACGGGTACTCCTTATAGCATAACTCATAGACCAGACAACCAAGGTTGAACAAGTCGCTCGCAGGCCCAATCAATGATTTTCCGTTGAGTAATTCAGGAGCCACATACCTATAGTTGCTGTCAGTCGACGCCCATAGTAAGCAATTTTAGCGTGCTTCAGATAGGGTTAGTTCCTACGTCGCCCACTCAGTACTTTGGTTATTGTGCGCTAAAAGTTCAGGGCAACATAGCCACCAGAAGCTGATCTCACGAAATTCTCTGGCTGTACGTTTAGGAATGCCATCGATCGATTGTGCATCGCATCGAGTAGCATCAAGACATCCTTTACTGCTTGCAGCATATCCCTTTCTGATGCCAAGTGTAACAGCTCTTCGCGCAGGGAGGGAAGTGGCCGTACCTTGACAAATAGAAACACGCCGTATTGCATCTTCTTATATTCGATTTAGTCGCGGTACAGGCACTACGGAACGGACCTGCAGCCCACCAGTGCCTCCAGCATATGTCTACGGGAACGTTAACTGATACCTCTCATGCCGGAACTTTAGCATCGATAGCTCCTTGGACAGATCCACTACCTTCACCATTGCAGTTTCGTGATTCGTTGTGAAGAACGCTTCATCACTCGAAGTGAAGTCTGGGTAGGGTTAGAATGTACTCTGTCTGCAGGGCTCCTTGAGAGTTACGTCGAGACCAGCTGCCCTAAACGAAAAACTTTTGAGTCTGGCTGCAAGGTTTTCCTTCATCGATATAACTATAGGCGGTAATAACTGAAGCACTGTCAAGTGCATCTCGGAAAAGGCTTGACCTATTCTGAAGGAGAGCACAAAAGACTGTAAGCCGTACTGATTAACCGATCACTTAACGGGGAGGTTGATATGCTTAGCCTCGAGAGTCTCCAACTGTTCCTTGAGTATGAGCTTCAGCCTTAATGTCTCCAACAGTATAATTTTGAGCTACTTGTCTCGTTGGCTAATGCGCTCATTCAGTACGTCCTTGTTTAACTCTAAATAGTATCGATGCTTACCATCCTTATCTTCCAGCATCAGCAATAGCGTTCCTTTGAAGTTAGTCTTGTGGTTTCCGCTCATCTAGGCTTCCCATATTTTCACATTTTGTTGCTCCTTTTACTTACGCTGCAGCTGCTTAAACCTTCGGGTAAAGTCATTGTCGCTGAGGGCTCGTGGTAGACCTTCGTCGATCTCAAGTATCCTCACCTTCGAGCTATCTCTCATGTCGTTGTGTACCTCGAACCGGGCATTCTGATTCAGCTTTTTCAGAATGTTATTGGCTTCTCCCATCCTCACAAGCACCTCAAACTTCTATTCACTTTGGTTACGGTTAATCTTCTCTTGGAGCCTCTTCGCCTGTAGGCCTTCTCTGCTGCACGATGTGTTTATGACAGTCGAGTTCAGCCATGGGAAGTTGTTCTTATTTCCAACAATCGAAGAATCAGTTAATTGCTTGGTCTGAAGAGTACTGTATAGTTGCTCAATTTTTTTAGAGCGCCTGCGACGACTGTCTCGCTCCTTCTCTTTCTACTGGTGCTTCATGGCGAGCTTGCTTAGGTTCACTAATTTTAGCGTGCTCTTATCGATGATCCCCATGATCTCCTGCTCGCACTTGCTCCAAACTGGTAATAAAATCAGTTTTCTTAGGCAGATCTTGCCATCGTTACTTCCCAGCAATGTAAGCAATCTGTTCATTTCAGCATCGTTGAGGTTGTAACCGATGTCTCTGATCATTGCCCAAAACTACTCTTGCGTGCTCTCCACTGCCCGTGGCTTCCATACATCGCTTATCTTGATGTAGTGGAACTGCAAGAATTTGTAGAAACCGCTCAACGATGAACTATTGACTGACTGTGAGCCAACCACATTGGATGCTGGCCTGCTAACTTAACAACGATGTCCTGTGGATTAGGGACGATTAGATCGTTTGAGTTACCTTTTCTTTTCGAGCTCCTCCGCCTGCCGAAAGAAGTTATTGTTGGATAACTCACCCGAACTGTCTCCCAGATCTTCGATAAGTTCTATTTCCATAATATTAATAGGTCAGCACTAGGCGAGCAGACTGTCGATGATCTACTGGTCGAGCAAAGCCTCAACATCTTCCTGAAGAGGTACACGAGGACCTTTACGGGGAAACGTGGCTCGGTACTTGATGGTGAGAAGCCGGAAGAGGAGCATATCTGCCCGATGCGGATCAAATTTATCCTCAATATTCTTCTGCTTCGTGAACTGTATGGTCTCGAGTACCCATCTACTCACATCGCCGCTGGTGCCGGTATCCTTTACAACTCTGCATATACCTTTCCGTACATATCAGCTAAAGTTAATAGGTTCGGTGGATTGTTTTGGGATAGTTGCATATAGTGTTGCATTAATGGTCTGAGAGACTTTTTGGAAGAGGTCAGCCCACCAGCAAACACTACTAAGGCGTTGAGCTGTTTATCATTGCTTTTCTGAATTGTCCGACAAAATTAAGCAAATATGCTGCTGATAAGCTGATTACCGGCATCTTGAATATTTCTCTCAGTCTCGTTTCCGTTATGGTGTGATAAAACTGCCTTCGGACTTTGGCTGGCTTTGGTACCCCCTGATCTCATCCAATGCTTTTCTTGCGGAGATCCATGATAGAAATCGTTCATCAGCTTATCCTCGCTTTGATGGGTATACACCACCTGCCTTGGAGATTTGACTTGGTGTGCAACTTCGGGGTTATCAGTCCGAGTTGCTTCGTTCATCTTCTTCTTCCGCTTTTTGGCCTGTTCAATATCTTGTTCTAGCTCTTCGAGCTCCCTCTCCCTCATCTACTTGGCAGTTGCTGAGCGTACTTCCAAAAGTCCTTCAGCCTTATCCAACTTCTTCTGAGCTATCATCCTTTCCTTTTCTGCTTCATGCTTTTGATATTTGATACCCTCGATCTCATAGGCCACCTGTCGAAGCTCGACCTCTTTAGCTTTGATACGCTCCTCCAACAACTTAACTTCCTCTCGGTGGGAATGATTGATCTCCTTGATGCTGCGTTCCATGTTCTATAGGCGAATCGATCGTTATTTGACTTCTGCTTCGTATCTATCCCTTGAACTATTGAGCTCAAATTCATACGTATCAAGAGCCTCCTCAAGCCTGCGCTTAATCTCCATTAGCTAGCAGTTCTTTCGCTTGAGTTCGATGATTTCTGTATTCTTATCTTCAAGTTGGTTGATCAGAGACTGCTGTTCTGAGCCATAGTTGTCTCGATACTTGCTCAGTTCGTGTTCGAGATAGTTAATCTGCAGCTGAGCATTTGACAGCTCGTTACGAACCTCAAGTTCAGCGGTGGTGTTGTTCCCTCCGAGGGCCAACATATGACTCAAACGGTTCAACTGTTGGTCGCGGTCCTGCACTTCGTAGTAGAGTTTGTTGGCAACATTCTCAGCGTTGATCAGCGATTGTTCCATCTTCAAGATCTTTGTTCGCAGATTCGTGTTCTCTTCGTAAAGTTGCTCAACTTATCTGTCAATGATTTTCCTCTCAACTCGCAAATGGTTGGACTAGTGTTGGGAAGGCACTTCTCCTCTGACAGCAACTACCTCTTTAGCCATCAGTTTGTGATAGATGCTGTTGGTGTTGCTGCCTTCGGTTATTATGGGGATCGGTATGGTGACCCTGGGTTCCAGAACTTCCTCAGATTGTTGAATGTTTATGTGCTTTGACCGGCTTGGCCCATGGTTTGAACAACGATGGTGGTTCTCGATGCGTTCCATCTATAATTTAAACAAGTGGCCAATGGAATAAAACATCGGACTGTGCCGAGTGCTTTGCTAGTCTCCTGGCAGCATCATCGGTGAGCCAGTGGCAGAGGAGAGTTTCTTGGAGATGATAAAGAATCTGCTGGCTAGCAAGTACCGCATCTACTCAGTCACCACTGTTCTTATCTTCCTGCCAATCGTGCTTTATGTGGTGCTTGGAATCATCAACACTTCTTTTCTCAAGCTCCCATACTTCGCTGTAGACAACATCGTGCTCAACCCATTTAAACTGCAACAGTTCGAGTTTCATCGGCTTTGGACAGCCCCCTTCGTATTCATGGATCTCAATGAAACTCTTCTCAACAGTCTCATGGTGTGGATTATTGGTAGCCATGTTGAAGATCTCTTCGGCTGGAAAGTGCTTGTCGTATTCATCGGGCTACCAGGGCTTGTTGGGTCTAGTTCCAGCATAACCTTCTTGCTCGTTGGTCTGCTATTTGCAGACCTCATCATCGAATGGGCCGACTCACGTCTCGAAATCATGGTGAGACGTGTTCAAATAATCATCTACTTCGTCGTATGCTTGGTCTGCTTTCTGTTTCTTCTAAGCCAGGAACGAAGCGCACGAATAGCCATATACTCTTCCATACTGTACGTACGATATTGTATGAGCTTAGGGATTTCTATTGGGATTCATCGTCGGCCCGAACCAAACCAACCGCGTAGATAAATCTTTCGACAAACTGGGAAGATTCCTAGCGACTCTTATCCTGCTCTCGCTCACTGCAATGCTGATTGCTGGTATTGTGTTCTATCGGAAAACTATTGTGTGATGATGCTTAATCTGCTATGGCTAATCACTAGGTGTTTGTGGGCACCAAAGGATCGAAACCCAGCTCCTCGACGGGAATGACGAATTCGCTGAGCTTCCCTTCGTAGGCTTTGACCATGTGGGAGTGTGCCTTCCTGATTTCCTGAAGCTTATTCTGTAGCTCGTTGATGAGGTCGTTCTTGGCTGCCTCGACTTCCTCGATGGACTGCTAGATGGCTCCAAGAGCGCGAGGATCTATGTGTGCTGCCTTGAGCACCTCGTTGAGTTGTAGATCCTTAACTTCCATGTCCTCATTAATGGTGGTCAGTTTCTTCTCGAGGATGAGGTTGTTCAGCCCAGATTTTTGGTGTATGGCATAGACAGCATTATTGAACACCTCGAACAACCTGTTCTTCTCCTTCTCCTTGTATTTGTAGCTTTGCAGCTTCACTTCATACTGGTACTCCAGATCTCTGAACAGCTGTTAGCTTTTGTCAATTTCGGCTTTGAGTTCATCCTTCTGGGCCATGATCTGATCCTGCTTCTTAATATCGTCCTGCAGCTTCTTTATCTCGACCTCAAGAGCCTTTGTTGGTTCGATCAGATCCTTCTTTTCCTTCTCGATCTTTCCCAGCAACTTCTTGTCTGCGTCTGCATCAACCTGCAACTGTCCAATTTCATGGCGCAGCTGTTTAATTAAGTCGAGGTTGGTCGCAGTAATCTCAGTGTAGTAAGTCTTGATATCCGAGTATTTCTTAGTATGCTCATTGACTAGTCGCTTAATCTTTTCCTCCTTCTTCTACTCCAAGTTCTTGATAGTCTGCATCCGATATTCCTCCATCTCTTTCCGCAGATTTTTAATCTTCTCGTCATACTTCTTCTTGAGGTCGCTCACTTGAAGTTCGAAGTCCTGTCTAAGCTCGGTTCGCTTCCGGTCGTGTTCAGCCTTCAAGGCAAACTTGTAATCTTCGTTGGAGAGTTCTTGCTATTTAACGTTGACATGAAGTGATCGCACGTCTGTCTTCAGCTCACGCTCCTTGATTCTGTGCTATTCCTCCAGTTGCTTCAGTGTGATCTCCACATCCTTTCTCAGCTCAGATTGCTGACCTTGATTTTGAAACAGCAGGTGCTTGATTCTGCGTAAACCCATTCTTACTTTTGCTTGTAGAGGTTGAGGGTCACTATGTGGTTTTCCTTAAGGTCTTCGATCTCCCTCTCCTTGTTAATAAACTCGCTCTTGCGGTCTTCCACATCTTTCTTAGCGATGATCCAGTTGTAATTGATCTTCTCCCGTTCCTGCTGGAAGAACGCCATCAGTTTTTCTTCCTCCTACATTGTCTTCTTCAGTTCTCGCAGTTCTTTCCGAATCGTCAGTTTATACTCCTCTGATTCGGTGTCCTTAATGTTCTGTGCCTGGTTGATAGCATCCTGCTCGAGCTCTAAATAGGTTGACAATAATACTGGTGAGCACTGGTTTGGCTTCGGTGGGTTTGGCGTTGTTTGGCTTGGGCGGCATGCTAGAGGCTGCTAATGCAACTCGAGAAGTTATAAATATCGAAGTTCAACGCTGTGAAAGGAGGAATGTCAATAAAAGTGCATAAGTATCAGGCTCCGCGGATCATCGAAGGACCCAAGAAGATGGGCGATGTTTCCTATACCGACTCAATTCAAAGTATTGGCTGTTTGAGACACGTACATCCGGCTCCTGCAACAGCTGTTTTAAGTACTCTAACAGCTTCATGAGCTCTTTGTCATCTGACCCTTCGTAGTAGGGAAGCACAGGCACACCGTTGCTAAGCTGAAGCAGAAAGCTAAACACGCTGTTGTCGACGATGACCATTTGCTCCAAGGAACGATTCAACCTTCTTAAGTCCTTCAAGTGTACCCCATGGGAAAAGGTGCAGTGATCTCGATGTAGTCTATGCGAAACAAACTGACAGTCAGGATCGAGGAAGTCAATGGCAGCGTTGGCATAATTGGCCTGGCTAGCAGTCCAAACCACAATTTCAGCCAATTTAGAAATCTCTTTTAGAAACTCGCGAACATCTGGCCGGAGATTGAGTCCTGTCTGTATAGACAGTAAAGGATACCTCTATGGGTTCACCTTGCACCATCACCGTTACTTTTGCTTCATATTCAGGCGAGTTGTACACGCAATGTACGAGAGTCTCGTCCAGGTCGAGGACTACAGTGCGGAGGTGCTTCGTCTTCTTGGGGAGGTTTATTGGCTTCATAAGCTCCACTTTGATGTGGGAGCTCATGTGCGTTGCTTCTGTCATCTCAGAGCAATAGTCGCGATAGTAGTCAGCAATCGGATGTGGTAGGAGGCATCCATTCCGGATGGACTCTAACTCACCCATGAAGTAGCCCTTCTCCTCCAGCATAGTAAAGCTAGAAGGTTGTAAACGAGTATGCCGCCCTCCAATAGCCTTTTTAATTCTAGGACTTATTCTGAATGCTCCTGTTGCTGAGTGTACCTTCTCGACTTCCTTTTTTTATTCCAGCAAGTCGTTGGTCGAGTTGAGGTGAGTACTGCTTTCATTTTGCATGGTCGCATCATAGCGTAGCGGTTTCTTGGCGAGATTGTAGTACTTCCGAAGGTTACTAAGTACGATGGCACGCGGCATCTCAGGGTTCTCATGGCCAGGCTTACGTGATGAGCAGTCATTTCCGGCAGATCGAAACTGCTTTATCGCATCGAACCTCAATGATCCACCCCTGTTCATCCAATATATTTTAATATTAGACTGCAAACCGGAGAGTTACAACACTTAACCCATCCTGAGAAGTCGGCATGGTCTCGGACTGTCACAGCTATTTGAATTCAACAACGAGATGAGGCGAGTGAATATTAAAAATATATTTTCAGCTGCGACATCGGCCATTCGTTCTCAGATCAATCGTTTCGGCAGAGGCAATACAATACTGCGGGGACTTATATTTGGAAAAATGCGAATGCATTAGTAATGTCAAACATTTCTTCGGGAGACCCAGATACTGGCTTCTTCCTCTTATTATCTGCTCAATTCTATGCTTTCATTACTGTCTCCAGGGATTGAGCGCGAGTTGAGCCGATACACTGCCATACTCCCTCCAAAGAGAAGTAGCAGCCCAACGCCGATGGTGAGCCAATGGCTTCCATGAATTGCTTGCTTATGGTCGACAAGTTCAAACACAGGAAGCGAATTGTTGTTGAGAATGTGCGAGGTCATGTCGTAGGTCGCAATCCTATAGACCATGTAATGAGTGGCTGTAATGTTAGGCGGCGGGTGCCTCTCCCGAAATCTCACATACCAGCGTGGCGGTTCATCTTATTCTCCTTCTTCTTCAGTTCCTGCTGCTCTTGACTCAACAGATTGGGCAATC
>Ga0209480_10003605_pt1 | contig 10064 bp, 4 predicted proteins | sample JI61114C2DNA_FD_187501 | JGI IMG/M metagenome (GOLD analysis project Ga0209480, IMG submission 187501) | Wastewater effluent complex algal communities from Wisconsin, to seasonally profile nutrient transformation and Carbon sequestration -... | ecosystem: Engineered > WWTP > Effluent > Algae...
CCAAAGCATCTAATGTATACTGTTTCCCTTTTACAGAAAACCGGAGTTTACCTGCACTTGCCTGATTACTCACATTCCCTAAAATATTGGTAATTTCAATTGAATCTTTAATAGTAGTATCTAATATTGCCTCTACTTTCCATTGTGCGTCTACCGGGTAAGTGGGAACATCTGTGAACTTCTTAAGATTCTCGTGCTCCAAATCACGTAAGCGTAAATAAAAATCATTACCTCGTTTTATTATATGCCAATTTAATGACTGATGATACAACACTACAGGGTCTGCCGTATCATTTGTGTATACTAATTGCTTGCTAACACGCTCCTTTTGGGCATTCCATACTTCAACACCTTTGTTAATTTCAATGCTTACCGTATTATCCTTTACGAGAATATTTCCAATATTTTTTGCACTCTTTCCTTTAGGAAAAACAATGGTATTTTTTTTTCCGGAACCAATGGTGTTGCTTCCTTCGTGCAATAAAAATCTACCCGCTAAGTTCAGCCAGCCTTCTTCTTTCTTAAGATTGCTAATCCGTTTTTGATGAAACGTTTTTATTTCATTCACATACACACTATCTGTTGTTTGTGCTGCATTTTGTTTGTTTAGTGCTAACAACATCAAAAGTAATATCGGATAAATTATATGCTTATTTTGATTCTTAAACATTCCTGTTATTTACTCTTTTCCAGTGCCTGTTGTATATCTGCCTTAATGTCGTCAATGTGTTCTAATCCAACGGAAACACGAACCGTACCTCCGAAAATACCAGCGGCTTCTCTTACGCTTTCCTCTATTTTAGAATGGGTGGTGGACGCCGGATGCGTGGCTATGGTTCTGCAATCGCCCAGATTGGCAGTATGTGAAAACATTTCCAATGCATCTAAAAACTTGCGACCGCGCTCAATGCCGCCCTTTACGATAAAGGTAACCACTCCGCCGCCTTGCGACATTTGTTTTTTCGCCAGTTCGTACTGCGGATGTGAAGGCAAGAACGGATATTTCACGTCTTCGATTTCATCATTTGTTTCCAGCCAGTGTGCCAATGCTAATGCATTCTCGCAATGTCTGTCCATGCGCACATGCAGTGTTTCCAGACTCTTGGACAAGACCCATGCATTGAACGGTGACATGGCAGGTCCCGTTTGTCTGCAAAACGCACGCACTTCTTTTATAATCTCTTTGCTTCCTAAAACAATTCCGCCGCATACTCTTCCCTGTCCGTCAATAAATTTGGTGGCAGAATGGGTTATGATATCTGCTCCATATTGTGCAGGTATTTGCAGATAGGGCGTTGCGAAGCAATTATCAACGTTCACCAATAAATTATGCTTCTTTCCGAGTTGACATAAAAATTCTAAATCAATCAGCACCAATCCCGGATTGGAAGGTGTTTCCGCAAATAACATTTTCGTATTTGGCTGAATCATGCTTTCCCAGGTTTCGGGTTTATTGATATCGTAAAAAGAATATTCGATGCCCCATTTTGGCAGGTATTCTTTAATGATTCTGGTGGAGGAGGCAAACAAAGCTGAAGATGCTAAAATGTGGTCTCCCTGTTTTAAGAAGGTCATTATGGAAGCGAATACTGCCGCCATGCCAGTGGCCGTGCCGAAACCATCTTCCGTTCCTTCCAGCACACACATTTTATCTACAAACTCGTTGACATTTGGATTGGAGAAACGGGAATAGATATTATCTACGTATTCATCGGCAAATAAAGCACGCGCTTGTTCCGCATCTTCAAAAGTAAAAGAAGAAGTGAGATATAAGGGAACGCTGTGTTCACGAAACGCCTGCTCGTGCTGTGTGCGAATGGCGTTGGTAGCGAAGTTGGTGTATTTTTTCATTGATGAGATATTTAGATTAACAGAGCCAAGAATCAAGACTTTATTATCTATATGTATTGACTCTAAAAGTCTTGTGGCTAATTTATAATTTCAAAACTATGCGTAATTGTTGCTGTGGAATTCAGCATGTGTGTTACACTGCAATATTTATCCATGGATAAATTGATGGCTTTTTCTACATTTTCTTTTTTTAGTTTTCCTTCTAAACTATAGTGAATATGAATTTTGGTAAACACCATCGGATGTTCAGTGGCTCGTTCTGCATCAACGGTTACTTTATAACCTTTCACCTCTTCCCGCATTTTTGCCAGCATCGACAACATATCCATACTGGTGCAACCACCCAGAGCCATTAATACTAATTGCATCGGCCGTGCGCCTAAGTCTTCGCCTCCAATTTCCGGTGAACCATCCATATGTACAACAACCCCTTGTTCGTTCTTCGCTTCGAGGTGTACTTTATTATTAACTCTTTCTATTTCAATTTTCATACTGTTATAAAGTTATGAGATATAGCTTATAAGTTATAGGCTAATGGTGTTTTTTTAGTGTTAAAACAAAAAAAAGCTGTCCACCAATTGGCGGACAGCTTCATTCTCATGGTTATAAGAATTGTATTATTTAGATTTTAAACAACGCATATACGATAGCATTGGTATGGTATACTTTTTTATTCTCAACGAATGGACCAAAGTCAAACTTTGGGTTTGTAAAGTCAACAAGTCCTTGCTGAACGCGTGCACCTGCACCAAAACCGCTTTTAGAAACAAACTCAAAACCTACATTCACTCCTGCGTCATAAGGTCTAAATGGACGATTTCCATTTGCGTCCTTGTCATTATTATCTTTTAATACATTGTTCACTCTTTCATCCTGATCAACTAGTATTGCATTGTTAGTTTTGAAGTCAATTTTTAATCTTGATTGAACGTTGAATGCATAAGAGGCAAATCCACCTACGTTAAAATTGAATATTTTTTTCTTTCCGATATAGAATTTAGCAATTACCGGTACTTCTACTGAATGAAAATTATATCTAAAGAAAGATCTGTTCAAATTTGGATCTTCCAATTTTTGCTGTGTTCCTCTGTTGGCATAGTTCACACCAATTTCAAAACCGAATACTTTAGGCGCTCTGTATTCGTAATTGACACCAAAAACGCCACCAGGTTTAATGGTGTTTTTACTATTGTCAAAACGAGAATCTTTTTGTAGTCCCATTGTGTTTAAAGAAAAGCCAGCTGTAAAGCCTACCAAGTTTTTCTTTTCGGAAATATCTCTCGCAAATGTATTTGCCAGCGAGATGCTTGTAATGGTTAAAATCAATAATGTCTTCTTCATATAATCTGTTTTAATTTGTTTGTTTTATGGTGTCAAATGTAGTACCAAAGATAGTTAAGCGAAAGTTATTTGTATAAAATACTTAGTATTCGGTAGTTCGTAGTGAGTATCTGGTTATTTCTTCACTATCGTTACCCGTTCACCTTTTGAATGCGATTTAAATTCCGGTGCATACATACTTTCTATCAAGGTTATCCCGTTGGAGAAATTACCGGCAATAGTAGCACGTACCGAATACTCAAAAACATACACTCCTTTCTGCATCCAGTCCATAAAGAAATGGGTCGCTACATCTTTTGTACTTTCGTAATATCCCAAACCATCCTGATATTTGTATTGCGACAACACATTGACCGGCTCGAAACCCGCCGCACGCATGTCTTTCATGTGTACATATTCCAGATTGCGGTCTGTGCGCAACTCAACCCTTACCTTCACTTCGTCGCCTACCTGTAAAGGTGTTTTGTCTGTAATTTCTGTCAGCTTTTTGCCTTCATTCGTATTCTCTACTTTGAATAATTTTTTGCTCAACTTCAATGCTGTTGTTGCACCGGTAATTTTATCCAAATCTTCAAAATACTGCCAGTATACTGCTCCGTAAGCCGGACCTTTATCCGTTTTTTTCAGTTCAATTTTTGCCATTTCCGGTTTAATATTGTCACCGGTCCATTTAACTTTGTAATAGCCGGTACCCGGTTCTACGGTGGCATTTAATTTTACAGGATCAATCACCTGATTATTCATTTTCACTTCTACCAGCTTATCTGATTTTGTCCAGTCTTTTCCCTGCAATAATAAGGCGTAACAAGCTTCTGCTGTTGCTTTCGTAGATTTCCAGGAAGTGGTTTGTTTTTGTTTCAGCAACCACACTTTCATTTCATCCACTGATTTATTATCGTTGGCCACTTCGTGGAAAGCTTCAATCAGCAAGGCCTGTGTTTCTACAGGAGCCTGATACCAGTACCAGCCTCCGGTTTCATTGGCTTTCCAGTACATGCCGAGTTCTTCGCTGCTGATAGCAATTTGTTTCAGGGATACAATGATTTTATCCGCCGTTGATTTTTCTTTGTTGCGCTGCAAGGTTAATGCAATCATTCCTTTGGAATATAAGTCCTGATTCAGCCAGTTATCTTTATCCTGTTTCAAGAAATAATCATAAGCTTCCTGATTTTGTGTTGAGACTTTATAATCGAAGAATGAACGAGCATATAAAGCATGAATATTGTCGTAGTACAGATGATTATTTTTCAGGTAATCTTTATCGTATTTTTTAATACTTACTAAATCTTCCGTTAATCTGTCATCTAAATATGCTACCGCTTTGCGCAGCATTTCATCTGTTTTAGTTTTATTGTTTATATCAATCACATTCAGTTTTGCAAGGTGTCCCATGCCGCCAACAATATGCTGGGTGATATAGCGGTTATCCGGCATTCCGGGAAACCAGGTGAAGCCGCCATTGGGTGTCTGCATCTGCAACAATTTATCAAATGCACGTTGTTGTTCGTCTGCCATTTTAGTTAGGTCAAACAACAAAGCAATTCGTTTTTTCTGTTCCGTTTCGTTTTGTGCATCTCGTACCCACGGTGTTTCTTCTAACAACACAGATTTCAAATCCTGATTCTTTTCTAAGTTAGAAAGCAGCGCATCCGTGTTTTTCCATTTATCAAAAATCGTTTTGATTTTAGGGTTTTGATTAGCAATGTAAGATGCTAAGGTGTTTGCATAATAACGCGAGAATAATTGCTCCGCACATTCATACGGATATTCCATCATATACGGCAAAGCCTGAACTGCATACCAGACCGGCTGTGAAGACATTTCCAGCGTCAGGTTATAGTTTTTAAGGGTGGTGGATTTATTCTTCAATAATTTATCAAACGTAAACGATTTTTTACTTTCTCCCCGCACCCACAACGGTAGCGTTTCTGTCACCATCATTCTATTAGGCAATACAATTAAAGAAGCCTGTTCGCCATCACTGAAATCGCCTGCCTGTGCTGTTACTTTGTAGGTAATAGCGTCAATGCCTGTCGGTATTTTCAGTGTCCAACTGATCGCTGTATTTTTGCCTTTTTCAACAGAGAAATCGCGTTCACCGATAGTGTTTAATTTTCCGTGTGCCGCTTCCATGATTTGATACGTAATTTCTTTCATGGTGGCAGCGTCGTATAATACCAACTCTGCTTTACCACTTAAATCTTTATCTGATAAATTGGAAATTTTTGTCGTGAATTCCAGTTTATCTCCTTCACGTAAAAAGCGCGGCGCATTGGGTGTTACCATTAGTTCTTTTTGTGTAACGATGGATTTGGTGAAATACTGATACTTCAGATCTTTGGTATGTGCCAGACCGAGGAAATTCCATTTAGTCAAGGCTTCCGGCATCTGGAAATTTAAAATAACATTTCCTTCTGCATCGGTTTGTAATTGCGGCAAAAAGAATGCCGTTTCATTCAAATTAACGCGCGGTGAAACTTCAGGTTTTTTGGGTGCTTTTAAAGAAACAGAATCTGCGACATTGTCTGCTCGTTTTTCTTCTTCTCTTGTTTTTATTTGACTTGTAGCACCAGCCTGACCAGTGGCTACACTTTCAGATTTAGCTGCTGCCATATCTGCCTGCGCTTCCAGCATTTCTGCTTTCGGTGACGGTGCCGATTTTGAAATTACACCATAACCAATTTTATTAAAATAAAACCTGCTGTAACCACCCAAACTCAATCCAAATAAATTGATATCATCATAGCCGTGTGATACATAATCTTTTGCTGCATTCCAGTTTTTAGAAGTATATAAATTACTGTTTCTGATACCGAATGCATCGCTGCCATAAGTGCCGAGATAGCCATTGTAATACGATTGTCCTAAATAGAAATTAAAACTGTGCGGCAAAAAAGCATCTAAAGACGCATCATACATCGTAGCTAATAATTCGCTCGCTACTTTTTCTTTATTCGCTCCGGAAATTTTTAATTTCCATTGTTCTTTTTGCCCAGGCAACAATTTATCCCTGAACGTTATCCATTCAATTTTCAGGCTTTTATCTTCATATGGCACTGTTATATACTGACTTCCGGCATAACTTCTGTTTTTATTTACAATAACATAATTAATTTCGATACCGCCTTTATATTCTTCTTTTACTGGAATAGAAAACGTTTTAATTTCATTATTCAGTTGTACCGTTTTCTTTTCGATAATTTTTCCTTTAAAGGCTGTTTCGATGATGGCATACCCATTTTGTATGGAAGAACCAATTTGATAATTCACCGTTTCGCCCGGTTTTGCTGTGGTTTTGTCTAATTTAAAATACGCAAACGATTTTGGGTTGGGTGTTTTATCGTTAACGGAAGAAGACGCAACTGTTTTCTTAAATTCAATCGGGTTGCCGTTTTTATCCTTGCAGGAAAACTCAATTATATACGCACCACTCGGCAATGAATTGGGGGTCAAAATTATTTCCGTTTGTTTTCCTGTGTTGAACGAATAACTGTTTACCAGATTTCCTTTTTGCCAGTTGTTCATCAAATCTTCTTTGTCGTAGATTTCGTAAGGGAATAATTTATCGTGTTCTGCTTTTGTTAAGCTGAATTTATCCGGCTCACTCCAAAGTCTTGCTTTCTTTGGGTTTTGCGGCTCCGTTAAATCATAAATTTTTACGGTAACATCTGTCGGTTCCGCTTGTCCGTTTAGATTATTGGTTGACACAGTAATCTTATTCTCCTTGCTGTTATCGATATTTTCATCCACATACAAATTCGCTTCAATCGCTAAATAACCCACTCGCACGGTAGTGGTGGTAGAATGCGTTTCCCCGTTAATATCTACCACATCTGCCGTTACTTCGTAATTAAAGTAGGGTTTAAATTCTTTTGAAATCGTCAAATCAGGAATGGCAGAAAAATCAACCGTGAAGTTTCCGTTGTCATCTGTTTTTGTTACGCCATTCGTAATCATTTTTTCGTTGCTTGCCGGAAACCAGGGTCTTCTCCAACCCCACCAGCACCATACAGGAAATTCCGCCACACAACGCACGGTGTATTTTACTTCCGCATTGTCGATATTTGCACCGGCATACGAAACGGCTTTTCCTGTCACGCTTACCTTATCATTTAAGTTGTACGATTTTTTAACCGGTTCAAAATTCACTTCAAACTTCGGGCGTTTGTATTCTTCTACCTGAACTGTTACCGAACCAAAATTTGTTTCCAGCGTCATGCTGCCCATTAAGCCTGTTGTTGGTGCAGTGAACGTTCCGGTGAAAGAACCAAATTCATTCGTCGTAAATTCCTGCGTTTTAATATCCTGGTAATTGACGTCTTTAAAAATGACATTTACTTTTTCATTGGGTAAAATCTTATAATTATCGCCCGTTCGCTGAGTGGCAATACCTTTAACATAAATAGTTTGTCCGGGACGGTAAATGCTTCTGTCGGTGAACAGATGTACTTGTTTTTGTGATGGTGCTGTTTCATTTTGCGAATAAAAGTATTTGTAATACGATTGTTCGCCCGGTAAAAAATCATCTTTATAGAAAATTTCTACCTGAAAGTTTTCATTCGAATAATAGCTGGTATTCTGTTTATTTATTTTTTTAGAAACATATCCAGTTGCATCTGAGGTTGCGCTTCCCAGCTCCGTGCGAATATATTTTCGTTGTTTATAATCGTAGGTGTTTCTGTAAAATTTAACCGTTGCATTTTGCAATGGCTGTCCGTCATTTCTGTTTAGTACGTACAATTCAAAGTTTTCATTATTGCTGCTGTTTTTAGTAACATAACTGATTTGCGAAGCAAACAAGGTAGTAATAGCTACTGCTTCTTTGCCTGTCGACACCGTAAAAGTTGGATTCGTAGAAACCAAAATGGCGTAATATCCTTTTTTGATGCCGTCAATTTTTATTTCTGTGGAATGGTCGAGATAATCATCTGAATCAGGTAAGGTTTGATTCCATGTTCTTACAGGTTTAATGGCATTCAGGCGTTTAATAATATCGTCCTGTGTTTCATTATTATTAATCGAGAAAATTTTGTCCTTATCCTTGTAGTTTAGTGGAACAATTTTTAGGTATAGTTTAGTAATATTTTTATAACTGACCAATGCTTTAAAGACATCATCCGGAACCACCGTTTCTTCTATGCTGAGAGATAAGTTTTTGAAAAAGATAGATTCTTTTAACGCCGTACAGTTTTTTGCACCTTCAGACAGCGGATAATTTTTGATGGTTTCATCGCAAACCGCCAGTGCCTCTTTTACCGTAAATGTATTCGTTGCATTTTCTTCCTGTGCTTTCTCATTGATGTAATTTGCAATTTCATAGTTAATGTTTGCACCAACATTACATTTTGAATACTCCGTCTTTAGTCTTTTCAAAGCTTCATAATACAAAGCCTCATTGTCATCTTTATTGAAATAATGTTCTTTTACAAATTGTATTCGTTTTAAATCCGCATCTGCCAATGCGTCCAAATTGTTTTTATCTTTCAGGCGAAAGGTCAGTAAATCCTGATAAATCTTTAAGGCATTGAAATCCTGTGCGTTTTTATCCGCATCATTCAGTTGGATGCTTACAAAATCATTTGCCGTTCCGAAATATTTTTTATCATCAATAGAAAATGCATTGGATGGTTCTGACAGATTACTTTTGTCATTATTAAAATAATCTATCGCACGGTTCGCCAGTAGATCATACAAGGTTGGACGAAAAACCGTTGAACCTTTTTCCTGCTCCAGAATGGGTGCAAAATTATCCAATTTGGTTTGCTGCAACAGTGCTTTATTTTCCACCGATGCCACATAATATGAATTGATTTCCTTAAACAATGTTTTCAAATCCCAGGTGCGAAAATCATCACTTTGTTTCACATCCGTTTCCGTTCTGTTGGAAAACTTCCAGCTGTTTTCATTAAAATACTGAAAATACAATTCCCCTAAAATACTTTGCAAAACAGCCTTATCCACTCCTTCTGATTTCTGAATCTCTGCTTTTAAATCATTTACAATTTTCAATTCAGATTCTTCTTCCAGCGTCATGGTGTATTTGTATTTATACAATAATGCCTTTACCGTCTGGGTGGTATTTTTATCTTTTCTCGATTTTTCCACAATGCTTTCCACTGCTTTTTGTGCATCTTTCGTTTTACCGTCCTTTTCTAATTTGGCCACGGATTTCCAAAGTGTTTCGTAGTTGGTTTGTGCCACGATGTGTTGGTTAATCATGAATAAAATCAGGAGAAATAATCCTGTTTTTTTTAGTTGGTGGAACATAGTTTTATTTTTTATTTTTTTGTCTGAATCGCTGATTAAACTGATTAAAAGATTACACTGATTTTTTTCTCGCAAAGGCGCAATTTGCGCAATTTTTAATCTATATCACTTATTGTATTCGAAATATTTCTTAATCCTCAAAGCTACATTATCCCGGATATTCACATAAAACAAGGAGTAGTCATATAAATGGTAGTTCTTCATCACCATGGGAACAAAACCGCCTTCTTGTGGCTTCTGAATTTCTAAAATGCCATTGCCGTTTTTTGCCCCAAATACGGTGTGAATGATTTCATCTGATTTTTTAGATAAACTGCCTTGCTGACTATTCCCGGAAACAAATATTTTTTCGGTTGTCCAATTTAAGGGATTTACGGAAACAGCATTGTTATACTCCGGAACAATGGTCGCAATTTTAGAATCTTGTCCAAATGTGGAATAGGAAATATAGCCGCCGAAATCTTCCGCATTTTCGGAAACCTTTAAAACCTGAAACTGGTTTTCGTGCGTGGGAAAGCCAATGATATAAGCCTCCACCATCTGTTTTTGCAAAGGTTTGCCGTCAAAAAATTCACGCAATAGACGCTGTGCATGCTTACTGCCCT
>Ga0209480_10003609_pt1 | contig 10059 bp, 6 predicted proteins | sample JI61114C2DNA_FD_187501 | JGI IMG/M metagenome (GOLD analysis project Ga0209480, IMG submission 187501) | Wastewater effluent complex algal communities from Wisconsin, to seasonally profile nutrient transformation and Carbon sequestration -... | ecosystem: Engineered > WWTP > Effluent > Algae...
ATCTGCTTGAGCGCCATCGCGATGTTGACGCTCACCGTGCTCTTGCCGACCCCGCCCTTGCCCGCCGCCACCGCGATGATGTTCTTCACCGTCGGCAGCCGGTTCAGGTCCTGACGCGCCGGCTTGCTCGGCACCTTGAGGCCGTACTCGATCCGCAGCAGCACCCCGGCGCCACCGCACAACGGCTCGAGCGCCGCTCGCAGCGCCGCGTCCAGCTCGCCCCGCAGCGGATAGCCCGGCGAGATGAGGTCGATCTTGAGCAGCAGCTCCGCCTGGGCGCCGGTCCCGAGGCTCAACTCCGCCCGGCCGTCCGCCAACAACTCGCGGCCGGTCGCAGGGTCCCTGACCCCCGCCAGCGCCGCCTTCGCCTGCTCGAGGGTCAGGTCGCTCACGTGTCCACCTCCTGCTCCGCATGCTCCGTCAGCGCCGACAGGTCGAGCAGGTCGTCCGGACGCAGTCGGTGGCGCCGCAGCGCCTCACCAGCGCCCGACCCGGCGACCTGCTCGCGCAGCAGCGCCTCGCCGAGCGCCGGGTCCATGCGCCCGTAGTAGTTGGCCCCATCCCGGTCGACCACGAGCACGGTCACGCCCGACTCGCAGCAGCCCAGGCAGGTGGCGCCCATGACGCGCAGCTCGGACTTGAGGCCGAGCTCGCCCCGGACATCCTTCATGCGCTCGAGCACGGCCTGGCTGCCCCGGCGCATGCAGCTCCCCTTCGGGTCATCGGCGCCGCGCAGGTTTTGGCAGACGAACACGAGGGAGGCCGGCTGCTTCATGTGTGCGCTGGGGTCATACCACGGGGGCTTTGCCCGGCCCGCCGAGAGCCCTATAGTTGGGGCGGAGCAACCGCACACCCCTGCCATGGCCGTCCTCGACATCGTCACGTATCCCGATCCTCGTCTGCGCGAAGCCACCTTCGACGTGAAGGACATCACCGCCGACGTCCGCCAGCTGGTGCGGGACCTGATCGACACGATGTACTCGCTGAACGCCGCAGGCATCGCCGCGATCCAGGTCGGCCGCCTCGAGCGGATCTTCATCATCGACGGCAAGGTCGCCGACCCCGAGGCCGGCGACGACGCCAAGCCGCTGGTGTTCATCAACCCCGAGCTCGCCGAGACCGGTCGCGGCCTGACTGTCGCGGAGGAGGGCTGCCTCAGCTTCCCCAACGTCTTCGTCGACATCAAGCGCCCGCGCTGGGCCAAGCTCCGCGCCCTCGACGGCGAGGGCAACAGCTTCGAGGTCGACGGCGAGGGCCTGTTCGGCCGCGCCATGCAGCACGAGCACGACCACCTGACCGGCCGCCTGATGATCGACCTCGTCGGCATGGTCAAGAAGGAAGTCATCAAGCGCAAGATGAAGCGCTGGCACAACGAACACGACGGCAAGGCCCCGGAGCCCAAGTCGACCGTGCCCAACCTCGGCTGAGCGCCGCTGGACCGGCGCCCGCGGCCCTGAACCCGGGCTCGCGCCGACGGGCCCGTACCCGCGGGCCCCGCCCTCAGATCAGCGTCGCGCCGGCCGCCGCCGTGACGCCGTCGGCCTGCTGCGCTGCGACCACCGTCAGCGCCGCCATGTGCACGATGTTGTCGACGGTGCAGTCGCGCTCGAGCACGGTGACCGGGCGGTTCATGCCCAGCAGCACCGGACCGACCGCCGGGACCCTGCCGAGCTCGCGCATCAGCTTGTAGGCGACGTTGCCCGCCTCGAGGTTGGGGAAGATGAGGACGTTGGCGGGTCCGCTGAGGCGGGTCGAGGGGAACAGGCGCCGCTGCAGGTCGTAGTCGACGGCGACGTTGGCCTGCATCTCGCCCTCGACCTCCAGGTCGGGGCGGCGGCGGCGGAGCAACTCGACGGCCTCGGCGACCATCATCGAGCGCGGGTCACGGACCGAGCCGAAGTTGCTAAAGCTGAGCAGCGCGACCCTGGGGACCGCGTCGAAGGTCTTCGCGGCGTCGGCGATCATCTCCGCGACGTCGGCGAGGGAGGCGACATCGAGGTCGACGTTGACGGTGGTGTCACCGAAAAACAGCATGCCGGACTTGTGCAGCATCAAGTACATGCCGGCGATCCTGCGCACGTGCGGGCGCAGGCCGATGATCTGCAGGGCCGGGCGCACCGTGTCGGAGTAGGCGAAGTTGAGGCCGGTGACGATGCCGTCGACGCGCCGCTCGGCGACCATCATCATGCCGAAGTGGTTGCGCTCGCGCATCAGCACCCGCGCGAGCTCGGCGCTGACGCCCTTGCGCTCGCGCTGGCGGTGCAGGCGGGTCGCGTAGCCCTCGGCGGCGGCATCGCTCCGCGGGTCGACGATGTCGAAGCTGTCGGCCGGCAGGTCGATGTCATGCGCGCGCATGCTCTCGCGGATCTTCTCGGGCTCGCCGAGCAGGACCGGCCGGGCGATCCGCTCGTCGATGATGATCGACACCGCCTTCAAGATCCTCGAGTCGTCGCCCTCCGGGAACACCAGCCGGCGCGGCGCGCTCGCGGCCCGGCGCACGAACTTGCGCATCACCGCCGTCGAGCCGCCCAGCAGGCCCCGCAGGCGCTCGCGGTAGGCCTCGATCTCGACCGTCACCTGCGCCACCCCGGAGTCCATCGCCGCCTTCGCCACCGCCGGCGCCACCGAGGTCAGCACCCGCGGGTCGAAGGGCTTCGGGATGATGTACTCGGGCCCGAAGCGAAACTCCTCGCCGTAGGCGGCGTTGACCACCTGCGGCACGTCCTTGCGCGCCAGCTCGGCCAGCGCGTGCGCGGCCGCGACCTTCATCGCCTCGTTGATCTGCGTCGCCCGCACGTCGAGGGCCCCGCGGAAGATGAAGGGGAAGCCGAGGACGTTGTTGACCTGGTTGTTGTAGTCGCTGCGCCCGGTCGCAACGATCGCGTCGGGGCGGGTCGCCTTCGCCGTCGGGTAGTCGATCTCGGGGTCCGGGTTGGCCAGCACGAAGATGATCGGCCGCGGCGCCATCGGCACCAGCATCTCCGCCGTCACCAGGCCCGCGCGGGACAGCCCGAGCAGCATGTCGGCGCCGACCAGCGCGTCCGCCAGCGTCTCCGCCGGCGTGTCGCGCACCCACTCGCGCTTGGGGTCGTCCTCGGCGAGCTTGCGGCGGGTGTTGAGCACGCCCTTCGAGTCGACCATCAGCACGTGCTCGGGGCGCACGCCGAGGCTCAGGTAGAAGCGGGTGCAGGCGACCGCCGAGGCCCCGGCGCCGCTGACGACGATCTTGAGGTCCGCGAGCTGCTTGCCCTGGATCGCCGCGGCGTTGATGAGGCCGGCGCCGCTGATGATCGCGGTGCCGTGCTGGTCATCGTGGAACACCGGGATCTTCATCCGCTTCTTGAGCTCCTCCTCGATGTAGAAGCACTCCGGCGCCTTGATGTCCTCGAGGTTGATGCCGCCGAAGGTCGGCTCGAGCGCGGCGACGGTCTCGATGAAGTGGTCCGGGCTCTTCGAGCTGATCTCGAGGTCGAAGACGTCGATGTCCGAGAACTTCTTGAAGAGCACGCCCTTGCCCTCCATCACCGGCTTGCTCGCCAGCGGGCCGATGTCGCCGAGGCCGAGCACCGCGGTGCCGTCGGTGATCACCGCGACCAGGTTGCCCCGCGCCGTGTACTTGTACACGTCCGCCGGGTTCCTGAAGATCTCCATGCACGGCTCGGCGACCCCGGGCGAGTAGGCCAGCGAGAGGTCGCGCTGGGTCGTCAGCGGCTTGGTCGGGACGACCTGGATCTTGCCCGGGCGACCCTTGCTGTGGAACTCGAGCGCTTCCTTCTTGCGATTCGACCGGCTGCTCGGGCTGCTCGGGTTGCTCGGGTTGCTCGGGTTGCTCGGAGGGCTCGACATGGCTGCGGACGATACTCGCCTCCCGCGGCCGCGTCACCTGCCGCGCAGGGCCGCGAACGACCCGCGAAGCGGCACTCGTGCGGGTGTGCAGGCCGATGCGCGCCCGCGCACCGTCAACGATCGAGCAGCTTGTGCACCTGGGTGCGCTCCCACAGGACCGACTCGGCGTAGTGCTCGAAGCGGGCCTCGGCGCGGCGAAATTCGGGGGTGTGATACACGCGGCGGCCGTCGACGATCGGCATGTCGTGCACCTCGTGGAGCATCTCGTGATAGATGATCCATGCGACGAAGAAGCGCGGGACGTCGGCGGCGTCGAGCACCGGGTGGATGCGGATCAGCTGCTCCTCGACGCTGTAGCTGCCGAGCTTGATCGACTCGCGGCCGGCGCGTCGGCGCGTGCGCGGGCCCCAGGTGATGCGCGCCCCGATCGCCCCCTCGAAGTACTCGGCGTTGAGCTCGTCGAAGATCGCCTTCAAGTTGTGGTGCGCGCCCTGCACGTCGATCGGCTGCGCGCGCGGCTCGACCGGCGGGCGGATCAGGTGCTCGTGGTGGTCGATGTAGCGGCGCAGCAGCGTCGCCGAGCGCCGGTCCTGGCTCTGCGCGTACTGGGCCACCGCGCGCAGCACCGCCGGCGGCGCCGCGGCGAACATCCGGTGCATGCGCAAGGTCCAGACCCCCTGCCCGCGCTTGATCGACAGCATCGTGTTCAGGTTGTCGGTGAAGACCACCCGCGGCCGACCCTTCGTGAAGTAGGCCGCGAGCCGCGTCTGCAGCCCGTGGCGCCGCTCCTCCGCCTCCGCTTCGCTCCACGCCGAGCTCGTGTCGGCGACGTCCGCGTCCCCGACCGCGAGCGCGGCGTCATCGGCGGCGGCGTCGTCGGCGGCGTCGTCGTCGAGGTCGGCGTCGAAGTCGTCGTCGACCTCGTCCGCCGGCGGAGCGTTGCCGGCCGGCGGGTCGAGCACCCGCATGAGCGCAGCCGGGGCCGTGTTGCGGGGGGATTTCATGGATGGAACTTCGGGCGTGGGGGCCAGCGCAAGACCGTGGCGACCCCGCAGTGCAGTCTGAAGCATAGGTTGTCCGCGACGAAGGTAACGGCCGCCGATGATCTCGGCCGGATCACTTGACGGGGGTAGGATATCGTCCCACGAAGCGGCCGAAGAAATTTCGGCCGGGCTCGCCAGGAGCGCCGCAGCCCGTCGCGAATTTGCCTTGCCTCCCGTGATCTGAGAGGGCCCCCTGCCATGACCGTCCGCATTCTCCTGTTCGCCGGCCTGCGCGAGCGCCTGCGCAGCGACTGGGTCGAGCTCGAGCTGCCCGAGGGCGCCACCGTCGCGGAGCTGCTGGCGGCGCTCGGCGAGCAGCACCCGGCCCTGCGCGAGCTGCTGCCGCCGTGCCGGGTCGCGGTCGAGCAGGAGTTCGTGGCCGCCGGGCACCGCGTCCGCGCCGGCGACGAAATCGCCGTCATCCCCCCGGTCAGCGGCGGCCACGGCCCGGCCGAGGACGACCGCTTCTACCTCGGCGCCGAGCCGCTGGTGCTGGATCGCGTCATCGCCGCGGTCGAGCGCCGCCAGGCCGGGGGCGTCGTCACCTTCATCGGCAAGGTCCGCGACCACAGCCGCGGGCACGCGATCGACCACCTCGAGTACGAGGCCTACGCGCCGATGGCCCTGAAGGTGATGCGCAGCATCGCCGCCGCGGTCGAGGCCGAGGTCGTCGACGCCAGCGTCGCGGTCCACCACCGCCTCGGTCGCCTCGCCATCGGTGAGGCCGCGGTCGTGATCGCCGCGGCCGCCCCGCACCGGGCCGAGGCCTTCGCGGCCTGCCGCGCGGTGATCGAGCGGCTCAAGCAAGATGTCCCGATCTGGAAGCGGGAGGTCGCGGTCGACGGCACCACATGGGTGGTCCAGGGGCCCTGACCCGGTCGCGGAGGACGACCCCGGAGACGCCCCGCTGGGGTATCGTCGCGACGAATGGCGCGGCACGCGGCCCTGTTTCTCCTGTTCTTCCTGTCGGGCATCAGCGGCCTCATTTATGAGTCGATCTGGTCGCGCTACATCCGGCAGTTCGTCGGCAGCGCGGCGACCGCCCAGGTGCTGGTGCTCAGCCTGTTCATGGGCGGCATGGCCCTCGGCGCGCTGCTGGTCGCCCGCTGGCTCGCCAAGGTCCGCCGCCCGGTCCGCGCCTACGGCCTGATCGAGGGCGGCATCGGCCTGTACGCGCTGGCCTTCCCGTGGCTGTGCTCGGGGGTGATGCGCCTGTGTTACGACACGATCTTCCCGGCGCTCGGCGGCGGGATGCTGGTCGGCGCGGTCAAGTGGACCATGGCCGGTCTGCTGATCCTCCCGCCCTGCGTGCTGCTGGGCATGACCTTCCCGCTGATGAGCGCGGGGATCTTGCGGCGCGACCGCGCGCGCTCGGGCGAGATCCTGAGCTTCCTGTACTTCACCAACAGCATCGGCGCGGCCCTCGGGGCGCTGCTGTCGGGCTTCGTGCTGGTCGGTCGCTTCGGGCTCCCGGGCACCCTCGCCTGCGCCGCCGCGCTCAACATCGGCATCGCCGCGGTCGCCCTGCTGCAGCGCGGCGAGCACCCGCCGATCACCGGCGACGCGGGAGACGCCGGCGACACCAGCGACGCCGCGCAGGCCCAGCGCCGCGCCGGCCTGGTCCGCCTGCTGCTGCTGGTGTCCTTCGGCACCGGCCTGTCCTCGTTCATGTACGAGATCGGCTGGATCCGGCTGCTGTCGATGATCATCGGCAGCGCCACCCACTCCTTCGAGGTCATGCTCTCGGCCTTCGTGTTCGGCCTCGCCGCCGGCGGCCTGTGGGTGCGCGGCAAGATGGACCGCTTCCGCCGCCCCGAGCTCGTGCTCGGCTTCGTCCAGATCCTCATGGGCGTCGCCGCCGTCGCCACGCTGCCGCTCTACGCCCTCGCGGTCAAGGCGATGGGCTCGCTGATGGTCGGCGACGTGCGCACCGAAGGCACCTGGCTCGCCTTCAACGCGCTGCGCTACGGGCTGTGCCTGGTGATCATGTTCCCGGCGACCTTCTGCGCCGGCATGACCCTGCCGCTGATCACCCACCTGCTGCTCAAGCGCGGCCAGGCCGAGGGCATCATCGGCCGCGTCTACGGCTTCAACACCCTCGGCGCGATCGTCGGGGCCACCCTCGCCGGCCTGCTGCTGATGCCGCTGATCGGCCTCCAGCGGGTGATCGTCGGCGGCGCGGTGGTCGACGTCGTGCTCGGCCTCGCCCTGCTGCGCATCGAGCTGCGCAGCAGCGACGCCGCGCCGGGCATGGCCAGGACCTTCCGCCTCGCCTGCATCAGCAGCGCGCTGGTCGTGGTCTTCGGCCTCTTCATCGTCAAGCTCGACCCGATGGTGCTCTCGTCGACCGTGTATCGCCACGGCCGCACCCGCCTCGGCGAGGGCTACGAGCTGATCTCCTACGTCGACGGCCGCACCGCCTCGGTCACCGTCATCCGCCTGACCGACGACCGCGAGTATCGGGTGATCTACACCAACGGCAAGCCCGACGCCTCGCTGGTGCTCAACCGCTACCCCGCCGGCCGCGACCCCGGCCTCGGCCCCGACATCGCCGGCGACGAGCCCAACCAGATCCTGGTCGGCCTGATCCCCCTCGCCATCCGCCCCGAGGCCACCGACGCCGCGCTGATCGGCTTCGGCTCCGGCGTCACCTGCCACGTCATGCTCGCCTCGCCGACGCTCGAGCGCCTCGACACCATCGAGATCGAGCCCGAGATGGTCGCCGGCTCGCGCAACTTCCTCCCCGTCAACGAGCGCGCCTACGACGACGAGCGCAACCACTTCTGGTTCGACGACGCCAAGGCCTTCTTCGCCGGCGCCGCGCGGCAGTACGACATCATCGTCTCCGAGCCGACCAACCCGTGGGTCTCCGGGGTCTCGAGCCTGTTCACCGTCGAGTTCTACCGCGAGGCCAAGCGCTACCTGAAGCCCCGCGGGGTGCTGGCGCAGTGGCTGCAGGGCTACGAGCTCAGCAACGAGCTGCTGCTGACCGTGCTCGCCGCGCTCGACCAGGAGTTCAGCGACTACCAGATCCTCCGCGTCGGCGACAGCGACTGGGTGATCCTCGCGGTCGCCGAGGGCGAGCTCGGCGCGCTGAGCCCGGCGCCGCTGCAGTGGCCGAAGATGCAGGCCGAGCTCAAGGTGATCGGCGTGCACGACATCGGCCAGCTCGACAGCCTGCTGGTCGCCAACCGGGCCATGCTCCACCCCTTCCTCGTCGACAAGCCGGCCAACTCCGACGCCCATCCGATCCTCGACACCGGCGCCGAGAAGGCCCGCTTCATGCAGGACGAGGCCGGCGTGCTGCACTCGCTGCGCTGGATCCCCGCCCCGCTGCTCGAGGTCCTCGGCGGCCTCGAGCGCCGGCCCTACCCGCCGGGCGGCATCGGCGATCAGCGGGCCCCGCACGTGTTCCTCGAGACCGAGGTGGCCGTCGCGCTGATGCGCCTGTACGAGGACCACGCGGTCGACCTCAGCGAGTCGGTGACGGTATCGGTGATGAACCAGTGGATCGACGAGCAGCGCAAGGTCGAGGCCGATGACGCCGACTGGGACACCTGGGTCATCCGCACCTACGCGATCTTCACCCAGACCGCCCCGCACCTCCCGGTGGCCGAGACCCGCTGGTGGGCCCACGTCCAGCGCACCGTCGCCCGCCCGGACGCGCCCGACGAGCTGCGGCGCATGGTCGACACCCTCGACGCCCTGCTGCGGCGCGACGGCCCCCGCCTGCAGCGCGGCCTCGACGACCTGCGCGCCCGCGGCAGCACCCTGCTCAGCCCCGGCATGATGTCGATCGCCGGCATGATCGCGCTCGAGCTGCGACACGCCGACGCGGCGTCGCGCCGACAGTTCTCCGGGGAGCACATGGCCAAGGTCGCCGGAAGCGAGCCGAGCGCCGAGAATCTCGCCTACCGGATCCTGCAGGCCTTCGTCGAGCGCTGAGCGCCACGCTCGTCGGCGCGGATCTGCACATCCCCCGCGAGGCCCGCTCGCGGCGGCGAGATCGAGCGCCCGCGTCGTGCGAGGCACGCCTACGTCTGCGCCGCGCCGGGTGTACGCTCACGATCCGCTCGTATGGACGGTGCACCGGAAACACCCGCCAGGACGCGCCTCGCTCTGGGGGTCCTGGGACTCGTCGCCGCCGCCGTGCTCGCCGTCCTGGCCGCGAGCGTGCGCGCGTACGTCGATACCCGCTGCTGGCAGTACCTCGCGATCGCAGGCTCCGGCCTGCTCTTCACGCCGGTGCTCGGCTCCGCATATGTGGCCATTCGCCGCGGGCGCATCTCCCCCGCGATCGAGCGCATCTACGGCGTCGCCGCGGCGGCCATGCTGCTGAGCCCGCTGTGGCTCGTCCAGGTCGAGGCCCTCTTCGCCGCGCTGTTCATCATCTTCGTCCTCGCCACCGCCCCGCGCCTGCTCTCGCTCGAGCGCAGCGATCGCTGGGTCTATCTCGCCGTCGGCGGCGGCATCCTGACCAGCGCCGCCGAGCTGCTGCCGCTACCCACCCGCCTGCCCGCGGCCCTCCAGTACGAGCTCCCCTTCGCGCTGGTCGTCCTCGGCGCCGCCGCGGCCTTCACCGTGCTGCTCGTCCGTGACGCGTCGCGCTTCTCCGTCCGCACCAAGCTGGTCCTCGCCTTCCTCGTGATCGCCCTGTTCCCGATCGGGCTCATCAGTTACGACACCACCCTCAAGGTCGTCGCGGGCGAGCAGGCCCGGGCCCGCGACGAGCTCCGCGACGGCGCCGCCGCCACCGCCTTCCTGTGGTCCGCCTGGTATGACCACCAGCGCTACCGCCTCGCCCGCGTCGCCGCCAGCCACAGCATCGCGCAGGCCTGCAGCGATCCCGCGGCCGCTCGCGAGGCCGCCCGCCGCCTCGACTCGCTGCTCCCCGAGTTTCGCGGCCTCGCCCTGTGGAGTGCCCGGGGCGAGCTTCTGCTGGTCATCGGCGAGCCGCCCGGCCGCCCGACCGCGCCACACGCCGAGCTAAGCCGCGGCGGCGACGGCGGCTTCGTGATGACGCATACGGCCTGCGACGGCGGCCTCGTGGCCCTCGCGCTGCACCGCGACGCGCTCGACACCTGGGCGCGGGCCGCCGCCGCCCGCCACCACGCGACGGTCGTGGTCCGCGACGCCGCCGGTGAGCGACTCGCGGGGCCGGAGGACGCCG
>Ga0209480_10003611_pt1 | contig 10052 bp, 8 predicted proteins | sample JI61114C2DNA_FD_187501 | JGI IMG/M metagenome (GOLD analysis project Ga0209480, IMG submission 187501) | Wastewater effluent complex algal communities from Wisconsin, to seasonally profile nutrient transformation and Carbon sequestration -... | ecosystem: Engineered > WWTP > Effluent > Algae...
ATGTCAAAAAAAGACTTTGCAGGAATTTAAAATTGAAATTGTTTAACCGAAAAACCCTAGCCCAGATAGTAATGGAAAGCATTTTTTGTTTTTATGCCATTTTTCTTGTTTTACAAAAGCGACCTAAGAAGCTCTTTGTGAAACTTTAGAAAAATGGCATAAAAACAAAAAATCTTGTAATGGATAGCTGGAAATAGCTCCAAAAAAAAACCTAACAAATTAATGCTAGGCTATTTTATATTTCTAATTATTGTTTTAATCTGCTAAAACAATAATTTTGTTTTCATTCATCTCTATTGTACCAGAACTAATTGGAAGCCAATAGGTTTGCTCATTTACTTTATTGAATTTAGATTCGAAATCTTTATCAATTTTGATGTTTTGAGCATTGATTTTCACATTTCCTTTTGCTAATAATGAAACAATAGGCGCGTGATTATTTAGCATTTGAAACTCACCGTTAATTCCAGGAACCGCTACCGAAGTAACTTCTCCTTTGAACAATGTGGCTTCTGGTGATACTATTTCTAAAATCATATTTTTTTAAGTTAGAAGATGGAAGATGGAAGATGGAAGATGGAGTAAGTTACTTCCAGCTTCCAGCTTTCAGCTTCCAGCTTTTATTATGCTTCTGCTAACATTTTTTGTCCAGCTTCGATTGCTTCTTCGATTGTACCTTTAAGGTTGAACGCTGCTTCTGGCAAGTGGTCTAATTCACCATCCATAATCATGTTAAATCCTTTGATAGTTTCTTTAATGTCAACCAAAACTCCAGGAATACCTGTAAATTGTTCCGCTACGTGGAAAGGTTGAGATAAGAAACGTTGTACACGACGAGCGCGTGAAACCGCTAATTTATCATCTTCAGATAATTCTTCCATACCTAAAATGGCGATGATATCTTGTAATTGTTTGTATTTTTGAAGAATTTCTTTTACTCTTTGCGCACAGTCATAATGTTCAGCCCCTAAAATTTCTGGAGTTAAGATACGAGAAGTAGAATCTAATGGGTCTACTGCTGGATAAATACCTAACTCAGCAATTTTACGAGACAATACTGTTGTTGCATCTAAGTGAGCAAACGTTGTTGCTGGTGCAGGGTCAGTTAAGTCATCCGCAGGAACGTAAACCGCTTGTACAGAAGTAATTGAACCTTTTTTGGTTGAAGTAATTCGTTCTTGCATTGCCCCCATTTCAGTTGCTAATGTAGGTTGGTATCCTACCGCAGATGGCATACGACCTAAAAGAGCCGATACTTCAGAACCTGCTTGTGTGAAACGGAAGATGTTATCTACGAAGAAAAGTACATCTTTTCCTTGTCCATCTCCTGCTCCATCACGGAAATATTCTGCAATGGTTAATCCAGAAAGTGCCACACGAGCACGAGCTCCTGGTGGCTCATTCATTTGTCCGAATACGAAAGTAGCTTTCGATTCTTTCATTAATTCTTTATCAACTTTGGCTAAATCCCAACCTCCATTTTCCATAGAGTGCATGAATTCGTCGCCATATTTGATAATTCCAGATTCTAACATTTCTCTTAAAAGGTCATTTCCTTCACGAGTTCTTTCTCCTACTCCTGCAAATACGGATAAACCGCCGTGACCTTTTGCAATATTGTTAATCAACTCCTGAATTAATACGGTTTTACCAACTCCGGCACCACCAAATAATCCAATTTTTCCACCTTTTGCATAAGGCTCAATAAGGTCGATTACTTTAATACCTGTAAATAAAACTTCAGTAGAAGTTGATAAGTCTTCAAATTTTGGAGCTTGTCTGTGGATTGGTAAACCACTTGCGCCCGCTTTAGGTAAATCTCCTAAACCATCAATTGCATCACCAATTACATTAAATAAACGTCCAAAAACTTCTCCTCCAATTGGCATTTGAATTGGTGCTCCAGTAGCAACTACTTCAACACCTCTAGCCAAACCATCTGTAGAGTCCATAGAAATGGTACGAACAGTGTTTTCACCAATGTGAGATTGAACTTCAAGTACTAATAAAGTACCATCTTTTTTAGTGATTTCTAATGAATCATAAATTTTAGGTAATTCGTTGTTTGAATCGTTAAAAACGACGTCAACAACTGGCCCGATAATTTGTGCAACTTTTCCTGTGAGTCTAGACATTGCTTATGTATTTATTTAATAGCTAATTAATGTTGAAAAATAGATGTATTTTTTCGTGTGCAAAGATAGTTTTTTCTAAAACAATTTTGCAATATATTTTTTGATTTTTTTACAATAAAAAAGCGAAATTAAAAATTTCGCTTTTTTATTGTTATTCTACGGTTACAGATTTTGCTAAATTCCTAGGTTGATCTACGTTGCAGCCTCTTAAAACCGCAATATGATAGGATAATAATTGCAAAGGAATGGTTGTCAAAAGCGGTGTAAAGGCTTCTGTCGTTTCAGGAATTTCAATAACATGGTCGGCAAGAGCTTTCACTTGAACATCTCCTTTTGTAACTACAGCAATAATTTTTCCACTTCTCGATTTTATTTCTTGAATATTACTAACCACTTTGTCATAATGTCCTTTGTTTGGCGCAATTACAATAACAGGCATGTGCTCGTCAATCAATGCAATTGGTCCATGTTTCATTTCTGCCGCTGGATAGCCTTCTGCATGAATATAGGAAATTTCCTTTAGTTTTAATGCGCCTTCTAATGCCACTGGAAAATTATAACCTCTTCCTAGGTATAAACAATTGGTTGCATCTTTGTATATTTCAGCTATTTTTTTGGCTACATCGTTTGTCAGCAATGCTTCTTGCACCTTTTCGGGCATTAATTCTAGTTCCAACAAATAGCGTTGGTAATCAGAATTACTCATGGTTCCTTTTGCTTTTGCTAAACGAAGTGCAATTAAGGTAAGAATTGTAATTTGTGTTGTGAATGCCTTTGTAGAAGCCACACCAATTTCTGGACCAGCATGCGTATAAGCTCCAGCATGTGTTTCACGAGAAATAGATGAACCAACCACATTGCAAACACCAAAAACAAATGCTCCGTTTTCCTTTGCTAATTTGATTGCTGCTAACGTATCGGCAGTTTCACCTGATTGTGAAATTGCGATTACAACATCATCTTTATTGATAATCGGATTTCTATATCTAAATTCGGAAGCGTATTCCACTTCAACAGGAATTCTTGAAAATTCTTCGATTATATATTCGGCTACTAATCCTGCGTGCCAAGAAGTGCCACAAGCAATAATTAAAATTCGTTTTGCATTTGTGAATTTTTCAATATTATCTTCAACTCCAGACATGTGAATAATGCCTTTATTTGCTAATAGTCTTCCTCTATAAGTGTCTTTGATTACGCTTGGTTGTTCATAAATTTCTTTCATCATAAAATGATCAAAACCGCCTTTTTCAATTTGTTCCAAGTTCAATTGAAGTTCTTGAATATAAGGATCAACCAATGAATCGTCTTTAATTTTTCTAACTTTTAAAGGTTTGTGTAAACGCACAATTGCCATTTCTTCATCCTCTAAATAAATAGCATTTGAGGTATATTCTATAAAAGGAGTAGCATCTGAAGCAATGAAAAACTCATCTTCGCCAATTCCAATTGCTAATGGACTTCCTAAACGAGCAACAATAATTTCGTCTGGTTTTTCAACATCAATAACTGCAATTGCATAAGCTCCAACAACATGATTTAGTGCAACTTGAACCGCTTTTCCAAGTTTGCATTTTTCGTTTTTCTTTACTTCTTCTATTAGGTTTACTAAGACTTCTGTATCAGTATCAGATTGAAAAGTATAACCTCTTTTGATTAATTCTTGTTTTATGGGTTCATAATTTTCAATGATCCCATTGTGAATAATCACTAATTTCCCTGAATTTGAAAAATGTGGATGCGAATTTAAATCATTTGGGATTCCGTGAGTTGCCCAGCGTGTATGCCCCATTCCAATTTTACCAAAAAGAGTTTGTTCTTTTTCTGCTTTAGCTTCTAAGTCTGAAACTTTTCCTTTGGTTTTTGATAATTTTAAATTTTTTCCATCATAAAGTACAATTCCTGCACTATCATAACCTCTATATTCTAAACGATGTAATCCTTTAATGATTACAGAATAAGCATCTCTATGCCCAATATAACCTACGATTCCGCACATATAGTATTAGTTAGGTTTGGTATAATAAATTTGTAATTTTAATCTTTTATCATAATTTGGTTCATTCGGAGAAAATTTGTTTCCGAATAAAATTGTTCCTAATGGATTCATCACATTTCCTGTTGGAATATATTTCCCAATTGTATTTGGATTCTTTAAAAATGCAAAAGTTGAATTATTGATGTTTTCTGTTACACTTAAGCCCAAAGTAACATTTAAGTCTAAATCTGGATTGTCTGGGTCTTCAATGTTTATTAAATTATTTATATAATTAGTAATATTTATTTTATATGTTAAACCAATTTCATTGTCTTCATCATCTTCATTATCAAAAGTCATAATTCCACCAAAACCATATTTGTTGTTTTTTGTGTCAGCTGCTTGAGTTCCATCAACACTGTAATCCACTAAAGGAAGACTATTTGTGGCATCATATAAATAAATTCTTCTTGGTTCGGTTGGTCTGTTTGTTGCTCCCATCCCTGGCGGAATTAATGGAACATTACTATTTATTGGACTATCATCAATTGTAAAAATTAAATTTGCTTCATTAATCAACCAGCCGTTTAATCTTAAATTATCTAACTGATCGGGAACACCATTAGGTTTAGGAATACTTGCACTACCTTCTAATTCATAAGTTCCATCTGATAATTTATTAATTTTTTCAACATCTGTTGTGCCAAACAAATCAATATAAACCACTGAACCATTACCTCCTTTTAAAAACAATTGTTTGTCACCCGAAGTTGAGTTTGATGCAGCTAGACCATTTAAATATTGTGTTGAATTTTCATAATCAAAAAAATTAACTGTATTTCCTGTTAGGTTTAAAATTAATTCTCTTTTAGCGTTTGTTGTAGTAGAACCAGAAGATGTTGTTGTAGTAATATCTGAATGATATTGAATATAAATTTTCCCTTTAGAAAAATCTAACATACTCATCACGCCATCTTGACCCGCATTTTCTTCTACTTGAAAATATAATCCTTTAAAATATTCGGCAAAAACAGAATTATTAAACAAATTACTAGATCCTGCTTCTAAAATAGCTGCTTTGAAATAATTTTTATCTAAATTTATCCACATTCCTGGTTTAAATTCTTCTTCAACAACTCTTTTTTCAGTATCTGTTGTTATTTCACCGCTTGAATCTAACCAATCGCCGTTATCATTTGTTTTGTATTTAACAATTAAACTATTGTTAAATTTAAAATTTACGTTTTCTGCGGTATTTGAACTATTATTTAATTGAGAACTTGCAATATTATTTTCAACTAAACCTTTTTCATCACTATAATATTTTTGAGTATAACTACTAATATCATCTGGATTTGGATTAGGTGCATAATTTCTTAGAGAATAACCGCTTCTATAAATCTTTAAATTTAGCGTTGATTCTAAATTTCCATAAATTGAATCTAAAATATAGACATCATCTTCATCTGCTTCTGTATCAAGATGACTAAAATAGGGCACATAAAGATAAACCGAATCTTGAACTGCGTGCATTGTAATATTTGTTCCAATCGTTGGATTTGTAGCAGCTAAAGAAACTTGAGTGACAAAATGTGCCGTAGTTTTTCCAAAAACCGAATTATTATAAATCCCTAAAGCATTGATAGGTAAATTGTTAGATTGAACAGCCCCAGTTTCTTTGGAATAAGCAATAACAGTTGATAAACTATCCACCTCTAAATTAAAATGGGAATCATCTGCTAAATCTGTATCCAATGAATTATAATCTTTATCGCAAGAAATTAGTGCAAAAAATGTTGCTACTAGTACTATTATTTTTAAAAAAATGTGCTTCATAATGTGTTAAACCTTTTTTATAATACGTGATTCTTAATAAATGAAGTATAAACTTCTTTGATGGTGTTTTTCGGTGCGAAAGGTAAAAAAGGTTTGTTTGAACTTTCTATAAATTTTGTTAAAATTGGAGAAAGCTTTTCAGAACCAATAACCACAGCGTCTGAGTGCATGATTGAAAGTTTCATTAAGTTTTCATAACTTGGTTTTTCAATTATTGCTACTGCATCTTTTGAAATAGTATCAAATAAAATTTTGTGCATTAAATTAGCGTCTAATTCGCCTTCAAATCCTTGTTCATATACAGAAGAAATTATCTTTGTTTCTGCAAAAATGCCTTCGTCTTTATAATAATGCTTCAAATATACAGGCAAAAGTGCTGCCATCCAACCATGAACATGTATTACATCGGGAACCCAATTTAATTTTTTAACAGTTTCAACTACTCCTTTAGCAAAAAAAATGGCTCTTTCGTCATTATCTGGATACAAAACGCCTTCTTCATCTGAAAAAGTGGCTTTTCTTTTGAAATATTCGTCATTATCAATAAAATAAACCTGAATTCTTTCTTTCGGAATTGACGCAACTTTAATAATTAGAGGCATATCCATATCATTGACCACCAAGTTCATTCCTGATAAACGGATAACTTCATGTAATTGATGTCTTCTTTCGTTAATATTACCATATCTTGGCATAAAAATTCGTATTTGACCACCTAATTCATTAATCATTTTTGGCATTTCATACGATTGTAACGACACTTCGTTTTCTGCTAAATAAGGCACCACTTCAGATGATACATACAATATCCTCTTGTCTTCCATAATGTATTCTAGTTAATTATTGTTTTAAAAAACCTTGCAAAATTACAAAATTTTATGGATTTATCCACTAAAATAGTAAGTTTGCATCCAAATTAACCATTATTAAGATGCTCATTTTTAACAAAAAGTCCGATTTAAGTGCTTTTTTAAGCCCATTAATCAACCAAAATAAATCAATTGGGTTTGTGCCAACAATGGGTGCTTTGCATGAAGGGCACTTGTCTTTACTCGAAAAATCGCTTGCCGAAAATGATATTACAGTGATGAGTATTTTTGTAAATCCCACGCAATTTAACAACGCCGAAGATTTAGAAAAATATCCAAGAACACTAGAAAAAGATGTTGAAAAAATGAAAGTGGTGAGCGATAATATAATCGTTTATGTGCCTTCTGTTTCAGATATTTATGAAGATAAAACCGTTTCGGAATCCTTTGACTATGATGGACTAGAAAACCAAATGGAAGGGCAACACCGACCAGGGCATTTTGATGGTGTTGGTACAATTGTAAAACGTTTGTTTGAAATCATAAAACCTAATATAGCTTATTTTGGCGAAAAAGATTTTCAGCAACTTCAAATTGTAAAAAAATTAGTTTCAAAACACAAAATCCCTGTTCATATAATTGGTTGTCCTATTTTTAGAGAAGAAAGTGGATTAGCAATGAGTTCTAGAAACGAAAGGCTTTCGCCCAATGCACGAAAAAAAGCAGCCATAATTTTTGAAATTTTAAACCAAGCCAAAGAAGTTTTTCAGCAAAAATCTATCAAAGAAACTATAAAATTTGTAGAAAAATCGTTTAAAAAACATCCTGAATTTGAATTAGAATATTTTGAAATTGCCGATGAAGAAACACTTTTATCTGCTCAAACAAAGGGTTCAAACAAAAAATATCGTGGTTTCATAGCAATTTTTATTGAGAAAATTAGATTAATTGATAATATTTCACTAAATTAATTACCTTTGCCTCATGCAAATTCAAGTAGTAAAATCAAAAATTCATAGAGTAACCGTAACGGGTGCCGATTTGAATTACATAGGAAGCATCACCATTGACGAAGCGTTGATGGAAGCTTCTAACATTATTGAAGGTGAAAAAGTACAAATCGTGAACATTAATAATGGCGAACGATTAGAAACCTATGCTATCAAAGGACCAAGAAACACAGGCGAAATTACACTTAACGGACCAGCTGCAAGAAAAGTACATCGAGGTGATATCGTAATCATTATTTCGTATGGAATTATGGATTTTGAAGAAGCAAAAAAATTCAGGCCAACATTAGTTTTTCCTAACGAAAAAGACAATTCTTTAACTTAGTTTGAAAGCACCAATTCGAAAATTTTTAGGATTAAGTCTTCCATTACTAATTGGAATAGGAATTATATACTATCAATTTACAACGCTTAAGCCAGAAGAATTAGAAAAAATTAAAATTAGTTTTATAAAAGCCGATTATTTTTATATTTTTTTATCTTTATTTATCGCTTTATTTGGTTATTGGTCAAGAGCTTATCGCTGGAAATATGCCTTGCAACATTTGGGATATCAAACTAAATTTCATAATGATTTGATGACGGTTTGCGTGTCTTATTTGGTTAATTTGACCATTCCGCGTTCAGGCGAAATCTCCAGGGCGGCATTGCTCAAAAAATACGAAAATGTGCCATTTGATAAAGCTTTTGGAACTATTGTTGCCGAGAGAATTGTGGATATGATGATTTTTTTGCTGTTTGTAACCATCGGATTTGTTTCTCAATTTGATAAAATATATAACTATTTAGTCGATAAAGGTGTAAAATTTGAAACCTTAATTTGGTTTTCAATAGTTGGGATTATTTTTTTAATTTTTTGTGCTTTAATTTGGATTTATGCTGAATGGAACATCATATTAAAATTAAAGAACAAACTTTCAGGACTAATTGAAGGCATGCAAAGTATCTTAAAAATGAAGAATAAATGGAACTATATTTTCCATTCGTTTTTTATTTGGTTTTCTTATTTAATGATGTTTTATGTGGTTATTTTTGCCTTACCAGAAACCAAAGAAATCTCTTTTGATGTTGTGGTCATGGGTTTCATTTTTGGAACTCTTGCTGTAGGTTTCTCAAATGGTGGATTAGGTGCATATCCATGGGCAGTTGCTTCAATTTTAGGAATTTACGGAATTTCGGAAGGAATTGGAACTGCATTTGGCTATTTAGCTTGGGTTTCGCAAACGCTTTTAACCATTTTTCTTGGTTTATTATCTTACGTGCTTTTGCCTATTTTGAATAAAAAATAGTAGATTTACACTAAATTTTTTTAAGTAATGAGTAAAGTAAAAACGGCTTTCTTTTGTCAAAACTGTGGCACCCAATTTTCAAAATGGCAAGGACAATGCAACGCCTGCAAAGCATGGAATACCATAGTAGAAGAATTGGTTCAAAAAGAAGAAAAAGTAGCTTGGAAAAGCACAAGTGCTACTTCAAAAGCCGCCACCAAACCTTTACTAATTAAAGAAATAGATACCACTCAAGAAATTAGATTAAACACCACAGATAACGAGTTGAATCGGGTTTTGGGTGGCGGATTAGTGCCCGGTTCCTTAACTTTGTTAGGTGGTGAACCAGGAATAGGAAAAAGTACGTTATTGTTGCAAATTGCCTTAAAACTACCTTACAAAACACTTTATGTTTCGGGTGAAGAAAGCCAAAAACAGATAAAAATGCGTGCCGAACGTATTACCTCAACGGGCGATAATTGCTACATTTTAACCGAAACCAAAACCCAAAATATCTTTCGACAAATTTTAGAAATTGAACCCGATATTGTCATTATCGATTCCATTCAAACCTTGCATACCGATTATATTGAATCGTCTGCGGGAAGTATTTCTCAAATTAGAGAATGTACGGCTGAGTTGATTAAATATGCGAAAGAATCCAATGTGCCTGTTTTATTAATTGGACACATCACCAAAGACGGAACTATTGCCGGACCAAAGATTTTGGAACACATGGTAGATACAGTTTTACAATTTGAAGGCGATAGAAATCACGTTTATAGAATTTTACGTTCGTTAAAAAACCGTTTTGGTTCTACCGCCGAATTAGGTATTTACGAAATGCAAGGTTCGGGTTTACGTGAAGTGGATAATCCTTCCGAAATTTTGATTTCTCATAAAGACGAGCAACTTTCTGGAACAGCCATTGCCACGACTTTGGAAGGAATGCGTCCGTTGATGTTGGAAATTCAAGCTTTAGTTAGCACCGCCGTTTATGGAACACCACAACGCAG
>Ga0209480_10003612_pt1 | contig 10049 bp, 7 predicted proteins | sample JI61114C2DNA_FD_187501 | JGI IMG/M metagenome (GOLD analysis project Ga0209480, IMG submission 187501) | Wastewater effluent complex algal communities from Wisconsin, to seasonally profile nutrient transformation and Carbon sequestration -... | ecosystem: Engineered > WWTP > Effluent > Algae...
AGCTGTTGAAAAAATCGCCGATTTTATACATCCCAATTATCACGAGAGAATTGGATTTATCAAAGACATTGCAGCAGGTGCAGTATTCTTTGCAGCGCTTACGGCAGTTGCTATTGGATTAATCATATATGTACCCAAATTTTTATAGAAAATAGTTCAACCAAGAATGGCAAAAACAACAAAAGCAGTTACTCCAGACAAGAAATCGAATTCCAATGCTGTAGCAAAAAAATCGTGGACGTTCACAAAACAACACAAAATTGTTTTGGGTTCACTATTGGTTTTATTTTCAATTGCTTTATTGCTTGCCTTTATTTCATTTTATATTCACGGTCAAGCCGATCAAAGTGCAGTCAATCAATTATCGGATAGAAACGAAACAGTTCAGAATTGGTTGGGAAAATTTGGTGCTTTTCTAGCCGATTTAATGGTTTACAAAGGTTTTGGAATCGCATCTTTCTTATTTGTTCGATTATTTTTCTTGACTGGTATTTTTTTAGTGCTTGATATTTCTTTAAAAAAACTCAAAAGAATCTGGTTTTGGGATTTATTTGTAATCATTATCTTGTCAGTATTATTTGGATTTTTTGCCACTTCACTACCTGAATTGGGCGGAATTATTGGGTTTGAATTGAATTTGTTTTCGCAAGATTACCTTGGCAAAACAGGAACATTACTCGTTTTAATCTTTGGAATCATCATCTATTTGATTTTTAAAATTAAAGTATCTCCAGAAAAAATTAAATCCTTTTTCGAAAGCACCAAAAAAGAAATTAACAATGATTTGAATTCTAAAGCCTCTAGTAATGCTACTGCAAATGGGTATAATTTGGAGGAATATGCCGTTGAAGAAACCGATGATGATGAAGATCTTGATGGAATTCATTTAAAAACAGTAGGTTCTCAATTTGAAATCAACAAAGAAGCGTTAAAACCTACGATTAGTAATCCTTCGGAGATTATTTTGAAACCGCTTCCAAAAGAAGTGACACCGCCGCCTTTCCACTCGCCAGAAATTATTCATACAGAGGATGATCATTTTGTGATAGAAAAAGCACCCGAAGAAGATATTATCGAAGAGAATTTGGCATCAAAACTAGTAGCCGATTTTGGATTATTCGATCCTACTTTGGATTTATCCAATTACAAATACCCCACCATCGATTTATTAAAAGAATATTCAACTGGTGGAATCACTATCAATCAGGAGGAATTAGAAGAAAATAAAAATAGAATTGTTGAAACACTTCGCAATTACAAAATAGAAATTGCCCAGATAAAAGCCACTGTTGGACCTTCGGTAACTTTATATGAAATCGTACCCGAAGCAGGAATTAGAATCTCGAAAATCAAGAGTTTAGAAGACGATATTGCTTTGTCACTTTCGGCATTGGGAATTCGTATTATTGCGCCAATTCCTGGAAAAGGAACTATCGGGATTGAGGTTCCGAACAAGAATCCTACCATGGTTTCAATGAAAAGTGTGATTGGTTCAGCCAAATTTCAAGAAGCCGAAATGGAATTGCCTCTTGCTTTAGGAAAAACTATTTCGAATGAAACTTTTGTAGTTGATTTGGCCAAAATGCCCCATTTATTGATGGCTGGAGCAACAGGACAAGGAAAATCGGTAGGTTTGAATGCTGTAATTACTTCGTTGTTATACAAAAAACATCCTGCTGAAATCAAGTTTGTTTTAGTCGATCCTAAGAAAGTAGAATTAACACTTTTCAACAAAATAGAAAGACATTATCTTGCCAAACTTCCTGATACTGACGATGCCATTATTACAGATAATGCCAAGGTAGTCAATACTTTGAACTCGCTTTGTGTCGAAATGGATAATCGCTATTCTTTGTTGAAAGATGCGATGGTGAGAAATATCAAGGAATACAACGAAAAATTTAAATCTAGAAAATTAAATCCTGAAAACGGCCACCGATTCTTACCTTATATTGTATTAGTTGTCGATGAGTTTGCTGATTTGATTATGACTGCCGGCAAGGAAGTTGAAGTTCCAATTGCAAGATTGGCACAATTGGCCAGAGCTATCGGGATTCACTTAATTATTGCAACACAGAGACCGTCGGTAAATGTAATTACTGGATTAATAAAAGCCAATTTCCCTGCCAGAATTGCCTTTAGAGTATCTTCAAAAATAGATTCCAGAACCATTTTAGATACACAAGGAGCTGACCAATTGATAGGACGTGGCGATATGCTTTATCACAACGGGAATGATGTAGTTCGTGTGCAATGTGCATTTGTTGATACGCCCGAGGTAGAAAAAATTGTAGATTTTATAGGTTCACAAAAAGCATATGCAACAGCTTATTTGCTTCCAGAGTTCGTTGGAGAAGAAAGTGGCATTAATCTTGATATGGATATTTCCGAAAGAGATACTTTATTTAGAGAAGCTGCCGAAATAATTGTGATGGCGCAACAAGGTTCTGCCTCTTTACTGCAAAGAAAACTGAAATTGGGCTATAACAGAGCAGGTCGATTGATAGATCAATTAGAAGCTTCTGGAATCGTAGGTCCTTTTGAAGGAAGCAAAGCCAGAAGTGTTAACATTCTTGATATGAATGCTCTTGAACAATTTTTCAATAATGAACAAAATTAGAAATTAAAATGAAATCGAAGATTCACGAATTCTCAAAAAAAATCAATAAAAGTGTGAGTAAAAAGGTTATATTAATTACCACACTACTCTTATTAAGTTTTTCCATTAAAGCGCAAGACAACAAAGCCAAAGACCTTTTGGACAAAGTTACTTCCATAGTAAAGGGGTATGATAATATTGTGATTGATTTTAAATACAGCTTGAACAATGCCAAAGAAAACATTCATCAAGACAGTAAAGGAAATGTAACGATGAAAGGAAATCAATATGTTTTGAATTTTATGGGAGTTACCAAAATATATGATGGCAAGAAAAACTATACTATTGTTCCTGAAGATGAAGAGATTACCATTTCATCCGTTAATGAAAAAGATGACAGCGCTATTACTCCTTCAAAAATGCTTACTTTTTTTAATACAGGGTATAAATGTACAATGGATAAATTAGAAGACATTAAAGGACGAAAAATTCAATATGTAAAATTGGTTCCAACCAATGCCAAAGACCAAAGAAAAGAAATATTATTGGGTATTGATGTTCAAACCAAACACATCTATAATTTGATTGAAACAGGCAAAAAAGGAACAAAAACTACATTGACTGTTAATTCTTTTAAAACCAATCAACCTTTGTCGAAAAATCAATTTACCTTTGTTGCGAGTAAATATCCAAATTACTACATCAATAAATTAGATTAATCACTAGGTGAAAATTCTCGACAAATACTTACTAAAGACTTTTCTGAGTACCTTTTTTACGGTATTTATTATTCTGTTTTTTATATTTATTCTTCAATCTGTTTGGTTGTTTATAGCCGAATTAGCGGGTAAAGATTTGGATTTACCAATGGTTCTCAAATTCTTATTATTTGCGATGCCTCGCATTATTCCGTTAGTTTTGCCGCTATCTGTTTTGTTGGCATCGATAATGACTTTTGGTAATTTGGCCGAAAACTATGAATTTGCAGCGATGAAATCGGCTGGAATTTCACTTCAGCGAGCCATGAAAAGTTTGATTATTTTCATCTCTGTATTGAGTATTGTGGCTTTTTCTTTTGCCAATAATGTGATTCCGTATGCCGAATATAAGTTTATCAATTTCCGAAGAAATATTGCCCAATTAAAACCAGCTTTGGCCATTGCTGAAGGACAATTTAGTGAGGTTGGCTTATATTCTATCAAGGTGAATAAGAAATCTGGAGTGAATGGAAACACCTTGACGGGGATTACGATTCATAAAAAATCGGCAATGGGGGAAGGGAATAAGACAGTTATAAAAGCCAAAAATGGTTTATTGATTAGTAGCGAGCAATCGAACAACCTTCAAATGGTTTTGAATGATGGTTATTACTATGAAGATGTAATTCCAAAAAAATACGAAGACCGCAGCAAATTTCCTTTTGCAAAAAGTTCCTTCAAGAAATACAACATCAATATCGATTTGTCAAAATTGAATAAAGTAAACGTTGATGATGCCAGTATTTCAAACACCAATACGATGCTTAATGTTAGCGAACTCAATTATACTTTAGATTCGTTGAACAAAAACAGGAATACTGAGATTATATCTTTTTCAGAAAACATCAATCAGCGCATTGGAATCCAAAAAAGTATTGCTCCTATTTTGCCCATAAAAAAAACTAAGACATTGCCAGATAAATTATTATCTAAATATTCCAATGAAAAAAAATTAACAGTCTTAAATTATGCCAGCAGCACTATAGATAACAATTTACTTTCGATTAGTGGAACTAAAACTGAATTAGAATTCAAACAAAAAAACATTAATGGTCACATTTTGGCTTTCTACGATAAATTTGTAATAGCCTATGCGTGTTTTCTAATGTTTTTTATAGGAGCTCCATTGGGTGCCATTATTCGAAAAGGAGGTTTAGGCTTGCCCATTGTATTTGCGGTATTAATATTCATTACATTCCATTTTATTAATACATTTGGCAAACGGATCTCACAAGAAAATGGGTTGTCCCCAATTTTAGGTGCTTGGATGTCTTCATTAATTCTGACTCCATTGGCTATTTTACTTACCTATCGAGCTACCAATGATATTGGATTAATTAATATGGATATTATTATGGCACCATTCCAAAAAATATTCCAAAAAATATTTCCTCCTCCAAAATAATTAAAATATGACATCTACCAAAATAAAACTCAATACCATTGAAGAAGCTATTGAAGACATTCGTCTAGGCAAAGTCATTATCGTAGTTGATGATGAAGGTCGTGAAAACGAAGGAGATTTTCTTGCTGCTGCCGAAAAGGTAACACCAGAAATGATCAATTTTATGGCCACTCACGGTCGAGGACTTATTTGTGCTCCACTGACCGAAAATCGATGCAAAGAGTTGGGACTAACTGCTATGGTTAACAACAATACGGATCCAATGGAGACCGCTTTTACCGTTTCGGTAGATTTGAGAGGCAATGGAGTCACCACAGGTATTTCGGCTGCCGATAGAGCAAAAACTGTTTTGTCCTTGGTTGACCCCAATATAAAACCTCATGAATTAGCTCGTCCTGGTCATATATTTCCTTTAATCGCCAAACAAGGAGGAGTTTTACGCCGTACTGGACATACGGAAGCTGCCATCGATTTTGCTCGTTTAGCAGGCTTTAAACCAGCAGGAGTTATAGTCGAAATCATGAACGAAGATGGTTCGATGGCTCGTTTGCCTCAATTGGTTAAAGTAGCCAAGAAATTCAATTTAAAATTAGTTTCTATTGAGGATTTAGTAGCTTACCGAATGCAACACGATAGCTTAATCATCAAGAAAGAAGACTTTGATATAGAAACTCGTTTTGGGACTTTCAGACTTAGAGCTTATCTGCAAACCACCAATAATCGTGTTCACATTGCTCTAACTAAAGGCACTTGGAATATTGGCGAGCCCGTTTTGACCCGAATTAATGCGACTTTAATCAATAATGACATTTTAGGTACATTGACCAATGATGCTAATAAAAAATTATGTGACCTTTTTGAAATCATTAATGCAGATGGTAAAGGTGCCGTATTGTTCATCAATCAGGAATCGCAATCGGGGGACTTATTGAATCGAATTCTTGAATTGAAAGAATTACAGACCAAAGGGATTTTTAGAGCCCCACAAATAAAGATGGACAATCGTGATTTTGGAATTGGTGCTCAAATTTTGCACGATATAGACATTTCGAAAATACGTTTACTATCCAATACTGAGCAAACCAAACGTGTTGGAATGATAGGATATGGGCTTGAAATCAAAGAATATGTTCCTTATTAGGGGTAAATATTAATTTTATTTGGAGCAGCTTTTTGATTAATGTCAAGGAAATGAATCAATTAAAAAATAGGATATAAAAAGGGTTGCATTTTTACAGAATAGTTTTTGTAAAACAAAAAAAGGTTCTTATATTTGCAACCGCATTCAGAAAAAGAATGTGTTTATTGGAGAAATGGCAGAGTGGTCGATTGCGGCAGTCTTGAAAACTGTTGACTGTTACAGGTCCGGGGGTTCGAATCCCTCTTTCTCCGCCAGTAGAAATACAAATGGTTACAAAACCCACTAAATTCAACGATTTAGTGGGTTTTTTCGTTTCTAGGATAATCAAATTATTCATTTAATCTCAAAGTTTTGGTGTCTTTCGAGGTGTCACTAAATTATAAAAATTTAAGTGACACCTCTCATAGAAAACCACCAGTACAACAAGATGTTCAACAACATATTCAAAATATGTACATCTTGTTTGTAATTATTAGAAAGTTTAAATTTAATAATAACTAAAAGGTTACCACTTATGAACACTACTGTATCAGTTCTCTTTTACATAAAGAGATCAAAAGCCAACAATGAGGGCATCTGCCCTATTTATGCAAGAGTAACAATCCAAGCCAAACGATTTGAGTTTAGTGCTAACAAGTATGTAAATCCAGAGAAATGGTCATCAGAAGGCACCAAAGTCAGGGGTACAAATGAAGAAACTAGAACAATAAATAGCCATCTGGATTATCTGAAAAATCAAGTTTTGGAAGCTGAAAAAAGATTATTCAAAAAAGACATCAACGTTACTTCTGAAAACTTGAAAAATGAATTATTTGGAACTAGTGAAACTAAACGTATGCTCGTTCCCATTTTCCAAGACCACAACAACAAAATCAAAGAATTGGTGGGTAAAGAATACGCACCAGGAACATTAGAACGTTATAAAACTTCGTTGAGCCATACTATTGAATTCCTGCAATGGAAATATAAAGTCTCCGATATCGAGATAAACAAAATAGATCACGCTTTCGTTACTGATTATGAATTTTGGTTAAGAAGTGTTCGGAACTGTGCCAATAACACAGCAGTAAAATATATCAAGAACTTCAATAAAATAATCAAGCTTTGTCTGGCCAATGACTGGCTAGACAAAAATCCGTTTGCAAACTATAAATCGAAAGTCAAAGAAGTTGAACGAGTTTATTTATCTGAAGAAGAAATTCAAAGAATAATTGAAAAAGATTTCAAAACCGAAAGATTGTCTTTAGTCCGTGATATATTCCTTTTTAGCTGCTTTACTGGTTTGGCTTACATAGATGTCAAAAACTTAACAAAGTCGCATATAAGCATTGGTATTGATGGTGAGAAGTGGATATTTACCCACAGACAGAAAACAGAAACCGCCTCTAAAATCCCAATTCTTCCAGTAACGCAAATGATTATCGATAAGTATTTGAATCACCCGAAAAGCAATAATGAAGATAGATTACTACCTATTTTGACGAACCAAAAAATGAATGCCTATCTCAAAGAAATAGCAGGCGTTTGCGAGATTGAAAAAGAATTAACCTTCCACATTGCCCGACATACTTTTGCAACGACTATAACGCTTACAAATGGTGTTCCTATTGAAAGTGTGAGTAAAATGCTTGGTCATAAAAATTTGAGAACTACACAGCATTACGCAAAGGTTTTAGATAAAAAAGTTAGCGAGGATATGAAAATATTGAGAGATAAATTCAACTTGTTAGCAACAAATCAAGAACAAAAAATAATTTAAGTGTCATTTTAAAACTATATTAATAAACTGCCAAAATATTTTTTAACAAATATTTAGTGATGGTTTAATATAATTTGATTAATTTTGTTGTAAATTGATGCATACGATGAATAAACTACACTTTTTAACAATTGTTTTATTTGGTTTCTTACTGATGCCGAGTGATACTTTTGCGTGTGGTAAGAATTCCGAAAAAAGTTCTTGTAGCAAAGAAACTTCTGCAAATACAGAAAAGATGGATTGTTGCAAAAATGATAATCATTCAAAAAACAAGAACCACGATGGTTGCAATGGAAAATGTGGTCACTCAAATTGTGTAACTACTTCAACTCAATTTAGTGTAGTATTTTTCGAAATACAATTCAACAACAGTAATTTTGATTTTTCAGAAAAAAACCAAAATTATTTCAATTCAGAAGACAATCTTTCTTCTGGTTTTTCCTCTCTTTGGCTTATACCAAAAATAAGCTAAATTAAATTTTGACAGCCAAAGGTGTGTCAAATCGAAAGCAATTCTTGCTTTTAAATCATCTATTTTTTTTTATTGGCTAATCAATTATTAAATTATGGCTTTTTGCTATTGTTTAGTTATGCTTTAGCGTGTTCAATTTAAAATTATCTAAAATTATTAACGAAACTGTAATTCACTAAATCGAAAATTTCGACGAAGGCAATTCCTTGTTTCATAAAATCAAATAAAATGAAAAATTTAATTATCATATTAAGTGTGTTCTTATCTGCAATCACATCAGTAACAGCTCAAACAGATACAAAAAAAGAAAGTCCTGAAACAATTTACGTTTGTCCTACACATCCTGACGAAACAAATCCAAGTTCAGGAAAATGCCAAAAATGTGGAATGGTATTAACCAAAATCACCGAAAAAGTACCTACCTACGCCACAAAAGGAAGTCAGCCTATGACTAAAACTGTAACAAGATATGTTTGTCCAATGGATGGATCAAATTCTGACAAACCAGGTGATTGTTCTAAATGTGCAATAAAGTTGGTAAAAACCACCGAAAAGGTACCTACCTACGCTACAAAAGGAAGCCAACCGATGACTAAAATGGTGACAAAATATGTTTGTCCTACAGATGGCTCAACTTCTGAAACTGAGGGAAAATGTTCTAAATGTGGAACTGGAATGGTAAAAATCACCGAAACTGTAGACAACCATCCTCAAAAAGGCAGTCAACCTAAAACTAAAATTGTGACAAGATATGTTTGTCCAATGGACGGTACAACTGCCGACATAAAAGGAGAATGCCCTAAATGTGGAATGGATATGAAAGAGCAACAAATAAAAGAAGACCACAAACATTAATTTCTTGAATTAATAAACCAGTGGAAATAATTGTTCCATTGATAAATAATCTTTAAATAAGCCCAAATGAAACGAAGAAAATTTATAAAGTTATCAGGATTATCTACTACTGCCTTATTAGTAACTAGCAGTATTCCATTTCTTTCCTCTTGTTCAAATAACGATATGAATATGGGAAATAATATGGATATGGGAGGAAATATGAATATGGGGCAACCTGTTCCAGTAACAGAAGGTAACTTTTCTGTCCTTTTAGCAATTCCTCCAATTGTTGGTAGCACAACTATCCTTACAGCACAAAATGTAACAGCAAACAATACCGGATTTGGTAACATCAGCGGATTAGGCTATCATTCAAATGGATTACTTGGCCCTACTATAAAAGTAAATAGCGGTCAATCTATGAACGTAAACTTTGTAAACCAATTAAACGAAAAAACCAACATTCATTGGCACGGACTAAAAATACCTGCTAATATGGACGGACATCCCGAAAATTTTATCAATGCTGGAGGTTCATTCAATTATAATTTTACGGTAAATCAAAGAGCTGGATTGTATTGGTATCATCCACACGCTGACGGAACAACTGGCAAACAAGTTTTTCAAGGTTTGGCAGGCTTAGTTATCGTCAATGACACTGAAGAGACAGCATTAAATTTACCGTCAGGCAACAGAGAACTACCATTAGTAATTCAAGATAAAAGAATTTCAGCAGGAAATATTCCTTATGCACCCACAATGATGGATCAAATGACGGGTTTAATGGGACAATACATACTCGTAAACGGTGTATATGCTCCATCCCACAATGTGGAAACTGCAAAATATAGAGTAAGAATACTAAACGGATCCAATGCAAGAATTTACAATTTAGCCCTTTCGAATGGAGCTTCATTTAGCGTTATAGGCAATGATGGAGGCTTATTGGCATCACCACAAACGGTAAACAGTCTGATTATTGCTCCTGGAGAACGTGCTGATTTAATAATTGATTTTAGTTCAATGGGGCTGAATTCTGAATTATTTTTAATCAGTAAAACTTTTATCGGTGGAAATG
>Ga0209480_10003613_pt1 | contig 10038 bp, 11 predicted proteins | sample JI61114C2DNA_FD_187501 | JGI IMG/M metagenome (GOLD analysis project Ga0209480, IMG submission 187501) | Wastewater effluent complex algal communities from Wisconsin, to seasonally profile nutrient transformation and Carbon sequestration -... | ecosystem: Engineered > WWTP > Effluent > Algae...
GGATTGTTAAAATAGATTTGTTTCTTTTCACCTTCTGCATTTTGTAAAATCATATCAAAATCACCTGGAACTTCTGGTGCGTCTTTCATTTTCACTACTTCACAGATTTTATCTAAATAATCTACAGAAATGTAGGCGTCTTTTTGAAAGAAACGAGATTTACGCATGTTTTTCATCGAAATTCTGCTCGAAGTAATGTTGGCAACGCAACCGTTTTCAAACTCAATTCGAGCATTAGCAATATCTGGCGATTGACTCAAAACAGAAACTCCACTGGCGTGAACGGCTTTCACTTTTGATTTTACAACACTCAAAATAGCGTCGATATCATGAATCATTAAATCTAAAACTACTGGAACATCAGTACCACGCGGATTGAATTCTGCTAAACGATGCGTTTCAATAAACATAGGAGTTTCAATTTGATCTTTTACAGCAATGAAAGCGGGATTGAATCGTTCCACATGTCCAACTTGGCCTTTTACATTGTATTCTTTCGATAAAGCAATAATTTCTTCAGCTTCTTCAACTGTTGTTGCAATTGGTTTTTCAATGAAAACGTGTTTGCCACTTTTGATGGAAACTTTAGCACATTTGTAGTGAGAAAGAGTAGGAGTTACAATATCTATTACATCAACAGCATGAATTAATTTGGCAATGGTATCAAATTGTTTGTATCCAAATTCGGCTGCAATTTTGGCTCCATTTTCTTGATTTTCATCATAAAAACCAACTAATTCATATTTTTCAGATTGATTCAACAATCGTAAGTGTATTTTTCCGAGGTGACCGGCACCTAAAACGCCAACTTTAAGCATAAAATAAAATTTTATCAAAAATAGTAATTAATTGATAATTCGTAATTGATAATTGGTAATTTGTTTTCTATTTTTACAAAATAAATACTTGCCCAAATTGAAAGATACAAACAAACATCAAGGACTTAGAAATCAGTTAGCTAAACAGCTTGAAGAAAAAGGAATTACCGATAAAAACGTTTTGGAAGCAATAAAAAAAATTCCAAGACATTTGTTTTTGAACTCAAGTTTTGAAGATTTTGCTTACCAAGACAAAGCGTTTCCTATTGGCGCTGGACAAACTATTTCTCAACCTTATACCGTAGCTTTTCAGAGCCAATTATTGGAAGTAAAAAAAGATGATAAAATTCTTGAAATTGGAACTGGTAGTGGTTACCAAACAGCAGTTTTGTGTGCTTTAGGAGCTAAAGTTTACTCTGTTGAACGACAAAACGAATTGTTTAAAACTACATCACTTTTATTACCAAAACTTGGAATTCGTCCCAAACATTTATCATTTGGCGATGGATATAAAGGTTTGCCAAATCATGCGCCATTTGATAGTATTATTGTCACGGCTGGTGCTCCAATTATTCCACAACCACTTATGGCGCAATTAAAAATTGGAGGTAAATTAGTTATTCCTGTTGGAGAAAAAGAACAAATCATGACTATGTTAATTCGTAAAAACGAAACCCAATTTGAAAAACATGAATTTGGAGATTTTAAATTTGTACCTTTATTAGAAAACAAAAATTAAGAATTTTTAGATAAATAAAATGCCTCAAAAGTCTAAACAATTGAGGCATTTTTTATTAATATTTTTATCTAGCTTTTGTTTTCTTTATTAAAATAAACCAAGTAATAATACATTTGTTTTTCTTCATCCCAACCTTTTTCTACAAATTTCTCTGCACTTTCAGGATTGATGAAATCTAATTTTATTTGAATGTTAGTATCTAGATTGATAACATTTTTTATTGATTTTCTAGCATCAGTAACTGCCGCATTTGCAATAGGAAAGCTTGTTACATCTTCAATGCTGTACTTTTCACCTCTATCGGCTTTGTAATTTTTAAATTCAGGAATTAAATCTGGATTTTCCATTACATCATTCAAGAAAGCAGTTTCTTCAAACTCATCGTTTTTTGCAAAGTGATTTACTGCACGATTCATAAACATCACTTCTTGTTTTTTATCTTCAGCAGGAAAAACTACTTCTTTAGCAAACTCTTGACAGAATTTTAAATACTTTTTTGTCATGAAATTTTCATCTTGGAAAGCATCAACAGAAAGGAAATGTTCCAACCAATATCTTGCATCATAGCGATTGCTGTCAACAGTCAAGATTTTGTATCCTTCTTCTTTTTTGTAGTTAAAAATTAAACAACCTTTATCTAGTTTATTCAAGTTAATTCCTTCTTGAAGAATCATTTCAAGATTACTATTTTTCTCTTCAAATTGTAAAAAATCGGTACGCAATTCACTTTTGAAAACACCAATTGCATCAACAACATTATTATCGATAGAAACGTTTGTTAAATAAGTAACATAAACTTCTCCATTTTTGATATGTGGATGATTTGATTGTTCAAATAAATGGTTCGTAATTTTTTTAGAAATGTCATGAATCAAACTAGGATTTGTGAAAACCTCAGTAGCAAAATTGAACATTTCGTTGTATTCCAAATCAACTTCGTGTGCAAATTGAAAATAATTTTCTTCTTTTTCACGAAATGATTTAAAGAAATATTCCTTCAATAAAGGAACAATTTCGTCATTTAATCCATAGGGATTTTCAGATAGAAAAATGGCTTCGTTACGGCTTTTGTTTCCAACTCTATGGATGGATAAATTCTCGATGTGGGCGTTGAATAAGTTGATCATTTTTTGTTTTTAAAGTCTTTTTTCTATTCTCTATTTTCTCTATTCTTTTTTTGAAATTTAATTCCAATTTTCTTCAAATCCGTAATCCTCAAAGCTATCGTCACTTCCAAAAGCATCTAAATCATCTTCGTCTAAATCGTCCTCAAATTCATTGTAACTTTCCTCTTCTTCAAAATCGGCTTGAAAATGTTTTTCCATCGCTTCAGCAGGCATTTCTCCATGAGAAAAAAGTAAACTTGGATAAATAACTCCGGTTTCAATGGTGTCTTCAACAGCAGCAAGTTCTACTAAAAATGTCCACATATTGATAAAATCATACACGTAAATTATTTTAGTATTTTCTTCATTAAGAATATCTGCCAATTCGTAATCGCTCATTATTTTGTTTTCTCCTGGAATATCACCAGCATCAAACATTGGAATTTCATCTTCTTGATTCCAAGTGTCATCACAAGTGTAGAAAGAGGCAACTTCCAATCCATCAAAACCGAAGGCATTGACAATTGCGTTGTGTAAATCTTCTAAAGTATCTGTTTCAAGAATAGCGATATCTCTAAAAATATCTTCCTCTGCATCAAGAATCACTCTAAATTTGTAAACCATAATCTAATTTTTTATAAAGTGTCAAAGGTAAAATATTAATTATGAATTACGAATTATGAATTACGTTTTGTTGATAAGATTTCTGTTACTTTTCGTAAAACTCTATGGGTAAATTATCTGGATCAGAAATAAAGAAAAATCTTTTATCCGTAAATTCATCGGTTCTAATAGTTTCACAAGAAATGTTATAAGAAATTAAAAAATCTCTTGTTGTTTCTATGGCTTCAACTTCAAATGCTAAATGTCTGAGTCCACAAGCTTCGGGTTGTGAAACCCTTTTCGGAGGATTTGGAAATGAGAACAATTCAATACAATAATTATCATTTAATGATAAATCTAATTTATAAGAATCACGCTCTTTTCGATATATCTCAGAAATAATTTTGAATCCTAAAATTTCAGTATAAAATTTTTTAGATTTATCATAATCAGAACAAATAATGGCAATGTGATGGATTTTGTTTAATTGTAACATTAGAGTTTAATTTTTGAAATAATGTTGTGGATTTCATTGGTTTTCATCAATGCAGCACTGCAATATAGCGGCGTCAATTCTGCTTCTAAAAGATTCTCTTTTACAGCTGGATCTGAATTTACTAATTCTTGGGCTTCTTCAATTGTTGCACAATTAAAAATAAAAATGCCTCTATAATTTCTTTCATTTTTCATAAAAGGTCCAGCTACAACAAGTTTTTTTTCGTTTGCTAATCTGTTAATGTTTTGCATGTGACCTTCAAAAAGTTTTTGCTTTTCAGTATCACTTGCTGTGTTGTTTTTCCCGGTTTTAAGAATACAAAAAATATAAGTTTTCATACCATAATCATCTGCTCCTAATTCATTCGCTAATTTTTCATCAAATGTTGAATTGTTTTGTGAATAAGCTGAAATTGAAATCATTACTATAAGCTGTATATAAAAGAAATTTTTCATATGAAATAAATTTAATAATATTCAAATATACAATTCATCCTTTTAATTCTACAATTCAGTAAAAACAAATTTATTTTTTAAAATTGTTGATGCAAATTTGTATCATCAAAAACGAACAATCATGAAAACAATTATTGCATTTTTAGTCTTATTTATTTCAACTTTTGCTTTTTCTCAAACCAAAATTTCAGTAAAAGTTGTAGATGAAAAAAACAATCCAGTTTCAGGTGCTAATATTTATATTGATGGAACTTATGATGGAGCAACATCCACAGAAAATGGAGAATTTACTTTTACAACGTCAGAAACAGGAAGTAAAGTTTTAGTAATTTCTTTTCTTTCCTATGAAACTTTGAAAGCTTCAATTGTAATTGAAACATTTCAAATCAAAACTTTCAAACTAAAAGAAAGTATGAATACTATTGATGCCGTTGTTATCAACGCAGGAACTTTTGAAGCAGGTGATAAAGCTAAAAATACGGTTTTAAAACCATTAGATATTGTTACAACAGCTGGTTCTAATGGCGATATTGTTTCGGCTTTGCAAACTTTACCAGGAACTCAAACGGTTGGCGAAAGCGGAAGATTATTTGTTCGTGGTGGTGAAGCAGATGAAACGCAAACTTATGTTGACGGAATTCGTGTGGCACAACCTTTTGGTTCGACAACGCAAAATTTACCAACTCGTGGACGATTTTCACCTTTTCTTTTTAGTGGAATTTCGTTTTCAACAGGAGGTTATTCTGCCGAATATGGAGAAGCTTTATCAAGTGTATTGTTATTAAACACAACCGATATGGCAACTGAAAACAAGACAGACATTTCATTTATGACTGTAGGTTTAGGAGTTGCAAATACTCAAAAATGGAAAAAGAGTTCACTTACATTTAATACTGCTTACATTGATTTAGCTCCATATCAAGTGGCGATTCCTCAGAATGTTGATTGGAACAAAGCTTTTCAATCACTTTCGGGAGAAATAGTTTATCGCTATGAATTGGAACGAGGTTTGTTCAAACTTTACACAGCTTTTGACGCATCAAGATTTGATTTAAATCAAGAAAGCATCAATTCTGTTGCTAAAACTAGAGTTGATTTGAAAAACAATAACCTTTATGTAAATGCTTCTTACAAAGGAAATTTTGGTTCAAATTGGCAACTTACAACAGGTTTGAGTTATGGTCTAGGAAACAACAAAATTGGTTTGGATAACCAAAGAATAGAGAATACAGAACATGCATCACATTTGAAATTAAAAATTAAAAAACCAATTTCAGATAGAATCAAATTGTCTTTTGGAGCGGATTATTTTATAACAAAATTTGATGAAAAATATTCATTTATTACAAATCAAACAGGTTATAATTCTAATATTTTCGCTGGATATACTGAAGCTGATATTTTCTTTTCTAAAAAACTAGCAATGAAAGTTGGTGTGAGAGCTGTAAATAATGATTTATTGAATGAAACTTCAATTTCACCTCGAACATCATTGGCTTATAAAGTTAGTAAATCAAGTCAGTTTTCTGTTGCTTATGGCGAATTCGAACAAGCTCCAAGACAAGATTATTTGAAATTCACTTCTGATTTTAAAAACGAAAGAGCTTCTCATTATATTTTGAATTATCAATATAGTAAAGATAAACGCACTTTTAGAAGTGAAATTTACTATAAGGATTATAATGATTTGGTAAAATTTGATACTCAAATAGCACAATACAATTCTAATTTTAATAATAACGGATTTGGATTTGCAAAAGGATTAGATATTTTTTGGAGAGACAATAAATCAATTAAAAATTTAGAATATTGGGTTTCGTATTCCTACATCGATACTAAAAGAGATTATAGAAATTATGAAGCCGAAGTTACTCCAAGTTTTGTAGCTAAAAACAATTTTTCGATAGTAACTAAGTATTGGATAAACGATTGGAAGTCAAGTGTTGGTTTATCTTATAGTTTCAATTCAGGACGACCTTATGACAATCCAAATGAAGTGAGTTTTATGAACGGAAAAACTAAAAGTTATAATAATGTGAGTTTGAGTTGGGCTTATTTGTTAAGTCAACAAAAGATATTATTCATTTCAATTAGCAATGTTTTAGGAACTCAAAATGTCTTTGGATATGACTATGCTAACTCACCAGATTCAAATGGCGTTTTTCAAAGAAAGGAAATAATTCCAACAGCAGACAGATTTTTCTTCGTTGGATTCTTTTGGACGATAAGCGATAATAAAAAGGACAATCAGTTGGATAATTTATAGTTTACAATTCATCCCAAAAAATCTACAATTCGGTAATTATAAATTTCATAGCACATACAAACAGAATACTTTTACATCAGAATTAAGAACAAGAGTTTTAATCATCAATAAAAAATCAATAACAATTTTAAAAAATTAGAAATCATGACCAAAGTTATCACAACAATCTTAGTATTTTTAGCATCAGTTTTAACTGTAAATGCACAACAGTATGAGCAAGGAATGGGAAAAGCATTCATGACTTGGAGAACAGGAAACGCAACAGAAGCATCAGCTTTATTTGAAAGAATTGCATCGGTTGAAAAAACAAATTGGTTACCAAATTATTATGTAGCTTTAGTAAACACAACAGAAGCTTTCAATCCAGCAAATGCTAAAAACGCAACAGCTTTAATAAACAAAGCACAAGCAGCTTTGGATGCAGCAGAATTAATTTCTCCGAACAATGCAGAAATTCTAATTATGCAAGCTATGATAAACACTGCATGGATTGTTCAAGATCCAATGACTAACGGAATGAAACTTTCGGCTCCAACTATTGAATTATATGAAAGAGCATTAAAATTAGCACCAGAAAATCCAAGAGCAGTTTTCGGTAAAGCTGAATTTGAAATCGGTGGTGCTCAATATTGGGGAACAGATACCAAACCAATGTGTGAGCAAGTTGCAAAATCTATCGAATTATTTGCTAAATTTAAACCAGAAACAGAATTTCATCCAACTTGGGGTTTAGATAGAGCACAAGAAACATTGAAAAACTGCGGAAAGTAATTTCAAAAATAAAATCTTAAGAAGATGATAACCAAATTAATCAAAGAATTACCAAGAGCGATTTTTATTTCTATAAGCATCTTTTTAGTTCTATTAATCATAAGATTCTTATCAGGAGTTCGAATAGAATTCAACTCAAGTTTATTAATCAATTTTGGTTATACAACTTTATACGGTTTCATGTTGTACTATGCGAATGCTATTTTATTCATGAAACTTGATGAGATTTTTAGCAAAGAAAGGTTCAATAGAAAAAGAATTCTAATTGGTTTTATAGGTTCATTTATTATTTCAGTTGGAGTAATCTTTTTGTTGAGAATTTTTGAAGATGTAATTATTGAAGGAAGTTCATTAGCTTTATTTTTTGAAAAAGAAAAGTTTAGTAATTATCTAGTTACCATCATAATAACATTTATAGTTACACTTGCTTTTCATGCATTTTACTTTTACAAAGCTTATCAAGAAAGTCGCTTAAAAGAGCAAAAGATAATCGCTGGAACTGCGAATGCTAAATTTGAAAGTTTAAAGAATCAAATTGATCCTCATTTTCTCTTTAATAGTTTGAATGTTTTAAGTTCATTAATAGAGGAAAATCCTGAAAATGCACAACAGTTTACCACTTCATTATCTAAGATTTATCGCTACGTTTTAGAACAAAAGGATAAAGAATTAGTTACAGTTTCAGAAGAATTAGCTTTCGCAAAAACGTATATGAAGTTATTAAAAATGCGTTTCGAAAACAGCATCACTTTTGAACTTCCAGCTGATTTTGAAAATCCTGATGCCAAAGTAGTTCCGTTGTCATTGCAATTATTATTAGAAAATACGATTAAACATAATGTGGTTAGTGAAAACAAGCCACTTCATATCAAAATTTATATAAAAGATAATTTTTTAGTAGTAGAAAATAACCTGCAAAAGAAAGAAGTTTTACAAGATAGAAAAGGTGTCGGACTTCAAAATATAGTAAGTCGTTATGCTATTCTTTCAGAACGAAAAGTCTTAATTGACGAGACTAAAGAAACATTTGCAGTATATCTACCTATTTTAACAAAACAAATAAGTATCATGGAAACAACAAATACATTTAACGAAAACACTTCTTACTTGAGAGCAAAAGAACGTGTAGAAAAAATAAAAGGGTTTTATGGAAATCTTGCATCCTATTGTGTAGTAATTCCAATATTAATCATCATCAATTTAACCACAAATAGCAACGGATTTCAATGGTTTTGGTTTCCAATGTTGGGTTGGGGTTTAGGAGTACTATTTCATGCTTTTGAAACTTTTGGATACGGAAAATCTTGGGAAGAAAAAAAGATTCAAGAAATATTGAATAAACAAAATAATACTAACAACAAATGGAAGTAATTATGAATACTAATCAAGATTTTGAGAACTATCAAAAAGCAAAAAAGCAAGTTGAAGAAATCAAAGGATTTTATTCGCATTTAACATTTTATATAATTTTTAATGCAATAATAATTTTTATCAATTTAAAATATTCACCCAATCATCTTTGGTTTTTTTGGACGACTTTCAGTTGGGGAATCGGATTGTTTTTTCATGCGGTAAAAGTCTTTAATTGGTTTCCTTTTTTTGGAAAAAGTTGGGAAGAAAAAAAGATGCAACAGTTTATAGAAGAAGAAAAGAACAAACAAAATAAATACGAATAATCATGACAACAGAAGAGCAAATACAATATGAAAGAGCACTAAAGCGTGTCAAAAAGATTAAAGGTTTTTATACGCATTTATTGGTTTATGTGGTTATAAATCTGATGATTGTGATAATTAATATCCAAAATCTCAAAAGCGGTGAAAGTTATTTTAAATTGGAGAATTTCTTCACGGCTTTCTTTTGGGGAATTGGTTTGGTAGCTCACGGATTATCAACTTTTGGTGGTGAAATCTTCTTTGGAAGCGATTGGGAAGAAAAGAAAATTAAAGAGTTGATGGAGAAGGAAAAGAGTGAAAAACAAAAATGGAACTAATGATAAATTCGGAACTTATTTTTAAAATTTTACTTGTAATTCACATCATTGCAGGAAGCATTGGTTTAATTACCGGAACTATCAATATCACTAGAAAAAAAGGAGATAAGTTGCATAAAAATGTTGGTTTGTTTTTTCTTTATGGTATGATAATTAATGGAATTGCTGGTTTATTAATGACTTTAATACATAGTAATCCATTCTTGTTTATTGTTGGGATTTTTTCAATATACATGGCAGCAACAGGACAACGATATCTTTCTTTAAAAGGATTGTTGAAAGGTGAAAAAGCCAAAAATATAGATTGGATTTTAAGTGCAATAATGTTACTTTTCGGAATTGGATTTGTGATTTATGGAATCTTAATATTGTTTTCAAGTAATAATTTCGGAATCGTATTATTAGTTTTCGGATTCATCAGTATTTCAATGGTTTATCAAGATTTTAAAAATTATAAAGGCAAAAATTCAATAAAAAACTTTTGGTTGTTAGTTCACATTCAGCGAATGATAGGTAGCTATATTGCTGCTGCAACAGCTTTTTTGGTAGTCAATAATACTTTTTTACCAGCAGTTGTTGCATGGCTTTTACCAACTGTATTACTAGTTCCATTAATTATTAAATGGTCAAATAAATATAAAATCGTTTCAAAATAAGAATATGAACATAATTATTATAGAAGACGAAAAACCTGCTGCAAGATTGTTGCAACGCAAGGTTGAAAAATTAGGATTGCAAGTCAATCAAATGCTTCATTCTGTTGAGGAATCAATACATTGGTTTAACAACAA
>Ga0209480_10003614_pt1 | contig 10038 bp, 7 predicted proteins | sample JI61114C2DNA_FD_187501 | JGI IMG/M metagenome (GOLD analysis project Ga0209480, IMG submission 187501) | Wastewater effluent complex algal communities from Wisconsin, to seasonally profile nutrient transformation and Carbon sequestration -... | ecosystem: Engineered > WWTP > Effluent > Algae...
TTATAATGGGTAATGGGTAATGGGTAATGGGTAATGGGTAATGGGTAATGGGTAATGGGTAATGGGTAATGGGTAATGGGTAATGGGTAATGGGTAATGGGTAATTTAGTTAAGAAAGAACTCATTTTTCTATATAACTAAAAATAAATTTTTACAGTCCGAGTATTTAACATAAGTTGTTTAGATTTAAACTTTATACGCTCATTTGAGCATTCGCCCTAAAAAGAATTATTAGCCACTAATTGCACGAATGATGCTTTGCATCTAACACGAATTTATTCGTGAAAATTAGTGAAATTATCTGCGATGTTGCTTCGCGGTAGTGGCTAAAATATGTGGAGTTTTAATCTATTATAAAAATTAGTGTCATCTCCGTTACGTTTTCATCAAGTTATCTATTTTGATTTTGGAAGCAAAGAATTCCAGGTTAACTAATTTCTAGCTTCTTCTATATAACTAAAACTAAATTTTTACAGTCCGAGTATTTGACATAAGTTGTTTAGATTTAAACTTTATACTCTCATTTGAGCATTCGCCCTAAAAAGAATTATTAGCCACTAATTGCACGAATGATGCTTTGCATCTAACACGAATTTATTCGTGAAAATTAGTGAAATTATCTGCGATGCTGATTCGCGGTAGTGGCTAAAATATAAGGAGTTTTAATCTATTATAAAAATTAGTGTCATCTCCGTTCCATTTTCATCAAGTTATCTATTTTGATTTTGGAAGCAAAGAATTCCAGGTTAACTAATTTCTAATTTTCTTAAAAAGATATAAATACAGTTTTTTACGAAACACCCATCTAATATCTATAAAATTAACATCTACCATTCTTCACCCACTCTTCTGCATCCTTCAACCGCTCCTGACTCCCCGTCTCCAACCACACCGTATCCTTTCCCGCTTTATAAGCCTGAATATTGACCTCATTTATACAGGACAAATAAGCAGGTATCATTGGAAAAGGTTTGTCACCATACATTTCAGCGAATCTCTCCACCAATGACCTGTCGATCATATGAATTCCACTGAATGCGAAAAAAGAGGAGTTTGGTGCGTTTTCTATGTCGCCAATACTTTCTTCTGTCTTATAATTATACCAACCATTAAGATGGTTTTCCGCATTAAAAACAAGTTTTCTGGTGCTTTCCCGCTCCTGTACGATTAATGTCGCTGAACTGTCTGAAGATTCGTGTGCTGAAGCAAGTTCCTGAAGATCGAGATCCGTTATCACATCCGTGTTGAAGATTAAAATGCTGTCTTCCTCATTCATCAATGGCAAAGCAGCTACAAGCGCTCCACCGGTGTCTTTTAGTTCTGCCCTTTCGTCCGAAATTAGAATTTCAGCCTTGTAATGATGATTGTTAATATGTTCAATGATCTGCTCTCCAAAATGATGCACATTGATGATGATCCTATCGAAACCATATGACTCCAGGTAGGCTATGGCATGATCGATCATACATTTGCCGGCACATTTGACCAATGCCTTTGGTGTATGATCTGTCAATGGCCTGAGACGAGTCCCAAAACCTGCAGCTAGAATGATAGCCTGCATGATTATTTTTTTATCGGTGCCTTTTTAGCAGGTGCTTTCTTTATCGGAGCTTTCTTTGCAGGAGCTTTTGCTTTTTTTGCAAATGCGCCAGGTTCCTGAGTTTCGATGATGGCCATTACTTCCTCAAGAGAGATATTTGCCAATTGGTCATCAGTAAAGTTTTGTCCATCTTTATTTTTACCCAACTTCAGCATTTTTTTGCCAAATTTTATGAACGGACCCCAACGGCCATTCTCGATGGATATTTTCTCACTTTCCCACTGTCTGATGTATCTGTTGGCTTCTTTATTGACCTTCATTTCGATCAATTCTTCCATTTCTGCCTGACTAATTGTTTCCAGATTATATCTACGAGGAACGTTGATATACAGGTCATTCCACTTTATGAATGGTCCGAATCTTCCTGTTCCTTTTGTGATGCCTTTTCCTTCAAACATTCCTACAGCTGCTTCTGACTTTCTTTTTGTTTCGATCACTTCGATGGCTCTGTCCAAATCTACGCTGTAAGCATCTTCTCCTTTCGGCAAACTAACAAAAGCATCACCAAATTTCACATATGGACCGAACCTTCCGATATTGACTGAAACAGCAAGACCTTCATATTCCCCCAGATCCATCGGCAATGCAAATAATGCGAATGCCTCTTCCAATTCAATGGTTTCCAAAGACTGCCCTGGCTTAAGGTTGGCATATTGGGGTTTTTCATCTTCCCCTAATTCCTCTATTTTTCCGATCTGAACGATAGGCTTACCATATCTGCTTAGTCTAACAAGAATAGATCTGCCTGATGCAGGGTCTATGCCCAGAACACGCTCTCCGCTTGCCCTTGCAGCATTTTCTTTGGTTTCTTCTACAGTCTGATGAAATGGATTATAGAAACTACTGATCATTTTCGTCCATTCGAGATTCCCATCTGCGATGATGTCAAATTCTTTTTCGATCTCCGCAGTAAAATGATAATCCATCACCTTGTCGAAATGCTCATTCAGAAAGTCTGTCACGAGCATACCCATATCCGTAGGAAATAAATGATTCTTACTTGCTCCGGTATTTTCTGACATTACTTCACCAGTGATCTTATCAGCTTTCAGTGTGAGTAATTTATAATTTCGTTTTACGCCATCTCTGGATTCCTTTACTACATAACCCCTATTCTCCTCCATGATCTTAGAGATAGTTGGTGCATAAGTTGATGGTCGACCGATGCCCAATTCTTCCATTTTCTTCACCAAACTTGCCTCCGTATATCTTGCAGCAGGTTTTGTAAATCTTTGTGTAGCAGTCATCTCGTTCAACTTGAGAGGTTGGCCGACAGTCACAGGTGGCAGCAAAGTATCTAGTGTATCATCTTCTTCATCATCCACAGATTCGAAATATACTCTCAAGAATCCGTCGAATTTAACTACTTCACCGGATGCCCTAAGGAATTGTCCGGGATGAGCTGCGATGGCAATGTCAATATCTGTTTTTTCAAGAATAGCATTTGCCATTTGTGAAGCGATCGTTCTCTTCCAGATCAGTTCGTACAGTTTCTCCTGATCCTTGTCCTGGTTGTGGATGGATTTATTTTCTATATACGAAGGTCTGATGGCTTCGTGCGCTTCCTGTGCAGAATCATTCTTCGTTTTGTATCTTCTAGTCTCTACATATTTTGCGCCGAATGTCTGTTCAATGTTTTGTGCGATTTCTGACAATGCAGTCTCACTCAAATTGGTCGAATCCGTTCTCATGTAAGTAATAAGACCTGCCTCGTAAAGTCTTTGCGCCGCGATCATCGTGCGTTTTACACCAAAACCCATCTTTCGACTGGCTTCCTGCTGGAGCGTAGAAGTGGTGAATGGTGGAGCTGGTTTTCTGCTACCAGGCTTGACGGTGATGTTGTGTACTTTATAAGTGGTGCCGATACATTTCTCTAAAAATGCCTGTGCGTCACTTTCTACTGCGAATCTTTTGTCAGATTCAGCGATAAGTAAGGTCTTTTTCTCATTGCCCATTTCCACAGGGAAGGAAGCTTTGACCTTGAAAAAATTCTCTACATTGAATTTTGTGATCTCTCTTTCTCTGTCCACCACTAGTCGCACAGCCACTGACTGAACTCTTCCTGCCGACAAGGATGCCTTGATCTTACGCCACAATACTTCTGAAAGTTCGAATCCTACGAGTCTATCCAAAACTCTTCTAGCTTGCTGGGCATTGACGAGATCCAGATCCAGATTTCTGGGAGATGCCACTGCACTTTGTATTGCGCTCTTGGTGATCTCGCGGAACACGATGCGTTTTGTAGTGCGTGGATCTAGTCCTAGAACTTCGCAAAGGTGCCAGCTAATTGCCTCCCCTTCGCGATCCTCATCCGTAGCGAGCCAGACTTCATCCGACTTCTTCATAGTGTCTTTAAGTTCTTTGACTACGCGGGCTTTGTCGGGAGTGACGACATAGTTTGGCTTGAAGTTGTTCTGAATATCTATACCGTTGTTGCCTTTGTCCAGATCACGAACGTGACCGAAACTGGATTTTACGACAAAATCTTTCCCCAGAAATTTTTCAATTGTTTTTGCTTTGGCGGGGGACTCTACGATTAATAATTTTTGACCCATCTTGGTTTGTACCTTTAGAAATAATGAAAAATGGTGCCAATGTCACTTTCAATCTTGCCACATTTTCGCTGCTGACATTGGTGATTAGCGCTTTAGATAATCTACTTTTTACTTGAAAACATACGATTCCAAACTATAAAAAGTACTTCTGATCGCTCATAAAAACACCACAAACATATAACAAGATATTTGTAAATGATAAAAAACATATATTTCAATGTCATTATTTCCAAGTACTCACCTATTTTTGCAGCCATTATGGGATTATTTGATCTATTCAGAAAAAAGGAAAAAGAAGGGGAAGCCGAAATGAAATATCTGATCGCCGGACTCGGCAATATGGGCGCTGATTATGATGGTACACGTCACAATGTCGGTTTTGAAGTGTTGGATTATATGGCTGCAGAGGCGGGAGTTGCCTTCAAACATGAGCATCTGGGTGATGTCGCCATCGTCAAGCACAAAGGAAGAACATTTTATTTACTCAAGCCATCCACTTACATGAATCTCAGTGGCAAGGCGGTGCGATATTGGTTGCAAAAATTATCACTCAAGCAGGAAAGTTTGCTCGTAGTGACGGATGACCTGAAGATTAAATTTGGCAGTGTGCGCATCCGTCCTAATGGTTCTGATGGCGGACACAATGGTCTAAAACATATCAATGAAACCTTTGGCAATCATGTTTATGCCCGCATGCGTGTCGGTATCGGAGACAATTTTTCCCGAGGTCGTCAAGTGGATTACGTCCTGGGTAAATGGGATAAAAAAGAGCAGGAAACGCTTCCCGACATCATCAAACATGCAGCAGCAGGTGTTTTTGCATTCGGAACGATTGGAATTACTGAAGCTATGAATAAATTTACAAAAAAATAAGATGCAGACATTTGCAGCATTTCTGAGAGGGATCAATGTAGCAGGACAGAAGTCGATCAAGATGGTCGAACTGAAGGCGATGATGGAGGATTTTGGGTTTGAGGAAGTTCAGACTTACATCCAGAGCGGGAATATATTCTTCAAAAGCAAGGAAAAAGAGGAGGGAAAGTTGCAGGCTAAGATCAAAAAAGGCATTCGAGATACCTTTAATTTCGTCGTACCGGTGCTCGTCTGGCCTACTTCCTTGATCAATAAATATCTGAAATCCAATCCATATCTGGCTGAAAAACCGGAAGAAGCCAGGCTATATTATACCTTACTTTCAGAAAAGCCTTCTGCCGAAAATGTCGAAAAACTCATGGCACTCGCCAATGACATCGACTTCTACACAGTCCATGACAAGATCATCTACATCCTGGTCAATACAAAATACAGTGATTCTAAATTCTCCAACAATATGATCGAAAAAGTCCTGAAGGTAGAAGCTACTACAAGGAATCATGCGACGATGGTGAAGATGGGGGGCGGTGAACGATTTATTGTAGTTGTAAAATGCAAAAAATTAATTATTTTTTTTAACTTAGCTTTCGTATTAAATTTTCTTAAGTTAAAATTTATTAGATGATGAAAAATTATACCAAACTAATAACATTAAGAAACGCAGCCAAAGTCACTATGTTCCTAATAGGAATATTCTTATTGATATCCAATGATGGGGAAACTATATTAGGTATGCATGTTAATTTATCACCATGGTTTTTGATGGGAGTTGTTCTGCTTTTGTTTGCTGCGGCAATTGTTCTGGATTCTACTAAAAAGGAAAAAGTAGTTTAATTATTTTTTAGAAATGAATTATTCTGAAATAATTGAATACAATATTATTCCATCTGTGATCAGTCAACTAAAGCTGGCTACAAGTTATGTAGAGCGCAAATGATAAAATACTTCTATCTTCCTTCAATCTTCCTTGAAGTTTCATTGAATGTTAAGCGCCAATTTTATCGAAAAGATGTAAATTTGTTATGATGGTTTGTAATTATTGCCATATCAATACATTCACAATTATGAAATTCAACTTAATTGCTTTTACATTTTTCATTTCATTAATTTCTCTGAAAGCTCAGGATTATATAAATCAAAAATATGACAGGGAAAAATTAATAATGGATAGACTAACATTAGGTTGCTCCAATTTAGACCCATTAGATTCTTTAGTAAGAATCGGAAATATTTTTAATTTTAACGACGATACATTAGAAGTTTTGGGTGTTGATACATTCTTTAAAGGCGAGACAACGTTAAAATTTGAATATTATACGAATTGTACACAGATCAGTAATAAAGAAGGGAAATTTACTGCTTTTTTTAATGGTTACTTATTGTATGATAGATATGGAAACTATGAAGAACTAACAATGCTTAAGGAACCTATTTTCGGACATCGTGGCCATTTAGGTGTTAATAGATCATTGATTTTACCTTATCCCGGAAAAGATAGTACCTATATACTTTTAACTCCATGGAAGCATGTGGAAGATCCGGCGTTCGAAGCATTGAATGCAACTGCCATTGCTGGAATTGTATTTAGGGAATTGAATACTGGAAAGCTAAAAATTCTTGATTTTTACCCTGAAATTATCACCGGAAACTTTGGTATCTTTGGCGCAATGTCAGCCGTTAGACATGCAAATGGACGAGATTGGTGGATAGTCGCCCCTCAGCGATTAGATAATATGGTTCATACTTTTTTATTCTCAAAAGAAGGTTTTTCCAATAAAAGCACTCAAAAGACTAAATATGTAACAGGTGAGACAAGTAATAACCCAGAATTCTCACCTGATGGGCAGTGGTATACCAGAACTCATGTTAAAGTATTAAGTCAATGGCACAACATCAGTACAATCCAATTTTATAAATTCAGCAGATGTTCTGGTATATTTGAAGATCAAATTGAATTTGAAATGGACTATGAAGATACTTCCAATGTCATTCAGGTTATTTTCGAAAAAAATAGTCGATACTTTTATATCACAAGTGTGCTTAGTTTGTATCAGGGCGACATACAATCAGAAGACATTAAAGCATCATTGATTAAAGTTGGTAAATCTCGACCACTGATGTGGGATGAACATATGCTTATTGGTGCCGGCTTTCTTGCTCCGGATGATAAAATTTACATTTTTGACGGAAGACCTAATTTTTATGGTTCTATCATCAACAATCCTTCTGAGAGAGGACTAGCCTGTGATTTTCAATATGAATATCGAGCCTTTCCAGCTTGTACAAGTGTCAATTTCGGAAATTTACCTAATTTTAATTTAGGACCCTTAGACGGCAGCCCATGCGATACTTTAGGACTCGATAATCCATTGGCTGTAGAAAAAGACACCAAAAAACATATTGAATATAATATCTATCCCAATCCTGGTAATATTCTGATCCATACGGATTATAATTTTGAAAGAAAAGATTTGAAGATGAAACTCCTTGATTTTAGAGGCAAGGTCATTATGAATACATATGCAATTAGCTTGAAGACCGGCATTGACATAAGTGATATCGCTCCGGGGGTTTATTTTGTAATTATTGAAGGAATGCCTGTAAAAAAAATGATAAAGATTTGATTTGTGGATTGGGGATAAAATCCACTCACTTTTCTAGAGATCCGTCAGCTAAAGCTGGCGGCAAGTTATATGGTGCACATTTATATGCGTTAGTTTAAAATTTTATATCAAACATCAAACTCCAAACATCACAAACTCCAAACCCCAAACCCCAAACTCCAAACAATCTTCAATCTTCAAACCAAAAAATACTATATTTATCGAAATTTTTAAATAACATTCGATGATAGTCAGATTTACATGCCTTTTTCTTCTTTTAAATTTTTCCATGCTCAAGGCTCAGGTCGTGGTCAACGAGTTCTCCGCCTCCAATCTGGCAAGCTACATTGACAATTATACCAAAGCGGAGGACTGGATAGAACTATACAATACAAGCGATTCTGAAGTGAATCTGGAAGGTTGGTACCTCTCCGATAATGACGCCAAACCGACAAAATGGTCCTTTCCCACAGGTGTCAAAATTGCAGCACATGACTACCTGGTCGTATTCGCATCCGGCAGAGACGAATTTAAAAATGGGAAGGTGCACACAGATTTCAAATTGAATCAAACAGAACAAAAAGATTATGTCATCCTCTCTAAACCTGACAAATCCATTGTAGACAAAATAAAACTGCCCATCACCCAATTAGAGCAAAGTGTCTGCAGGTCCGTGGATGGGGGAAGTGATTGGGTATACAGCACTATAGCCACTCCGGATGCAAACAATGAATCCACAGCCAGTTATCAGTTCAAAGGCTTTTCTTCCAAACCTCAGGTCACAGTTAGTTCCGGTTATTTCGAAAATTCAATAGTAGTAAGATTATTAAACAGCTTTCCAGCCAATGTTAAAGTTAGATATACACTGAACGGCTATGCACCTTCAAATAATTCAGCAATATTTCCTGATAGCCTTGTGATACCTGCCACGGCTGTCCTCAAACTTATTGCTTTCGATGATGATACGACTATTTTTCACAGCTTCTGCGAGTTCAATACCTATTTTATTAATGAAGAATTTTCGCTTCCGGTATTTTCTGTTGCCGCAGATAAATTAACTGATCTGGCAGAAGGAGAGAAGGAATTGAGACCAGTCGGTTCAATCGAGTATTTTGATAAGTCTAGAACCAGGAAATCAATTGGCTATGGTGAACTAAATAGCCATGGACAGGATTCATGGGTCTTGAACCAAAGAAGTTTGGACTGGATCACCAGAGATGAAATGGGCTATTCTGCGGCAATTTACCAACCTATTTTTGACCTATCAGAAAGAGAAGAGTTCCAGAGATTCATCTTCCGTGCATCAGGTGACGATAATTATCCGGCTATCAAGGATGGTTCGCACGATGGAAGTACCCACCTCCGTGATGAATATGTGCATACACTCGCAAAAGAAGGAAATATGAGCCTGGATGTAAGGACGCCACAAAGATGTATTGTATTTCTCAACGGAGAATACTGGGGTGTGTATGCAGTAAGGGAGCGACCAGATGACCATGATTATACCGATTTTTACTATAAGCAAGACAAATACGACCTGCAATATCTCGCTACCTGGGGTGGAAGCTGGGCAGAATATGGTGAAGGAAAAGCATTTTCAGATTGGACAAAGATCAGAAACTTTGTGCTTCAGAAGAATATGGCCATAGATTCAAATTACGTCAAAGTTGAAGAGGCAATAGACCTAGTAAGTTTAAGTGATTATTTCATCATGAACCTGAATGTAGTGGCTTCTGATTGGCTAAATTACAATACAGGTTGGTGGAGAGGATTGAACGAAAAAGGAACACATAAAAAGTGGGGATATACGCTGTGGGACAATGATGCAACATTCGATTACTACATCAATTACAGTGGTGTTCCTGATATTTCTCCATATGCGGAACCTTGTGATATCAATCAGATAGCAACATTTATAAACAATTTTTTCAATGGAATTGATTTAGGAAAACATGAGAAAATACTGCTGAGATTGTTGGATCAAAATGCAGACTTCCGCCAACTATATTATAGCAGATATGCCGATCTGATGAACACCGTATTTAGTTGCGATAACATGATTTCTACCCTAGATCGGATGATAGCAGATATAGAACCTGATATGCCCAGACACGTCGAAAGATGGGGTGGCAATATGACGGAATGGCATAAAAATCTTAAAAGATTGAAAGATTTTATTGAAATAAGATGTACTAAGTTGGCGGACAATCTTGCCGAATGCTACGAACCTGAGAATTCTTATTTATTAACCATAATGACAGATCCTCCTGAAGTAGGTGAAATAAAACTAAATACCTTGAACCACGCCTCACTACCTTGGTCCGGGACTTATTATGATAATATGAATCAATTGATTTCAACTAAAAGAACCAATGATGCGTACGAATTTTCACATTGGTCATCGAAA
>Ga0209480_10003618_pt1 | contig 10031 bp, 4 predicted proteins | sample JI61114C2DNA_FD_187501 | JGI IMG/M metagenome (GOLD analysis project Ga0209480, IMG submission 187501) | Wastewater effluent complex algal communities from Wisconsin, to seasonally profile nutrient transformation and Carbon sequestration -... | ecosystem: Engineered > WWTP > Effluent > Algae...
TTTAACTTTTAAAGTATATTAACGCTCTAAACTTTAATAAGCTTTCAACCCTCAACTCTCAACCCTCAACCCTCAACTCTCAACCCTCAACCCTTCAACTGATCAACCAAAAAGTGATTGATGCCGCTGTCTACAAAGTCAATGACTCACTCTACCGCTTATGGTACAATAATGAGAAAGACGGCAAGAGCATCTGGTATGCCGAATCACCTAATCTTAAAACCTGGATCGATAAAGGCAAAGCCATTGCTGCCCGTGGTGAAGGACCCAAAGTGTTTTACTGGCAGGATCAATACTTTATGATCGTGGATGCCTGGAAGGGCATGGAAGTCTACAGTTCCACTGATCTCTTAAAGTGGACCAAACAAAAAGACCGCATTCTCGAAGCACCTGGCAAGGGCAAGGATGATCAGGCTATGGGTGGTCACTGCGAAGTGATCGTGAATAATAACCGGGCCTTTGTTTATTATTTCACCCATCCCGGTCGTCGTAAAGACAAACCCGCGGCCAGGGGATCATTTGATGATAAACGTAGTGTGATACAGGTAGCCGAGCTGGAATATAAAGAGGGGGAGATTGTTTGTGACCGGGATAAGCCTCTGCGCCTGAAATTAAAAAGAACTAAATGAGGCGTTGGAAACAATATGGACTGTTCTTCCTCTTGCTGACTGTACTGCAAACAGCAGCACAGGACCTTCAATTCTCTGAAACAGGCAAACAGGGATACTTTCCCCTGATCGGCGGTAGCCAGCCATTGCGTTTACTAACCGACAGTAAGGATGCCACTGTAGTCGCCATCAGTGCCGCTACCTTTGCCGGTGATTATGCGTTGTTGAGTAATCATGCTAAACTGGAGATCAGTAATCAATCAGACTGGAAGGGAAACCGGATTGTAGTTGGTACCGTTGGACAATCCGCCTTTATCGATACCCTGATAAAGCTGCGTGCAATTAAAGTGGATAGCCTGAAGGGACAATGGGAACGTTTTTCCATCCAGGTCATAAACAATCCCTTTTCACCCGCACATCGTTTGCTCGTCATTGCCGGGAGCGACAGAAGAGGAACCGCTTTTGGACTGTTTCATCTGTCAAGATTGATGGGTGTATCACCCTTTGTGTGGTGGGCGGATGTATTGCCGGAGAAAAAGAAAAGTCTGTGGGTCAGCGGACAATATATATCCGCTTCTCCTTCCGTACAATTCAGGGGGATTTTTATCAATGATGAGGACTGGGGGCTGCAGCCGTGGGCGGCCAAAAAAATGGATACCGCTATACGGGATATCGGACCTAAGACCTATGCGCGGGTATTTGAACTCATGCTCCGCTTAAAAGCGAATTATATCTGGCCGGCCATGCATCCCTGCACCAAGGCTTTTTATTATTACAAGGATAATCCGAAAGTAGCGGATGATTATGCCATCATTGTAGGCGGCAGTCATTGTGAACCCATGCTCCGCAATAATGTATTTGAATGGTCTGAAAATTATGCCGCCGAATACGGCAAGAAACCCGGGGAATGGCGCTATGATCTCAATAAGGATCAGATCTATGCGTACTGGGATGATCGTATAAAAGAAGCAAAGAACTATGAGAATGTGTACACCATCGGTATGCGGGGTGTACATGATGGCAGTATGCCCGGTCCGAAGGATCCCGATGCCAAACTCTCCCTGCTGCAACAGGTGATCAGTGATCAGCGGAAGATCCTGCAGGACCAGTATGGCCGTGCGCCGGGTGAAGTGCCGCAGATCTTTGTACCCTATAAAGAAGTACTGAGTCTGTACCGCCGTGGACTGAAACTGGATGACGATATCACCATCATCTGGCCCGACGATAATCATGGGTATATCCGTCAGTTGCCCAATGAAAAGGAACAGCAACGCAAAGGCGGCCACGGGGTCTATTATCATTTATCCTACTGGGGTTCCCCGCATGATTATCTCTGGTTATCGACGATCTCGCCTTCCCTCATCGCTTATGAAATGCGCAAAGCCTGGAAGGCAGGGGCCGGTAAATTATGGGTGTTCAATGTAGGGGATATCAAACCGGCTGAACCTGAACTGCAATATGCCATGGATATGGCCTGGGATATCCGTTTATCCAGTCCTGCTCAGGCTTTTCTTTATACCCATAACTGGGCGAAGGAAATTTTCGGGGCTGAACTAGCCCCTCAGATCACGGAGATCCGTAACCAGTATTACCTGCTGGCTGCATCAGCCAAACCCGAACACTTGGGTATGGTGCTGTTTACGGAACAACAACGGACTGAACGAGAGAAGATCGCAGCCGGATTGCTCGTTTCATTGGATAATATCCGGGAAAAGATACCGGCGCGGTTAAAAGATGCGTGGTTCCAGTTGGTGGAATACCCGGTAACAAGTGCCGTGCGCATGCAGGAGAAGATCTTTGCCTTACGATCCGGACAATTAGAAAAAGCCATAGCTGCTATGGCACATATCCATCAGCTGACCCGCAAGTACAATGAAACCATCGCCAATGGTAAATGGTCCGGCATCATGAGTGATCACCCCCGCGATCTGGCCATTTTCAAAATGCCTGTACATCCGGATAGTCTTAAACTCATTCGGGATACACTTCATAATAATCCTGTCGTGGTACTCAACGCGGCTGACTGGTCCATTAAGCAATCACCCAAAGAGGCCTTACTCACCCGCTATCATGGGTTAGGCATCAATGGTATTGGCGTGGGATTAGAACTGTTGCGGAAAGGGGTAACTGATTTTTCAGATGGATATACCTCTTATTATACGTCCCTGGAAGCTGGCAACTACCGCTTACGCGTGAAATGCCTGCCAACCTTTGCGATCGCGAACGGGCAGTTACGTTTCAGTGTAAAAATTAACCAGGGAGAAGTCAACGAACGGAATGTACATACAGAAGCGGAAACTGCCCGCTGGAAACAGAATGTAGTCAACGGATTTTCTTATGCGGATATTGATTTTGACGTAAAAGAGAAGGAAGGTTGTTCGATTGAACTACGCTGGCTCGATGCAGGACTGATCATCAATACACTTGAAATATACCGGTTACAATAAAAAAATGAGTCGTTGTGTTCTATACTTTTTTATGCTGATGGCCTGTCATGTATCCGTACATGCCCAGGAGATCTCCCTTGCCGGCAACTGGCGCTTTGCCATGGACCCGCGTGATGAGGGCATATCGCAGCATTGGGAAAGGAACCAGCTGGCAGACCAGATCGAATTACCCGGTAGTATGATCACCCGTAACAAGGGAGAGGACGTCGGACTGCAGACAAAATGGACGGCCAGTATTTACGACAGTTCTTTTTTCTTTCAACCAAGACTGGAAAAGTTTCGTCAGCCGGATAATTATAAAGTCCCCTTCTGGCTCACGCCACAGAAATATTATGTGGGGGCGGCCTGGTACCAGAAGGAGGTCATGATACCGGCCAGCTGGAAAGGGAAACCCATCCGGCTCTATATGGAACGCGTGCATATCGGTTCATCGGTCTGGTTTGACGGAAAGCGCATTGATAGTTTTCAGAACAGTCTATCCACCCCTCATGTATATGAACTCAGTGCTTCTGCAACAGAAGGTCGACATACGATCACCGTACGGATCGACAACCGGATGAAGGTGGCCGATGTGGGAATGGATTCACACAGTGTAGCTGATCATACACAAGGCAATTGGAACGGGTTCATCGGGAAGATCAGTCTGCAGTTGGTGCCTGATATAGAGATCACCGATGTACAGGTTTACCCGCTGGTGAAACTGAAAAGGGTCAGGGTGCTGATGGAATTGAAGAAACATATTGCAGGTGCACCTCTTAAAACGATTGAATTCCGGATCAACGGAAAAATTGGTAAGGAGCTGATGCGGAGAATTCCATTGCTCACATCCGCTTCGAATGATAAGATGTTGGTGGAAACAGTGATAGAGATGGGACCCACGATCAAGGAGTGGGATGAGTTCAATCCTGCGTTGTATTCACTGCAAATAAATCTCAACAAGGGCCTGCATCGATGGCAGACCGTATTCGGCATCCGGCAGGTGAATGTAAAGGAGAAATCTATATTACTAAACTGGAAAAAGATTTTCTTAAGAGGTGATCTGAACAATTGTGAATTCCCGCTCACCGGTCACCCGCCGATGGATGTGGAAAGCTGGCGCAAACTGTTTACGACCTTAAAGGAATACGGACTTAATCATGTACGCTTTCATTCCTGGTGTCCGCCTGAAGCGGCATTTACAGCGGCCGATGAACTAGGATTCTATTTACAACCCGAAGCACCCACCTGGCCCAATCATGGTACATCCGTTGGTGATGGACGTTTTATCGATCAGTATATCTATGAGGAGACGAACAGGATGGTAAAGGCCTATGGCAATCATCCTTCCTTTGTAATGCTGGCAGCCGGTAATGAACCTGCAGGAAGGAATCAGTCAAAATATTTAGCCGGCTTTATTGATTACTGGAAGAAAAAAGATGACCGCCGCATTTATACCGGGGCCTCTGTGGCAACGAGTTGGCCCCTGGTGCCGGAGAATGAGTATATGGTGAAGTCAGGTGCAAGAGGTCTCAACTGGAACAGTCAGGCCCCTTCCTCCATGGATGATTACCAGGAGACGATGAATAAATATCCGGTTCCCTTTGTACAGCATGAACAGGGACAGTGGTGCGTTTTCCCCGATTTCTCCGAAATAAAATTATATACCGGCGCCTACAAGGCCCGGAATTTTGAATTGTTCCGCGAGGACATGAAGGCACAGGGTTTATTACCGTTAGCGCCTGCCTTCCTGCAAGCTTCGGGTAAACTCCAGGCCCTTTGTTATAAGATGGAAATGGAGCGGTCGTTGCGCACAAAAGACCTGGCTGGTTTCCAGTTACTCGGTTTACAGGATTTCCCCGGACAGGGCACGGCATTGGTGGGGGTACTCAATGCATTTTATAAAGAGAAGGGCTATATCAACGCGGCACAATTCAGGCAGTTCTGTAATAGTGTGGTGCCACTGGCCCGTCTGCCACGCTTTACCTACTCAAATAACGAGGAAGTGACAGCCGCCATTGAATTGTATCAGTATGGTCCGGCAGATATGAACAATACCATACTGGATTGGAAGCTGACCGATCAAAACGGAAATATCATACAAAGTGGAAGTACGCCGGCAAAAAATTACAGCCGGGGTAACTTACATGAAGTGGGTTCGCTACGGTTTGAGTTGCGAGGAATCAGCGCTCCGCAGGAACTGCAACTGATCGTTTCTGTGAAAGGGACAGTGTTCCGCAACCAATGGAGCATCTGGGTGTATCCTGCCAGTTTACCCATGGTGGAATTGACAGACCTTCCGGATCGGCTTGAAACAGATACCCTGGATGAAAAGGCAATAGCGATATTAAATAACGGTGGTAAGGTAATCTTGAACTTGTATGGAAAGGTTAACAAAGGGCGCGAAGTGGTACAAGCTTTTACCCCGGTATTCTGGAATACCTCCTGGTTCAAGATGCGGCCACCCCATACGCTCGGGCTGTTGATTGATTCCGCCAGTGCCGCATTCCGTTTTTTCCCTACAGCTTCACACAGTGACCTGCAATGGTGGGAGGTGGTCACTCATTCACAGGTCATGCACCTGGAAGATTTTTCACCGGCCATGCCGGTACTTATACGGCCCATTGATACCTGGTTTATGAACAGGAACCTGGGGCTGGCTTTTGAAGCCCGGATAGGGAAGGGGCGATTACTGGTAACAAGTATTGCACTCAATCAAAATTCAGCGGTGATGCGACAGTTGAGGTTTTCCCTCTACCAACACCTCCTGTTTGCAAATGAGTGGAGTAATACCAGTGTCAGTCCTGAACAGATCCGTGCCCTGACAGCTGAACCTTCCCGTTTTGTATTTGATGCTTATACCAAGGACAGTCCGGATGAATTAAAACCGATAAAGAATACGAAGCAATAATTGATAGAAGTATAAAATAGTGTACACATGAAAAAGATTTTACTGATTGGTCTGCTGCAATTCACGGGTTTACTGGCCATCGCCCAGCAAAAGCAGATCCAGTACCTCTCCGGTACGGATGCGGCTAATACCGTGCAGTGGGATTTCTTCTGTACCGCAGGTCGTAACAGCGGCGAATGGAAAAAGATACAAGTGCCTTCCTGCTGGGAACAACAGGGCTATGGCAATTATAATTACGGCCGTGATTATAAAACCAACGGAAAGAATGCCCGGTTCTATGATGAGAAGGGGATGTATAAATATTCCTTTAAAGTCCCGGCCGCCTGGAAAGGCAGGCAGGTCAATATTGTCTTCGATGGCAGCATGACCGACACCGAAGTAAAGATCAACGGCAAATCCGCCGGCGCCATTCACCAGGGTGCTTTCTATCGCTTCAAATACGATATCAGCAAATTGCTGGATTATACAAAGACCAATACCTTGGAAGTCACCGTGAGCAAGATGAGCAGTGATGCTTCCGTGAACAACGCGGAGCGACTGGCCGACTACTGGGTCTTCGGTGGCATATTCCGTCCGGTCTTCCTGGAAGCCATGCCCGCGAATTATATTGACTATGTAGGTATCGATGCCAAAGCCAATGGAAGTTTCGCCATGCAGGTATGGCCCAAGGGACTGACCAAAGATGCGATTGTGGTCACTACCATTACCGATGCCGCTAACAAAACAATCGGGGTGCTCAAGGCACCGGTGCCAAAGGCCGCTGAAAATGTAACCGTCAATACCAACATATCCGGCATTAAAACCTGGACCTCTGAAACCCCGAATCTCTATACCGCTACCGTGGTATTGCAGGATGTGGCGGGTAAGAAACTCTATGAACTCAAAGAGAAATTCGGTTTCCGCACCATTGAAATCAGGTACGGACAAGGGATCTATATCAACGGCACCCAGGTCAAATTCAAAGGGGTGAATCGTCACTGCTGGTGGCCCGAAACCGCCCGTGCTCTCAGCCGGGAACAGGAAAAAATGGATGCGCTGTTGTTGAAAGAAATGAATATGAATGCTGTCCGTTGTTCGCATTATCCCCCCGATAAATATTTCCTGGAGCTATGTGATAGTCTGGGTATCTATGTACTGAATGAACTGGCCGGCTGGCAAAAGTATTATTCATCCAAAGCCGGTGAGCCACTGGTCAAGGAACTGGTGTTGCGTGACCTGAACCATCCTTCCATTATTTTATGGGATAATGGCAATGAGGGCGGCACGAATAAAGACCTGGATGATGATTTTGTCAAATGGGATTTTCAAAAACGTCCCGTGATCCATCCGCACCATCGTCCGGGTAACCAGTTCAACGGCATCGACTGCAACCACTACGAGGATTATTACAGCACGCAGAAAATACTCAATGACTCCCTGATCTATATGCCCACCGAAATGCTCCATGCGCAGGATGATGGGGGAGCCGGTGCCGCCATGGAAGATTTCTGGAACCTGCATTGGAGTGCACCAAAAAGCGGGGGCGTATTCATTTGGGCCATGGTAGATGAGGCCGTCGTACGTACGGACCTCAACAATGCTCTCGATGCCAACGGACTCAATGCCAATGATGGCATTCTTGGGCCTCATAGAGAAAAAGAAGGCAGCTTCTATGCTTTGCGGGAGATCTTTAGTCCGGTGAGACTGAGTTTACCAGCCCAGTTACCGGCCAGCTTTGATGGAAAGATACCGGTCGAGAATCGTTTTCATTTCACAAACCTTAATGCCTGCACTTTCTATTGGGCGCTGGTGGATTATTCCAAGCCCTTTGACCGCTTTGATGGCTATGTGGTCAAAACAAAAGGAACGATCCCTGCGCCTGCTGTAGCACCGGTGCAAAAAGGCGAACTCCAATTAACGCTTCCCGCAGATTATAAAAACTACGATGCCCTCGTGATCGTAGCCAAAGATCCTTCCGGCCGTGAATTGTACAAATGGACCGCGGAAGTAAAACCGAAGATGGCACAGTTGCAAAATTTTGTGACGGTTAAAAATGATTCCACATTTATCACTGAAACCGATACGGTCTATTCGATCCGTGGCGGTGAAGTAACCGTGGTGCTCGATAAGAAATCCGGTAATCTCGTCACCACGAAGAATACCGCCAATGATTATGTATTGTCCTTCAACAACGGTCCGGTCCTCGTAAAAGGCACGGCTACTGTCACCAGTTCCAAAGCCTGGAAAGAAGGCAATGAGTCTGTTGTAGAGTTCACTTATACCGGCGACCTGAAATACACCCGCTGGAAGATCAACAGCAGTGGCTGGACCACCCTCGAGTACGAGTACAATGCCACCGGTGATCTGCCCTTTGCCGGCATCAGCTTCAATTACCCGGAGAATTATGTCCTCGGAACCCGCTGGCTCGGCAAGGGTCCATACCGTCAATGGAAGAACCGCATGGCCGGCACACCCATCAATGTGTGGCAGAATATTTACAACAACACCCATACCGGTTATTCCGCCCATATCTATCCCGAGTTCAAGGGCTACTATGGCGAACTCACCTGGATGGAACTCAGTACCGTTGAAGGGAAATTGTATATCGCCTCACCCGACAACGGGCTCTTTGTTCGTCTCTTTGATTTCTATGCCCTCAGCAGTGCCAACAAACCACACCCTGAAATCCCGGTTGGAAATATTTCCTTCCTCGATTGCATTCCACCCATCGGCACCAAACTCGCCACCGGACTCACCACCAACACAAAGGTGTACGGTCCCATGAGTGAACTGAATCACCTGAACGGCAGCAAGAAACGTACCCTGCATTTCTATTTCGGTTTGCCGAGGACGACGAATAGTAAGGAGCAGTATAGTCGACCTGCAGTGGATAATGTTTTTTAGGAATGGAGAGTGGAGAGTGGAGAGTGGAGAGTGGGACCTACTGAGAAAAATTTGCAACAGAGGTGATGATTTCGGGAAATCAACTCCCTCTGCGCTCTCTGCGTTCTCTGCGGTTTTTTAAGATGCGAGAAGCAAGAAGCTAGAAGCGAGAAGGGGCGATCGCCGAAATTAATCACAAGACCCGGGTATTTTAGGCCCGAAGGGCTGACACAATTATAGTAAAATGCCTGGCAGTGAGGAGATCAAAGCCCCGAAGGGGTGACAGAAAGGCGAGAAGCAAGAAGCTAGAAGCGACGATCTCCGCAGTTTATGTTGAATTTTGAACATTTTAAGCCCGAAGGGCTGACATTATTATAGAAACGATAGTTATACGGATTCTGAAAATCAAAACCCCGAAGGGGTGGCATTATTATAAAAAATGCACATGAAAAAACATATTGCTTTTATATTCCTTCTACTCCTCGCCGCCGGCGTGCACGCCCAACCCATCAACCGCAAATCCCTCGTGCAACGTCACAGCATCCACGTCAACAAAATCGATTCGCTCTCCTCCCTCAGCGTTGGCAATGGCCGATTCGCCTTCACCGTCGATGCCACCGGTATGCAATCCTTCCCTGAATCCTATGCCAAAGGCGTACCCCTCGGTACCCAATCCGACTGGGGCTGGCACAGCTTTCCCAATACCGATAATTATAAAAGAGAAGAAGCATTAAGAACCTATGACCTCGAAGGCAGAAAGATATCCTACACCGTTCAGATCAAAGAACCCGAACATGCAAAGAAGGCCGTGGATTATTACCGCGTGAACCCGCACCGTCTGCAACTTGGCAATGTGGGCATGGAAATAAAAAAGAAAGACGGCACACACGCCGATGCTTCAGATATCAAAGACATTGATCAGAAGCTCGATCTGTGGACCGGCATCATTCATAGTAAATTCACCGTCGAAGGAGAACCGGTAGAAGTCTTCACCGCCTGTGATGATCAACAGGAAGCGGTGGCTTTCCGGATTATTTCCCCCTTATTGAATCAGCACCGTATCAGTGTGCGGCTCCTTTTTCCCTATCCCAACGGACAGTTCAAGGATGTAGGGAATTTATGGGTCAATAATGAATTGCATCAGTCGGTCCCCCTGGCTTTACGCGAGTTTGGATTACAGATCAACCGGAGAATCGATTCAACAACATACCGGGTCAATGCTTTCTG
>Ga0209480_10003619_pt1 | contig 10030 bp, 6 predicted proteins | sample JI61114C2DNA_FD_187501 | JGI IMG/M metagenome (GOLD analysis project Ga0209480, IMG submission 187501) | Wastewater effluent complex algal communities from Wisconsin, to seasonally profile nutrient transformation and Carbon sequestration -... | ecosystem: Engineered > WWTP > Effluent > Algae...
AGGGGCGCTGATCTTTTTTGAAAAAAATATTCCGAACAAACCCAATGCCTTTGCCAGTGTAAAAAACATGACCTGGACGTATCAAAAAGCAGCCTCCATACCCTTATTCATTTGCATTGATCAGGAGGGCGGAAAAGTAAACCGATTAAAAGAGAAGTATGGATTCACAAGATCAATCACGGCAGCAGCGCTTGGTAAATCTAAATCGTTAGACTCTGTTCGATTTTATGCAGAGGCTACGGCTGCTACTCTTGCGGGCCTCGGCTTTAATGTAAATTTTGCCCCCGTTGTTGATCTTGCAATAAATAAGGACAACCCCATTATTGCTAAACCCGAGCGCGCCTATTCGGCCAATGCTGATACGGTGGCCATGATGGCAAAGGAAGTGGTTAAGATGCATCGCAAGTATGGAGTGATTACGTCACTCAAACATTTTCCCGGACACGGCAGCTCAAAAGATGACACCCATCTTGGCGTTGCCGATGTAACCAATACTTGGAGCGAAGACGAATTGAAACCTTATAAGCTGCTGATTGATTCCGGATATGTGGATGCCGTAATGACATCGCATATTGTAAATAAAAATTTAGACGCTAAGGGTTATCCGGGTACGTTATCAAAAGATATTTTAGATGGCATTTTACGCAAGCGACTTGGATTTAATGGGGTTGTGTTTTCGGATGACATGCAGATGCACGCCATTTCAAAAAATTATGGGTTGGAGGAAACTATTCGACTGGCCATTAATGCCGGAGTGGATGTAATGTGTTTTTCAAACAATATAGCGGGCAGCGATGAACGCACCGTGGATAAGGTGCATGCCATTATAAAAAAACTAGTTTCAACGGGTGAGATTAAACCTGAACGCATCGATGAATCATTTCAACGCATTATACAATTAAAGAGTAGAATGGGTAATAAAGATGTGGCTGCATACAAAGCAGAAATAACACGCTTACAGAATCAATTGAAAACACAGACTGAGGAAGCAAAGAAACCAGTTGTAGAAATAAAGAAAGAGGACCCTACACCAGTTGAGGAGCCTACTAAGAAAAAGAAGAAGTCAAAACGAAATTAACTTAATCGTATGAGCAAAAATATCATCATTATTATTCTTTCAGTCTTGTTGATAGGTTCATTGTATTATGGGTATCAACAGAATGCAAATTACGATAAGGTAAGGTCAGCTTGTGAGAAAGAAAAAGCCGAATTGGTTCAGACTGCAGAGAAACAAAAAATGATAGCTAGTGAAGCTCTTAAAATGGCTGAAATGGCGCATACTGAATCAATGATTCAGCGAACTATCGCTGAAGAGCAGATAAAGGCTTTAAAAAATAAATAGTGTGGAGAAGCGCGATCTAAAACGAGCAAGAATAAATGCAATTGTAATTGGATTATTATTATTCAGCACTTTAATTTCCTTCGTTTATGCTTTTGTTCAGCAAGGTATAGCTGAGAATAATATGAAGATGGCAATTGAAGAAGAACTTAACTGCAGAAAGGGGGCAGAAAAATACGAGAAGGAACTTAGAATTAATGCAGCCGAATTAGAAAGAGCCACCCAAGCGCTTGCTCAATCCAATAAATTGCTTGAAGAACAAATGATTTCAGTACAAAAGAAATTGAAGTGAAATGGTTTTTTCAATTAAAGAATCAATCGTTGATGAAGTTCCCATCATAATTAGTGTTCCGCATTGTGGTATCAATTTTCCTGCAGAGCTTAAAGATCAATACAATCCTGAATTAAGTAATAGTCCTGACGATACGGATTGGTTTGTAGATAAGCTCTATGATTTCGCTCCCGCATTAGGTATCACCATGATAACGGCTAATTACAGTCGTTGGGTTATTGATTTAAATCGCGATCCGCAAAGCAAACCGCTTTACAGCGATGGAAGAATAATAACAGCACTTTGCCCCACAACAACTTTTTTAGGAGAATCACTTTATAAAGATGAGCGCAAAGAAGTTGATCCGTTGGAAATAGAGCGAAGGGTTGAGTTATACTATAAGCCCTACCATCAACAAATTGAATCTTTACTTCGGCAACGAAAAGAAAAATTTGGCAAAGTTCTATTGTGGGATTGTCATTCTATCCGTCAAGTCGTTAAAACTATTCAGCAAGATAAATTTCCAGATTTGATTTTAGGAGATGCTGATGGTACCTCTTCTTCACCCGGGTTGATTGAAACTGCTTTGGGAGTTTTAGATCACAGCGACTATTCAGTAAATCATAACCATCCCTTTAAAGGTGGTTTTATAACGAGGCATTTTGGCATGCCTTCTGAAAATCAACATGCCCTGCAATTGGAAATGACCAAAGTGAATTACATGAACGAGGGTGAAACAAAATATGATCAAGCGCGAGCCGACAAAATGAGGAGTGTGCTGATTAAAGTTTTTGAAAACCTGATTCAACAATTGACAAATTGAGATGAAGTATTTTTTCTTTCCAGCTCTGCTTCAAAAGGAAGATTGGCTTTCGTCAACGTATGTTGGTGTAGATAATGCCGGGCTGATTAAATATCTTTCGAGTGAAGCGCCTGCGGGGGCAGTTGCGGTCGAGTCTGTGCAAGGCTTTGCTTTACCAGGTTTTCAAAATGCGCACTCACATGCATTTCAATATGCCATGGCTGGATTGGCGGAGAACCATCCGATAGGAAGTCAAGATGATTTTTGGAGCTGGCGCGAAGCCATGTATCAATGTGCGCTTGCGGTAGATCCGGATCAGGCCGAAGCAATTGCAGCTATGCTATATGCAGAGATGGTGCGGGTTGGTTACACACATGTTGCTGAGTTTCATTATTTACATCACGATAAAAATGGAAAGGCTTACGGCAATCTTGCTGAGATGGGCGAACGGATGATTTCTGCTGCCCAGAAAGCAGGAATTAAGATCACACTGATTCCGGTGTTTTATCAAAAGGGTGGCTTTGGATTGCCTCCACAAGAAAGGCAAAGACGTTTCATATCAGAAACAGTAGATGCCTATTTCAAATTATTTGAAGCATCAGAAAAGATTGTTAAAAATTATAGTCATGCTTCACTAGGTCTTAGTATTCACTCACTTCGCGCTGTTGATTTGAAAGATATTGTTACTACAATTAATCAGGCTCCAGCAGATGTTCCAGTTCATCTGCATGTTGCAGAACAGAAGAAGGAGATTGCTGATTGTTTGGCATACTGCAATAAGCGCCCAATGCAATGGCTATTGGAAAATCTTGCTGTTAATGATCGCTATAATTTAGTTCACTCAACTCATCTGGATGATGATGAACTAAAAGGGCTGGTCAAGTCAGGAGCAACAGTTGTGCTTTGTCCATCTACCGAAGGAAATCTTGGTGATGGTATTTTTAGAATGCGTGAGTATGTAAAGTTAGGTGGTCGCTGGTGCATCGGCACAGACAGCCATATTGGATTAAGCCCCATGGAGGAGTTTCGCATGATTGATTATCGCCAACGCTTAGTTTCCAATCAACGGAATACATTTGAAGGCGATGCCGCAGCCTATATGATCAATGAAGAGGTAACATCTGGTCGCAGGGCAATGGGACTAAAATCTGAAAATCATTTTGAAATCGGAAAACCTTTTGATGCCGTTATCTATAATTCGCAAACCCACATGCTTGCGGAAACTTCTGAGAAAAATCGATTGGCTACCCTTCTATTCACTTCCGATTCAAGTCGGATTTTGGGAACAATTGTAAACGGCAAGTGGGTGGTAAAAAATCAACATCACGCAAACGGTCATTCAATAAAAGTTGCATTCTCCAGCGCTATGCAGCAATTGAAAAATAGATAGCCGAACAAATAATTTAGCTGGTTTCTTAAGCAAGTTTTGGTTAAATCAGGTTTTGTAACCTAAACTTCTATGAAAAAATTACTCCCAATCCTATTTCTGGCTTTGGTGGGATTTATCCCATTGGCGAATGCTCAGAAATCTAAATCAAAAGCCGAACCTCAGGCAGCACCTTCATTTGATGCAGCAAATTTCAAAGGAATAAAATGGCGAAACATTGGCCCTTTTCGTGGCGGTCGCGCCAACGCGATTTCGGGGGTACTTAAAAATGATAATATCTATTATGTTGGCTATACCGGTGGCGGCATTGCCAAAACGGAAGATGCCGGTATTACCTGGAAAAATATTTCAGATGGATTTTTCAATGTTGGCTCTATTGGTGAAATCGCCATCTGCGAAAGCGACCCAAATGTAATTTATGTAGGTACAGGTGAACATGCTGTGCGCGGGGTTATGACATCCTACGGAGATGGTGTTTATAAATCAACCGATGGTGGCAAAACCTGGAAGAATATTGGCTTGGAAAAAACTCGCCACATCTCTGAGATTGCTATTCATCCTTCAAATCCAGACATAGTTTTAGTGGGTGCGCAGGGTCCTGTGCATGGGCCAAGTGCCGATCGTGGAGTTTATAAATCAATTGATGGTGGCGCTACCTGGAAGAAGACTTTATATGTAGATGAGAACACGGGTGTGTCTTCATTAAATATGGATATGACAAATCCACGAATTATTTATGCAGCTACATGGCAACACAGGCGTTACCCTTGGAAAGTTGAAAGCGGTGGCCCAGGCTCTGCAATTTGGAAATCAACTGACGGTGGAGACTCGTGGACAAAAATTATTGATGGGCTTCCGAAAGAGATGGGTAAGATTGGCGTTGCTGTTTCAAGAGCAAATCCTAATAAAGTATTTGCAATTATAGAAGCAGAAAAATCAAAAGCCGGGCTTTATCGCTCGGATGATGGTGGAAAAAAATGGAATCATATGAGCAGCGATAATACAATTACTGCGCGCTCATGGTATTACATGGAAGTATTTCCTGATCCGATTAATGAGGATGTTGTATATGTTTTAAATGCACCCGTAACTCGTTCCATTGATGGCGGAAAAACATTTTCAACGCTGCGCGTTGGCCATGGCGATACGCATGACTTATGGATCAATCCAAAATCAAACACTAACATGGCATTGGCCGATGATGGAGGTGGAGAAATTAGTTTCAACACGGGCCGTTCATGGTCATCATTAAATAATCAGGCTACTGCACAATTCTATCGGGTAAATGTTGATAATCGTTTTCCGTACTGGGTTTATGGAGGGCAGCAGGATAACTCGTCCGTTGCCACCCCAAGCCGTAATGGAAGTTTTGGAATTACTGATAAAGATTGGTTTAATGGACCAGGTTGCGAGAGCGCGTGGATAGCTTTTAATGATCCTGCCAATCCTGAGTTATTATATGGCGGTTGTTATCAAGGTATTATTGATGTGTTGGATATTAGAACAAGAGAAGTAAAAGATTTACAGGAATATCCGGCCACAAACCTTGGCTTCAAACCTCGTGAAATGAAATATCGGTTTAATTGGAACGCACCTTTAATCAACTCAGCACACGATCCTAAAATATTATATCATGCAGCTAATGTTCTTTTTAAAAGCACCAATGGCGGATTTAGTTGGGAAGTAATCAGCCCAGATCTTACACGCAATGATACCACCAAGCAAAATACAAGTGGCGGCCCCATCACGAACGAAGGCGCTGGTGGAGAAAATTACAATACGATATATTATGTAATTGAATCTCCGCACGAACGCGGTGTGATTTATACAGGTAGCGATTGCGGCTTGGTTTATCTTACAAAGGATGGTGGTAAAAATTGGAGCAACGTTACGCCAGTTGGTATGCCCGAAGCAATGATTCACTCTATTGAAGTATCACCACACGATAAAGGAACAGTTTACGTTTCGGCCTCACGCTATAAGTTTAATGATTATTCAAACATGACCTATAAATCTACAGATTATGGTAAGTCATGGACAAAGATTGGTGCAGGTGTTGAGGTTGATGATTTCATTAAAGTAATTCGGGAAGATAAAAAAGTGAAAGATCTTTTATACGCTGGGGCGGAAAGAGGATTTTATATCTCTACCAATGGTGGCGCTTCATTCAGTAAATTTCAATTGAACCTACCTGTAGTTCCGGTAACGGATTTAATTATTCACGATAATGATTTGATTGCTGCTACCGCAGGGCGTGCCTTTTGGATTTTAGATGATCTCGGTGCTATTCAACAATCGAAAGGAAATTTTGGAACGAGCGTGAAAATTTATACACCAAAACCGACCTATCGATTATCGTCCGTTACCATCCCTGAATATTTTGGTGATATTCCAGGACTAGGTCGCAATCCGGCTAACGGTGTTTCGCTTGACTATTATCTTAAAGAGAAAGCTGATACATCAACGATCAAGTTGGAAATTTTAGATGCTAGTGGAAAGTTGATTCGTTCCTATACAAACAAGAAGGATGAGAACTTCAAGCCTTGGGAAGGTGGCCCTTCGCCAAAACAAACCATTCCCGCGGAAGCGGGTATCAATCGGTTTGCCTGGGATTTTCGAACTGAATCATTGAATGGTGTGCAAGGGGTATTTGTGTATGGAGATTACAGTGGCTATCGTGTTGCACCAGGTAAGTACAAAGCAAGGTTAACAGTTAACCGACAAACTTCAGAAACTGATTTAGAAATAATTTCCGATCCAAAAATTACGGCAACAGCAGCTGAGTGGGCAGCTCAGCAAGAGTTTTTGAAACAGACCGGTGAACAGTTTGATGAGTTACATAATTCAGTTAACAACATGCGTCAGGTGAAAAAGCAAATTGAAACTCTTAATGAGTCGATGAAAAATAATCCGGATGCGAAGGAGTTGATCGAGAATGGAAAAGAACTTCTAAAGAAAATTGATCAATGGGAATCGAACCTGATCGAGCCGCGCTCTAAAAATTTTCAGGATGTAATTAACTTTCCAAATAAACTGAACTCCGAATTTTTGCTATTGCGTGGTGTGGCCGATACTCACGATCCGCGATTAACAAAAGGAGTTCAAGACAGAGCCACGGATGTAAATGCAACTTGGGGTAAGCACAAACAGGAAATGAACATCCTTATTCAGAAAGACATTAATGACTATAATCAGAAGTTTAAGGAAAAGAATTTACCGGCTTTGAATACAGATGTAAAAAATCCAGTGATTAACAATTGAGTTGATCTAAATAAAAAAGAGGGTGCTCTAAATTAGAACACCCTCTTTCATTTTATAAAAAAATTCTATCGCTTTGATTCAGTCTTCTTTACCTCACGGTTTTCATAGCTTTCAATCACATCACCAACTTCAACATCGTTAAGATTCTTGATGCTGATACCGCAATCAAAACCAAACTTAACTTCTGATACATCGTCTTTGAAACGCTTCAATGCAGTCAGGTCACCTGAATAAACCACAATACCATCACGAATCAATCGAATCGGATTGGTACGCTTCACATAGCCGTCAGTAACCATACAACCGGCTACGGTTCCTACTTTCGAAATCTTGAATACTTCTCGAACTTCAGCATTACCCACAATCACTTCTTCCATCTCCTTCTCAAGCATACCTTCCATGGCAGCCTTAATTTCATCGATGGCATCGTAGATGATGGAGTACAATCGAATTTCAATCTCTTCGTTATCGGCTAGTTTTCTGGCTGATTGTGAAGGTCGCACCTGGAAGCCAAGGATAACCGCATCAGACGCTGATGCTAACAACACATCGGATTCAGAAATCTGACCTACCCCTTTGTGAATGATACTTACAGCAACTTTCTCTGTCGATAGTTTTAGTAACGAATCCGACAACGCTTCTACTGATCCGTCCACGTCACCTTTAACAATTACGTTTAATTGCTTGAATGAACCGATAGCAAGGCGTCTTCCAATTTCATCCAGGGTAATATGTTTCTTCGTACGGATACTCTGCTCGCGCTGGATTTGACTTCTTCTGGTTGCCAAGTCACGCGCTTCACGATCGCTTTCCATCACCTGGAATTTTTCACCAGCTTGTGGCGCGCCATCTAAACCTAATACTTGCACAGGAGTTGATGGACCCGCTTTTTGTACACGATTTCCGGTATCATCAAACATCGCCTTTACACGTCCGTAGTTTGCACCAGCAACCATAATGTCACCAACATTCAACGTTCCGGCTTGTACCATCAACGTGGTAACGTAGCCTCTACCCTTGTCTAATGATGCTTCAATGATTGAACCTACCGCTGGTTTATCAGGATTAGCTTTTAAAGTCAACAGTTCAGATTCAAGCAATACTTTCTCTAGCAAATCGTCAATGCCCATTCCCGTTTTTGCAGAGATTGGTTGACTTTGATATTTACCACCCCAATCTTCAACAAGAATATTTATTTTAGAAAGTGATTCTTTTACTTTATCAGGATTAGCACCTGGCTTATCCATTTTATTGATTGCAATAATGATTGGCACACCGGCAACCTGAGCGTGGTTAATCGCTTCTTTAGTTTGTGGCATCACATCATCATCGGCAGCAACTACTATAATGGCTATGTCTGTAAGCTTAGCACCGCGGGCACGCATGGCAGTAAATGCTTCGTGGCCTGGAGTATCTAAGAAGGCAATTTTATTACCACTCTTGGTGGTTACATCATAAGCACCAATGTGCTGAGTAATACCACCGGCCTCAGACGCAGTTACTTTTGTATTGCGGATATAATCGAGCAACGAAGTTTTACCATGATCTACGTGACCCATAATGGTAACGATAGGAGCGCGATCTTTTAAATCTTCTTCTGCTTCTTCCTCTTGTTCAGCTTCTTCTTCCTCTTCTGTTGAAGAAATGAATTGAACATCGTACCCAAATTCATCTGTGATTACAGTAATGGCTTCTGCATCCAATCGTTGATTGATTGACACAAACATGCCAAGACTCATGCACGTGCCAATAACATCGTTAACGGAAACGTTCATCATAGATGCAAGATCATTGGCTGAGATAAACTCAGACAACTTCAATGTTTTTGAAGATTCTTGTTCTTGCAACAATCGTTCTTCTTCGGCATCAGAAACAGCTTGACGCTTTTCCTTTCTGTATTTGGCACCAGAACTCTTTTTATTACTGCCACTCAACTTAGCAAGCGTAGCCCGAATCTGATCTTGAATTTCTTTATCAGTAGGCTCTGCTTTTTGCGCTCTTGGCACAAAAGGTCTTTGTTGAGCTCCACCACCAGTGCGCTGTTGCGGAGTGTTTGGTCCACCTGATCGTTGATGGCCAGCGTTAGGAAGTCGTTTCCGAGGTCTCTTTTGTCCGGCCGTTTTATTAAGATCAGATGACGCTACCGGTTGTTCTTTTTTCTTTTCTACCGGCAATTCAATCTTATCAACAACTTTTAATCCTTGCAACTTGCCAGCTTTAGCTTTTATTAGTTCAAGTTCTGGCTCAACGGGCTTAACTATTTCAACGGGCTTAACTTCTTCTTTCTTAACAACAACTTCTTTCTCTTTTGCCGGTGCTTCTTCTGTTTCTTTTACTTTTTCCTTTTCTACTTCCTTCTTAGGGCTTTTCTTTTCTTTCTTCTCAAGGTCTATTTTTCCAAGAACTTTAATTCCTTCTAGCTTAGGCTTATCAACTTCAACTTTTTCAGCCTTTGGCTCTTCTTTGTGTGCAACAATATCTTTAGAGCCAAGATTTTTGATCAGCACATTCTCATCCTCTTCCTTTTTCTTTCTGCTAATCTCCAATTCAGAAGCCTTGACAGGAGTTGCTTCAATGTGCTTAACACCAATCGTTAACCCAGCCGCTTCTTCCTTCTCAGATGCTGAGGAAGCATATTCTTTAGACAGCATGGCAAACTGCTCGGCCGTAAGTTTCGCATTCGGGTTATTCTCTACATCAAGCCCTTTTTTAGCCAAAAAATCCAAAATAGTATTATGGCCCACATTGAGTTTGCGAGATGCCTGCCCAAGCCGTATCGTCTTTTCTTCTGCCATGCTCAAATATCGCTATTTATATTGTTTTTACTCTTGTCCTATTTCTCTTACCTTTATTCGAACTCTTTCTTAAGCACGTTCAACACGCCTTCAACAGTCTCTTCTTCAAGATCTGTTCTGCGCACAAGCTCTTCTTTATTCAAGCTCAAAACACTCTTTGCTGAATCTAATCCGA
>Ga0209480_10003625_pt1 | contig 10019 bp, 8 predicted proteins | sample JI61114C2DNA_FD_187501 | JGI IMG/M metagenome (GOLD analysis project Ga0209480, IMG submission 187501) | Wastewater effluent complex algal communities from Wisconsin, to seasonally profile nutrient transformation and Carbon sequestration -... | ecosystem: Engineered > WWTP > Effluent > Algae...
ATGCTGGTATTCGACGACGTCTGCAGGCGTCTCGACCGGAACCCCATTGACGGCCAGCAGCACATCGCCGGTTCGTACCCCCGCGGCCGCGGCCGGCGAGTCGGGCGCCACCTCGAGCGCGGTGATCCCGTGCGAACGGGCACCCCAGAGAACACCGTCCTCGACCTCGTGCCACCTGGCCCGCATCACCACGTTGGCGATGCCGAGCGAGATCAGGACCGCAACGACCGCCACCACAAACACGGGCCGAGCCCACGTGCGCCAGGACGCCTCAGGCGGCTCCTGTCGGAAGGCGACGGCCGAGCGGGTTGGCTCGCCGGGTACCGGGCTCGAAACGGGTGAGATCCCCATGGTCACAGGCACCGGACCGACCATCGTCCGCAGGGGGACGAGCCGGGTCCGGTATCGTCACATGGTAGGGCTGAGCCTCTTGTGCTGCTGCTCAATTTCCGACGGGATTGTGAGGAAAGACGCGAATATCCGAGATTATGGTCAGACTATCCAAGTGTTTGGATAGCCTGGCTTGCCTCAGAAATGCAGCGTGACTCCGCCAACCACCCGCTTGGGCGGACGGACGACGAACAGTTCGTCGTAGAAGGACTGGTCGCAGGTCGCGTCGCGGAAGAAATTGCGAACCGCCAGCAGCATTTCCCAACGGGCATTGCTGAAGTTCATGAATGGCAGCGACTGACGGACCTGCACGTCGAATCGGCCGTCGACCGCTGGCCCCGTCTTCTCCGGATGGACGAAGCCGTTGCTGAGGCGGTAGAGCACCATCACGCGGGTTGCGGTTTCCGGAACTTCGGTCTCGAAGCGGGCGGTCACGTCCTGCACGGTGTTCACGGACGGCCGCGCGGCCATCGGCGCCAGCAGCATGACAGCGTCGTCGCCGGCGCTCAGAATCTGGCCGCGTGCGACGGAGTACTGCACCGACCCGTGGACACGGCTCGCAATGACCGCCCTGAACTCAGCGCTGACTCCCTCAGCCGAGAGATCGCCGGCATTCCCGACCAGGTAGTGACCGAGCTTGGCGGTTGGCTGCCCGGGCAGTTCGGCGCCGAATGCGGTGACGAGCTGGTCGTTCACGCGTTGACTGAATCCGCGAACCACCAGTGTCGACAGTCCGAAATCGCGCTCCACGCCAACGGAGGCGCTGCGCGTCCGTTCGGCCCTGAACCCGCGGCTCGGATCGAACGACGAGAACGTCCGCTGCGGCGGCAGCCAGATCCCGGCGTCGCCGGGCGGGAGGAACTCCTCGGCTCCGGGCGCAAGCGCCCGCTGCGACACGGCCGCCGTGATTCGGGTCTTTGCTGTCGGCGAGAGTGTCAGCGCCACACGCGGGCTGAGCAGGGTGTGGTTCGACAGGTAGTCGTACCGCGCATACTCGCCGCCGAACGTCACTGTGGCCGATGGTGAGATGGTGAAGCTGTCGTAGGCGTAGACCGTCCCGGCGTTGCGGGTGCCGTCAGTGACTTCACGGAGCGCCAGCGGATTGCCGCCGTCGTACCGCTGGGTGCTGTAGCTCATGCCCAGGTCGTAGCGATGGCGGACGGGGGCACGAACCGCATAGGAACCTGCCACAACCCACGAGGAGATGTCTGCCTGGGTCAGAGCCCCGGCAACCGCCCAGTCGGCGCGGTCCCCGGCCTGAGCACCCAGCCGGACGTTGGCGATGTTCCTGGCGACGGTGTCGGTCGAGAACAGCTGCTGGGGCGAGTCGAACGAACCGGATGCGAGCAGGTTCACCTGGCCGGAAATCGGCGCATCGGCGATCAGGCTGGCAAATCGGCCAGACGTACCGGCCAGTTGCGCGAACAGCGACCCGTCGTCCCGCGTGTCATCCTCCGCAGCGAGAAACTGCTCCGGAATGGTGGCGTCCTTCAGGATGCCCCGGCGGCCATGCCGAATCCGCCACGTCGTCTCCGTGTGATTGTCGTCGTCGGTCGGAGACGCCGCTGCTGTGTCAGGTGCGGAGTCGCCCGGTGCGGACGTAGCCGCGCGAGCGCCAGATTCGACGCCACCAAGGCCGGCAGCGAGCACGGGAGCCACACCTTCGCGGCGCAGGGCGATGCCAGAGACACTCCGCGCGCTGGCGCGAACCTCCACCACTTGGGCGCGGGGAGCCACGAACCCCGGCAGATGGGCGCGAAGGAGGTAGGGCCCCGGGGTCAGCGTGCCGAACTCGAAGCGCCCCGTGGCATCCGTGATGGCAATCGTCGTCACCGCGCCGAGCGCGGAAACGACCACGTGTTCGACTGGCAGCCCCCGATCGTCCTTGACGACCCCGGAGATGGAGCCAGGCGCAGACGACGAGACCGGTCGCACCACGGCCGACACGGCCGGCCGAACCGCGGACTGCGGTGCAGGCGCCCCGGCGGCTGCACCTGCAACCAAGAAGCTGCCGACAGCGACCGACGCCAGAGCGCTGGTTGTTCCTGCCATCTTTCTGCGAACCCGCGGGGACACGCTCCCCGACGAACTTCGTTTACGAACCCGAAACCGAGAACTTTACGTCGCGGGTGATCGACCTGGTCGCGAGCTTGTCGGTGATCTTGATTTCCATCCGGTAGTCGCCTTCGGGAAACGAGGCGAGCGGAATGGTCTGTCCGTTGGTCATGCCGGCGGACGAGTCGAACCCGGGCGGCAGCGTCTGGGCATTGAGCGCCTGCGGGTTCGTCTTGTTGAAGAACTTCTCCGTGCCGTTGGCCACGTTGTAGAAGTTGTACTCCACAGCGACGTCCGGCGCATTCGCCGCGTCCACCTTGGCGTTGTAGATCAGCAGGAAGACCGACAGTTCGTGCTTCTTCGCGAACTTCGTGCTGTTCGCGGGGGTGATCTCCATGTTGCCGAGCGCATACGGGCGCTCTTCCTGCTGGGCCGGGGTGAGCGGCGCCGGCAGCGGATCGATCCGCTCGGCGACCACCACTGAGCTGGTCGTCAGTTCCCCGTTCCACAGGTCCGGAACGATCAATGTCTGCTTGAGCATGCCGGCCCTGGCGGGCGGGTCGCTCTTCTTCTTCGGGTCGGGTTCCTTGGCGAGGATGTACAGGTCGTACTCGCCGGGTCCGACCACCACCGAACGGCTCAGCTTCATCGGTCCGGAACCGGCGGGCACATCGACCACGTGCAGGTTCTCGAACGCGTAGAGCGCGGTCTTGTCGTCCTTCTTGGCTTTGGGATCGGGCGGCGGCGCGTTCTTCGCGACCACGCGCCAGTAGAGCGAGAGACGCCGGCCCGCCAACCCGGACGGGTCGAGCGAGATGGTGAAGGGGACGTATTCCTTGTTGCCCTGCGCCTTCAGCAGGTCGCTGCCGAGCCAGGTGAGCCCGAGGTCGTTGGCCGGGGTCTGGCCGCTGCTGAGGAGGGTCGAGATCGCCTGGAGTTCTTTCCGCTCGTCGTTACTCAGCTTGCGGGTCTGGTCGTTCGGCTGCGCGTACAGCGCCGAAGACACGAGCAGGAGGGTCGCGGTAGCGAGGGCGAGTGTACGCCGCCGAATCACCATATTTCGCTCTACTCCACGGGACACCACCCGGCATCGGACGCCTGGAGCCTGTTCATGGCTCCTGCGCCCGACGCGGGTGACATCCGCACGTCCGTCGAGCTGCGGGTTCGAACCCGCAGTGCAGCTTACTGGACCGAGAACGGAAGGTTCTCGGTCAGGGTCTTGGACGAGCCCTTGTCCGTGATCTTGATCTCGAGGCGGTACTTGCCGGGCTCGAAGTCGGTCAGCGGCACGCGGTCCGGCACGCCCTGGCGGGCCGGGTCGATCTCGGCAGCCGCCCAGCGCTTCGTCGGCTCGGTCGCGCCGTCCTTGAAGGCCGCGTATTCGACGGCAACCCGGCCGGTCGCGTTGAAGACCATCCCGTTGATGCGGAGCCCTTCAGCCTTGGTCAGCGTGGGGTTCGTCAGCGGAATGCTCTCCTCCTCCGGCGTGCCGTACGGATGCTCCATGATGTCGGCGAGCGGCGCGTCGTACTTCTTGGCGCGGAACGCGTAGAGGCCGCCGACCATCAGGTTGCCACCGGTCAACGCCGGGACCTCCAGCGTCTGGCGAATCACCGAAATCGGTGCCTTGCTGGCCTTCCCTTCGACCAGTTCATGGGCGCCGATGAGGACGTCCACTTTCCCGGCAGGAGCGAGGATCAGACGACCGATGAACGGCGTGCCCGCCTCCAGCGCCACCGTGCTGAAGCTCTCGAAGATCGGCACGATCTTCTTGTCCTTCGGGTCGAACCCCGAGGGGAACACGCGCCAGATCAGGAACACCTTGCCCGAGGGCGCCTTGGCCGGGTCCAGCGACACAGCGAAAGCCATGATGTTCTTGTCCGCCTGCACCTGCAGCGGGTCGGCGCGCAGCCAGGACAGACCGAGGTCGTTCGTCACCGGCTTGCCCTGCGCGGCGTTCGCAAGCGCGCTCTGAACGGCTTTGGCCTCCCGCTCCTCATCCTTCGTGAGCGGGCGCCCCTGCGCCGCAACGTTGGATGCGGTCGACATGAGCAGGAGAAATGCTGCGGAAGCCAGGGCGAGTGCGGTTCGCCGAATCACCATAGACGCTCTACTCCAGAAAAGAAGTCGATAAGACGAAAACAGCCCATCATAGGTGTCTGGCTGAAGCCAAGTCAAACCGCCGACGCGCCAGTATTTCGCGCCAAATGCCCGCGGTTTGCTTATGCTATAGACGGTCCCGCCGACGACCCCCGATGAAGCTCATCGATATCAGCATTCCCATCGATTCGAACCTCCCAACGTACCCGGGCAATACCCCGTTCGGACTCGAGGCGATCAAGCGGCTCGACCGTGGCGACAGCTCCAATGTCTCCACGCTGCATCTCAGCGCACACGCGGGCACGCACGTCGATGCCCCGCGCCACTTTTTCGACGACGGGCCTGGCGCCGAGGAGCTTCCGCTGGAAATGCTCTGCGGCCGTACCCGCGTTGTCCAGCTGTCGACCCGCCGCGGGGTCACGGCCGAAGACCTCGCCGAGTTCGACCTGCGCGAGGACCTGCGGCTGCTCCTGAAGACGCATAATTCGCGCCTCTGGGGGTCACCGACGTTTCACGAGGACTTTGTCGGGGTCACCGAAGGCGGCGCACGCTTCCTGGTCGACCGGGGCGTCAAGGTGCTCGGGGTGGACTACCTCTCGGTGGAGCCCTACAAGACGCCGGGAGCACCGGCGCACCACGTCCTTCTCGGGGCGGGGACCATCGTGATCGAGGGGCTCAACCTGCGCGACGTGGAACCTGGAACCTACGAAATGTTCTGCCTGCCCCTGGCCATCGTCGGCGCCGACGGTGCTCCTGCGCGCGTTGTCCTCCGAAGGAGCTGACCACCATGGCGGCACTGCTCGACGACAGTCTGGTTATCGTGCTGGCCGGTGGTGCGGGCGAACGCCTCTCTCCGCTGACCAAGGACCGCGCGAAGCCAGCGGTCTATTTCGGCGGTCCCTACCGGATCATCGACTTCGCACTCAGCAACAGCATCAACTCGGGCCTGCGCCGCATCTTCATCGCGACCCAGTACAAGTCGCTGTCCCTCAACCGCCACATCCGCATGGGCTGGAGCATCGTCTCGGAGGAGCTCGGCGAGTTCATCGAGATCCTGCCGCCACAGAAGCGGGTGGGCGAGCAGTGGTACCAGGGCACGGCCGACGCGGTCTATCAGAACCTGTACTCGATCATTCGCGAGAACCCGCGCTACCTCATCGTCCTGTCGGGTGACCACGTCTACAAGATGGACTACGCCCGCATGCTGCGCTTCCATCAGGAGCGTGGCGCCGCGGTGACGCTCGCCGCGATCGAGGTGCCGATCGCCGAGGCCTCCCAGTTCGGCGTCGTGGCCATCGACGAGCAGGAGCGGATCACGGGCTTCGTGGAGAAACCCGAGCACCCGCCATCGATTCCCGGCTCTCCGGACCTCTCCCTGGCCTCGATGGGCGTCTACATCTTCGATACCGACGTGCTCGTCAAGGCGCTCGAGGCCGATGCCTCGCAGTCCACCAAGCACGACTTCGGCAAGGACATCATCCCGGCCCTGATCCACAAGGTGCCGGTCTACGCCTACCGGTTCTACGACGAGAACAAGAAGGCCTCGAAGTACTGGCGCGATGTCGGGACGCTCGACGCCTACTTCGAAGCCAACATGGACCTGTGCCAGGTGAACCCGGAGTTCAACCTGTACGACCCGGAGTGGCCGCTGCGCACGTATCAACCGCAGGCGCCTCCGGCCAAGTTCGTGTTCGCCGAAACAGGCCGGCGCTGCGGGCAGGCGCTGGACTCCGTCATCTCGCCCGGCTGCATCGTCTCGGGCAGCAGCATCTACGGCAGCGTGCTGTGCCCGAACGTGCGGGTCCACAGCTTCTGCCACATCGAGCAGTCCATCCTGATGCCGGGCGTCCGCGTCGGGCGGCATGCGCGGATCAGACGCGCCATCATCGACCGCGACCTGCTGATCCCGCGCGGCGCGCTCATCGGCTACAACCTCGAAGAAGATCGCCGGCGGCACACCGTTACTGAGAACGGTGTGGTGGTCGTCACCGCCGACGACGAACCGTTCATCGCACCGCTCAGCGACGAGGCCCTCCGCTACGAGGCCGAAGCTGACCGTCGCGGTGGTGGAGCCTAACGTGAAAATCACCCGAGTGCACGGCCGCGAGATTCTCGACTCGCGTGGCAATCCGACTGTTGAAGTGGACGTCACCCTCGACGGCGGCATCATGGGGCGCGCGGCAGTACCGTCAGGCGCGTCCACCGGCGAACGCGAAGCGCTCGAACTGCGCGATGGCGACAAGGCCCGGTATCTGGGCAAGGGCGTCCGCAAGGCCGTGGCCAATGTGAACGGCGAGATCGCGAAGGCGCTCGAGGGGCAGTCCCTCGGGCAGCGCGCGCTCGACGACGCGATGATCGCGCTCGACGGGACGCCCACCAAGGCACGTCTCGGCGCCAATGCCCTGCTGGGCGTGTCGATGGCAGCCATGCGGGCCGAAGCGCTTGCGAAGACGCTGCCGCTCTATCAGCACATCGGCTCGCTCTACGGGAACAGCGCGTACACGCTCCCGGTGCCGATGATGAACATCCTGAACGGCGGCGCTCACGCCGACTCGAGCGTCGACTTCCAGGAATTCATGGTCATGCCGGTTGGCGCCCCCTCCTTCGCGGAGGCGCTGCGCACCGGCGCGGAGATCTTCCACGCGCTTCGCAGCATCCTCAAGGGTCGCGGACAGTCCACCGGTGTCGGCGACGAGGGCGGTTTCGCGCCGAACCTCAAGTCGAACCGTGAAGCGGTCGAAGTCGTCCTCGAAGCCATCGGCAAGGTTGGCCTCAAGGCCGGCGACGATGTCTTCATCGCGCTCGATGTCGCGTCGAGCGAACTCTGGGCGGGGGGCGGCCGCTACGTCTTCAAGAAGTCGGGCGAGCCCGAACGAACCTCGGCCCAGATGGTCGAGCTCTACGCCGACTGGATTCGCCAGTACCCGATCATCTCGATCGAAGACGGCATTGCCGAAAGCGACTGGGACGGCTGGAAGCTGCTGACCGAGGCGACCGGCGACAAGGTGCAGCTGGTCGGCGACGATGTGTTCGTCACCAACCCGGAGATCCTGAAGCGCGGCATCGCCGAGAAGGTGGCCAACGGCCTCCTGGTGAAGCTCAATCAGATCGGCACGGTCACCGAAACCCTCGACGCCGTCCGCATGGCGAGCGACGCGGGCTACGCCACCATCATGTCGCACCGCTCGGGTGAAACCGAGGACGCCACCATCGCCGACATGGCCGTCGGCACGGCTGCGGGCCAGATCAAGACCGGCTCGGCGAGCCGCACCGACCGCACCTGCAAGTACAACCAGCTGCTCCGCATCGAAGAAGAGCTCGGGTCGGCAGCCAAGTACGCGGGCCGCGCGGCAATCCGCGCGCTGGCGTCGCGCGCCTAGCCGAACCGAGTCGTCAGTGGTCAGAACTCAGACAGACGTGCACGTCACTTCTGGGTTCTGACTTCTGCGTTCTCACTTCTCCAGAGGTTCTATGTATAAGCTCGTCCTGCTCCGCCACGGCGAGAGCACCTGGAACAGGGAAAACCGATTCACCGGCTGGACGGACGTCGACCTGTCAGACCGGGGCCGCGAGGAAGCCGCCGAGGCCGGCCGTCTGCTCCGCGAGGGTGGCTACGCGTTCGATCAGGCCTACGTCTCGGTGCTGAAGCGGGCCATCCGGACACTGTGGATTGCCCTCGACCAGCTCGATCAGATGTGGCTTCCGATCGAGAAGAGCTGGCGCCTCAACGAGCGGCACTACGGTGGTCTTCAGGGGCTGAACAAGGCGGAGACCGCGGCAAAGCACGGCGACGCCCAGGTCCTCATCTGGCGCCGGAGCTACGACATTCCGCCGCCGCCGCTCGCCGTGGATGACGAGCGGCACCCGTCGCGCGATCCCCGCTACGCAGGGCTCGACCCCGCAGACCTGCCGTTGACCGAGTCGCTGAAGGAAACGGTCGCGCGGTTCCTCCCCTACTGGCACGGGACGATCGCTCCTGCCATCACGTCCGGGAAGCGGGTCATCGTCGCTGCGCACGGGAACAGCCTGCGCGCCCTCGTGAAGTACCTCGACAACATGTCCGAAGCCGACATCGTCGAGCTGAACATCCCCACCGGGATTCCGCTCGTGTACGAACTCGACGCGGACCTGAAGCCGATCCGCCACTACTATCTCGGTGATGCAGCCGCAGCCGCTGCGGCTGCCGAGCGCGTGGCGAAGCAGGCGGCGCAGAAGTAGCCACCCCCCAAACGACAAAAAGGCCGGTGCGGAGTTCGTCCGCACCGGCCTTTTCCTTTTCTGAGTCTGTGACGCGCTGGTCTGTTACTCGACCGGCTCGGTGGTTTCGTCGGCGGCGATCCGCAGCGAACGCAGGAACCGTCGATCGTTCGCGGTGACCTCGAACGACGTGCGACGCACCGGCACCATGCGCGAGGACGCGGCGATCCGGGTCAGCGCCTGCGACTGCTGCTGCCCGCGGGTCGCAAATCCGACGACCGCTTCGAGCGTGACCTTCATGTCGTAGCCAGCGGCCCGAGCACGTTCACGGCAGGCTTCCACCTGCGCGCTCTCGGCGACGGCTGCGGCAATCGCGTCGGCGAGCTCCCTGGCAAACCGGTTGACGACGTCTTCCATGTGACTGCCTCCTACGCCACCGTTCACCTCGGTGGCGCCACGCCCTGGACCTCCGTCAGCTCATCGTGGGCTACCTGGGAGGAATTCGAGCTGCCAGATCCTCGGCTCGTCGAGCCGGATACGGTGAATCGAGTCTAGGAACAAATCCTAGACGTGTCAAGGAGTTGCGGGCACCCGCGGTGGTCACGGTTGCGCGGATCCGCGTGCGCACACGTCGCCGTGCCGTGAGCCTCGCCACAAACCCTGCGGCCGCACCCCGCAAACGCCAGGACAGGGGCGGCGCGCCGTCGAGCGGGTACAATCTTGCGCACTGCCATGGCCGACCTCAGCTTCCCCGGAACATTTCCGTTCACCCGCGGCATCCAGCCGACCATGTATCGGGGACGGCTCTGGACGATGCGCCAGTATGCCGGCTTTGGAACCGCCGCTGAGTCGAACGCGCGCTACAAGTACCTGCTCGGCCAGGGTGTCTCGGGCCTGAGCGTCGCGTTCGATCTGCCCACGCAGATGGGGTACGACTCGGACCATCCACTCGCCGAAGGCGAGGTCGGCCGGGTCGGCGTGGCCATCGACTCGCTCGAGGACATGGCCGTGCTGTTCGACAGCATTCCCCTCGGCACCGTGTCGACCTCGATGACGATCAACGCGACCGCGGCCATCCTGCTGTCGCTGTACATCGCGGTGGCCAGGCGCCAGGGCGTCCCGCTCGCGAAGGTGTCTGGCACGATCCAGAACGACGTGCTCAAGGAGTACGTGTCGCGCGGCACGTACATCTACCCGCCCCGTGCGTCGCTGCGCATCATCACGGACATCTTCGCGTTCTGCGAGCGCGACCTGCCCAACTGGAACACGATCTCGAT
>Ga0209480_10003627_pt1 | contig 10017 bp, 7 predicted proteins | sample JI61114C2DNA_FD_187501 | JGI IMG/M metagenome (GOLD analysis project Ga0209480, IMG submission 187501) | Wastewater effluent complex algal communities from Wisconsin, to seasonally profile nutrient transformation and Carbon sequestration -... | ecosystem: Engineered > WWTP > Effluent > Algae...
CCGAACAAGCCGGAGTTTGGACGTTGTGCTTCGACCCCACTGTAGACACTTGGCAAGTTGAGCAACTTGGTACAGGCGGGCAGCCGCTTCGTTTCACCATCAGCGAATTTGAAGCGACCGACGACGGGAAGAGGATGGCAGCTAATCTGGACAAGGCCATTCAGGCAGCGGCAGGCGACGCATAGTCTCCCGCCGTCATGACGACGCGTGGTCGCTACGCGTAGCCGCGAGTGACCCGAACGGGCCATCTCGGGCCGCCTGCGCAGCCGTTGGCAGTGACGCGTTGTCGCCTCGAAGGCGACATAGCGGCTGTCATCAATGCGCGCCTTGAGCTGTCCGAGGATTTCCTGGTCCGTGGGCGTCGCAGGCGCTGCACATTTGCGGGTGGTGCCTGCTGCGGCGCCGCCTCGGGAATCGACACGACAATCAGAACTGCGGAAAGCAGCGTGCAGATGAGCGAGCGCATGATCAGGCATCTTCCTTTTGCTGGAGCTCGGCGAGTTCGCGGTCGAGCCGCGTTGTCGAGCGCGTGTGCAAGACCAGCCATCCCGCGGCCCACAGCGCGACGAGCGCTGCAATCGGCCAGCTGTTTTCAAAGCGCGGTCCGGAGAAGCCAGAAACCAGCATGGCCACGCCCGGCAGCATGGGGCCTAGGCCCCATACGATGCGGTTCACGAGCGATTGCCGCCGCCGGCGCAGATAGTCGCGCTGAAAGGCGATCCAAGCTTCCGCGGGCGCGCCTTCGGAGAGCTCGCCAGGCCAGATCGACTTAAGACGAGCAAGCAAAACGCACGTCCCCGCCGCAAGAAGCGCGTTGCCCCATCGCACGTGATCTTCGTGCGCAAGGAAGGCAGAGATGACAAACCACACGATGACAGCGGTGAGCACGAGACCAGCCGCGACAAGGCCTCTACGGGTTGCGGTCCGGCGCTCAAGCACGTGACGGCGAACAGCCTCGACTTGCGGCGAGTGCGCACCGGTGGACTGATTGAGCCAGGCTTTCTGCGCAGGGTCGATCTGACGGTCAGGAGTCTTTGTCTCCGAAAAACCGGAGGCCAACAGCGTCTTGGCGCGCTGGATGCGCTTGCCGACGGCGGCGGGGGAAAAACCTGTGATCTCGCCGATCGCGGCGGCGTCGAGATTCTCGAGATAGAGCAGGACGATTTGGCGGTCGGGAGGTTTCAATTTGTCGATCAACTCGTAGAGAGCGCGAAGCGTCTCGGCATCCTCGGCCGATCTCTCGAGATTGTCCGGAGCGGGAACGGCAGCTGCTTCGTCAAGCGCCGCAAGGCGATTGCGCCGCCGCTGACGGTCGGTGTGCGTCGTCGCCACATTGTGCGCGACGCGATAGACCCAGGTTCGGAGGGAGCAGCGGCCATCGAAAATGGCGAAGCTTCGCCAGAGGGCGATGTGGATGTCCTGGACAAGATCTTGCCTCAATCCGGTATCGCGCTCGTAGCCTGCGGCAAGCCGCTCAACCGCCGCGCCGTAAGAAGCAACCGCTTCCCGATATCGCGCTTCCTGTTCGTCTTCCGGTTTCATGGGCACCTAGGCTGTATAGACAGATAGTCGAGGCCTCTTCGGAAGTTTGACAAAAAATGCATGCCGCCATGGGAGTCCACCGCTACGGCGCGCGGAAGAGGCAGGCAAACTGGGAATGGCAACTTCGGGCCAGATCGTGCCCACTGCCCCCCGACTCCATATTGGCTCGATCTCGCCGAAATAAGACGCCCAGCGATCGTCCGATGGTGGTCTATCGTTCACTCCGCGCGCCGACGATCTGCGAGGAATGCCGATGGCCGCGCATCAAGGCACAAGCACAACGTCCTAGCATCTGCCTGGAACGCAATAGGGCTTCGGCAACAGCCCATATCGATCACCCAGCGCGCTACCCTGCAGAATAGCCTCTCTGATAATTGGCTCGAGTTCCTCGGCCGTCGAGGCCGCTTCCATTTTGACAGCCCAATCTATCAGCGCAGCAGTTGCGTCGTCGTGTAGTTTCATCGCTTCGGCAGCCTGCTCGCCACGTGAGTTCTCGCTGTTCGAACAAGCGTCTCTCGCGACACTCGCAATTCGACCAAGCGCCATGATGCCGCGTTCGCCCATCGCGGCGTCCTCGGCGCCGTAGCGCTTTTCAAGAAAAGAGAAGAACTGATCATCCGAGAACAGCCTTATTTCAGGTTGATCACGCAACTTTCCGCCCTGAGCGAACGCGACGTTGTAGAGCCTGAGAAATCTGTTCCCCGCATTTTCGTGAGACCCAAATCCACATTCATTGCGATGATAGACTGTCGCTCCGCCCGGTGTCTGATAGGTGCGCCCCTCTCCGGGGTTCACGGGTGGAGGCCTGTTCGCGCACGAAGCCATCGCAGCAGAAAACATCACGAGCAAAAGAAGGCGCATATCGTTTTGCTTTCATTCTTGGGGCCGACAGTGGATGGTACCCGTCATCGCCGCACCGGTGGTAAACAACCAAGTGAAACTTTTGGAGCGGACAGGCAGGCGGTGGTTTGACGAACAGCATTTGCGTCGTTCACCCTCGAACCCATTCCGGGTCCCGAGCCACGTGCTGCCGCCGCTGGTCATCATTTCTGCGACGGCCGCTCAGGGCCAGATCGAGCCGTGCGATCAACGGATGCCGGACGGCAACATTTCGCCGTGAGCAGACATAGCGACATCTCGATCAGCACACGTCATCGCGGTCTACGATAGGAGTTGATCGGGCTGGACATCGCGCCCTCTCTGTCTAGGTTTCATGCATACCTGAACCGGGGTGATTCACGATGAAACGCGTTACTCTCGCTTGCCTCACGGCACTCCTGCTTTGCTCAGGCTGCATGCTCCTCGACCCAGACTTCTGGACAGGAACGGATGACTTCGCCTGTTCGCGCGACTGCGGCGCAGGCAAGTAGCTTCCCACAATCCGGCTTTCGAAACTGGGGTCCAGAGCCAACGTCGGCTTTGGGACCCGGTCTTTCAATCTGGGCCCCGGTGCCGCCGAAAGCAGAATATGGCAATCCGGCTGAATCGATCCACATGCGTCGTTCAGAGGTCGTGCCGCGCTTCGGCGGGTTCTTGCCCAAATGCGGTCATTGACCCGCTGCGCTTGGCCAGAAAATTCTCACGGGGTCAACGGCATCCCGATCGCAAAAGAGGTCAGCGATTTTCCGGATCGTGTGCAGCGACGCTGAACGACTTACGGGGAGCGCGGATCAGTCTTTGACTTCGCTGCCCTCAACCGGATCGGGGGCCATCGCACATTGTGAACGCGCAAAACGCCGAAACAGACAGTGAGCCCATACACTCAGGCTCTGATGGGAACCTGTCTTGTCACTCAAGCTTTACTTCGCACCAATCGTTGCGGTCGATGTTGAGTTGTTCCTTTAGCCTCTGTTCCTCGCGCAAGCGGTTGAGATTCGTGGTGTTTGGCTGAAGCCGGTTGATCGCTTCTGCTGCATTCACAATATCGAATTGCGTCTGGTTTATACGGTTGTAAATCTGACAGTATACATCCGCAACTTCAGCGAACGAAGCGTCGCCGTCACTCAGGTATTCGTCGGACTCATCCTCCCAGTCCCTCGCTTCATCAAAATCGCGCTCGAGCTGGCGTTGCAGATTGTTGTAGGCGGTCCACGCCGCGTCATAAGCCGCTTGCGCGGCCTTGGCTTCTTCCGCCTGCTGTATTCTCGCGGCCGCCGCTCTTGCCTCTGCATGAGCGGCCGTCAGGATCGGCCCGCAGGTCAGGTCGCTGAAACTGTCGATAAGCAGTGTTCTCACCGCGGGAGCCTCGCGCGAGAAGGGGTCACCGGTGCCGATCGCGTCAATCAGCTTCAGGCCCTCTTCAATTGACTCACACGCACTTTGCATCTTTTTGCTGGCGAGGTCGGACATGGCATAGCAGCCGTCGTTGGCCGCCTCCACAACTGCGGATTTTCGGGTGTCGTCGAGATTCCTGGCAAGGTGACACTGGTAGAGCTTGTGCTCGAACTGCTTGCCGGTCAGAGGCGCCTCGCCGGAGCCTGAGGCGATCATGTCTCCGGTAAGTGAAACACTCCGCGATAGTTCATCATAGATCCGGATGACGGCGCCGCCCCAATAGCTGATGTCCTTCTGTGCGCAACCCGCAGCCCGCTCAAGTTGCAGACGCGTTCCCGGCACGTCAGTCTCGACATGCCGATTCAGGATGGCCGGATTGGCCTGGTCTGTTTTTGAGAGATCGGACTTTGAATATTTCACCTGGCTGCAAGCGGAGATTTCATCTCCCTGCATCCAAGCGATAAGAGCTCTACAGACGTTCGCCGCGCCCTCGGCGAGTTTCTCTCTTGCATAGATCGCATCAACCGCCGCTGCATCGCATGCCGTTTCCGGAAGCCCCATCGCCGCAAAGGCCGCCGCGCGCGCGGCCTCGGGCTGGCCGATAATGGGCTTCATCCGCTCGATCGCAGGGACCGTCGTATTCAGATAACTCGCGATCGCGCTGTCGGTCTGTGCTTTGTCGGCTGAGGCCGGCACGGCAACAATCCCGAGGGAAATGAGTATCAGGGCGGCTGCGCAATACCTAAGCAGCGACCTTGCGGAGCGCGCAGACCATGTATTCGCCAACGGAATATCCCCTTACTTCTGCGCAAGCGCAGCGTGCAACCAGACCCCAAAAAACGCGCCTCACTTTTGCGGTGTTATCGCGCTGCTGCGTTCGTCACTCAGCGGCATATCGAAGTTCGTCGCCCGCATCACCCCCAATTTGGAGCCAGCAGAAGCAATGAGTGGCAAGACGCCTTAGGTGAAGGCCTTGGCCCTCAGCTCCTATGCATGATCGCTCTTTTTAGGACCAAGCAGGAAATCAGATCTGGTCGACGCAAAACAGCACAATCGATCCCATCGCAGGACCCTAGTGTTTCGTCTGCTACCCAGCATCGGTACGGAGCACCGACGGATTGCTTCACCGCGCATCGGGAACGATGACGAACGTCTGAAATGGGCCCCAACCTCGCAGCGCCCGCCATGAATTGCGTACGGCAGGGTCGCCCGTGAATTGCCGGTCGCTCCTGCCCTACCGATCAGGCAGGAGCTCGCCCAAAAGACGCGAGATAGATGTGATGCAATAAGATAACACTTGATCTCGTCTGCGACGACGCAGCAAGTCCAGAACTGATGAGATCACTTCCGCCAACACGCCTAGCGACGATTAACGGGCAGCGGCTGGCCTATACGCTATCCGGAAAAGGCCAACCCTCGATTGTGTTAATCAATGGCTCCGGTGGGCCGCTCTTGGGTTGGTACAAGCTCTACCCCGGAATTGAAGAGCTGGGGACGGTGATCGCTTATGATCGCCCCGGGGTGGGCAGTAGCCCCCGCGCGGCCCTGCCGCAGACTGGCCGCAGAGTGGTTGAACAGCTTCGCGCGCTTCTCAATACGACCAATCTCCAACCGCCTTACGTGCTGGTTGGGCATTCCTTCGGCGGGCTCTTCGCCAATCTCTTCGCCCGTATGCATTCCGACGAAATTGCAGGCGTGGTTTTTGTTGAGGCAACGGCACCTGATGATATCGGATCGATGAAGCGGCACACGACCAAAGTGCAACGAGCCCTCGCCAGCTTCCTCAGCGCCTTGTCGAATCCCGATCCCAACGGCGAGATTGAGCACGAGAAGGAAACTGTCGAAGATATCCGCGTGGCGCCGCCGTTTCCCCCTGTACCTGTAATAACTCTTTCTGGCGCCAAAACGCCCCCGCGTTGGATGATGTCGCCCCAAGCGTTGGCGCAGCGTGCGCAGAACCAGGCCACGTTAGCACAGACGTCTCCGCGCGGTGAGCAAATGTTGGCGCGCCGCAGCGGACATTTCCCGCAACTGTCAGAACCGGCGCTTGTGCTTGCCGCGATACGCAAAATTGTCGAACACGTTCGCGCCTGAACGGACTAAATCGATATTGTCCATTTCGGGTTCCAAGTTCACAGCCTTCCGGCATTGCTACGACTAGCAGGGTCGCGCGGGCATTGCCGGTCACTTCTGCCCTGCTGATCAGGCGGGAGCTCGCCGATAGCGGTCATATCGACGACTATCCATTTGACTGTGCCGCGACCCCGCCAAGTCTCGGTGAGCAGTCGAGAACACGTTGATAGGAAGATAGAAGTAAAAGAAGCGGCACATTCGGTTAACCGTTCGACCACGGCATTATTGTATCTTGCGTCCACGAGTTTCGTGATCCGCGACTGATCGACCAGACCGTCCGCTACGTGGTGGGGAAACTGGGCGACAGGACCTGTCGTCGAATCTGAAATTGAAATGACGTTGCCAGAGACACCAATGCAGCTCCTGACCACCCGCCGCGAACAGTTCTTCGAAGATGTTGTCGATCACATGGCAGCCATCTGCTCAGCGCCCATTGCCATGGTCGCGCTCTCCGACGCCGGTCGCCAATGGATAAATGGGCGTGGTGGCAAAAAGGGTCACGAGGCAGCGCCCGGCGAAGTCGACGGAATGATTGCGATCATGGGCCGCACGAAGCTTGTCGAAAACGCGATGACAACGGCGCTCGACCCCGGACAATGCGACGATCCAAGTGCTCGCGTACAGGCATACATTAGCGTTCCGCTGATGCTTGAGGGCGTCGATGTCGGAAGCCTTTATCTCGCTGACACTGCGCCGCGCGAGTGGTCGGACTTCGAAATCGGCTACATGGATCGTTCGTCGAGGCTCGTCGCGGCGCATTTCGAAGCTCGCGCCGCCCTGGCTGAACGCGAGCGACGTATAGAACTCGAGCATCAGCTGGCCGAAGCCGGCTTGCTCTATCAGGCCGTCCTCAGCTCGATGCACGAGGGCCTGCTTGTCCAGACCTCAACGGGGGAGATCATCGCTACCAATCCTGCGGCTCTCGGTATTCTGGGTCTTGCAGAACAAGACCTGCTTGGGCGAAAGCCCACTGATTCCGCCTGGCACATCGTCGACCGGGCCGGCTCAAGATTGCCCGTCGCGGCGCATCCCTTCCTGTTGGCGCTCGCAACCGGCCGCCCCCAGATCGGCTGTATTCTCGGCGTTGATCGGCCTGACGGAGAGCGACGCTGGATAGAGGCAAACGCGCTGCCCATGGCGGCGGCGGTCGATCGCGAGCGTCGCGTAGCGACCACTTTTCGTGATATCACCGAGAAGGTGCTGCTGGACCAGCTGCTCGCTGAAGCGCTTCGGAAATCCGAGGCGGCGAGCGCTGCTAAGTCCGCCTTCCTGGCCAACATGAGCCACGAAATCCGAACGCCGCTCAACGGCCTTCTCGGCATGGCCCAATCGCTGCGTCAGGATCAACTGACTCCGGACCAGCGCGGCAAGGTCGAGATCATGATCGAGAGCGGTCATACCCTGATGACGGTGCTCAACGACATTCTCGACCTTTCGAAAATCGAAGCCGGCAAGCTCGCCATCGAGCCAGTTGATGTCGACATTCGCGAAGGACTGAGACGCATTGTGGAACTGTTTAGACCGAAGGCGGTCGAAAAAGGACTGACCATCTCCCTTGCGTTCAACCCTGACCTACCGCAGCGTTTACGCTTCGACCCAGTCCGCGCCCGCCAGTGCTTGCTCAACTTGCTGTCAAACGCGATCAAATTTACCGAGAAAGGCCACATCACGATATCGGCGCGCATCCTGGATGATCGGGGTGGGACCGACATTCTCGAGGTAATAGTCGCCGACACCGGCATTGGCATGACACCTGAGCAGGCAAGCCGCCTGTTCGCGGACTTCACCCAGGCCGACGAAACCACGACTCGCCGCTTTGGCGGCACAGGCTTGGGTCTCGCGATATCTCGCAGGTTGGCGCGCCTGATGGGTGGCGACATCGTGCTTGAAAGCGCGCTCGGCCTGGGGTCCACATTCCGTCTCTCATTTGCCGTCACCGATCCGATCGAAAAGGCGCCCGCAGCACTCGTTCCCGCCGACGGACAGACCGCCGAGCCTCACGAATGGAAGGGCCGCAGGATTCTTCTGGCTGACGACAACGCCATCAACCGCAAGGTGGTCCAGATGTTTCTGAAGCCATACGGCTTGATCGTCGTCGAGGCGGAAAATGGAGCCCAGGCAATTGGGCACTTGAAAGCCGAACCATTCGATGTCGTGCTCATGGACATTCATATGCCGGTCATGGACGGGAAAGAGGCCGTCAGCTGCATCCGGTCGAGCGCAACCCACTGGGCCAACATTCCGGTCATCGCCTTGACTGCTGACGCCATGCAGGGCGATCGAGAGAAATATCTGGCCATCGGAATGGACGCATACGTCACAAAGCCGATCGAGCCCCGGGAACTCTTCACAGCGATGAACACAGTTATTCAGAGACGTCGGCGGCATCAGACGACCTGATCCGCGCCGCGATCGGCCTCAATGGCACAATGATGTGCTTTCGCATGTTCGTCCCGACTGTCTGGAGTCCGATGCACTGCCGCCAGATGGGACCGTTCGTTGTGTGATGCGCAAAGTCGGAGGAACGTTGCGCGAGACTCGGGACCAGTCCCGCCCCACACTTGCTATTGAAGCAAGGGGCTTGCTCACCCTGATCGTCCTGGCGCGGACACGAGGCGAAGCCGCATACGAGGAGCCCGATCGCCAGTGGGAGACGAGCAAGCGCAAGCCTGCGCAGCGGCGGACCGCTCGGCGCTGATTGACGCGCCCGCCGGCGAGCGTAGAGTTCGCCCCGCTGGCCCGACCCCCCAACCCACGGTCAGCAAGTGAACGGCGCTCCGAAAGGGGCGCCGTTCTTCGTCGATTCAGGCCGCGCCGCTGCGCAGTGACAGCGCTTCGATTTCTGTCGTGAGCGCCGAGGGCGGCAGCGGTTTCTGCAGCGTGCGCACGGCGCCCAGCAGGCGCGCCGCAGCCAGGCAGGGCTCGGTCAACCGATCGCGACGCCCAAATCTGTCGCCAATGCCACCAGTCAATACAATCACCGGCGTGGTCACAGCTGCGCCGCGCAATGCCATGAGCAGTTCTATACCATCCATGTTCGGCATGAGCAGATCGGTGACGATCACGTCAAACGCAGTCCGTTCAGTCATGGCGAGCGCGATTGCTCCATCGCCTGCTTCGGAAACATCGAGGCCAGCCATCCTCAACGCGTCCGAGTAGGTGGCGCGCAACGAGACATCGTCATCCACGAGCAATATCTTGAGCACCCACCAGTGTCCCTAGTCGCCGATTTCAGTGCACCTAGCATGCAACGGGGCGGACGGTTTGCGCCTTATCAAATCGTGACGTCTGGCGTCGCTTCGCTTGCAAGAGTTGACGGCGGCGTCGCCAATGGGGTGCCTGGAGGGATGACCCGGCCGGCGGACATTGCGCACCAGCTGCCTAACGACAGCCTCGCCACACTCGATGCGATCCTAGTGGCGATCAACCAAGATCCAGAGTTGAATGTATCGGCGTGTGATCGTCGGCGCTTGCAAACGCTGCCGGGACTAGGATGCTGAAGCCTCTTTGGGCTCACCCCGCTTGGCCAGTGCGTAGCGCTTGTGCTGCGCAGCCTTCACGCTGTTGGGCCTGCATCGCGTGAGGCGGCGATCAGATGTGCAACTACTACCGGCAGGCGATCCTGAAGGGCGAGAAGATCCCGGGCTGGTCGATCGATCAGTTCAGCGAGATTCATATCCCGCTGCGCTTCCACAACCTGCCCCAGGACGTCTATCCAGATCGCGATGGCGTGGTGATCCGCCTCGCCGATGGCAAGCCTGAAGTCGAGGCGATGCGATGGGGCTTCCCGCCGCCGCCCAACGCCGGCAGCTACTACATGACGAACGTGCGCAATACGAAGTCCGCTTTCTGGAAGCCCTGGCTGAAGGTCGAGCATCGGTGTCTCGTGCCGGTCGCGCAGTTCGCCGAACCCGACCCTGAGAAGCCCAAGCCGCGCGCAGATCGATGGTTCGCGAGGCCAGACAGCGCGCCGATGTTCTTCGCCGGCATCTGGCGCGCGTGGGACGGCGACCGGGCCCGAAGTCAAAGCCGGTAAGCGGCCCGCACCTGCTGTTCTCGTTTCTGGCG
>Ga0209480_10003629_pt1 | contig 10016 bp, 6 predicted proteins | sample JI61114C2DNA_FD_187501 | JGI IMG/M metagenome (GOLD analysis project Ga0209480, IMG submission 187501) | Wastewater effluent complex algal communities from Wisconsin, to seasonally profile nutrient transformation and Carbon sequestration -... | ecosystem: Engineered > WWTP > Effluent > Algae...
GGCTGAGAGCGCCGCCGCCAGCATCGGGAATCTGCGCCTGCGCGAAGCCCGCGCCCGCAGCCGGGTGCAAAAGTTGACCCGGCGCGAACGCGAAGTGCTGAGCGGGGTCGCCGATGGGTTGTCCAACCGGCTGATCGGCGAACGTTTGGCAATCAGCCCGCGCACGGTTGAAATTCACCGCGCCAACATGCTGACCAAGATGGGCGCCAACCATACCAGCGAGGCGATCCGAATTGCGATCGAGGCATCCCTGATTGGCTAATACCAACCTGCATTGATCCCGACCCATGAGTCAGGATCAGAAGGTTTGGCATAAGGGATCATCCTGACACTGAGGGAACGCGGCGTTCAGACCACTGGCTTAGTGTTGGCATTGCGCAAGTCGCAGGTCAGTTCAGGCTCCACGGACCCATCAATCGACCCCGAAACCTTTGCCCCAGCCGCAGCACCCCGCTTCGGCTGGGGCTTTTTTTGCGCCCTCATCTGGCGCGGCGCTTCAACGGCTTGGCAAAAAAAGAGGCCCCGGGTTTCCCCGAGGCCTCTGGTCTAGCATCCCTCCCAGGATGATTAGAACTTCATGCCCACCGAGGCGCCATAGCGGCGCGGTTCGAGGGTGAAGATGTTGGTGTAGTTACCCGAGGACTGGTCGGTCACGTAAAGACCGGTGATCGAGTCCTTGTCGAACAGGTTCTGCACCCACACGCGGGCAAACCACTTCTTGTCCGGCCCGTCGATCTGGAGCTGAGCGTTCACCTGGGTGTAGCTCGGGATCTCGTTGATCGCGCCGTTGAAGATGTTGCCATAGGACTTGCCGGTGTAGATGAAGTCCGCACGCGGGGTCACGGTCAGGTCACCAACGGGCACTTCGTACTGGATACCGGCGGCCAGCTTGTAGTCCGGGGCGCCGGGCAGCTTGTTGCCCTTGATATTGGTCGGAATACCCGAGGTGTAGACCGTCACGCCGCCGAGCGCCGCCGGGTCGAGACCCGCCGGGATGAAGGCACCGGCCGCACCCGCCGCCAGAGCTGCGCAAACGCTGAAGGCACCGGTCGAGTTGATCCCCGAACCCGACGGGAAGGCAGTGGTCGGCTGAAGGCCGGCCCCGGCATTGCCGGTCACCACACCCGCGTTGATCAGGTTGTTCACCCCGTTGACGAAGGCGTTGACCCCCGCAACGTTGCCGGTGTTGGATGCCACGGCACAGTTTGAAGAATTGGTGATGTCCTTGATGATCACCGCATCGGCCCGGCCCGCGCCAAAGTCACGCGGATTGGAAAGCAGCTTGTCCTGCGAAACTTCGGTGTGCAGGTAGCTGGCCCCGAAGTTCAGCGTCAGGCCATCGGCCGGACGCAGGATGGCTTCGGCTTCCAGGCCGTAGATCTCGGCGCCCACGTTGTCGTTGACCGAGGTACGGGCAACGATGCGCGAGAGCTGCAGATCCTTGTAATCATAGTAGAACGCAGTGACGTTCAGGATAATCTTGCCGTTGGCAAAGCTGTTCTTCGAACCAATTTCGAAGGCATTGACGAATTCCGGAGAAAACGTCGAAGGAACGTTGAATATCGAAGGAATGGGCGGGTTGATCCCGCCGGATTTATAACCCCGGGAATAGCTGAAGTAGAGAAGGTTATCGGGCGTGACATTCCAGTCGACGACGAACCTGCCAGTCATCTCGTTGAAAGTCACATTGCTTGAGGCAAACAGCTCGCAACCGGTGGAGTTGGCAGCGGTCAAAGTGCCCGATGCTGTCGTACCGGTAATGGTGCAGTTCGTCGAACTATCTGCGTCAAAAGGCTGCAGATAAGAAGATGTTGGCGCCCCAGTGACTGCAAAGCCGTAGATATACGGCGAATTAAACATGTCCGTCGAACCAAATGGCACAAGCGAATTAGCAAATGTGTTTCGCGCGGAGAACGCCTTCTTGTCATGATTGTAACGCAGCCCCGCCGTGATTTTAAGCGTATCGGTGAGTTTATAGTTCAGCTCACCGAACAAGCCGTAAGATTCGAGCCGGAAATCATCACTGTGATTACGGTAGAACGGCGAACCCAGGAAGCCGGGCGGTGGCGGTGTCGCGCCAATTCCGGCAAGCGGAGCCCGACCCAACGCATTGAAGGCACCGAGTATGCCGGCGGCATAGTCAAGACCGAAGGCATTTACGTAGTAGCTGCTTTCTTCCAAGTGGGCCTTGCCGTAAATGCCGCCCAGCAGGAAATTGAAAGGGCCATCCCACTTGGAAGAAATGATGGCCTCAGCCGTCCAGCTACTTTGATAGGCATTCGACCGGTCGAAATCCTGGGGGGTCATCGAACAGATGCGGTGCCCGCCATATGCCCCGGTATTCGTTTCCTCGGACAAGGACGTGCAAATGACGTTGCCCGGTCCATTGGGGATCAGAGCGTTCCGGACAGGCGCAAAATAGGAAACGGGCAGTCCAGGAATACCGGTGGTGCCTGCCGTGTTGAGCGCAGTCAGGCCAGGCAGATAATTTGCCCGATTCTGCACCGACAGGTTATAGTCCTGCCCCGCATCGACCGAGGTATCCTGCCAATTTCCCTGGACCCTGAGGCTCAACCCGCCACCAAGATCCTGTTCGATCGCTCCCTGAACGATCCATTCTTCTGCTAAATAATAGGGGGGGTAGTCGGTATTGACCGTTCTGGAATCGGCGGGATTGGCCGCGCCAGGCCACGAATAGACGTCGGCGCCATAGAGGCTGCCCAGCGCGAAGGCGGTCGGGATGCCCTGCATGGCAAAAAATTCACGCGAAGTGAGCACCGAAGCCAATGTCGTGTTCGCATTGGTCACCTGGAACTGATTTTTTCCGTTCAGGCAACCCAGCACACCGGTCGGGTCGCGTTGGCACATCTGCTTCTGGATGCGCAGGCGACTATCCTTTTCGTGGAAGTACTGGACGACGAGGTCGACCGTCGTGCCCGAACCCGGCTCAAGCCGGATCGAGCCGCGCATGCCCCACATATCGCGATCGTCAATCTGTGAATTGTCGAAGATGTTCTTGGTATAACCGTCGCGATTAAGATAGAATCCCGCCACGCGCACGGCTGCAATGTCACCGAGCGGCAGGTTAACCATGCCCTTGGCCTTGACGTGGTTGTAGTTGCCGTATTCCAGCTCGGCATTGGCGGAAACGCCGGTCAGGTTGGGACGGGCCGAACGGATGTTGATAACGCCCGAAGTCGCGTTGCGGCCGAACAGAGTGCCCTGCGGTCCGCGCAGAACTTCGATCTGCGCCAGATCATAGAACTCGCCTTCGAACAGGCTGGTGCCGAACAGCGGCGCGTCGTTCATGTGGATGGCGGTGGCCTGGTCGCAGGTCACGCCCACGCACAGGTCACCGATCCCGCGGATGGTGAAGCTGGAGCCGGTGAAGTTCGTCTTGGTGAACGTCACGTTGGGCAGCGAGAGCTGAAGGTCGGAGGTGTTCTTGATCTGCTGCTTTTCCAGCGCTTCGGTGTTGAAGGCGCTGACCGCGATCGGAACGTCCTGCAGGCGCTGGTTAGAGCGCTGTGCCGTCACGATGATTTCGGTGCTGTTGGTCTCTTCTTCAGCTGCATCTTGTGCATAAGCCGGAAACGCGATTGCCCCGGCGCATACGCCTGCAAGCAGGGTCAATTTACCCCTCATTAGCCCACTCTCCTTGTTTGCCCAGCCCTTGACCGGGCGGTTGCGCATACGAATAGAACACCGTCTGACCCTCTTGACAACAGGTTTTAATCGATTGGTTAGAACAAGGCTTCAGCGTAACCCAACTGCCACACCCAAAACGGGTCAGCGATGGCGGGCAACCGTTGCCTTTCACCCGGTGCTGAGACAGACTTTCCCGCAAACAGATAGGGAGCACCGTGAGTGACGATTCGGCAGGGGCTGCCGCCCGCGCCAATCGCTGGGTCGGGCAGGAGCTCGCGTTGTTTCGGAAATTGCATCCCGACCGGCCGATTCTGGCTGCGTTGATCGGCGGCGAGCCAAGCGAAGCTTTTCCTGAAACCTTGTTGACCAACCATGGCGCCAGCATCGAACCGCTCGCGGCTGATTTCCAAAAGGGTTTGGACGGTAAGCGGTTGGGCTTGCTCAAGACCGTTGCCGGACTGACCACTCAGTCGCTCAATCGCCTGGTTCAGAGCGCTGCCCAAATTCGCCAGCCGCACGTGATACCGTTTCACGGGTTGACCGGACGGTTATGGCGAAATCGGAAAACACGGGCGTTGGCCGGATTGTATGAACATGGCTTTGCCCCATCGCAGTGATCCTATCCGTCGAATGCTCGCCTGAAATGCGCCGCCACTTGCGCATTTTTCGGGTCGGTTCGGCTTATGGTGAATCGCGAAAATTGACCTGCTCGGACGAGCAAGGCCTTGGCCAAGCGCAAAAATTGACCCCTGCCCCAACCGAATTGGCGGTTTGCAGCTAAGTCCGCGTTAACCTTCTCGAGTGACCGGGCATTGAGGTTGACATGGCATTCAGCATCTCGACGAAATTCGGGAGGTCCACTGATGAAACTTTTTAAGATCGGGTTGGTTGCGGCCGCCCTCACTGCCACGATTGCCCCTGCGAGCAGCTTCGAGCCCTCGGTTGCAGTCGGCGCGCAACAGTTTACGATCGGCGTGGTCGGCTATGTGCCGGTCATTTGCCGCGCCAATGTCGACTCTAGCCTGGTCGCGCCAGTGGCCGGTACGGTCTCGCTCGGCACGCTCAAGGAATTCTGCAACAGCCCCAGCGGCTACCGCGTGGTGGCAGACTATTCCTCGGCACTGATCGGATCCAAACTGCTGATCGACGGGATCGAAACCCCGCTGAGCGACAGCGGTTCGGTGGTGATCTCGGAATCGGATCAAGCCAATATTGCCAGCCGCGCGGTTGCGCTGGAACTGGCCAAGGACGGTGAAGCCGGATCGCTCAGCTTCCGGATCGAACCGCGCTGATCCATTTCAGCTAACCCAAACGAAGCGGCCCGCCTTTCCGGTCTGGAAAGGCGGGCCGTTTTGCGTGCATATCCCGACGGATCAGGGAACCGAATAACTGCCGCAGTTGTCGGTACCGACCACGCTGTAAGCCAGCGGGGTGATCGTCACGGTCAGAATGTCGGTATAGGTCGGTGACGGGTTCTTCCCCTGCCCGCCATCAATCAAGGTCGCCTGGATCGGCAGGGTCTGTCCGGCGGTGGCAAGACCAGCCCGCATGCATTGATGCGTGATTGCGGTTGCCCCAGGAACCGGCGTGGTGGCCGTGCTGCGGGTATCGCCGAGGAACTTCAGGCTATAGCGAATTTCATCGTTCACGGTCGCCGCGCCGGGCTTCTTCATCTTGAAGCCGTTCTGCGATGACAGCTCGACCGAATAGGCGCCCGAGCTTTGGACGAAAATATAGTTCGCCGGATCAGTCCGTACCGGGCTGAGCGGCACAGCCGGGATATTGCCAATCTCGCCAAAGGCCAGGTCGGTTCCGGCATAGTAGGTCCGCAGCGCCGAAAGCACAGTTACCGGGAACACTACGGCATTGGCGAAGGTGCCAGAGTTGGTGTCGCCGTTATTTCCGCCCCCCTGAATGTTGCAGGTAAAAAAGGCATCAAACGCCAGATTCTGCACAGCATTGAGGTTCAGGTTGGCCGGCAGGCTGACGTTAAAGATCACTTGCACCGTATCCGACCCGGCATTGTTACCAGTGAAGTTGATTTCTAGGTAGCGGTTGCCGCCGGTTGGCGTGCCATTGATCGGGTCGATCGGCAGGGTCGGGAACGGTCCATTGTAGTCATGGAAAATGTTGAGGCCGATGCCTTCGATCTGGGTTGAGCCAACCACACTTGAGGTTACCACCGAAGTGCCGTTGGCAGCCGCCCCAGTCGTTGAATTAGCGCGCAGGTAGAAGTTCACGAAACGGGTATCGCCCCCGCCGGTGTTATTTACCCGAGTCAGGTTCATCGTGATCGTGGTGCTGGCTAACCCGGTCGGGTTGAACGGATCATAAACCGCTGGCGCCGCTGAAGCGCTGCCGGTGATCCCACAGGGCGAATTCTGCGCTTGCGCGCTGGTAGCCATGCCTGCAGCAGCAAGGCCGGCAGCGATGGCAAAAGTTCGGACAATCTTGGCAAGACTGGACATCGTTTTTATTCCTTCACCGGCGAGATTTCACCCAGGCGCACTACACCATCGGCATCTTCCGGAATGGTAATCAGATAGACGGATTTCTTCACGTCAAGCATTTCGATTCGCCACTGTCCCGGAGCGAGACCTGTGGCACCGAAACGGCCCTGACGGTTGGTGAACAGGGTCACCGCATTGCGATCCGGATGGGCCAGTTCGGTGGCCTTGCCCGAAACCAGTGCGATTGGCTGACCATCGATATCGAGCATCGTGCCCATCGCAGTAACGTGATAGTCGGACCCAACTTCAAGCACATAGCCGCTGCGGTAGCCCGGGAAAACCTTGAAAGAGCCTTGGCCGATATCTACCCCGGCCGGAGCGCCCTCGGCATCCACAGTGACCACCCGCTCCGAATAGGATGACAGGCTCGGCATGGTCGCTTGCCCCATCGTGCCGCTGTTGGCGGTGTAGCCATAGGGGGTCGGTTCAACAACAATGTTGGCCTTCTTCAGGCTCGCGTGCGGCTTGACGATCGCAAAGCTATCGTAAATTGGACGCCCGATCGAAACTTCACCCCCGGCAATGGCGATCGAAGTGCCCATGCGGAAACTGGTCCGCTGGCTGTTGCTATCCCCAAAATCGCCCGCGAACGAACCGAAGTGGCTGACACCGAGTTCCGCCCGGTTGGTGAAATAGTTGGCGTTGAGCCCAACATTCGATCCGAAGTCCGACCGTTCGATATCGGCTGTCACGTTGTAGCTGCCCACCCCGTTGCCGTGGTTGGTCTGGTACGAGAGCCGCGCCCGGTTATCGCGCGTGTCATATTCGCTGCGGACGCTGGAATTGCGGCCGAACCGGACCGTCAGCGTCATGAAGCCGCTGACTTCTTCGCCGCGGGTATCTTCGGTGTAGCGAGCTTCTGCGCTCAACGTGGCGCGCGGAGAAATCCGCCAGCCGCCGATCAGGCTGTAATTTTGAACATCGGGATTGAGATCACGTCCCTTTGCAAAGCGCGCATTGGCGCCCATGTAGAAGTTGGAATTGAACGCGTGGGTATAACCGCCACCAACCTCATACTCATACTGATTGTCAGCCAGCAAGAAGGTAACCGGGGCGAACCGGCGGCTGCGGTGTTCAACGAACAGGTTGAAGGTATCAGCCTGTCCATCGTCGTGCTGCAGAATCCGCTGGAAGGTTGCCTGAAGCGCGAAACCATCACCAAATCCATCGGTGTGGCTATAGGCAAAATTCGTTCCGAACGAGCCGATCGGCGTGCCGAACATCGCCTCAATCCCGGCCATCTGGACATCACCATCGGCCTGGAAGTTGGCCCCCAAGGTTACATTGTCGCTAAGCCCCCGGCGGTAGAACCCGCTGACGATCCAGTCATCGCTGTACACCGGGCCATGCGGGCCAAGCGGCGCCTTGACCCCGGCATAGAGCCCGAATTCATCCAGTCCCTTGGCCAGTTGGGTCTGATCGAGAAAGATATTGAACCGCAGCACTTCGGTGCGTCCGGTATCGTCGAGCACGTTAAGGCGGATGTCGTTGCCGCCCTGCGCGAACGGGAAGTCGCGCAGGTTGTAGTTGCCCGGCGCCAGTTGCAGACGGCGAACCTGCTGGCCGTTGATGATGACTTCAACTGTCGAAGGCCGATCTAGCCGGAAAGTCCGGTCACCGCGCGGGCGGATGATCTGCTGCGGATTGAGCACCGAATAGGAGCGGAAGAACGAAATCCCGGCAATGTCCGGCGCCGCCTGAAATCCGCGGCCTTGCGCCTCAAGGTCACCCAGCGTGAAGCGGACCACCCGTTTGGTGTCATCATAGACATAGCGCGTGCCCAGTCGCTGGAAATCAACCCCGCTTGAGCCCGGCACATAGATCGCGTCGGTTTCAATCACCGCGCCTTTGAGGTTGACGGCACCATTCAGCAGGAAGATCGGGGCCTGAAAGCCGGTGTCCGGGCCTTCCTCGTATAGATCTACCGAACCACGAATGTTGAGGTAGGCACTGTATTGGGCCTGCGGAACATAAGTGCCAAGCGAAGCGCGATCGAGCGCCGATACCGACAACCGCCGTGCAGCGCGTTTCTCAACCGGAATCATGAACCGCAGTTCAAGCGTCCTCGGATCGTATTCGACGGTGATGCCCGCTGCTGCCAGATCAGCCGGACCAATTGTCGACTTGCCCGCCAAGGTGGACCGCAGGCCAGACATGACATCAGGAGCAAGCAGTGGATCGAGCAGCTGCAGGGCCCGCTCGGTCGGGAATGCCAGACTATCATCCGCGCCGATGGTCAGCGGCATATCGCCCAGATAGGCTGCACCGTCTTTGGCCGGAACCGTCAGGACAATCGCTTTGCCGGTGGGGTTAAGGCGCTGGGCCCGCGCCGCCGGGACGGACGGGCTGACACTGGTCCCCTGGTCCCCTGCCGCGACACCAGCCTCTTCAGCCAGCACCGGCGTTGCCAGCACCAGCAGGCTGGCGCCGATCATATAGCGAAAACGATTTGCCCCGTGAGTCATAATCAGTTGTCGAGCGAGAAGCTCGCCTCCACTGTTCCGTCGGCCGAAGGAAGTTCCACTGGCACCACTACGCGCCGGGTCTGTCCGCCACCGATCAGGCCAAAGCCCATCGTTTGCTGGATTTCCGCGCCGGAATAGGTCTTGGCGAACAGCTGTTTGCCGCTGGCATCTTTTTGCACGATCCGCAGATTGCCATTGGCCAGATAACCATGCGCCGGGGTTTCATTTGCTACCATCAGCACAGCCACTGGCTTGCCATTGGCATTCTTGCCGATTTCCGCTGCCGTAATCGAGATTTGCGGCTTGATCTTGGCTGGAGCGATCGAAACCAGGACCTGGAAATTGTAAAGGATCTGGATCGCCGACTGGCCTTCGGGCAGCTTCACCGGCAGCTGGGCGACAGTGACATAATAATGCTTCGATTTGGCCAGGGCGGGGTCACCGACATACTGGATCCGGAACGTCTGGGTCTGACCCGGCTCGATAATCGCCTGTGGCGGGAACACCAGCAGATCGCCGGGATCCTTGCCGGTCTGCTTGACGCCGTCTGGCGTAAGCTCCAGCTCTTGCACGTTCAGTTCAACCGGCAACGGCGTCGCAAAAGTGTTTTCCACCGTGACCACCTGGGTCATCTCTCGACCAGCGGTCTGAAGATCGATCACCACCGGTTGAACAGTCATCGCCACAGCGGCCTGAGCCGGCAGCAGAGCCGCACAAAACATGGTTAACGCGTGTTTAAGGCGAAGTTTCACTCAAAATCTCCTGCGACCGGAATGGCTTTTAGTGTTTTGTTTCAGTTGGCTGGCTGGACTTCTACAACGATTGAATCGCTATACTGTCCTGCCACGAGCGGACCGCCACCTGCCGGCGTGGCAATCCGGATCACCATGTCACCTTTGCCGGGCTGGCTGGCATTGATGTTGGCGCTGCGGTTTGCTGTATCGAGCTGGACCGATTGTCCGGCCCAGTTCAAGCCGACCTGATAGGCCAGAAATTCACGGAAAGCGCCGCCGCGGCCGGTTGCCCCAGCACGTTGCAGACCACCATTGGCACTGCGCAGCTCAACCCGGTGTGATGCATTGCAGACCACCGGCAGGCTCAGTTCAATCGAGCTGGCACGGGGGGCTGCGGTGGTGCCATCGACCAGTTCGGTGATGCTGACCTGACCGCTGGACGATCCGGTGTTGCTGTAAGACGCATTGGCCGCGCTCGACACCGTGGGTGGACTGATCACGCAGGCCACTGGGGCGAGTGCGGTCAATTCCAATTTCTGGGTGGCGCGGGTCAGTTCCTGCGCCTGAGCACCCGCTGGCAGGGCCAGCGCGGCAGCGATCAGGATGGGCAACTTGCGCATCAGCGTGGCTCCAGAAAAATACGAACCGTATCGACATAG